>CAJDWT010000126.1_pt1 | contig 24634 bp, 23 predicted proteins | sample 7391671 | NCBI WGS metagenome assembly CAJDWT01 (sample SAMEA7055729, study PRJEB34461) | soil metagenome | biome: terrestrial ecosystem; feature: Peninsula; material: soil | place: Antarctica | collected 2016
GGATGGATCGAAGGACCGATCGTCCGCCCCGTCCGCCCCGTCCGCCCGGACGCTCCGTGGTGGTGCGCTGCGTATAGGGGAGGAGGACGAGCTCACGGGCGGTCTTGATGGCGATCGCCACGTCGCGCTGGTGCTGGGTGCAGTTACCCGAGACCCGACGGGCCCGGATCTTGCCCCGGTCGCTCATGTACTTGCGCAACATGGGGACGTCCTTGTAATCGACCCACTCGGCCCGCTTGTTTCGCAGGAACCACGTGAAGATGTGTTCGCCCAATGCCTCGGCGACGAGCTCCGACTCTTCCATCACGTCGAGCGCTTCGTCGGTGACTTTCGCACGTTCGGCACGAACGACGTCGCCGCGCTCAAGGGCGAGCCGTGAGCGCCTTTACCCGTAACGATTTGCCGCCGTCGTCGGGGCCGATGTCCGATCGGCCGCCGCTCTCGCTGCCGCCCCCGCCGCCGGCCGAGCCGCCCATCCTCGAAAAGTGGCTCGACCAGCTGACCGGCGTGCTCACCCATATGGGGGACATCACGCTCCTCACGTGGCGCACGTTCGCTTCGATTCCTCGTCGTCCCTTCGAGATCTCCAGCACGATCTACCAAATGGAGTCGCTCGGCGTGAAGTCGGTTGGCATCGTCACCGTGACCAGCCTCTTCATCGGCATGGTCATGACGATCCAATTTGCGTTTGGCTTGGCGCGCTTCGGCGGCCTCGAATACATCCCTCGCGTCGTCTGCTTGTCGTTCGCTCGCGAGCTCGCGCCGACGCTGACGGCGATCATCGTCGGCGGTCGCATCGGCAGCGGTATGGCGGCCGAGGTCGGCTCGATGAACGTGACCGAGCAGGTGGACGCCATCCGTGCGCTCGGCGCCGAGCCCGCGAAGAAGCTCGTGTTGCCACGCGTCTTGGCGTCGATTCTGATCATGCCGATCTTGAGCGTCTATGCGCTCGCGCTCGGCGTGATCGGCGGCATTTTCATCTGCAAGGTCCAGTTCGGGATCACGCCGTCGTTTTTCATGAACTCGTCGCTCGAGGCGACGGGAATGGGCGACTTTCTGAGCGGCATGCTGAAGACGCCCGTCTTCGGCTTCATCATCGCGATCATCGGCTGCCACTTCGGCCTGAAGACCACCGGCGGCACCGAAGGTGTCGGCCATTCGACGACGCGCACCGTCGTCGTCGTCTCGATCTCGATCTTGGTCGCCGACTTCTTGATGACCAAGATCCTCATGACGCTCTTCAGCACGCCATGAGGCGCCAGGCGGCGCTCGGGCTCGCGGCGGTGGCCTCGCTGCCGCTCGTGCTCGCGGCTCTCGCGCTCGACGCCCACGCCCGGCGGGTCGCGCACGAGCCCGACATCCAGGCTGCGCGTGCCGTCGTGCACCGCCTTCCTTCGAGTGACCTCGCGCTGTCTGGCGGCGCGCGTTGGCTGCGGACGCCGTCGCTCGAAGAGCCTGGCGCCGCCTTCTCGGACGGGCCCGCGTCGCCCGATCCCGATCCGGCCGGAGGCGCCATGTCGCCGCCGCGTGACGTCTGGTCCGCCGAAGCAGCGGAGCGAGCGCGATGAAGCGATTTCTTTCACTCCTCGCCCATGCCGTCGCCGCGCTCGGGCGGCGTCGCGCGAAATCGTTCTCGCTCGCCGGGGGTCTCGCGCTGGCCGTCGCGCTCGTCGCCTCCGTCCTCTTCCTCACCGACGCATTGCACGCTGACGCCGACCGCGCGAAGGACGCCGCGCCCGACCTCGTCGTCGAGCGCATTGTCGCCGGCCGAATCGCCACCATGCGCGCGTCCGACATCGAAGCGATCCGAAATCCAGCCATTTTATCGGTAAAATCGGTGACGCCCCGGGCGTGGGGCTATCTCTTCGTCCCGGCGCTCCAGGGCAACGTCACCGTCGTCGGTGTGCCGGCGATGGACGAAGAGCCGCTCGACCATCGCACGATCGACGAAGGGCGCGACCTCCGACCCGGCGCGCACGAGATGGTGATGGGCAAGACGCTTGCGCGCGCGCTCGGCGTGATCGTCGGCGACGATCTCCAGCTCCCTTCGCTCGGCCTCGCCGCTCCGCCGCTCAAGCTCGTCGGCACGTTCCGGGCGAACGTCGACCTCTTCACCGCCGACGTCGTCGCCTGCGACGAGGCCGACGCGCGCGCGCTCCTCGCGTTGCCTGCAGACGAAGCGACCGACGTCGCGATCACGATCACGAATCCGGCCGAGGCTCGCGTGGTCGCGTCGACCATCGCCGACCGCTTGCCCGCGGTCCGCATCGTCCAAAAGGAGCTTCTCGGCCGCGTCTACGCGCTCGCCTACGGGCGTCGCAGTGGCATCGTCCTCGCGGCGACGATCCCCGCGCTCCTCGCGCTCCTTCTTCTCGCGTGGGACCGCGCGAGCGGCCTCGGGCCCGAAGAGAAGAAGGAGATCGCAATCTTGAAGGCGGTCGGCTTCGGTACGAACGACGTCCTCCTCTCGAAGATGCTCGAGTCGCTCGTGGTCGCGAGCCTCGGCACCGCGGTCGGCCTCGCGCTCGCATACGCATGGGTCTTCGTCTTCGGCGCGGTCGGTCTCCGTCCGGCGATCGCGGGCTGGAGCGTGATCTATCCCGAGCAGGCGCTCACGCCGATGGTCGACGCCGCCCAGCTCTTCGCGCTCGCGTTCGCCGTCGTCGGACCGTTCGTCGCTTTGTCGGTCGTTCCGGCCTGGCGGGCGGCGACCCTCGACCCCATGGAAGCGATGAGGGAGTGAATCGGTGGCATACTCGGAAATGACGACTATGAGCGAGCCGCAAGTCTTCACGCTCGAGGCGGTGAACGCGATGATCCCTCGCATTTCGGAGGTCGTCGGCGATCAGCTCGGGCGTCGGAGCGCGATCGAGAAGAAGCTCTTCGCCTTGGCCGAGCTCCTCGGAGAGGTCCCCGACGAGATCACGCCGATCGACGGCGATTCGTCGAAGGTCCGCGAGCTCAAGCTCGACCTCATCGACTGTATCGCCGCCTATCAAGACGGGTGGCGCGACGTCGAAGCGTTCGGCGCGATCGTCAAAGACACTCGCATCGGTCTTCTCGACTTCTACGGACGCGTCGAAGGAAAGCTCGTCTGGCTCTGCTGGAAATACGGCGAGACGGAGTGCGCCCACTACCACGCGCTCGACGAAGGGTTCGCCGCCCGCCGCGGCATCGGCGCAAGCGTCCGTCAGCGGCTTCTGAATTAGCGCTGAGCTCTCATCCCAACCCGGCGCGATCCGTTCTTCATTCCATTGCGCTAGATTGAAGGCGATGGAGGACACGAAGGAAGCGGCTCGTCACATTGACGCATTCTTGCGTGCGCTCGGCCGTGACCCTGCCAACGAGCCTGACCTCGAAGGGACTGGCGCGCGCGTCGCGGCCGCATTTGCCCAGGATTTGTGCGCCGGGTATGCCCAAGATCCGAGGGCGATCCTGGAGGCCGAAAAGATGGTCGGCACGACGCACCTCGTGGTCGCGCGCCACTTGCCGATCGCCACGACGTGCCCGCACCATCTGATGCAAGCGTGGGGAGAGGCCACGGTGGCGTTCGCGCCAGACGGCCACATCGTGGGGCTCGGCGCGATCGCGCGCGCGCTCGATGCATGCTCGAAGCGGCTGATTTTGCAGGAGACTATCGGTGAGGATCTGGTCCGCGCGATCATGGGCGCGCTCACCCCTTCGTGGGCAGCGTGCCGGCTCTCGCTCGCACACGGTTGCATGGTCGCGCGCGGCGAGCGCACGCACCACGCGCGCGTCGAGACGGTCGCCGTCGCCGGTACGGTCGATCGCGGGCGGGTCGATCTCGTGCTCTTCGGCGCGGAGAACGAGCCGTGAGCGCGGTCGTCACCGGCGCAGGGAGCGGCATCGGCCGTGCGGTCGCTCTGAAGCTCGCGTCGAGAGGATTACCAGTCGCGCTCCTTGGCCGCACGGCCGAATCGCTCGAGGGCACGCTCGACGCGATCGAGAGAATGAAGGCCCACGCGATCGTGGTCCCGTGCGACGTGTCGTCGAGCGATGACGTCTCGTTCGCTCGTGAGACCGTGCTCGCGAAGCATGGCCCGCCTCGCGTCGTGGTCTCCAACGCCGGCATCGCCCACCGTGTCGATCTCGCGTCGATGTCGGAGGCGATCTGGGACGAGACCCTCGACGTGAATCTGAAGGGCTCCTTCCTCATCGCGCACGCGTTCATCCCTTCGATGATCCAGGCAAAAATAGGTCGTTTCATTGCGATGGCGAGCATCTCGGCGACCCTCGGAACTCCGCGCATGACCGCCTACTGCGCGTCGAAGTGGGGCCTCGTCGGCTTCGTGAAGGCGCTCGCCGAAGAGCTCCGCGGCACCGGCGTTCAGGCGATGAGCGTGATGCCCGGCTCGGTCGACACCGCGATGCTCGAAGGGAGCGGATTTCCTCCCGACATGACCCCTGAGGACATCGCGAATCTCGTCGCGTACGCCGCGCTCGACGCGCCGGAGGCGATGAACGGAAGCGCGATCGAGATGTTCGGTCCATGAGCGACACGCGCGAAAAGCTCCGCATTGATCTCGAAGGCGCGCTCGGCGAGCTCCCGCTCTTTCCGCTTTCGGAGGTCGTCCTCTACCCGAACGCGCTCCTGCCTCTGCACGTCTTCGAGCCGCGATACCGGGCGATGCTCGCCGACTGCCTCGCCGGCCACCGCACGATGGCGATCGTTCACGTGACCGACCCGAACGAGCTCGACGAGTCCGGGCAGCCGAAGATCGCACGCGTCGCCGGCGCCGGGCACATCGTCAGCCACGAGAGCTTGGCCGACGGCCGTGCGAACATCGTCCTCAAAGGGGTCGCCCGTGTCCGCATCGACGAGCTCCCGTTCGAAGAGCCGTATCGCCGCGCCCGCGCGACCGTGCTCGAGGACGACGTCACGCGCACGACCGAAGGCGACCGCACCGCGCTCCTTTCGACCGCGAGCCTCTTCACTTCGTCGGTGCGCAAGCACGACCCGACCTTCGTGTTCGAGGTCCCGACCGGTGCGGATTCGTCTTCGCTCGCGGACCTTTGCGCCCATCATCTTCTCGTCGATCCAGGCGTGAGGCAGGCGATCCTCGAAGAGCCGAACGTCGGCGCTCGCCTTCGCGCGGTGACGAGCGAGCTCTTGGTCCAGCAACGCACGCTCTTCGGCGGAAAGGTGAGCGTGCTGAATTGAAGCTCGTTGCGCGTGTTCCGCTCCGTGATCTAAAGGAAGGCGTTCCCATGCGGCTCGAGTACCCGCCGTTCGACGTGATGCTCGCGCTGGTCGACGGTGTCCCACGCGCGATCGAGGACGCGTGCAACCACGCGGGCGCGAGCTTGTCGGAAGGGCCGATCACGAACGGCTGCGTGATGTGCACGCAGCACGGGTATGTGTTCTCGATGACCGATGGAAAGCTGATCGTTCCCAAGAAGATGTGCGACGATCAGCGCACGTTCATCGCGCGGATCGAGGGCGACGACGTCGTCATTTACGACGACGCACAGCTCCTGATCGTGCGCTGAGTCACTGCTTCTTGTGATCCGGCGAGCCGACGGTGACCGCGCCGTCGCAAGGGACGTCGGCCTTCACGACCTCTTTGCCGATCGCCACCGTGTGCGGGCCGCAAGAGACACGAACGGGCGACGGCGCGATGCCGAGGACCTTGCCATCGACCGCGATCGGCTCGCCACGTGCGGCGATCCACGTGCGAATCAGGCCGAACCCTTTGGGCTTCGAGGACGACGATCTCGTCTTCATCGCGTGCGCGGGCGGCGGAGCAGACGACGTCTCGGCGTGATGCTCATGGCGATGCGCGCCCGGCGGCGGTGACCACGGCTGCGTGTCCGCCGCCGCGACCGAGGCGTTGCCGTCCTTCTTCAGGTCGTCGATCGAAACGGTCGGCGCGTCCTCTTGCTCGGGGGGCGGCGGGATCGCGGCGGACGGGTCGTCGTGCGAAATCGGCGATGCGGCCGCTGAGACGGTCGTCGTCGTCGACTGCGCCGAGGTCGAAGCCGTAGCGTCGTGGCCCTTGGAGCTCCCGAACACGTGGATGCCGAGCGCGAGCACGCCGATCGCCAAGCAGGCCGAGACCGCGCCGCCCACGATCATGAACTGCGGCTTGTTCTTGAGCTGAACCCAGAGCGGCATGCCCGCGATGCCGTCGAGGTCGATTTTCGATGTGTCGGACGTGAGAGGCGCGACCTCGTCGTCGCCCGACGTAAACTGCGCGAGCTGCTGACGGCCGTTCTTGGGCGGAAGAATGTTCGTCTTCGCGATGTCCGACGTCGAGATCTCGGCGGCCGGGATCGGAATCGAAGCGTCCGGCGAGAAGTGCTGCGGAAGCGCCCGCGCAGGGCCGGCGGCGGGGCTCGGTGCGACCGACGCAGGCACTGGCGCGTCTTCGACGACGATCTCTTCGAGGACGTCACCCGGACGAATCTCCGCTGTGGCGTCCGGCGTCGACGCGTGGACCATCACCGACGGAAGCGCGATCTGGGGAGCCGATGGAGGCGCCGGAATCACGACCGCGCTGAACACCATGTCCGAAGGCGGAGCGACCTTCGCCGGACGCGATGACGACGGGCGGGGCGCTGCGATCTTCGAGCCGCTCTTCGCGGCCGCGCCGGACGTGCTCGCGGGCGCATCGTCGAGCTTCGAGGTGACCTCGAACACGTCACCGAAATCGATCTCCTGCGTGCCGTTCGCGTCCTTGCCTTCGAGCTTCGCGAGCGCGCTCGCGGCAGCCGCCGGCGACAATGCCTCAAGGGCCGAGGTCTTCGCCTGGTCGTCCACGTCCACGTCCACCTCGATGATGTCGACTTCGGAGAGTTGCATGTTCGGCAGCTTCGAATCGGTTCCCATGGGCGGCTCCTCAGGTACGGTCAAATCCTCGCACGTGAAGAGCTTCAAGCAACGCGTTTCTGCGCCTATGACACGTAAAATGACCGCAGAGATCCGGTCCTTTCACAAAAAAACAGTCCGTCCATCTGCACTCCTGATCAGCAGAGGGAGCCCGACAACGAAGACACTGATTTGTCCCACCGCTCGAACGAGGCTCCAGCGCTAGCGAGCACAAGCGAGGAGCGAAGCGACCGAGCGCCCTCCGTCAGCGATCTTGATCGCGCGTTGCGCCGCAAAGCGCTCGCCGAAGGCGACGCCCGGAGAGGCTCACGGCGCGTAAGCGTCGTGAGGGGCCGGGCACCGGCCCACCAGGGTCAGGGACGATCCATTAATCGGTCACATCCACATCCGACGCGGGCATCGTTCGGTAATTTTGATCGACATAGTCCAGGACTTCGTCGAACCATGAGTCGAGCTGTACGCCTTGCGGGGCGGCTCCATCGGCGGGGCGGTTCGAGTTCAAATAGAAGGTGCCTTGGACGCACTCCGGGAACCCCGGTGAGCTCGGGCTCGCAGGATCGGCACGATCGCGACAGCGCCCGTCGACGTAGACGACGATGAACTTCGGCAGGCGCGTCGCGTACGAGCGCAGGCCGTCATTCATGAAGTTGTTGGTGAGGAGCGCGAGCGCTTCGAGGTCGCGCGGATCCTGACCGTAGCCGTGCAGGACGTAGAGGACCGGGTAGGTCTCGCCCGCGTTCTCGATGAGGCCGTAGCCAGGCGGAAGCGTGACCGCGATCGGGCCGGTGCGGCCGGTCTTGGGGCCGGTGAAGATCTTCTCGCAGACGCCGTTGACCTCACACTCCGGGCCGAGCTCGTTCTTCGTCGAGGTCTCCGGATTGGCGGTCGTGAGGTTGGTCTGGCGACGGTCAGCGTCCGACCACGTCTTGCCGACGTAGAAGAAGGCGGTCTGCAAGCGGTCGAGGAGCTGCGCCGCGGTCCCGACGTGCTGACCGTCGCCGAGCAAAATGGCGTTCGGGCTCGCGTCGACGTCCCCGTAGCGGACCATCGGCATGTCGGCGATGTCGTTCCAGCGGATGTCGGCGGCGATGAAGTAGTTCGGGTCCGCGGGCTCGCCCGGCAAGAACTGGAAGCCGTTGTAGAACGCGGTCGAGCGCAGCGGCCGACCGTTCGCGTCCTTGCGCGAGGCGATCGTCCCTTCGAGGTGGCGAGCGACCGCTTCGAAGTTGAAGATGTCGCGGATGCCGCCGTCGCTGAGGATGCTCAGGTTCAAGAGCGCGGCGTCGTCGAGCGGACCGCCCGGCATGTCGGTGACCGTCTGGCGGATCATCCCGTGCGGGTCGATCGCGTACCAGCTCTGCAAACCCTTCGACATCGTGTACTTGCCGTCGCCTTCGCCGATGTCGCCGTACGGATTCGTCGCTGCCGTGTTCGCGACACCGTCGAGCCCGAAGTCCTTGAAAGGCTCGTTTAGCTCGTAGACGTGATCGCCCTCGGTGCCGGTCGGGTTGAATTGCGGATCGTAGTCGTCCTGGCTCGGGTCCGGATTCGTCGCCGCGTCGTAGCCGGGCTCGTCTGCATCGGCGAGACCGTCGACGCCAGTGTCACTCCAAGGCTCGTGACCTTGCCGGATGACCGGCTCGCCCTCGTCGCGGACGCCGTTCTTGTTCAAGTCGACCGCGAGCGCGAAGTCCACGGGGACCGCGTTTCCGCCGGGGCCCGTCGTCGGCGCTGCCCACGTGTCCTCGTAGCCGTAGGTCGCGTTCGGATCGCTCGGGTTGTCGGAGTACGCCTTCATCTGCGCGCCGTCGCAGAAGCTGATGACCTGCTGCGAGCCGTCGGGATTGAACGTGCCGTCGTAGTAGCCGGTCGGCGCCTTCCACACGTTGCCGGGCAAGCAGCGCGATTGGTTGCATTGTGCAGCGATCTTCACCTGCGCGTCGTGGGCGGCTTGCTGCGCCTTCTGCGTCTCCGCGTCGGCCTTGGAGTCGGGGCTGATCGGCTCGAGCGTGAACTGGCAGCTCGTGCCGGGCGGTAGACCGGTCGTGTCGCCGGCGACGAACGGGTCGGTCGCCTTGGGGCCGCGTGCAAGGAACGTGAGGTTCGGGTCGGCGTTCTGGCTGTTCGGATTGCCAGGCATGAGCGCGAGGTCGGTGAAGATCTGCACGTACTCGCTGCGTGGGAAGTGACCGCCGGTGCCGCTGCCGTTCTGCGACCACCAGTGCTCGAAGTCGTCGGTGTGCGCGTACGGCTCGCTGATCGGGTACATGTTCGGCGCGACCTTGGTGCAGGTCGGGTTCGATGCCGGGCAGAAGCCGCCGGTCTCGTACTGTTCGATGAACCACATCAGCCAGGTCCAGTCCGACGGACCGCCGAGCGCGCCGATGGCGTCGAACTTGTCGTGGTGGCGAACGCCGAAGCTCGCTGCGCCGCCGCCGCCCATCGAGAAGCCGATGACCGCGCGATGCGTGAGATGGCGCTTGCGCGTGCTGTTTCCCGCGTCGGGCGCGACCGCGATTTGATAGGTCCCGAAGTACGGCGTCGAGAACACGAACGCATAATTTCCGTCGGTCTGTTTCTCGATTCGGGGGCTCGCGACCGTCATCGGGCGCGGCGTTTTTGCGAGCGGCGAGGAGTAGAGGACCTGCAGGTGGCGCCAGCGACCGTTGGTCGGGATCGCTGCTGGGTTCACCGGGATCTTCACCTCCATCTCGCGACGCATGACCGCGTTCGCGATCGGCACTGTCGTCGTCGTGAACGTGACGGCGGGGCCGATCTTGACGAAGCCGCCGGCGGCGCCACCGACGATGTCTTCGGCACATGCGATCGACGAGGGGAGCGCGGGGAGCTTGAACTCGTTGTCGGCGGTGAAGGTCGCGGGGGGGAAGGACATCGAGGCGTCGACCAGCGCGCCTTTGGCCCCGAGCGAGACCGTGCCCGCTTGGAGCGTGCCTTGCGCGCCGTCGCTCGCCGCGCAGGCGGTGACGTCTGCTGCGCGCACATCGACGGTGAGCGTCCCGGTTCCGGCCGAAGCCGGTAGCGTGACCGCCGCGGTGATGTTCGCGGTGCCGACCGCGCCGCCGGTGACGGTGAAATCGTAGGTCGCGTGACGAAGATCGAGCGTCGCGCTGGCGGGAGCGGCGACGATACCGGCGTTGTCGGTCGAGAAGAGCGCAGGCGTCGTTTGGCAGACGTCCGGATCGACGAGCATACGGACCGGTCGCGACTGCCCCGGAGCCACGACCACGTTCGGCGGATCGAACCGGATGACCACGGTCGCGGTATTCGTCGGGTCGCAGAGCTCACCCGGAAGGATTGTCGGCTCTCCCCCGTCCGAGGGGTTGGCGCCGGTGAGCTCGCCTCCTCCACATGACGTTGCGGCGAGCGAAGCAAGGACGGCAAGGACGACTCGTTTCATCGCCCGCTAAGCTAGCGCAACGCCGTAAACCTGACCCGGTCGGAGACCAAAAAAAACGGGTCTACCCCAAAGAGGCACAAACAAAAAGTGCCCGCGCAGAGGGACCGGGGGGGCAGTCACACTCCACGCAGGCAAGGCAATCCTAGCACCGCGCATGCCACTTCCGAAATCTATTTACCTGAATTGTGTCGTTATGATGCGGGCGCTGGCTATTGGCCGAGGATACACCGTAGGGGGTATCGGACGTGGGACGCTACAGCCATGAGATCGATGCTCAACCCATCCGTTCGCGTCAAATTGCCCCGGCGCGTCAAGAGCGCTGGCGGCGCGTCGTAAAAACCTGCGAGCCGGTCGATGCACAGGGTCGACGGGGTCACGCGGACCCGAACGTACGGTGTACGTAGCTGCCGGGTCGCGCCCTTTACGGTGGCGTCGATGCGATTGGCTTTCCACTCCGTGTCGAGCACCCAGCCTGCTTCGTCGCCGTTGCAGACGGTGACGTTCTTGCGATCGGTGAAGTCGGTCGCGCCGAGGGGCTCAAGCGCGCCGAGCGTCGCGTCGTCGATGTTGATGGAGAGCACCCAACGCACCGGCGTGTTCGGTCGGATCGAGAGCGGCTGACCGTCGACGACGACGCCGATCGCGCGGCCGTCGGAGCGCGCAGCGAGATGGATCTGCTGCGCGTTGTCGTCCGCCGAGGCGCCGCGCGTCGAGGCAATGCGCGGGAGCGACGTGAGCACGCGCGCGGTCGTGCCGTCGGCCTCCCAGATCGTCGACGCCGACGTCGTGTCCGACTCTTCGGCGATGAACCATCGACCGCGCATGCGGATCGCCGCGTCGAGCTCGCCGAAGGGCTCGCCGTCGGCGCGCTTGATCTCGATCGGCGGGTGGTCGGCCTCGAGCGCGACGACGATCGTGTCCTGTGGCTGTTGTCTCTTCGCCACGATGAGCGCGTGGAGAGCGTCGTCTCCGGGCACCATCATCCACGAGCTCACCGGATGCGGCGCACCGAACGTGCTCGAGAAGTGCGACGAGTCGAGCACGACCTGCGGCGGGACCGCGACCTGAGTCGAATGCATCTCCGTCGGGCCGGCGAACGGCGAGAGCCAACGGACCACCCAATGGCTCGTGTGCTCCCATTCGGTACCGCGCGAGCCCCATGCGTAGAAATGCATGAGCGCGCCGAGCTTCATCGAATGGTCGACGAGCTCGCTGGCGTCGAGCCCGTAGCCGACCTCGTCGCCGCGGAGCGACGGCGCTTGCGTCGAGAAGAAGGGGGCCCAGTCGAACGTCGTCATGATCGGGGGTGGGCGATAGCCGGCCTGCCAGCCGGGCATCGGAATCGGCGGACGATTGATCTGCGGCAGATACGGAGTCGGCGGTGACATCAGATCTTTGACGAGCACTCCGCGCGTCGGCGTCGCCAACGTCGGCGGAACGACCGGCTGCGTACGCGTCGGCTCGCAGCTAAGGGCCAGTGGCGGGAGCTGCGCGTATTGCGTGCGCGGTCCGATGACGGGCTCGGGGAGGTCCTCCGGCGGCGTCGCTCCCCATCCGATGCGAATCCAACCGCCGTTCGCGCTCGGTGCCGAGCGGTACGACACGACGCAGCCGAGTGGTCCGCAGCTCTGCTCCGAGCCGCTACTCGACGTCGAACGGACAGGATCGGGGACGTCGACCATCTTCCAAGTCATGCCGCCGTCGGTCGTCTCCCAGCCCTTGTGCGCCGCGCCCCAGCCGAGCCCGAAGCGGCCGGAGACCATCGGCGTTCGAGCACCCCGGGCCGCTTCTCTTCGATGCCGTCGAGCCAGAGGCCGTTCTTGGCGACCTTGAGCGCGTCGCCGGGCGTGCCGTCGACGAAGTGAATCGGTTTGGTCACGGCCGCGCCGCTCTCGTCCACGACGGTGATGCGTGCGGTCGCGAGATCACCGTGCGGCGGAGAGACGACAGCGAGCTTTCCGTTGGAGAGCGCGACCACGCGTTCGCCGCCCACGTCACCGCGGAGGTGTATCTCGCGGGCGCCTGAGTCGTCGGCGGTGGCGGCCGCGGCTTTCGAGACGACACAATAATCTTGCGTGGAGGGGTCGAGCGATTCGCTCGGCGCGCTCGGGCTGCAGCCGCCACGAACGACGATGGCGCCAGCGCCGGATGCGAGCACGAGGCGCGGCGAATCGAAATGACGGGCCTCGATCATCGAGCCGGCGACGTACTTGTAGATTGCCGTTCTCCCACGGGGCTCGCCGCATACGAACGCGGCGCCGTCGCCGTATGGAATCGCGTGGCAACGGCTCGGGCGGAGCGGGTAGGCGTTGCTTGCGCTCTCGACCACGGTCCCGTCTTCGAGGCGGATGCGAGCGAGAGCGCCGTCCCGGGCGACGACGACGGTGCCGTCGGCGAGCAGCCATCCGTCCTCGACCGCGGCGACGAGCGGGCGATCGCCGAAGGGCTTGGCGACGTCATCGCGTGACGCCGTGGTCTTGTCGGGAGGTGTGGACGCCGAGGCGCCGAGCTTGGCGACCTGGCCATCTGGCCGTACTTCGTAGCTGACGTCTGCTCGCGCGCTGTCCCAACCGGTGACGACGACGCCGTTGGCCGAGGCCTGGACCTTTGCGCCGTTCAACGCGATCGGTAGCGGATGCCACGAGGCACCGGCGTCGAACGTTCCGACGACGCCGCGAAGATCGGTCGTGGCGACGGCGCGCCAGCCGTCCATCGCCACGTAGCTCCCGATGAACGGGCCCGGCGGCCAGGCGCCGAGATCGAGCGCTGCGCCGGTGCGCGGGTCGATCGCCTCTTCGGCCCCTTTGATGGTGCGCAAGTAGACGCGGTCGAGGCCGACGACGACGTCGTCGAGCGTGTCGTTCGAGCGATAAAGGGGCTTGGCGCGCCCGAGCCAACGATCGGCGCGCCACACGACCGGCGAGAGCACGAAGAGGAAGCCTCCGCCCATGCGCTCGGGAAGCTCGACGACGCGCGTTGGCGTCGATGGGAGCGAGCCGTCGGCCGACATGACCGCGCCGTTCGGGAGGTTCACGAGGCGAACGCCGGAGGTGAGCGTGCGCACGCCGCCGCCCGGCTCGACGCCGTAGATATGATCATCGTCGGGGGCTCGAGGCACGAGCCGCGCAGGCCGGACGACAGGATCTTTGGCGAGGAGCGCGGTATCGCGGAGCGCGGTGCTGGGGTCACCGAGCGGCGCGCCGCTCGACCCGCCGCATGCCGCGAGGACGAACGGCGCGAGCCACACGAGCGCCGTCTTCGTCTCCACCTTCCTTTTCAAGGCGAGACCCGAACGAGTGTCCACCCTTCGCCGTCTGGCTCATAGGCGATGCAGTCGTGCACGCGACCGGGACCGCCGAGCCAAAATTCGAAGCGGGTCGGGATCACGCGGTACCCGCCCCAGAACGGTGGTCGCTCGATGTCTCTCCCCGCGAAGTCCTTCTCGAGCCTCTCGAGCCGCGCATCGAGCTCTTGCCGGGTGACGGGCGCGCTCTGGTGGTCGGAGACCCAGGCTCCGAGCTGGCTTCCGCGTGGACGAAGCCGGAAATAGGCGTCGGACTCGCTCGGGCCGAGCTTCTCGACCGTTCCTTGGACGCGCGTTTGACGACTGGTCTCACGCCACAAAAAATCGAGCGCCGCGCGAGGGTTTGTCTCGAGCTCCTGCCCTTTGTGGCTCCGGTAGTTCGTGTAGAAGAGGATGCCGCGCGCGTCGATTCCCTTGCAGAGGACGGTGCGTACGTTCGGCATCCCCTGCGCGTCGACGGTGGCGAGCGCCATCGCGTTCGGCTCGAGCACGTTCGCAAGGACGGCCGCTTCGAGCCACTCCCGGAGGAGCGTGAGCGGGTCGGCGGTCATCGTCCGCTCGTCGAGCGACCCCTTCGCGTAATCGCGCCGGAGGTCGGTGAGTGCGGGGGGCTTGAACGAGGACATGGCGATGCTTTTGCGGCGCTCTTCAGTCTATGACATATCGAGCGCATGTCATTCGTCGTCGCAGTATGCGGAGCCACCGGCGCGGTCGGTCGCGAGATGATTCGAACGCTGGAAGCCCGTAAATTCCCGGTCAAGAGGCTCGTGGCTCTGGCGAGCCCCAAGAGCGCAGGATTGAAGCTTCCATTCGCCGGGTCAGAGGTCACGGTCGAAGCGATGACGCCGGCAGCGTTCGAGGGGGTCGAGATCGCGCTGTTCAGCGCCGGAGCGAATCCGTCGCGTGAATTCGCTCCCGTCGCGGCGAAGGCGGGCGCGGTCGTCATCGACAACTCCAGCGCGTGGCGCATGGATCCGGACGTCCCGCTCGTCGTGCCCGAGGTGAACATGGCGGCGGCGGCCAACCGCCCGAAGGGCATCATCGCGAACCCGAACTGCTCGACGATCCAGATGGTCGTGGCGCTCAAGCCGCTCCACGACGCCGCGCGCATCAAGCACATCGTCGTCTCGACCTACCAAGCGACGAGCGGCAAGGGAAAAGCCGCGGTCGACGACCTCCACGCGCAGATGAAGGCATTCGCGAACGGCGAAGCGATCGTCCCCACCGTCTTTCCGGGTCAGATCGCGCTGAACGTCTTGAGCGACTGGAAGGCGGGTGAGGGCGACTACTCCGAAGAGGAGCTCAAGCTGGTGAACGAGACGAAGAAGATCCTGGGCGACGCCTCGATCGGTATCTCGCCCACGACCGTCCGCGTGCCCGTCGTGACCGGCCACTCCGAGTCGCTCTACGTCGAGTTTTACCGGCCCATGACCGCCGCAGAGGCCAAGAAGCTCCTCGCGAACGCGCCGGGGATCGAGCTCATGGCCGACGCCTACGCGCCCGGCAAGCACCCACAGCCGATCCACGCGGCGGGGACCGATCCGGTCTATGTAGGCAGAATCCGTGATGATTTGGCCGTTCCCGGCGCGCTCAATCTTTGGGTCGTGAGTGATAACTTACGGAAAGGCGCGGCCTTGAACGCCGTACAAATCGCCGAGGAGCTCTTCAGACGTTAAGTCGAGCGCCTGGTCGGCCGTAGGTTTGGAGGAGCACCGCTTGGGTGGTGCTATCTCATGATGCGGAGTCCTCTCGTGGCCATTCGTCGTCCTTCTCCGAGCCCGTGGAACGCGGCCGACAGCGCGCCCGTTTGCACCGGCGCGGGCAAAGCCGGCGAAACGCTCGAAGGGGTCGCTACGCTCTCGATGCTCGCCGCTGGCCTCGCGCACGAGGTGAACAACCCGCTCGCGTACGTCCTCACGAATCTCGACTTCGTGCGTGAGCAGCTTCCGGGAGGCGTCGATCCGGACGTCGTCGCCGCGCTCGATGAAGCGCGCATGGGTGCGCTCCGCATCGGCGCGATGATCCGTTGCTTGCGTCTCGTCGCCTCCAGTGAAGACGAGCGCTCCGCCGAGGTCGACGTGGCTGAGGTCGCTGAAGCCGCATGCGCCATCGCGCAGGGTGGGCTTCCGAGCGGCTCGAAGCTCGTCGTCAAGCCATCGCCACGCGTCACGACGCATCGTTCGAACGCGGCGTACGTGATCTTGAAATGCGTCACCTTCGCCGTCCGCATGAACCGCGAGCGTCAGGACGCGAAGATCGTCGTGTCGTCGTACGTCGGTCCGGCCGGCGAGGCCGTCTTGCAAATCGAAGGGCTCGCCGACGAGACCGAGGCCACGGAGGTCGAGAACGAAGCGAACGCGAGCGGCCTCAGCGCTGTCGCCGCCGCGATCGGCGCCGCGCTCGAGCTCGACACGTCGACGCCGACGATCACGCTGCGTCTCGTCGTTCCAGTCGAAGTGCCCGTGTCCAAGCGCCTCGCGACGGTCTGATCACCACATGCCGACGGTGCCGACGACGGCGCCCGTCTTGGCATCGAAGACGTCGAGCCAGGTCCAGTGCGGCAGGTACACGCGCGACGGCGTGACGAGCATCTGGCTTGCCGCCGAGCCGTCCTTCGAGCGGGGGATCTCCGTCGTCCAGAGCGGGCCTCCGGTCTTCGCGTCGAGCGCGACCAGCTTGGAGATACCGGTCGAGAGCTGCACCTGCGAGACGAGCCGACCGGCGCCGAGATCGGTGAGCCCAAGCCCGTCACTCACGCTCGCCGAATCGCTCTGAGGAATCGGACGCTGCCAGAGGATCTTCTTCGCCTTTGGGTCGTAGCCGACCGCCGTCGGCATGCGGGTGCCCGGTGATTTTTCACCGACGACGACGGTCGTGGTGCCTTCGGTCAGCGTCTCTTTGCCGCGGAAGCTCGGCGCGCTGAACGTCGAGTCGACGGCGGCGCACGTGGAGAGCGACGCGCTCGAGCGATCGCGGGAGCAGCCCGACAAAAATTCCGGGGTCTTGCACCACGACGGCCTCGGCATCTTCTTCGTGCGCTTTGTCGTGAAGTCGACGTCGAGATCTTGGTTGTCGCTCACCTTGATCCACGCCTCGGGCTTGCCGGTCGGCTCGACACAGATCGAGTCGGCGCGGTCGGAGAGCGTGATCGTTGCCGTCTCTTTGCCAGTGGCCGCGTCCAAGATGTGGCCGGTAAGCTTCTGGTCGGTGACGAGCACGCTACCGGCGACGACGACCATGTGGAGCCCGCGCGTGTCGTCCTGGTCGCCGTACGGGCCCGCGGCCCAGACCCGCTTGAGCGTGGCGCCGTCGTAGCCGCCGACGAATTCCGTCGTCTTGCCACCGCCGACGTCGAGCACGCGGTAGCGGCCGACAAAGTCTTCGGTCGCGTCCGCGTTGAGCTTTGCCGGAAAGGGCGTCTCTTGGCTCCATTGCAGGTGCTCACCGCTCGTCTCGCCGCCGGAGCCGACCCCCGAGCCCGAGCCCGAGCCCGAGATCGAGCTCACCCGCCCGGCGAAGACCGCGGCGAGGATGCCGGGCACGACGAGGAGGAACGGCAGGACCCAGAAGATCTTCACCCAGCCGGGCGGCGTGTACGAGGGGTACGTCGTCGGCGGCTGCACGATGATGATGCGCTGCTGCTGCAGCTGGACGGGGGGCAGAGCGAGCTGCGAGCGGTGCCCGCAATATTGGCACTGAACGAACGACTGGCCGAGGGGGGGCGGCTGCAGCAGCGAACCGCAATTGGCACAGCGCTCACTCATCGCCTTCGAGCGTACCAAAAGACGATGCCCGCGGGCGCGCCGGCGGTATAGGTTTTCGTAGAGATGACGCAGGGCTCGATCGCACCTCCGCGGAACGAAGGCAGCGGGCTCTGGCCCGAGAGCGCGACTGCGCGGCTCGTGCTTGCCTACGACCAGGTCATCGGCTTCGCGCTCCTCGGCGCCCACCAATCGACCAACGGCCAGGTCTGTCTTCGCGCGGTCGATCTGTTCAACAAGCGCGTTGCCTGGGAAGCGCTGCATGACCAGGCGTGGGTATCGGCGCTCGGCCGCGGCGCGCTCGCGGTTCGTGGGAGAAACGTGTATGTTGCACACGAGCGAGAGCTCCACGTCCTCGACCTCCTGACCGGAAAGCCCAAATGGCGGGCGGAGCTCACCGCCACCGTCGCCGACCAGGCCGGCTACCGCGAGTCGAGCGGCCTGCAGGTCTTCGACCCGTTTCCGGTCGTCGGACGCGGTGCCGTTCTCGTCTTGACGGTCGACAACGTGCTCGCCTCGTTCGATCGCGACACCGGCGCGCCGCTCTGGCAGCGCACGCTCGACCATTCGCCGCCGCTCGCCGCCGTTGCCGGCTCGGGCGTCGTCGCCGCGCTCGTAGGCTCACGTCTCGACTTGATCAACCCTGGCTATCAGCAGTCGGTTGCGGTCATCGGCAAAGAGCTCGGCCGCGTCGACGTCGAGCGTGGCCTCCTCGTCACCTGGGTCATGGGCGCCGAGGACGGCGTTGCCCTCATCGATCCGGCGACCTCACGCGTGCTCGTCTCGGAGAAGGTGGACGGCATCGCCTACGACCGCGTGTCGACGACCGGGTTCGGCCGGATCTTCTGCATCGCCAACGACGGCGACAGCATCCGCGTCGCTCCGAACGGGCCGGTCGTGCCCGTGCTCGTGCCCGGCTACAAGGCGCAAGCGCTCAAGATTTGCGGCCCCACGCTCTTCGCGCTCCTCGTCCATTCGTCGCCTCAACGAATGCGGAGGGTGGTCGCGCTCGACCCGTCGACGCTCGCGGTCCGCTTCGACTGCGGCGAGATCGGAAGCGCGCCGAGCATCGACGAGGACGCGCAGATCCAATCGAACGATCACTCCGCCGTCTTTGTCGCGAGCCCGATGAGCCGCGACGACAGCTGCGAGCTCCGCGCGGTCGACGTCCATGACGGCCGCGCGCTCTGGCGCCGCGTCATCGGCGAGTGGTTCGGGCACTATTTCCTGGGCGGCTATCTCGTCGTATTCGCCCGCGACAATATCTCGGTCGTCCGCCCCGACGACAACAGCACCATCGCCGAATTTCCTTTCTGACACCTACGCGGTCTGAGCGCGCGCTCGAGAGGGAGCGCGAGCCGCAAGCTCGGTCACATCTTCAGTGACGCAGCGGCTTGAAGCCCGGTGCGGGCGTGTAGCGGGCGTACGGACGGGTCGACGACGGGATCGGCGTCTCGTCGGGATCGCAGAACAGAATCGCGCAGTGGCGGCTGTCGGCTTCGCGCATGCGGTCACACAACGCGGCCAGGTCGGCGTCGAAGTCGACGACGGTGCCTTCGCTGGGGAGATGGCCGCGGTCTTCGAAGCGGCACTGGTCGAGGGCGACCCAGCAACCCTGGAACGCTTCTACCGACCGAATTTGAGGCCAGGACAACCTTGCTCCGGAGAACATGATCTTTGGATGAGCCCTTTTTCCCCACCAGCATTCGAGCCTGGAACAGCGGCCCGACGAGCACCCGGATATACTGGTCAAACCCGTTCGGTCAAGGAACTGTCGCACGAGGGGCACATCCCTGGGCATCTGTGCAGGCGAAACGCCCCGATTTTTCGGTGTCTGTAGGCGAGCGAGCGGGCTCGTCGCTGTAGCGCCCTATTTCACGACCGGGCGAAGAATGGTCTTGCCGTCCTTCACGGTGACCTCGAAGTCGGGCGATTTGCCGTGTTTTTTTAGCTCGGCCGCGCCGGGGCCCGCTGCCGCTTTGGGCGCGGCCGCCGGTGCGGGCGGGTTGTTCATCGGCGGCGCGAGCGGCTTGAACGCGCCCGGTGCTGTCGGTGGGCGATTCAGCGGCAGCGGAGGGGGCTTGGGCGCAAGAGGCGGCGGCGCGGCGACGGCGGGCGTCGGCGGCTTGATCGCCGGCCTAATCAGCGGCGGCGGGCCCGGCCTCGCCGGAGCGGCTGGGGCTGGCTTCAGGACCATGGGCACGGGCGGCGTGGCGGGCTTGGCATCAAGGGGCGGCGCGAGAGGCCTGAACCCGCCCGGCGACGTCAGCGGCTTCAGCGGGGGTGGACCTGGCTTCTTCGCCGTGAGGTCCGGCGACGAGCCGACCGGCGGCTGGTGAATCGGTGGCGCTTCGGCGACGAGCCGTCGCGGCGGCGCGGTCGGCTCTCCGTCTGTCTTCTTCGCTATGATGAGGGCCGCGAGGGCGCGGAGCTTGTCGGGGTCGGCCTGCGCGAGCCGCACCCTTGCGATCGGCGCTTTCGTGGGCGGTACCGCGGGCGATGGCGCCGCCATCTTCGCGTCGACGACCGGGAGATAGAGCGCGGTCGGATCCTCATCGAAGCCGGCGCCGAGACGGTTGACCACGCGCGTCGTGGCGTCTTCGGCGGCGAACGACTCTCTCGTCGCCTCTTTCGCGCGGAGGGCCGGCACGTCGACCTGACGAGTCGGGAGATCGGTGTCGAACTCGAAGTCGTCGAGCGTCGGCGTCGCTTCGGTCCTGGCGACCTCGACCTCAACTGGCTTCGGCGGCGGCGCAGACCTCCGCAGCGCCTGGTTGTTCCTCGCTCGCAGGAGGTCGCGCTTGTACGTGCCGTCCTCGATCTGGCGCATGGTTCGCAACCAGTACGACTGGTACGTATTGTATTTCTGCAGGATCATGTGGAAGCGGAAGCGAAGCGCCGTGTTCCTGATCTGTTCCTTCCGGAGGAGCTGGAAGCGACGCTCGACGTCCTTCTTGGGGACGTGCGGCTCCATCTTCTCGATGCCCATGAAGTACTGCTCGTAGAGCGAGCGGAGACGGTCGACGCGGGTCTCGATCTCGCCGACGAGCTCTTCGATCTGGGCTTGCTCCACGCGCGTCGATCCCTTGCCGGTCATTATCCGCCACGTGGACGGATCCTGGAAGGATGACGGATCAGCCCAGTCTTGTCGTTAGTCGTGACGACGTGCTTTTCGCTCGCCCACGTCCTTTTCGACGTCGAGTTACCTCAGGGAACGCGTCGGACGACGCGTCAGGCTCGCGGGCAGGCTCGCGGGCAGGCTCGCGGGCAGGCTCGCGTGCTCGCGGTCAGGCTCGCGTCAGGCTCACATCGACGTGAGCGGCGTGATCTTCACGTTGTCGAAGCAGACCTTCACTTCCCAATCGTTGAAGCCGAAGTGGTCGTGTCCAATACCGCCGAGAGGCTTCTGGTCTGCCCAGTTGAGCATGTCGACACCGTCGATCGACCAGCGGATCGTCTTGCTGTCCGAGCGCTCGACCTTGAAGTGGTAGATCTGACCGCGCGCGACCGGCTTCTGGCGCGGGTCGTCGCTGTCCTTGTCGACCCGGATCTCGCGGCGGTCGGTGCCGTGCTCGTTCAAACGGGCCAAGACGTGCAGCGTGTTGTGCCAGCCGCCCAGGATCGTGAGGTAGCTGGTCGCGTTCGTGTAGGAGATGCCGGTGGCCGCCGATTTGCCGTCGCCCCAGAGCTCAGCCTTCAAGTCACCGTCGTTGGAGTCGGCCTTGGCCTCCCATTCGATGCGCGCGTTGACGGGGAGGACTTTATTGAGCCAGACGCCGTGGTTGTGGGCGTTCGAGCCGCAGAGCCAACCGTCCTCGATGTGCCAGACGTGGGTGCCGATCTGGGTCCAATTCGGACCGAGCTCTTCGTCGATCTCTGCCGCGTCGGTCTCGAGCGAGGCCTCGGCCGATCCGTCTCCGACGAGGTGAGTGGTGGCGACCGTCGGCGGCTCGGCGCCGTCTTTGGGCCCCACCATTCCGCCGCTCGCACCGGCGCGATCGAAGTTGTCCTCGAACGGCATCGTGAGCGCGCCAGGCGAGTTGTGGAGCATCATGGCGGCGGCGCTCGCCGTCGAGGCCGGGCCGGCGTCGGTCGGGGTGCTGTTGCCGGGCGGGACGCATGCGGCGCCTGCCGCGAAGAGGACTGAAACGCCGAAGAAAGCGGGAACGATCGGTCGCACGCGGCGGTTCTAGCACGCGCCCTTTGGGTGAACAGAGGCTTTCCTTCCCGGTGGAACCTTTGGGCACGATCCCCGTTTTTTGTGTAAACAACGAGCCAGAAACTCATGCACCCGATCCTCTTCAAGATCCCCCTTCCGGATCGTCAGCTCTTTCTCTGGTGGGCGCTCGCCGTAGTCGCCGCCGCGTGTCTCATCTTCGCGATCGTCTCGCAGCGAAAAGGCGATCGTGAGTCGGCCTTGTGGAGCCTCGGATTCGCCGCGCTCGCTGGCATCGGTGCCTACTGGTTCCGCGCGACGCACTTCAACGCGCAGGCGCTCCCAATCTATTCGTACGGCGTCATGCTCGGCCTGTCGCTCGTCGTCGGCTGGTACCTCACGCTCGGTCTCGCGAGCCGTGACGGCCTCCCGAACGAGACCGTGGCTAACTGCTACGTCTTCACCGCCATCGCCGCGGTCGTCGGCTCTCGCATCCTCTACGTCCTCACGAACCTGACCGAGTTCGAGGACGCGAGCCACAACTTCGACTTCGCGTCGATCTTCGCGCTCCGCCGCGGCGGGCTCGTCGCATACGGGGGCTTCATCGGCGGCCTCCTTGGCAGCTGGGCGTTCTTGTCTCGTCACAAGATCCGTCTGCTCGCGTGGGGCGACGTCGCCGTCCCCTCGCTCGCATCGGGTCTCTTCATCACCCGAATTGGTTGCTACCTATTCGGCTGCGACTTCGGTCAACGGCTCCCGGCGGGCGCGCCCGCTTGGCTCCAGAAGCTCGGCACCTTCCCACATTGGACGTCCGGCACGCTCGACGGCGGCGAAGGCTCGCCCGCGTTCGTACGTCACCTCGAAGAGTACCGCGGCACGCCGCTCGGCGCTGAGCTCATGCGGAACAACCACTCGTTCCCGGTTCATCCGACGCAGATCTACGAGTCGCTCGTCGGTCTCTCGCTCCTCGCGCTCCTCCTCTGGCAGCGCAAGCACCTCAAGTTCCGCGGCCAGGTGTTCTTCCTGTTCGTCTACGCCTACGGCTTCGCGCGCTTCCTCATCGAAATGCTGCGCGACGATCCGGAGCGCGGCGAATACGGCCCGGTCATGGCCGAGCACGTTCTCATTCCGCTCTGCCTGCTCGCCTTTTCGCTCGCGTTCGTCTTCGGCATCGCGCTCGGCATCACGAACGCGCAGAAGCGCTCGGTCGCGCGCGCGCTTGCGTTCATCCCGCCGATCGTCGCCTACTTCCTCCTCCGTCCGGCGTCGTTCGCCAACAGCGTCGTCGTGCAGCTCTCGACCAGCCAGCTGATCGGCGTCATCAGCGCCATCGCGGTCGCCTACTTCTACGCGAAGTATTGGCAAGAGGCGCGGCGCACGCCGGCGCTGTCGATGGCGCTCTATACCGAAGAAGGCCACGAGACCCCGGATCTCGAACGAGACGAGGACGAGGACGAAGACCTCGAAGAAGAGGAAGAGGCCCCGCGCGCCAAGAAGAAGCGGCCGGCGAAGACGGAGAAGAAAGCGGAGCCGGTCGAGGCCGCGGAGGAGGCCGAAGGCGATGGCGACGACCCGCCTCAAGGCGAGCCCGCGTCGGAGAGCTGACAGGGAAGCCACGCATGAGCGACGTACGGAGAATCGCGGCGTCGCTCGCTGCGAGCGCGGTCTTTCTGTTCGCGTCGTCGGCGTTCGCCGACAAGGTCGCGGTCCTCAAGTTCACCGGTGATCCGGGCTCGGTCGACGGCGCGCACGACGCGACCGCACGCGCAGTGACGGCGAGCGGAAAGACGCTACCCACCCAGAGCGAGATGGTGACCGCTGAGGTCGCGGTCAAAGATCAGACGCCCGACAATAGCGAAGAATATCTCGCTGCCGGTCGCGCCTCGTCATCGGACTGGACCGTTGCTGGCCGCGTACAACCGCTCGCTGAAGGCGGCTATCACGTCGAGCTCGAGGTCTGCCAAGTCAGCTCGGGCCGCGTCGAGTCGCTCACGCGTGACATCGATCCGTCGCAAGCCGATGCCGAGATCGGCGAGATGCTAGCGCTCCTACTCCGTCCGGAGGGGATCGCGAACGCCGATATCCCGTGGGAGCGTGGAAGCAAGCCCAAGCCCAAGCCGGTGCCGCCGCCTCCGCCGCCGAAGCCGGTGGAGCCTCCGAAGCCTCCGCCCCCGCCTCCTCCTCCGGCGGTCGCGCATGCGTATGCCGAGAACGCGCCATTCGCGTTCGGCGTGTTCGGGGAAGGGCTCTCCGCGGTCTCGCGGCCGGGTCGCGCCGAAGGTCCGCGCGGCTCGTTCGAGCTCGGCGCGTCCGCCGGCTACGCGATCGCGCAAGTGCCCGGCCTCGAGGTCCGCGCCGACGGCGCGTTCGCCGCCGCTGGCCCGAGCGCTGCCTACTTTGACGTCGGCGCTCGCTACGCGTTCATGCTCGTTCCTACCGCGCGCATCTTTGCCGGTCCCGAAGCCGCGATCGGCGGCTTTTTCACGCTCAACGGCGACAAGGCGGGCCGCTTCCTCTTGCGCCCTTCGCTCGTGGCGGGCATGGGCATCGGCGAGCACGTGCAGGTCGAAGCGTTCGGCGATTGCGACGTCGCGGCGGGAGGCTCCGGCACGCTCGTCTTGCTCGGAGGCGGGGCTCGGGCCACGATCCGGTTTTGAATCGAGAGCCGCTCCGAACGCGGCGTGATTCGGTTCGGCTCGGCGCACGCATCGCCGACATGCTCGGTCCCGGAGACCTCGTCCTCTTGAGCGGACCGCTCGGCAGCGGCAAGACCTTCGTCACGCGCGCGATCGCACGGGCGCTCGGCGTCGACCCGAGCGTGCGAATCACGAGCCCGACCTTCACGCTCGTGCACGAGTACGAGACCTCGAAGGGGCTCCTCCTCCACTGCGATCTCTATCGCCTCCGCGAGGCCGGCGAAAAATTCGCGGTCGAGGTCGCGCGCCTCGGCATTCGCGAGCGACGACGCGAAGGCGCGATCGTCCTGGCGGAGTGGGGAACGGAAGCCGCGCCACTGCTCGGCGGCGCGCCCCGTGTCACCGTCACGTTCGCGCTCGAGAACGGAGCGAGGAGCGCTCGTGTCGACGCCTGACCTGCCGCGATCGGGCCCCGTCTCGATCGGCGTGTTTTCAGCCCTCTTCGCCTT
>CAJDWT010000113.1_pt1 | contig 24470 bp, 22 predicted proteins | sample 7391671 | NCBI WGS metagenome assembly CAJDWT01 (sample SAMEA7055729, study PRJEB34461) | soil metagenome | biome: terrestrial ecosystem; feature: Peninsula; material: soil | place: Antarctica | collected 2016
GATCGCGTCGTCGTGATGTACGCCGGGCGTGTGGTCGAGAAGGCGCCCGTCCGTGAGCTCTTCGCCCGTCCACTCCACCCGTACACGAAGGGGCTGCTCGGAAGCATTCCGCGCATGGGCAATGCGCCGACAGCGGGCGGAAAGAGACGGCGCTTGCCGACGATCGAAGGGATGGTGCCCAGCCTCACGCATCTCCCGAAGGGGTGCCGCTTCGCCGACCGCTGCGACATGGTGATCGAGATCTGCCGCGAAAAAGAGCCGGACCTTCGCCCTATGCCTTCAGAAGCGGGGTCGGAGCGCTTCTCGCGCTGTCACCGCGCCGAGGAGCTCTGAAAGATGCCGACTGCCACGCGTGACGACGAGAGCATCCAGGACGTCTCGAAGGTCGCTGAAAAGCAGCCGCGGACGCTCGTCGCGACCGACAATCTCTCGAAGTATTTTCCCGTTCGAAGCTCGATGATCTCGCGGCGAACCGACCTCGTGCGCGCGGTCGACGGCGTGTCCATCCGCGTGCGTCGCGGCGAAACGCTCGGGCTCGTCGGTGAGAGCGGCTGCGGCAAGACGACGCTCGGAAAAATGATCCTCCGCCTCATCGAGCCCACGTTCGGGCGCATCGTCTACGACGGTCGTGACATCGTCCCGCTCTCGCCGGCGCAGATGCGGCCGCTCCGGCGCAAGATGCAGGTCATCTTCCAAGACCCGTACTCGAGCCTCAATCCGCGCATGACCGTCCGGCAGATCGTCGGCGAGGCGATCCAGATCCACAAGCTCGCTGCGACGAAGAACGACGAAGGCGAGATGATCGCCACGCTGCTCGAGAAGGTCGGCCTCGGCACGAGCGCGATGAATCGCTACCCGCACGAGTTCTCCGGCGGTCAGCGGCAACGCATCGGGATCGCCCGCGCGCTCGCGGTGCAGCCAGAGTTCATCGTCTGCGACGAGCCCATCAGCGCGCTCGACGTCTCGATCCAGGCGCAGATCGTGAACCTGCTCGTCGAGCTCCAAGAGACGATGGGCCTCTCGTATCTCTTCATCTCCCACGATCTCCGCGTCGTCGAGCACATGGCGCACCGCGTGTGCGTCATGTACCTCGGCAAGATCGTCGAGCAGGCGGTGGCCGAGGACCTCTATCGCTCGGCGCGACACCCGTACACGCGCGCGCTCCTCAGCGCCGTGCCGACGCCGGATCCGACCAAAAAGAAGCTCCGGATCGTGCTCGAGGGCGACGTGCCTTCGCCGCTCTCTCCGCCGTCCGGCTGCGCGTTCCATCCGCGCTGCCCGCGCATGATCCCAGGGACGTGCGACAAAGAGACGCCGCGCCTCGAGGACACGCGCGGCACCGGGCACAAGGTCGCCTGCTGGAACCCGCACGACGCGGACGACGTCGCCGAGCCCGGTGGTCGAATTCTCGAGCACGCCGAAGGCGAGGTCGAGAAATGAAGGTGACAACGCGCGTCGAGGAGAAGATCTTCGTCATCACGATCAATCGACCGGACAAACGCAACGCGGTCGACGGCGAGACCGCGAGCCTGCTCGAGGACGCGTGGCTCCGCTTCCGTGACGACGACGACCTTTGGGTCGCGATCCTCACCGGCGCGGGCGACCAAGCGTTCTCCGCCGGCGCCGATCTCTCCGCGATCGAGACGCTCGGACCCGGTGCCGACGCATCGCCCGCTGAGGTCCGTCGCTTCGTGACGAGCGGCAGCGGGTACATCGGCTACACGCGGCAGACCGACATCTTCAAGCCGATCGTCGCCGCCGTGAACGGGCACGCGCTCGCCGGCGGGCTCGAGCTCGCGTGCCTCGCCGACCTTCGCGTCGTCGAAGAGCACGCTGAGATGGGGGTCGCTTGCCGCCGCTGGAACGTGCCGCTCGTCGATGGCGGAACGCAGCGTCTTCCGCGCATCCTCGGCCTGGGTCGCGCGATGGATCTGATCCTCACCGGTCGCTTCGTGAAGGCCGACGAGGCGCTGAGGATCGGGCTCGCGAACGAGGTCGTTCCGAAGGGGCAGTCGCTCGCGCGTGCGCTCGAAATCGCCCGCGGGCTCTGTGCGTTGCCGCAAGGCGCCATGCGCTCGGACAAGCAGGCGGCGATGATGGGGTGGGGAAGGCCGCTCGAGGAAGGGCTGCGCATCGAGGCCGAGCTCGGGCAATATGCAATTCGAGGTCACGATATGCGTGAAGGCGCGCGCGCATTCGTCGAGAAACGCAAGCCGCGCTTTTCCCAAGACGACGTGAAGAAGCAGGCGGAGAAAAAAGGATGAAGGCAGTCTCGACGGTTCTTTCGGCGGCGGCGCTCGGCCTCGCTCTCACGTTGTCGGCCGGCAACGTCCACGCGCAGACCGCTGCGCCTCCGCCTACGACGCCCGACGAGCCCGACGCCGTCATGCTCAAGCACGGAGGCGTCATCAAAGGGAGGGTGACCGAGATCCTGCCGGGTGATCACGTGACGATCGCGATGACCGGCGGTCAGAACGCGATCGTGCGCTGGGACGAGATCGGCGCCGTCGCGCGTGGCGGTCAGCTCGTCAAGATGCCGGACGCGCAACCTGCGCCCACCCCCGTGACGACGCCAACGACGACCGTCGCTCCTGTACCCGCGCCCTACAGAGGGCCGGAGCGCATGCCGTACGAGGACGACGAGGACATCCCGAAGGGGTACCACCTCGAGAAGAAACCGCGCCTCGGGCTCATCATCTCCGGCGCGATCTTGAGCGGCATCGGCGTTCTCGGCATCGTCGCGTTCGACGTCCAAGGCGACGTCACCAGCAGCGAGAGAGTTGCGTTCGACGTCGTGTGGGGCTCGCTCTTTCTCGGCCCTGGCCTCCCTCTCTTGCTCGTCGGCCTCGCAACCAGCAGCAAGTCGCTCGTCCGTGATGATCTCGGTCAGGCCAAGCTCGTGATGCCGAAAGCGCCGCCGTTCTTCTTCTCGATCGATCCGCGCAAAGATCACCCGGGCGTGAAGCTAGGCTTCACCTTCTGACCGGCTGAGCAGGGGCGCGCGCGCGGCGAGGCCGGCAAGGGCTTGAACGCTCGAGCCGCAGGACGCATTCCACGCGGAGCGGGGCGTTATTTGGCGTGATTGTGGTATGTGAGCGGTGATGGAGCTCCCCAAGCGAGTCGGCCGGTACGACGTCGTCCGCTTGCTCGGTCAAGGCGGCATGGGGCGCGTCCTCCTCGCCAAAGACACGGTCCTCGGCCGTGAGGTCGCGGTGAAGATCGTGCGCGACGACCTGGGTATCCCACCGGAGATGAAGGAGGCGCTCTTCCTCCGCATGAAGCAGGAGGCCCGCGCCGCCGCGGCGGTGAGCCACCCTAACTTGGTCACGCTCCATGACATGGGCGAAGAAGAGGCGGTCGGTGTCTTCCTCGTCTTCGAGTACGTGCGCGGCCAGACGCTGCGCGAGCGCATCGCCGCCGGCGCGCTCGACCCCGACGAGGTCTACAAGCTCGCGCGCGACGTCGGCAGCGCACTCGACCGCGCGCACGAGGCGGGCGTCATCCATCGCGACGTGAAGCCCGAGAACGTCTTGATGAGCGAGACCGGCCCGAAGCTCACCGACTTCGGCATCGCGCGCCTCCCAGATTCCACGCTCACGCGCGCCGGCTCGGTCCTCGGCACGGCCGCGTACAGCGCGCCCGAAGCGCTCGCGCTCGCAGAGTTCGGTCCGTACTCCGACCAATTTTCGCTCGCGGCTACGCTCTACGAAGCATTCGGCGGCAAGCGGGCGTTTCCGGGCGACGACACCCTCGCGGTCGCGAGCCGGATCGCGACCGAAGACCCCGCGCCGCTCAAGCGTGGAGATGGGGAAGAGATGCCGCGTGTCGGGCTCGTCCTGAGCCGCGCGCTCGCAAAGGACCCGAAGAAACGGTTCTCCTCCTGCACCGATCTCGCGCGCGCGCTCTATAGCGCCCTCTACGAGCAGATCGAGGTCATCGAGCCGATGCCGTTCTCGACACGTGACCTCGTCACGCCGCCGCCGTCGTTGTCGATCGTCCCGCCGGCGCCGCAGCGGATGCGCGTGAACCAGATCATGATCGCGTGTGCGCTGCTCCTCATCATCGGGCTCGTCGCCTTCGGGCGCCACCCGTCGGCTGCCACCGGGCACGAGAGCACCGACCGGGAGCTCGCGTCCGCGATGGCCTCTAAAACGTCGTCGCCGACGGCGAAGCCGCCTTCGCATCACGCAGAGCGTCACCCCCGTCCGAAGAGCGCGTCGTCGGCGAAGTTGCCGAACGTTCCCGACGACTCTACGGAGGAAGAAGACCGCACGGATGAGGAAGCCGCCGACCCCGTCGACGCCGGAACGTCCCCCATGACGCCGGCGACGCCGGAGCCGAACCGGACCAACGCGCCCGACGCTTCCATCCACATGTAGATTCGAAGCGCGGAAACTGGCGCCTCGGCCCCGCCAGGTGATCTAAGCTCCCGCCCGAATGTCGACCGAATCGAGAGAAGCCCAAACGGCGAACGTTGCGGCGCGCACGCGCTCGAAGAACGAGCTCGAGCCGCTTGCTGCATTGTACAAGAAGATGCATTTGATCCGCCGCCTCGAGGAAGAGGCCGCTCGCGCGTACGCGCAGGGCAAGATCGGTGGGTTTTTGCACCTCTACATTGGTCAAGAGGCGGTTGGCGTCGGGGCGCTCGCTACGCTCGAAAAGGACGACTACGTCATCACGACTTACCGCGATCACGGCATCGCGATCGCGAAGGGGATGAGCCCGAACACGCTCATGGCCGAGCTCTTCGGCAAGAAGACCGGTTGCTCGGGCGGTCTCGGCGGCTCGATGCACATGTTCGACGTGGAGCATCGGATGCTCGGCGGCTACGGCATCGTCGGCGGGCACATCCCGGTGGCGGCGGGCGTCGCGTTCGCGACCAAGTACCGGAACGAGAAGAACGTCACGCTCTGTTTCTTCGGCCTCGATCGGCGGCTTCCACGAAGGCCTCTCGCTCGCTGCGCTCTGGAAGCTGCCCATCGTCTTCATCTGCGAGAACAACGAGTACGCGATGGGCACGCCGATCAAACGGACGCTCGCGCAAGTGGACGTGAGCCTTAAGGCCGACGGCTACGGGATGGCGAAGGACCGCTTCGTCGCCGACGACGTCGAGACCGTGCGTGACCGCATCGCCGTCGCGGTCAAGCGTGCGCGCGAGACCTCGATGCCGACGCTCGTCGAGGTCCGCACCTACCGCTTCCGCGGTCACTCGATGAGCGATCCGGCGAAATACCGCACCGCCGAGGAGCTCGAGGATCGAAAGAAGAAGGACCCGGTCTTCCGGGCGCGCGTCGAGCTCGAAGCGGGGTGGGGCAAGGGCGAGCTCGAGAAGATGGAGGCGGACATCGAGGCCGAGGTGGCCGCCGCCGTGAAATTCGCCGAAGAGAGCCCGGAGCCCGACATGAGCGTGCTCGAGCCGACGACCTACGCAGGGGAGTTCGCGTCATGAGCCAGGGAACGAAAAACCTCAGATTCCGTGAAGCGCTCCGCGAGGCGATGATCGAAGAGATGGAGCGCGACGAGAGCGTGTTCCTGATGGGCGAAGAGGTCGGTCACTACCAAGGCGCCTACAAGGTCAGCGAAGGCATGCTCGAGAAGTTCGGCGAAAAGCGCGTCATCGACACGCCGATCTCCGAAGGTGGCTTCGCCGGCGTCGGTATCGGCGCCGCGATGGTGGGCCTCCGCCCCATCATCGAGTTCATGACCTGGAACTTCAGCGCGGTGGCCTTCGACCAAATCTTGAACAACGCGGCGAAGGTCCGACAAATGTCGGGCGGTCAGCTCAAGTGCCCGATCGTCTTCCGTGGCCCGAACGGGAGCGCGCGACAAGTCGGCTCGCAGCACTCGCACTCGATGGAGCACTTCTACGCGACCATCCCTGGCCTCAAGGTCGTCGCGCCCGCGTTCCCCGCCGACGCCAAGGGGCTGCTGAAGGCCGCCATTCGCGACGACAACCCCGTCTGCGTGATGGAGAGCGAGACCCTCTACAACATCAAAGGCGATGTCCCCGACGACCAAGACGCGATCCCGCTCGGCGTCGCGAACGTCGTCAGGAAGGGGAAAGACGTGTCGATCATCGCGTACTCGCGCATGACGCACGTGGCGCTCGAAGCCGCCACCGAGCTCGAAAAGCAGGGCATTTCGGCAGAGGTCCTCGACCTTCGCAGCCTCCGCCCGCTCGACGAAGAGGCGATCGTCCGCACCGTGCAGAAGACACATCGCGCGGTCGTCGTGCACGAGGGGTGGCCCTATGGCGGCGTCGGCGCCGAGATCGCCGATCGCATCCAGCGGCTCGCGTTCGATGAGCTCGATGCGCCGGTCCTGCGCGTCGCGCAGCTCGACGTGCCGGTCCCTTACAACGCGAAGCTCGAGCAGCAGGTGCTGCCGCAGCCGGGCCGCATCGTGAAAGCAGCGCAGCGTCTCATGGCGCGAAGTGGACGAGGCTCGTCCGCAGAAAACAGGAGCGCATGATGGCGAAGATCCTCGACATGCCGAAGCTGTCGCCCACGATGGAAGAGGGCGTGCTGTCGGCCTGGCACAAAAAGGAAGGCGACGCAGTGGAGGTCGACGATCTCCTCGCCGAGGTCGAGACCGACAAGGCGACGATGGAGTTCCGCGCCTTCGACAAGGGGACGATCCTGAAGATCCTCGTCGCGCCGGGGGCGACCGTGAAGCTCGGGCAGCCGGTCGCTGTCATCGGCAACGCGGGCGAGGACGTCTCTGCCCTCCTCGCGAAGGCCTCGGGTGGTGCCGCTCCGACCCCTGCCGCGAAGAAGGACGAGGCCGCACCGTCGTCCGAAGAAGAGCCGCCGAAGGCGCGGAAAGATGCCCAAAATCCGCCGCCGCAGCCCGACGCCGCGAGCGACACCGAGGCCGCTCCCGTCCCGACCGAGCCACCGCGCGCTCAGCGGCGACCGCGAGCGCCCGCGAAGAAAGGAAGCGCGCTCGACCGCACCGAGCGCGACGACGACTACGCCGCGGCAGACGCCGAAGAGTCAGGCGACCCGGCGCGGATCCTCGCGTCGCCGTACGTGCGCAAGACCGCACGAGAGCGCGGGCTCGATTTGTCGCAAGCGCATGGAAGCGGTCCGCAAGGCCGTATCGCATTGAAGGACCTCGACACGCTCGAATCGCGCGCGCCCGCCACGCGCGCCGAAGCGGGCTCGTCGTCGGGCGGTCCGCTCACGCTCCCGGCGCCGGGGATGCCGCAAACGGCGCTCGCCGCGCCGGAGGTCCGTCCGCTATCGATGATGCGCAAGACGATCGCCAGGCGCCTCGTCGAATCGAAGCGAGAGGTCCCCCACTTCTACCTTTCGATCGACGTCGACGCTGACAACCTCGTCAAGCTGCGCGAGACGGTGAACAAAGAGCTCGTCGATGCTGGGCGCGTGGCAGGCTCGCACGCGCTGGCCTCCGAGCACGGCGACGACAAACCGTTCAAGATCAGCGTCAATGATCTACTCGTCAAAGCGGTCGCCGTTGCGCTCCAGCGTGTGCCGGAGTGCAACGCACAGTTCACGCCCGATGCCATCCTCGTGCACAAGCGGATCGACATCTCGATCGCTGTCGCAGTGCCCGACGGGCTCGTCACGCCGGTCGTACGCGACGCGGACAAAAAGGGTGTTTTGACGATCGCCCACGAGATCCGCGAGCTCGCCGGACGCGCACGCGCGAAGAAGCTCAAGCCCGAAGAGATGAAGGACGGCACGTTCTCGATCTCGAACCTCGGCATGTTCGGCATCGACAACTTCGCCGCCGTCATCAACCCCCCGGAAGGGGCGATCCTGGCCGTCGGTCAGGTGCGTGAAGAGCCCGTCGCGAAAGAGGGCAGGCTCACCGTCGGCAAGAAGCTGGCGATGACTTTGTCCTGCGACCATCGCGTCATCGACGGCGCGATCGGTGCGGCGTTCCTCGCCGAGCTCCGCGCGCTCATCGAGCACCCGATGCGGGTCCTCACGTCATGATTCGGCGTGCGCTCGCCGTGGCGACCGTGACGGCGCTGGTCGCCTTCACGCGTCTCGCGGCCGCGTACGCTCCGAATTCGCCCGAGCCATGGTGGCTAGGGCTCGACGTCGCTCGTTCGGCGCCGGCAGCTGGTGTCGTCGCCCTGCGCACGCCGGCGAAGGGGCGGGTACGCATCGCCGGCACGACCTTCATGATGGGCTCGACGCCGTCGGACATCGACGACGCGACCGCGCTCTGCCGGCGCGAGGTCGAGTCGCCGCTCTGCAAGGGGAGCCATCTCGAGACGTTCCTCTACGAAGGGCTCGCCCACGAGGTCACGCTGCGGTCTTTCTTCCTCGACCGCACCGAGGTCTCCGTCGGCGACTACGAGCGCTGCGTCGCTAAGGGCGTATGCGACAAGCCTGGCTTCTCGCCGAATGATCCGCGCTTTGCCCGGTCCGAGCTCCCGGTGACGTCGGTCTCGTGGGACGCGGCGAAGGCCTACTGCGCGTTCGTCGGTGGACGGTTGCCGACCGAAGCCGAGTGGGAGCTCGCCGCGCGCGGTGAAGAGCGCCGCATCTTTCCGTGGGGCGACGTCTACAACGAGCATCTCGCCAACCACGGCAAGCTGTCGATCTCGGAAGAGAAGGACACGACCGACGGTTTTGCATTCATCGCGCCCGTCGACGCGTTCTACGATGGCGCTACCCCCGAAGGGGTCCTGCAGCTCGCCGGCAACGTCGGCGAGTGGGTGAGCGACTTCTTCGAGATGGATCCCGGCGGCTTCGGCTACGGCGCGAAGCCAGTGACGAATCCCAAGGGGCCACCGAGCGGTCTCGGTCACATCGTCCGCGGCGGCTCGTACGCGAGCCCCGCCGCTTGGATTCGCGGCGCGACGCGCTCGGCGGCGCTCTACCCGTCGTCGACGATCGGCTTGCGCTGCGCGTACGACGGCTGACCTTCACGCCAGCGGCGTGCTTCTTTTTCCGCGACGTGGCAGGTATGGTCCACGCGCCATGCGTATCGCTCATCTCTCCGATCTCCACGTGCTGTCGTTCGATGGCGTCGGCACGCGCCGCTTCTTGAACAAGCGGCTCACGGGCTACGCCAATCTGCGTCTCAAGCGCAACCACGCGCATCGCAGACACTATGTCGAGGCGATCGCCAAGGAGATCGCGCGCTCGAAGATCGACCACGTCGTCGTCACCGGTGACCTGACCAACCTCGCGCTCGAGCCGGAGTTTCAGGCCGTTCGTGATTTGCTCGAACGAGACCTCGGTCTCCGCCCCGACCAGGTGAGCGTCGTCCCCGGCAACCACGATCTCTACACCGGCGGCGCGATGCGCTCACGCCGATTTACCCAATTTTTTGCAGAATACATTCAATCTGATCTGCCGGAGCTCGCGGCGAATACGAAGCTCGGCCCATTTCCTTTCGTCCGCCTGCGCGGTCCGTGCGCCATCATCGGGCTCACGACCGCGGTGCCACGCCCGCCGTTCGTCGCCTCCGGAACCGTCGGCAAGCTGCAGCTCGAGGCCTTCGGAAGGATCCTCGCGCACGAAGAGGTGCGAAAGCGCACCCCGGTCGTTTTGATTCATCACCCGCTCCACAATCCGCGCTCGAAGCTGAAGACGATGCTCGAAGGGCTCACCGACGCCGACGAGCTCGCCGCCCATCTGCACCGCGCCGTCACCGCCGACGGCCTCGTGCTCCACGGCCATCTCCATCGCCGTCAGTCGAAGGATCTGTCGACCGAGCGCGCCGGAATCAAAGTCATCGGAGCCACGAGCGCCTCACTTCATCACGAGAACGCGGATCGAATGGCCGGCTTCAACGTCTACCAAATCGAAGACGACGGCCGCGTGAGCGAAATCATCGCGCGAGTGTTCGATCCGGTGACGGACGTCTTTTCGAACGCAAGCATCCCACAGCTCGCCTAGCAGCTACTTCAGCTGCTCGAGCTCTTCGAGGTTCGCCTTCACGCGCGGATCGGTCGGATCGATCGCTTTGGCCTGTTCGAGAGCGGCTTTCGCTTCGCCGCGCCGCTTCGGATCTTTTGCGAGGAGCGTTGCCAAGTTGATCCAGGCGCTCGCTAGCTTGGGGTCGAGCTTGATCGCGCGGCGATACTCGCCCTCCGCCTGCTGCAGCTTGCCTTCGATCTGCAGCGCGTAGCCGAGGTTCGAGTGGTAGGTCGCGTGGTCGGGATCGAGCGTCGTGGCCATCTGGAGCTCAGGGACAGCGGCTATCACCTGATTGTCGCCGAGGAGAGCGGTGCCGAGGTCCGAGTGCGTGCGCGCATCTTTGTCGTCGATCGCTGCGGCTGCCCGGTACTCCTCGATCGCTTCCTTCGTCTGGCCGCGCATCAAGAGCGTAGTGCCGTAGTTGCCGTGGCGGGCCGCGTTGCCCGGGTCGAGCTTCGCCGCCTGCGCCATCTCGCCGAGCGCTTCCTCGGGGTGACCGGTCGCCAGCCACGCGACGCCGAGCGTCGAGTGTGCCTCGGGCTCGCTCGGCAAGAGTACGACGCCTTTCTTGAGCGAATCGATCGCGCCTTTGGCATCCCCCAAAAGGAGGAGAGCGCGTCCGAGCTCGACCTGCGCTGCACCGAGCATGGGCTCCATTTTTACTGTCTTTTTTAGGTCGTTCGCTGCCGCCGCGATCTCGACGTTGCCTTTGGCGACACCGAAATCGTAGGAGACGTTCTGCTTGGCCATGCGCACGCGAGCGAGCCCGACGAGCGGCGCGGCCCGCTTCGGCGCTGCCTTCTGCGCCGCTCGATAATGCTTCTCCGCGTTCGGAAGGTCGTCCGCCTCGAAGGCGCCATCACCAGCCTTCAGCTCCTGGTCGACCGCGTCGTCCGCGGCCGAGGCGAGCGAGATCGTGACCGGACGCGGCGGCGGATAGCTCGACTTTGCGGCGGCGGGCGGCTTCGGAGCCGCGACCGTGCCCCCATCTTGGTCGAGGAGCGGGAGCGGACCGTTCGCGGGCGGCGCGACGAGCGCGGGCGAGACCGGCTGCGACGCCAGCTCGCTGCCTCCGCACGCGAGCGCCAACACGGCGAGCGCGCTTAGGGCGACGTTCTTCATCAGCTCTTCGTCGACTTTTGGGTGTGCTCGTGGCCGTCGAAACGCATGATGACTGGCTTCGACTCCGAGCTTGTCATGAGATTCACGGGACGCTTCCACATGCGCACGAGGCTCTTCAATACCTCCTTGGCGTAGTCGACGCGGAGGTCGACCCCTTGGTGGTCGTGGCGGAGGAGGAGCTCGCCCCTGTTCTCGAAATTCGCGTCCTCGACGTAAATGAACGGGTTGTTCGAGTTCGTGAGCTGAAAGAGGAGCTTCTCTTTGACCTGCTTGAACTCGCGTGACTCGATCTCGAAGCGCTCGTTGCGGGTGGAGTACGCGAAGGAGAACAGCTTCTGCTCGCGGCAGAAGTCGGGGGTGAGAAACTCGTCGATGAAGGTGACGTCGTTGTAGAGCGCACGCACCTGGAAGATCTTTTCTTTGCCGAGCCCGAGGCGGAGGTTCCAGTTCTTCTTCGCGTCGAGGTCGTCGCAGTCTTCCCAGTCGCGGCCGAATTGCCCGCGATCCCAGCGCTCCTCGATGTTGCGATAGAGCTCGAGCCCGAGCTTGTAAGGATTGAGCTGGCCTTTGCGCGTCGCGAGGACGCCGGCTGCGTTCTCGGCGTAGTCGATGATCTCGGACGCATCGAGGATCTTTTCCGTCATCAGCTTCGAGTGCCAATAGGTCGCCCAGCCCTCGTTCATGATCTTCGTCTGCCGTTGCGGCACGAAGTAGAAGGCCTCCTCGCGGATGACCTCGAGGACCTCGTGCTCCCAGCGCTCGAGCGGCGCGTGGTCGAGGAGGAACTTCATGACGTCGCGTTGCGGCTTTTCGGGAAACTTCTTCGCCTTCTCTTTTGCGTCGGCAATCTTCTTGCGCTGCTCCTCGAGATATTCGTCGGGGTTGATGAAGTGCTCCATGTAATCCTTCGCCTTGAGGCGAGGGATCTCGGTCGCGATCTCGGCCGCGTCGGGGTCGACGAGCTTCTCGGTGCCCCTGAAGGGCGAATACGGGTCGATGGGATGCGCGCGCCGTGGTTGGCCATCTTGTCGATCCAGCGGCGATTCGGATCGTAGTCCTTCGGGCGAACGGCTGGATCGGTCGTCCGGCCGCCGGAGCTCAAGTCGGTCGAGCGGAACGTGAAGTTGTTCTTGAAGAAGTCGACGTGCGCGCACACGTGCGCCATGACGAGCTTCTGGTCGACGAGCGAGTTTCCTTCGAGCAAATACGCGTACGAGGGGTTGTTGTTGATGACCATCTCGTAGATCTTCGACAGGCCGTATTCGTAGCTCTTGGCGAGCTGCTCGTACTCCATACCGAAGCGCCAGTGCGGATAGCGGTTCGGAAACCCTTCGTACGCCGCGATCTCGTTCATCTGATCGTAGGTCAGCATCTCGAAGACGATCGGGAAAAAATCGAGCCCTTGCGCGGCGGCGAGCTTCAAGATCTTGTCCTGCTCGGCGCGCAAATAGCCGGGCAGCGCGGTCTTCAGCGCGAACTCGCTCATAACTCGATGTTAGCCCGTCGCGAGGATGGCGGCTTCGACGATTTCGAGGAGCGCTCGCAGGTCCTTTTCGTCGATCGTGAGCGGCGGCGCGACGTAGACGGTGCTGCCGAGGGGGCGGAGATACGCGCCCCGCTTCAGCGCCTCTTCGTAGAAGCGCCAACCGCGCGGATCGAGATATCCACTCGCGACCGAGGGCTTCAAGTCGGCCGCGCCGATCATGCCGATGTGGCGCGTACGAATGACGTCGCTCAGCTTGGCGATGCGGTCGAACGCCTCGGCGACGATTTTCCCCTTCTCCGCTGCTTGCTCGACGATTTTTTCGTCGCGGTAGATCGCGAGGACCTCGCGCGCGAGGGCGGCGCCGATCGGGTTGCCGCAGAAGGTGTGGCCATAGTGGAGCGCTCGTTCCTTGCCGCCGCGGAACGCGTCGTAGATCGCGGGCGTGACGAGCGTCGCCGCCATTGGAATGATGGACGTGAAGGCCTTGCCGATGCACATGACGTCGGGCTCGATGCCCGCGTGCTCAAGCGCCCACATCTTGCCGGTGCGGCCGTAGCCGGCGAAGACCTCGTCGACGACGAGATACACACCGTAGTCGGTGCACGCCTTCCGAAGATCCCGCAAAAAGCGCGGCTCGTAGATGCGCATGCCGCTCGACCCCTGGACGATCGGCTCGACGACAACGGCGGCGATCGAGTCCTTCTCGCGCGCCAGCAGATCGATCATTTCGCGAAACGCACGCTCGTAGGCGTCGGGCTCGGGGAAGGGGGCGCGGAAGCACTCGAGAGCGAGGCCGGCGAACGACTTGGTGAAGACGTCGACCCCGCCGAGGCTCGCGGCGCCGAGCGTGTCACCGTGATAGGCGCCCTCGAGCGCGACGAAGCGCGTCTTGTTCGGCTTGCCGGTCTGCGCCCACGCCTGAGAGGTCATGCGGAGGGCGACCTCGACCGAGCTCGACCCGTTGTCGGTGTAAAATACATGCTTCAAGTTTTGAGGGACGACCTCGAGGAGCTCTTCGGCGAGCTTCACCGCCGGCTCGTGCGTCGTCCCGGCGAGCGACACATGGCAGAGCGTGGCGGCCTGCTCGGCGATGCGCTTGACGAGGCGCGGATGCCCGTGGCCGAGCGAAGCGACCCACCACGAGCTATTGCCGTCCAAGAGCTTGCGGCCGTCGACGTCCTCGAGCCACGCGCCTTTAGCGCTCTTGATGACGAGGGGAGGTCGCGCTTCATGCTCGTCGATGGACGAGTACGGGTGCCAAACGTGGGCGCGGTCGCTTTCGACGAGCGCCTGTCTCGATGTGGTCATGAGGTCTCTTCTTTCGCGCCTTCGCGGCTCGCTTGGAGCAGGTGCAGCGGCGATTTCCGATCATTAGGGTCGGCTCGCAGCGGGGGCACGTCGCTCGGGCGTCCGATCGGCAAAAAGACGGTGACGGTGGTCCCTTCACCGGCATGGCTCGCGATCAACAGGTGGCCGGCGTGGGCCTCGACGATGCGGTCGACGATGGCGAGCCCGAGCCCGGTGCCGCTCGGCCGCGTCGTGAAGAACGGGTCTCGAGCGCGCGCCTTCACGGTCGTATCCATGCCCTCGCCGGTGTCGCTGACGAGGACCGACACGCCTTCGACGCCGTCGTCGTTCGACGCGCTGATGACGACCGACAAGCTTCCGCCGAGAGGCATCGATTGGACGGCATTGTCGACGAGGTTGTCGAATACCTGACGGAGCAGGCTCGCATCCCCCCAGATCGCGTGCTCCTTGGTCTCGACCTTCGACTCGATCGTGACGTGAGCGTTCTCGCGTGCGAAGCGGAGCGCGCGCTCGAGGAGGTCGCCGAGGAGCACCTGCGAGCGCTGGACGTTGACCGGTCGCGCATAGCGAAGGAGGTCGGACACGAGGCGATTGAGGCGGCTCGATTCATCCTCGAGAATGCCGAGCAGCGTCGTTTGGTCCTCGCGGCTGATCAAGGGCTTGCGTAGACCTGCGACCGCGTTCGCGATGACGGCGAGGGGATTGCGGACTTCGTGTGCGACGACCGCGGCGAGCTCACCGACGACGGCGAGCTGCTCTTTGCGCACGAGCTCTTCTTGGGTTCGATGCAGATCGTAGTAGGACTGGCGAAGCTGTTCAGAGCGTTTTCCAAGCTCGATCGTGCTTCTTTCGAGCTCGTTCGCGACGGCTGCGAATTTCGCCATCGACGTCGAGCCCATGCCGAAGAACATCGCCAAGAGCCCGAGCTGCATGAGCCATGGTCCACTCCAGAGCCGCGCGGCGACCATCGCGTCGCTGAGCACCGACGCGAGAAGAAGCGACGCCCCGACCGTGATACCGAGCGCGGCGCGGTCGCCCTCCACGAAACGACGTGCGGTCGCCAAGATGAAGAGCGCGGTCGCGACCGCGGCGAACGCATAGAGCGCCCAACCGAACGGCGTCTCGGGACGACCGAAGAGGCGCAAGAAGACGCGAATGGGGTGCGCGTCTTCGTCGTGAGCGAAGCGCACCTGACCGAAGAGCGCGATGCCGATGAACGCTGCGCCGATAGCGTCGACGAGCAAGAGCCAGAGCTTGGCGCGCTTCGATTTCGTGTAGACGACGATGAAGTGAGCGGCGGCGACGAAGACGCCGATCGAGGCCATGACCTCGACGATCATCAAGGGGCCGCTCGCCGCCGGCCACGCGAGGCGCAGGGTGCGCGCGACCGCGAAGCCGAAGCCGAAGAAGCTCATCGCGACCGACGGGCCGTACTCGGGGTCTTGCGGGCGACCGAGTCGAATGACGAGGCCGGTCGACAGGAGCAGCGCGTAGACGATCGCCGTCGTGACGCTCAGCCAGAACATGCCCTCCATACGACGACGGTAGTAGAAAAGAGCGGCCTACGCCGCGGACAAAACGAAAACGGCGCGACCCCAAAAGGTCACGCCGCTCTCACTTCGGCTTCGAAGAACGATGTAGCTACTTGCCCTTCGGCTTGGCGCTGGCGGCCGGAGCGGGCTTGCTGCTCGCTGCCGGGGCAGCGGGAGCAGGCGTCGCGTCGGGCTGCGCGTCGTGGTCGACCGTGAACGTGCGGCTGATCGAATTCCAGGCGCCCGGAACGGGCTTGCCGTCCTTGTCCAAGAGGTCGAGCTTGACCGTGTACGAGCCGTTCCGGAGGTTGTCCAAGTAGTACGGCGCGCCGAACGATTTCACGTCCGCGGTGAGGTCCTTCTCGATGCCCTGACCCGAGACGGTGATCATGACGTGGTCTTTGCCTTCGCCGAGCGTGTCGTTGATCAGGTTGAAGTCGACGATGACATGGTTGCCCTGATCACCTTTGTAGATGCCCTTCGGACGGCTGTAGACGAGGATCGGCTTCTTGACGTCGACGGTCGCTTCGCCCTTCTTCTTGCCGACGTAGAAGTCGTGGAAGGCAAGCGCGCCCTTCGTCTTGACCGACTCGTGGTTCGCGCGGCTCGGGAACGCCACGATGACGTGCTGTCCTTCGGCGAGCGGCTCACCGCCGGTGAGCTCGGAGAGCTTCACGGGGGCCTTCGGGTCGTAAATCGGCTTGTACGCCTTGTTGTCGAGAATGAGGTGGACGTGCGTGTTGCCGGGCGAGGTCGCCCAGTTCTTCACGTCGAGCTTGACGATGAAGTCGCTCGCCTTCGCCGGATCGATGAGCTGGTCCTTCGTCGGCGCTTTGATCGTGACCGACGGGAGCGGCGCGGCCGGGTCGGGGCTCGCGGTACCCACGGTCAGCGTGACCGGCGGTGCCTTCGGCGCTTCGGGCGCGCCTGCGTCCTCGACCGGAGCGGCCGAAGTGACCGTCGCCGGCGGGGGCGGGGGCGGAGGGGGAGGCGGGGGGAGATTGTCGTTGCCACCGCCGCACGCGATCGCCAAAGTGAAGGCCATCAGGGAACCAGCACCTAGCAACAAACCACGAGAAACCGCTTTCATTTCACATCCTCCAGTTCAGGTCCGAGACGGCGCACCATCGGCGATGCCGCTTCGCGTTGCAATCGAAAAAGCGGGGCCGACAGGCGCGCGTGTACTAAGCTCAGCGCCTCGGGCTTTTCCCCCGAAATTTTGAGGCCTTTCGAACGATGCCGCATCGTGACCGCTATCTCTTCGTCTGCACCAATCGTCGAGAGGACGGCCACCCCAAGGGGTCGTGTGCCCAGAAGGGGTCCGAGGCGTTGGTGAAGCAGCTCAAAGAGGCGCTCCTCCGCGTCGGGGCGGCTCGGGCCGTGCGAGCATGCTCTTCGTCGTGCCTGGACATGTGTGAGGTGGGCCCATCGATCCTCATGGAGCCCGAGCACGTCGTTTACGGATACGTGACCGCGGCCGACATCGAGGAGATCGCGATCGCGGCCAAAGAAGGAAAGGTCGTCGAGCGACTCGTCGTGACGCCGGCCAGGCTCGCGGAGACGACCAAAAGACCGGAGGGATGAGCGACCGATGCTGGGCTTCTTTTTCCGTGAGACGATGCGTGGCAGCTATTACCTGCTCGGCGCCCCGCTCGAAGAGCGCGGCCTCGAGTTCACGCTCAAGGTCGAAACGAGGAAGATCCTGCGCTTCGCGCGCGAAGCGACCTGCGCGATCCACGGCAAGGTGACGGTCGAGGGGATCGCGAGCGACGCCGACCTCGAAGGGACGCTGGCCTTTCGCGAGCGCCGGCTTCCGTACGACTTCACCTTCACCGGCGACGACGGCAAACGCTACCGGCTTCGCGGGCAGAAGGACTTCAAGTGGTTTGCGCCGGCCGAGTCGATGTCGACCTTGCCGATCACGCTGCTCGACGAGCACGACGAGGAGATCGGTCGCGCGATCGTCCGCTTCGACCTCCGGAGCGACACCGCGAAGCTCGTCAAATCGTTCCGTCTGCAGCTCACGCGGTGAAGGTTCTCCAGCTCGGCAAATACTATTCGCCGTACGTAGGCGGGATCGAGACGCAGCTTCAACGCCTTTGCGACGTGCTCATCCATCACGTCGCGCTCGAAGTCGTGGTCGCGAGCTCGGAGCCGCGCGACTCGAGCGACGTCGTCAACGGCGTTCCAGTCTACCGCTGTGCGGAGCTCGCAAAGGTCGCGTCGACGTCGCTCTGTCCCTCGATGATCGCCGAGCTCTCGCGTCGCGACTATGACGTCATCCACATGCACTTCCCGAATCCGATGGGAGTCATGGCGTATCTCGCGAGCAAGAAGCCGAAAAACCACCGAATCGTTATCAGCTGGCACTCCGACATCGTGAAGCAAAAGCGGCTGCTTCGCGCGTATCGGCCGGTCGAAAGCCTGCTCTTGCGACACGCAAGCGCCGTTCTCTGTGCGTCGCCGAACTACGCCCACAGCTCGACGACGATCCGAGCGCACGAAGGTCGCGTCGCGATTGTTCCGTACGGCATCGACCTCCATGATTTCGAGCCCAAGCCCGAGGTCCTTCGGCGCGCCGCCGAGATTCGGGCACGGTTTGGTCAAGATTCCAGGCTCCTCCTCGCGACCGGCAGGCTCGTCTACTACAAGGGCTTCGAAGTCGCCGTCCGCGCAATGGCTCATATCGACGCGCACCTTGCGATCGTGGGGGACGGCCCGCTCCGCAGTGAGCTCGAAGGGCTCGCACGCCGGCTCGGCGTCGGGGACAAGGTCCATTTCCTCGGCCGTCAGGACGACGCCACGCTGCACGCCTACTACCGCGCGTGCGACGTCTTCGTCCTCCCGTCGATCGCGCGGAGCGAAGCGTTCGCGATCGTGCAGCTCGAGGCCATGGCGTGCGGGCGCCCGGTCGTCAACACGCAGCTCGACTCGGGCGTGCCGTTCGTGAGCCGCCATGAGGAGTCCGGCCTCACCGTGCCGCCGGAGGATCCTCGCGCGCTCGCTGCGGCCATCAACCGACTGCTCGCCGACGAGGCGTGGCGACGCGAGCTCGGCGCGCGCGGGAGAGCCCGCGTGGAGAGCGAGTTCACAAAGGAAAAAATGGCAGCGAGCACCCTCGCCATCTACGAACAAGCCCTCGGGAAGAGGCCGGCGGTCTCATAGGTTCACCGCTCCAACTAGCAAAATTTGGCTGGTTCGTCTCGTTGTCTCAAGACTAGACAAATTGTCTAGCGGGTGTCAGCATGACAAAAATGTTTGAACGTCCCGCCGTTTCCGACGCCGCGCCTGTTCCCGCCGCCGACCTCGCGCCCGTGGTCGAGCCCGACGCGATCACCCTTCTCGTAGTCGACGACGAGCGCTCGAACGTGGAGTCGATCGAAAAGATCTTCGCGCGAGAGGGGATGCGTGTTCTCACCGCGACGGACGCGAAGTCGGCGCTCGAGCTCGCCCGCACCCATCGCGTCAACGTCGTGCTCACCGACCTCATGATGCCAGGCACGACCGGCCTCGAGCTCTTGCGCGCGCTCAAGCACGCCTCGCCGGACGCCGAGGTGGTCCTGATGACCGCGTACGGGACGGTCGAATCGGCTGTGAGCGCGATGCGCGACGGGGCGTACGACTTCGTCGAGAAGCCGCTCAAGCGCCAGGCGATCGTGAAGAGCGTCCGGAAGGCGGCCGAGAAACAGAAGCTCATCGAAGAGAACCGCTCGCTCCGCGACGAGATCCAGAAGCTCACGCGCCGTGAGATCGTCGGTCATTCGCCGGCGCTCCGTCGCGTCGTCGACGTCGCCACGCAAGCGGCGCCGAGCATGGCGACGGTGCTCGTCATGGGCGAGAGCGGCACTGGCAAAGAGCTCCTCGCGCGGACGATCCACGAGCGCAGCTCTCGCGCGAGGGCGCCCTTCGTCGCAGTGAACTGCGCGGCGATCCCGGAGACGATCCTCGAGAGCGAGCTCTTCGGTCATGAGCGCGGCTCCTTCACCGGCGCCATTGCGAAGAAGGACGGACGCTTCGCCAAGGCCTCCGGCGGCACTCTATTTCTCGATGAAATCGGCGAGTTGTCGCCGGCGGTGCAGGTGAAGTTCCTGCGCGTGCTCCAAGAGGGAGAGTACGAGCCCGTCGGTGGCAACACCGTCAAAGCAGACGTCCGCATCGTAGCCGCGACCAACCGCGATCTCTATGCCGAGGTCCAGGCGGGTCGCTTCCGCGAGGATCTCTTCTACAGGCTCAACGTCATCGCGATCCACGCGCCGCCACTGCGCGCACGTCGCGACGACATCCCGCTCCTGGTCGATCACTTCCTTGGTCTCTATTGCGCGAAGAATGGTCGCGCGCGGCTCGCCGTGTCGCGCGGCGCGATGGAGAAGCTCGTCGACTACGCCTGGCCGGGCAACGTGCGTGAGCTCGAGAACGTCGTCGAGCGCGGCGTCGTCCTCAGCCGTAAAGACACGCTCTCGGAGCAAGACCTGCCCGACGCCATCATGCAAGCCGCGCCGCCGGAGCCGACCGCGCTCACCTTTCCGATCGGCACCACCCTCGAAGAGATCGAGCTACGTGTCATCCGCGAGACGCTCCGTCACGCGAAGGGCGACAAGTCGGTGGCCGCGCAGCTGCTCGGGATCTCGACCCGGACGATTTATCGCAAGCTCGACGGCGCTCCGGACGACGGCGAAGGGCCTTGAGCGGGCTAAAAACGGGTTGTCACTTTGTCGCGCTGTTCAGCGGCACGGCCGACGAGCCGCCAACGTGGCGAAGCTCGGCCGCTGGGGCGGAGCGGGAAGGGAGAAAAGTGCTCGTTTTTGCCCACCATTTTCGCTGGCATGCGGCTCGCAACCGGAGCCCTACGGAGTCGTAGGCAATGGCCGTCGATCAGGTACTCAAACGCAATTTTTGGCTCGTGGTGCTGCCGCTCCTCGGCGTCGCTGCATTCCTTGCCGCGAGCGGGATTTCGGAGATCGCGCGGGCGAGCCTCTCGGTCGATGCGAAGCAGCTCGCGGCGCCGCCGCTCGTCATGAAGGGCGCGCCGACGGTCGGGGCGTCGTCGGACCACGCGACCAGCGCTGACCCCATCCTCGCGCGCAACCCGTTCGACTCGGTGACGGGCCCGCTCAATCGCGTCGCCGAGGTCGACAGCGCATCGCCGAACGCCGAGCTCGACCTGTCCGACCCCGCGAACGCGCCGGCGTGTGACAGCGTCAACATCCTCGTCATCGCGAAGTCGTCGGATCCAGAGTGGTCGCTCGCCGCGCTCTCGACCGGCGGCCCTGACGCCAAGAGTCAGCTCCGTCGCCGCGGCACTGACTTCAACGGTAAGAAAGTCGAATACGTCGGCTGGGACCGCGTCTGGCTCTCGTCGAACGGTCAGCTCTGCCAAGCGCAGCTCTTCAAGGACGAAGCGACTGCGGCGGCTCCGGTCGCGACCACGCCACCGCCGCCCAGGCGAGGCGGGGCTCCCGGCGTCGACCCGTCGATCGCGCAGGGCATCCAACGCGTCAGCGCGACCGAGTTCAACATCGACCGCGCCATCGTCGACAAGATCCTAGAGAACCAGGCCGAGCTCATGAAGCAAGCGCGCATCGTTCCGGAGCAGGAGAACGGCAAGCTCGTTGGCATCCGTCTCTTCGGCGTGCGCTCCGATACGCTCCTCGGCACGCTCGGCATGGAGAACGGCGACCGTCTCCAGACGATCAACGGGTTCGACATGACGAGCCCTGAGAAAGCGCTCGAAGCCTACGCGCGTCTCCGCACGGCAGACCATTTGACGGTTCAAGTGAACCGCAAAGGGTCGAACATGAATCTCGATTACAACATCAAGTGAATCACGGTCTGAAGTAGAGAAAGAGCAAGGCACGATGTTCCAGACGAGCTCCAACGACATCTTCAAGCGCACCCTCACCACCGTCGCCATCATGGTCGGCGCTTGTGCCGCGTTCGTGGGGTCAGTCTCGCTCGGCCTCGTGATCCTTATCGGGCAAATAACGGGTGGAACGAGCTCGGAGACAAAGGCCGACCTCACCTCCACCGCTCCCGCGGCCGACCAGAGCGGTGCGCCGACGACCGTCCACGGCGCGGCCGCGAAGGTGCGGAGCGCTGTCCATCTCAAGCCCGCACAACGCATTTGACCATCGGCATCAAACGTTTTTTTGAACAAACCTCAAATCCGAGATCAGTGACCAACCGACGATGAAACGCGCGTTCGCTCTTTCGACCATGTGTGCCGTTGCGCTCGGCGGCTCGTACGCGCTTGCGCAACAGGCTGCGCCCATCGGCACTGTCGCTCAGGCTGCGAAGCCCACGCTCACGCGCGGACCCGGCGCCGTCTTGCGACGTAACGGCGGGCCGGCGGCCATCACCGCCGCCGTCCCTGCCACCACGCAGGCAACCCCCGCCGCAGGTGGCGCCGCAACACCGACTGCTCCGGCAGCAGGTGGCACGACGACGTCAGCAGCGGGCAGCAGCGGGACGACCGCGGGCGGCAAGGCGAGCGCCGACACCGACAAGCTCCCGCAGTTCGAGCAGGCGACCGAGTACGAGCCGCGGAGCCCGAACTACAAGGTCTCGTTCTCGCTCGAGGACGCCGACCTGAACGAGCTCGTACGGGTCATCGGTCAGCTTACCGGCAAGCGCTTCATCTTCGGCGGTAAGGTCAGGAACATCAAAGCGAGCGTGTACGCACCGCAGAAGGTGACCGTCGCCGAGGCCTACCAGGCCTTCCTCTCGATCCTCGAGACCAACGGCTTGACGGTCATCCCGCAGGGGCGCTTCCTCAAGATCGTCGAGACCAGCGGGGTTACGAGCGAGACGACACCGATTTATGGCCCGACCCAAAACGCGCCGGCGGAGGACCGCTTCGTCACGCGCATGATCCGCCTTCACGCCGGCAACGCGGACGAGCTCGCGGGCGTGCTCGCGAAGTTCAAGTCGAAGGAAGGGTCGGTCGAGGCCTACGCGCCCGGCAACATGCTCATCATCACCGACACCGGCTCGCAGATTCACCGCATGCAGCAGCTCATCGACCAGATCGACGTCGGCGGCTCCGGTGATCAGATCTGGATCGAGCCCATTCACTACGCCGCGGCGTCCGACGTCGAAAAGAGCCTCGAGGATCTCTTCGACATCAAGGCGGGCGCGCCGTCGGGTGGCAAGGGCGCGCCGGCATCGTCGGCCGGTGCCGGTGGAGGTGACCTTCACGTCACCAAGATCATCGCCGACGACCGCACCAACTCCCTTCTCATCGTCGCGACGGAGAAGGCGTATCTCCGCATGCTGGAGATCATCAAGCGTATGGACGTGCCGCAGTCGGAGGGGGGCGAGATCCACGTCCTTCCGCTTCAGCACGCCGATGCGACCGAGCTCACCAAGACCCTCGGCGACATCGTCAACGGGGCCAAGACCGTCTCGCAACAGGGCGCCCGTGGCGGTCGACAGGCCGCGGCGCCGGCAGCGAACGGCGCCCCCACCGCCGACATCTTCGAGGGTGGCGTGAAGGTGAGCGCCGACAAAGCGACCAATTCGCTCGTCATCACGTCCTCGCTCCGCGACTACGCGGCGCTCCGCGCCGTGGTCGATCGCCTCGACCAATCGCGCCGTCAGGTGTTCATCGAAGCGGTCATCATGGATCTCAATATCCAGCGATCGAACCAGCTGGGCATGAACTTCCACGCCGGCGACACCTTCAGCTCGTCGAACGGCGACGGCCTCGTCTACGGCGGCCTCAATCCGCTCAAGACGATCCTCTTGCCCGACCCGACAACTTTGCAGGGCATGGCGCTTGGCGTCCGCGGCCCCGGCATTCCGGGCTCCGAGAACCTCCTCGGCACCGGCCTCTCGATCCCCGCGTTCGGCGTTCTCATCAACGCGCTGGCGAGCTCGAGCGACGCGGACGTGCTGTCGACGCCGCACATCCTCGCGACCGACAATATCGTCGCCGAGATCAACGTCGGTGAGAACATCCCGCTTCAGACGAACGTCGGTCTCGGCAGCCTCGGCTCCGCCGCGTCCAGCGCCGGCGGCGCGGGTGCGCTCGGTGCGCTCGGTGCGCTCGGCGGTCTCGGCAGCTTGGGTGGCAGCGGTGCCCGTCAGGACGTCGGTACCAAGATCAAGATCACGCCGCACCTGAACGACTCGAACGAGGTTCGGCTCGAGCTTGCCGAGGAGATCAGCGAGGCGCAGGCGCCGCAAGGTCAGCTCGGCGTCGTTCCGATCACCAAGCGGACGGCGACCACGCAGCTCACCGTCGGCGATCAGCAGACCGTCGTCATCGGCGGTTTGATGCGCAACCGCGTGACGCATTCGACGACCAAGATTCCGGTCCTCGGCGACATCCCGGTGCTCGGTGCGCTTTTCCGCTCGTCGACGAACGACATGCAGAAGACGAACCTCATCTTGATCCTCACGCCGTACATCATCCGCGAGCAGACCGACCTCCGGACGATCTTCGAGCGCAAGATGCAAGAGCGGCAGGAGTTTCTGGATCGCTTCTTCGTCTTCAGCGAAGACCAGGAGTATCAACCGCCGAAGGACTACTCGCGCACGAACGGCCTCCTCGAGGTCATTCGCCAAGCGTATCTCGATGCCGACGAGAAGAAGCGCCTCGAGGAGCTCACGGGTCCCAAGCCGATGCTCGGCCATGATCCGACCGAGCCGATCCAGATGCCGCTCTCGCCTCGCGGCGGAGCCGAGGGTGGTACAGCGGAGGGCGCTCCGACGCGCGGCGCGAATCCGCCGCCGGTCCAGGTAAATCCAGCGCCTCGTCTGCTCGGCGGGCAAGTGATCCCGGCCCCGGTGCGCGACCAGGAGCGTTGATGCGCGACCCCCGTTTTCTCGGCGACCTCCTGCTGCGCCGCGGCCTCGTCACCGAGGACCGCATGGAGACGCTGTACGCGACGCAGAAGGAGAAGGGCGGCGACATCGTCGACCACATCGTCGCGGCGCACCTCGCAGAAGAGACCGCGATCGCCCGGGCGCTCGCCGAAGAGGCCGAACGTCCTTACGTCGAGACGATCGAGACCGAGAAGATCGCGACCGCACTCGCGACGCGCGTGCCGATCACCTTCGCGAAGGTGCACAAGGTCCTCGCGTTCGCCGAGGACGACAACGTGATGCATGTTCTCG
>CAJDWT010000046.1_pt1 | contig 24300 bp, 24 predicted proteins | sample 7391671 | NCBI WGS metagenome assembly CAJDWT01 (sample SAMEA7055729, study PRJEB34461) | soil metagenome | biome: terrestrial ecosystem; feature: Peninsula; material: soil | place: Antarctica | collected 2016
CTCGGCATCGTCGGCATTGAATGGGTCGTCATCGGCTACTGCATGGTTTTTGGAACGTCCCACTTCAAGCTCATTGGGTGGGATTCGCAGCTTCTGTTCCTGCACGGGGTGCTGCCGGACATGACCCACTTCGGTCTGCACATTCCGGAATTCGTCTTCATCATGTATCAGGGGATGTTTGCGATCATCACGCCGGCGCTCATTGCCGGGGCCTTCGCCGAGCGGCTCCGCCTCTTGGTCCAGACGACCGACTTCGACCACGACGGCGCGCACGTCCCGGTGACGATCAGCATCGGCTGCGCGGCGATCCCCGAAATCCAGGTCGACACCTCCGAAGATCTCATCGCCGCCGCAGACGCCGCGCTCTACGAAGCGAAGCGTAGCGGTCGAAATTGCGTTCGACTTCGTCGCTGACGGTTGCCAATTCGCGAAAAGACCGTAAAAACGGCTTCGTCGTGACCTACGCAGGCTACCGAAAGATGGTGTTGGCCGTTCTCGGCTACACGCTCCTCGTCGTCATTTGGGGCGCGTACGTCCGCGCGACCGGCTCGGGCGCAGGCTGTGGCGCGCATTGGCCGCTCTGCAACGGCGAGCTCTTGCCGCGCACCGATCGGATCAAGACACTCATCGAATTCTCGCATCGGTCGACCGCCGGCATCTCGATGCTCACGGGCGCGCTCGTCGCGTTCTTCGGTTGGCGGCTCTACCCGAAGGGAGATCGCGTCCGCAAGGCGGCCGTCGCATCCTTCTTGTTCGTGCTCGCCGAAGGGCTCATCGGCGCCGTCATCGTCCTCTACAGAATGGTAGAGAACGACGACTCGCTGCAGCGCGCTGTGAGCATGCAGCTACATCTCGTCAACACCCTCTTCTTGATGGGCGCGCTCGTGATGACCGCGTGGTGGGCGAATGGAAAGTCGCCGCGCAAGATGACGGCGCGCGGTCAGGGGATCGTGCTCGTCACCGTCGTGCTCGCGCTCACGTCGGTCGTCCTGGTCGCGACCTCCGGCGCGCTCGCTGCCCTCGGTGACACGCTGTTCCCCCCGAAGTCGCTGAGCAGCGCGTTCTCACAAGACGTGTCGGGCGCGGCGTCGACGCTCGTGCGGCTCCGCCTCCTCCATCCGCTCTTCGCGGTCGTGGCCGCGGTGGCGACGACGGCCGCGGCGACGGCGGCGCGCCTCTTCCGCCCGAACGCCGAGACGCGGCTCCTCTCGCGCGTCACGATCTCCCTGATTTTTGGGCAGATCGCGCTCGGCCTCGTCAACATCGTCCTTCTCGCGCCGGTGTGGATGCAGCTCGCGCACCTCGCTGTCGCCGAGTGCACGTGGCTGTCGCTCGTGCTCCTCAGTGTCGCCGCGCTCTCGGCGGAGAAGCCGGCGCTCGCGTCAGATCCCCATCATCTCGAGGAACGGGCCGGCGCCCAGTAGCGACGTTCCGCCGTCGACGAGGAGTGTTGCACCCGTGATGTACGCACCCGCCGGCGAGAGCAAGTAGGTCACCGCTTCGCAGATCTCGAAGATGGTGCCGTAGCGTTGCATCGGGACGCGCTTCTTCAGCGTGTCCTCGGCGTTGCCAGGGGCGAGGCGGCTCATTCCTTCGGTGTTCTCGATCGGACCGGGGGCGACAGCGTTCACGCGGATGCCAAAGCGGCCCCATTCGAGCGCGAGGTCGCGCGTGAGCTTCTCGATGCCGGCCTTTGCCGCGCCGGCATGACACTGCAGCGGCGTCGGGACGGCGGCCTGCGTGGCGGTGATGCTGATGATGCTGCCGCGCGTCTTCGAGAGCGCTTCGAAGCAGGCGCGCGCGAGGTTGAAGGTGCCGCACAGGTCGATGTCGATGACGGTGCGGAAGCCGTTCGCGGTGAGCGTCGAGGCCGGGGCGAGGAAATTTCCGGCGGCCGAAGCGACGGCGAAGTCGATGCCGCCGAAGAGGTCGGAGGCTTGTTTGACCGCGCCTTCGAGGAGATCGTACTTGCGGACGTCGGCCGCGACCGAGAGCGCTCTTCCGCCGCCGGCCTCGATCTTCTTCTGGATCGTTTCGAGCTTCTCAAGCGTTCGACCCACGAGGACGACGTTCGCCCCTTGCTCGGCGAGGCGCTCGGCGATGCCAGCGCCGATCCCGCTTCCGCCGCCGGTGACGATCGCCGTTTTTCCTTCGAAGAGCCCCGAGACGAAGACCGATTTCATGGCCCACGAGCCTACAGTGCGGTCGCGGCGCTGGGCGCCCGAAATACGCGGCGCCAGAGCGGATAGCTCCAGACCAAAAAGACCACGTTGCTCGTCGCCAAGCGCACGAGCCAATAGAGGTGCGTCGCACCGGGCAAGAGGCGGAGCGTGAGGTCGTAGAGCACCCCGTTCAAGACGAGCGCGACCGTCTCGACGAGGAGGTAGCCGGCAACGTGCTTGTCGAGCGCGCCGTGCTTCGCGTCTCGAAATGCGAACTGGCGATTGCCGACGAAGTTCACCGACGGTAGCCGCACCACCGGCGACGAGCGACCGGACGATCTCCCAGACGCGATCGAGCTTCGGATGCATGCGACCCGAGCTGATTGCAAGGTGGGAGCCATCCCGAAAGCACGTCGAATGACACCGTTCACCTCATTTTGTCCTGCGAAGCGCGTTTCACGTGCGAACGCGGGAGACGAGAAACGCGAACGCGCGTAGTCCTCGAAGGATGGCGCATTCGAAGCCGCCGCTCTCCGAGCAGTCGAACCCGACCCTAGCCCGCGCCGCGCGCGGCGGCCGTCCGACCGAAGACGAACAGCTGCTCCGTCGCGATCACGAACCGGCGGTCGACTTCACGCGTACCGATCCTTGGCGCGTGCTGCGCATCCAGGGCGAGCTCATCGCCGGTATCGACGCGCTCGCGCACGCCGGCCGCGCTGTCACGGTCTTCGGCTCGGCGCGGATCGCGAAGGGGACGCCACTCTACGAAGCCGCGCGCGCGCTCGGCCGCCGCTTGGCCGAGGAGAAGTACGCGGTCATCACCGGCGGTGGCCCGGGCATCATGGAAGCGGCGAACCAGGGCGCGCACGAAGGCGGTGGGGAATCGATCGGCTGCAACATCGAGCTCCCGTTCGAGCAGGCGTTCAACCCGTACGTCACCGTGCCGGTGAACTTCCGCTACTTCTTCGTCCGCAAGACGATGTTCGTGAAGTACGCCGACGCCTTCGTGATCTTTCCGGGCGGCTTCGGCACGCTCGACGAGCTGTTCGAGGCGCTCGTCTTGATCCAGACCGGCAAGCTCGGTCACTTCCCGATCGTGCTCTACGGCAAGGCCTATTGGCAGGGGCTCGTCGACTGGGCGAGGAGCACGCTCCTCGAAGCCGAGGCCATTTCTTCGGCCGATCTCGATCTCTTGCAGCTCACCGACGACGTCGAGGAGATCGTTCGGATCGTGACTACGCCGCCCGCCTTCGACAAAACGCACATCCCGGACACCGACCTACGATGACGATCCACCACGGCGCCAACTCTTCGCTTCTCGCCCACATCGCCGAGCGCGTGATGACCGACGCGCAGTTCGTCGTGCATCCGCCGCAAGCGGCCGTCGATCAAGCCAACCGCGCGCCGGAGACGCCGCAAACGCCCGCCGGCTCGCGTGACCTCCGCAAGCTCGCCTGGACGTCGATCGACAACCCCGAGTCGCGTGATCTCGATCAGATCGAGGTCGTCGAAAAGACCGCACGCGGCGTTCGCCTCTTCGTCGGCATCGCCGACGTCGACGCGTTCGTGCCCAAAGGCTCCCCCGTCGACGCGATGGCGGCAGCGAACACCACGAGCATCTACACCGGCGTGCGCACGTTCCCGATGCTCCCCGATCACCTCTCGTTCGACGCGACCTCACTCATCGCCGACGCCGACCGGCTCGCGATCGTGTTCGAGACCGAGATCAGCAGCGACGGCACCGTGCTCTCTGGCACGAGCTACGCGGCGCTCGTCCGCAACCACGCGAAGCTCGACTATCCAGCGGTGAGCGTATGGCTCGAAGGCGGCGCGCTCCCGAAGGCGCTGGAAAACAAGCCTGATCTACAAGCGCAGCTGAGGGCGCAGGACGAGCTCGCCAAGACTCTTGGTGAGGCGCGCAAGCGTGACGGCGCGCTCGACGTCGACACCGAAGAGACTCGGGCGGTGATGGAGAACGGCGAGGTCATCGGCCTAGCCGCCCAAAAGCAAACCGTCGATCCGTCGCGTCGTCAAAGCGCCGGAGCGCTGGGCGAAGATCGTCGCGTACGCGCTCGAGCGCGGCGTGAAGCTGCCAGAGACGCCGTCGTCGGTGGCGCTCTCGAAGTTCGTCGACAAGATGCGGGCAGAGCGGCCGAACGAGATGGGCGACATCTCTCTTTCGATCGTGAAGCTGATGGGCCGTGGCGAGTACGTCGCGCATCAGCCCGGCCAGAAGGAGATCGGCCATTTTGGCCTTGCCACATCGGAGTACACACATTCGACCGCGCCGAATCGCCGCTTCTGCGATCTCGTCACCCAGCGCATCGTGAAGGCGCTCGACCATGGCCACGGCCAGGCGTATTCGCTCGACGAGCTCGTTCAGATCGCGACCCACGCCTCGGAGCGCGAGGCGGCGGCGCAGAAGGTCGAGCGACGCGTGCAAAAATCGGCGGCCGCGAGCCTGCTTCGTACGCGAATCGGCGAGAAATTCGAGGGAATCATCACCGGCGCGGCGGACAAGGGCACATACGTCCGCACGTTCCACCCTCACGCTGAAGGCAAGGTCGTGAAGGGTCAGGATGGCTTACGTGTCGGCGATCGCGTCACCGTTACCTTGAAGAGCACCGACGTCGAGCGGGGCTTCATCGACTTCGTGGTCGGATGAAGCTAACGCCGGGGGTCTTCTTTGCGACCGTTCTCGGAACGGTCCTGGGTTGCGCGCCGGCATCACTGATCCAGGTTGCGCTCGACGCCGCGATGGAGCATACGTACGAAGGGCTGCAGCAGGCAGCGTTTCGAGACGTAGTAGAGTCGGTGCGCGTGCTCGTCGTCGACTTCGCCGACGAGCATGAGCTCTTGCTCTACGAGCCAAAAAACGCCGCTGGAAGGATGTTCGGGAAGCTACCCAACGACCTCGAGACGCAGCCCGCCATCGTGATGTACGGCTCGTTGAACGACATCGACACGCGCACCATATTCACGCACGAGATCGCGCACCATTTCATCCACGCGAGCATGGGCGCGGTGCCGGTTTGGTACGACGAGGGATTCGCCGAGTACCTCTCGACCGCCGACATCCGAGACGACGAGATTCGCCTTGGCCAGTCACCGCTCCGCAATACGCTTTCTCAGCTCCCGACAGCGGAGGCGATCGTGAGCGCCGATCGCGACACATTCTACGGCGCGGCGACGTTCGGTGAGCCCGATCACGCGGCCGTGATTCGTACCTACTATTTCTACGCCGCCGCATGGTGGCTCGTGCACATGATCCGCGAAACGCGAGGCGAAGCGCACGCTCGCTTCGCCAAGGTTCGACGTGCCGTCGCGGAAGGCACGCCGTTCGCCGACGCGTGGCGCACGTTGATGGTTCCTGACGGCTACGCGCAGCTTGAAGATGAGTTCCAGCAGTACCAATCTTCGCCCCAGTACGTTCTCGTCCGAGTCCCTTTTTCGCCGGTTTCGTCGGGCGTCACACCGAGGACGCGCGTCCTGTCTGATGTCGAGCTCCATATCCTCATGGCTCGCCTCGTGGACTGGCGCTCGGAGGTCGGATCGCGCGGTCTCGAGGAGCTCGCCGCCGCCGAAAGGCTCGAGCCCGACTCTGCTGAGGTCGCCTACTGGCACGGCGTCGCTCGCCTTCGATCCGGAGAGCTAGCGGCCGCGACGTCCCTGCTTCGTTCGGCGGCAACGAAGGTACCGAATGAGCCTCGGTACTTACACGGTCTCGGCATCGCCGAGCTTGAGTCGTTCACCGCCGCGAGATCGCGGACCGCGTGGAGGCTCTATCGCTCGACGGCAAAAGCGTTGGAAGCGCTCGCGAAGAGCCCGTCGGAGCTCATCTTCTCGTCCGATTTCGAGTCATGGTCGCGGCACTTCAAGCGCGCGGTTGATCTAGCCGACAGGGCGTTGGCGATCGATCCGACCTGCGTCAACTGCCTCCTCGTGCGAGGCAACCGCGCAGCCGAGACGGGAGACTTCGTGGGAGCGGCGCGTTTCGTTCGACGCGCGATTTCCGCGTTGCCGGAAGGAGCGCAGGATCAGAAGCTGCACGCCAGGCTCGCGAAATACGAAGCTGCCGCAGCGCGCGCGAAGGCGACGGAGCCTGAGCCGAGCGTGGCGACTTCGTTGGCTACGCCCGCACCGGCGAGCTCGTCGTCCGCTCAGTGAGGCGTTTTTCCGGCTATCGCGTCTTCTTCGGCGATCCTTGCGAGGCCGGCGAGAACGGCGAGGGACGTCGGATGGAACGGTGGGCGTGGAGTGAAGGGGAGCGCGGCATCGCCGCCTTTGTCGACGAGTAGCTTCGCGCAGAGCGCGACGCAGGACTTGCCCTGACACCAGCCTGTCCCGAAGCCGGTGTAGCGCTTGAGCGATTCGAGATCGTCGTACCCGCGCTCGATCGCATCGTAGAGCTCTTCGATCGTGACGTCCTCGCAGCGGCAGACGAGCGTCTTCGGCATCAGATCGTTCCGCCGCGGTATTCGCAGCGCGCGTCGCAGGTCTCGAAGAGCGTGACCTGCTCGAGCATCGGCAACGCCGGGCGGAGCTGGTCCCAGATCCACTTCGCGAGCAGCTCGCTCGTCGGGTTCTCGAGGCCGGGGATCTCGTTCAAGTAGTTGTGGTCGAGGCGATTCTCGAGCGGCTTCCAAATGTCGTAGAGCTCGCCAAAATCGATCACCCAGCCCGTGGCGGGGTTTACCTCGCCGACGATCGCGACCTCGACCACGAACGAATGGCCGTGGAGACGCGCGCACTTGTGACCGGCGGGCACCTTCGGGAGGCGATGGGCTGCTTCGAACTTGAACTCGTGGACCAAACGAACCGTGTGAGCCATGGCGAGCCCTATGTACCGCATGCCGGTGCCGCGGACAAAACACGAAAAGCCTCGTCATCGCAATGACGAGGCTCGAAGAAGAACACCCGCGCGAGGTGCTACTTCTTGCCGACTTGGTAGACGCGGCCGCGGCGGTTCTTGTTCTTCGCCTTGAGCTTGGCGCGAAAGCGCTTCGTCTTGGTGCGGTCGGTCTTGCGGACAGCGTTCTTGATGGGGAGATACATGGGGGCCGATGGATTAGCCGAAGAACGAGCGCTGAGCAAGCCTTCTCTGCTGCGCTGTCCAACGGCGAGGCCTCCTGAAGCGAGCGAAGCGAGAACAGGCCATCGCCAGCGAGGAGCGAAGCGAACGAGCGCCCTCCGTCAGCGATCTTGCTCCTCGTTTGGCGCCGCCAAACGAGTTGGCGAAGCCAAGCGGTGGGGAGGCTCATGCGGCGAAGCCGAATGAGGGGCGGGTACCGCCCGCCAGAGTCAGGCCCGTTACGCCAAGAGGCCGCAACGACGAAATCCGCCCACAGCGGGGGCGAGGACCGACCGCCAGAGTGAACGCGGTGGAGGAGGCGCCCGGCTAACGCGATCCACTCCCGACCGGTCTCAGCCGCCCTTGCGCAGCTCCGTCAAAACGAGCTTGGCAACCGCCTTAAGGGTATCGAAGACGCCGACGCCCGTCCGAGCGACCGCCTCGAAGTCCGGCACGTTGGTCGGATTCGTCATTTGGCGGAGCTCTTCGAGGCTCGCCACGTTCGGCAGGTCGCGCTTGTTGTACTGAACGACGTAGGGGAGCTTGTCGAGCGAGTAGCCCTGTTCGGCCAAGTTGGTGCGGAGGTTCTCGACCGATTCGAGGTTCGCTTCGGTGCGCTCGACCTGCGAGTCGGCGACGAAGATGACGCCGTCGACGCCTTTGAGAATGAGCTTGCGGCTCGCGTCGTAGAAGACCTGACCGGGGACGGTGTAGAGGTGGAAGCGCGTCTTGAAGCCGCGGATTTCGCCGAGCGACAGCGGCAGGAAGTCGAAGAACAGCGTGCGCTCGGTCTCCGTGGCCAAGCTGATCATCTTGCCCTTGGCCTCGGGGTTTGTGCGCTCGTAGATGTACTGAAGATTCGTCGTCTTTCCGCAAAGTCCGGGGCCGTAGTAGACCAACTTGCAGTTGATCTCGCGCGCCATGTAATTGATGAAGCTCATTCGAGGTTTTGCTCTCTGGTCTCAGTGACCGGTGGGCTTTATGGCGCTCAGTCGTTGAAGAGGTTGTCGATGTCTTCGTCGGTGATCTCGGCGAACGGCGAATCGGCACCAGGCTCCTGCACCTTCTTCAAGAGCTGCTCGAACACGTGATTGAGCTCCTCAGTTGCCTTCTTCACGCGGAGGCGGACGAGACCAAGGCTCGAGCGCGTATCGAAGATGACGACGAGGATGACGCGATTTCCGACGAGCTGGATGTGGATGTTCTGCTTCTCACCCTCGTGGAATTGCGTCGCGAACTCGTTCTCTTTCAGGAGCTTCGCCATGCCGCCGGTCGCGGCGATGTTGCCCGCGGTGAGCGATGCGAGGCTGGTGGTATCGACGTTGTCGATGTCGCCGCTGGCGGAGATTAGCTGCCCATTCTTGTCGACGATGAAGACGACCTTGGCGTTCGCGTCGCGAACCAGGCGGTCGACGACCGTCTGGATCTGATTGAACTCCTCTTCGTACATCACCATCTGCGGGTTGACCATTTGCGTGCAGCCTCCGACGCGCGTACGCACGCGCGTGAGATCCGGTTTTATCCGATGCGGCCAACGATCAGCAAGGGTCGCCTTTTGGCCATGCCCTCGAGTACTTGGCAGCGTCGTTGGCGGCGATTTGGGCTTGGCTTTTCAAGCACATGCGCGGGCAGGTAGGTTCCGGCCGTTTCAGCCCGACTTTTAGCCCTTTTTTACGCAAAATCCGGTGACGGCGTCGAACAGCGTGCGGAGACCCCAGCCGAGCCCATCAACCGGAACGCGCTCGTCGTGCCCGTGGTACATGCGGGAAAATGCGATGTCGCGCGTCGGGTCGAATTTGACCGGCGCGAACCCGTAGTACTTCGTGCCGAGCTTCGAGAACGCTTTGGCGTCGGTGAAACCGGGGATGACGAACGGCAGCGGAATGCCGAGCGGGTCGTTCTTCTTCACCGCGCCGGCGAGCGCATGGAACATCGGGCTGTCGGGCGTCGTCTCGACGGGCGGCAGTGAGCGAATGACCTCGAGGTCGATGGTCTCGCCCATGACATGCTTGAGCTCGGCGAGAAACGACGCTTCGGACTGACCTGGGAGCGTCCGACCGTCGATTTCGACAGTCGCCTTGCCGGGGATGACGTTCGTCTTGGCGCCGGCGCGGAGGACGGTGGGGCTCGCGGTATTGGAGAGGAGCGCCGAGAACGTTCGCTTCTGATCGGCGTCTTTGATCAGGTAATCCAGGATCAGGCTCGCGACTTGAGGAACGGTCAGCTTGCTCATCACCGTCCGCTGAGGCTGCGGGAGCTCGCGAGCCATCCCACCGACGAACTCTTTGACGGCCTCGACCGGGTGCATCGGCAGCCGTTTTTTTCCCAGCTTTGCGATCGCGTCGGCCAGCACGACGACGGCGCTGTCCCGGATCGGCATCGAGCCGTGGCCAGGGGTTCCGGTCGCGGTCGCGCGAACCCAGCAGAGGCCCTTCTCCGCGATCTGAATGGGATAGAACGCGCGACCAAAGAGATAGAGCGAGAAGCCGCCGAGCTCGCCGATCGTAAATTCGGCGCGGACCTCGTCGGGGTATTGATCGACGAGAAAGAGGCTCCCCTTTTCGCAGCCGTTCTCTTCGTCGGCGACGCACGTGAAGATGACGTCGCGTTCGAGCTTCGCCTCGGCAGCGCCTTGCGCGAGCAGGCGCATCACGCACGCGCTCATCGCCGCCATGTGCTTCATGTCGATCGCTCCGCGACCCCAGACGTAGCCGTCGATGATGTCGCCGCTGAACGGATCGTGCTGCCAGGCGGACGCGTCCGCCTCGACGACGTCGAGGTGCGCATTCAACAAAATCGGCGGTTTTTCCCCGGTTCCCTTGATTCGCGCGATGAGATTGGCGCGTCCCGGATCGCTCTCGACGATCTTGCAATCGATGCCTGCTTCACGAAGGAACACGGCGACGCGATCGGCCGCGGGGCGTTCGTTGCCGTCACCGGGCTCGCGCGTCCCGAGATTCACAGTGGGGATGCGGATCAGATCTTGGAGGAGCTGAACGCAGGTGGTCTGCTCGGCACCCCAATCGATCGCGGTCATGCCGAAGGACGATAGCCGAAACCGGTGCCCGCGCGGGCGTCGTGCTAGAGGATGCGCGTGAGCCGACAGGTCCTCGTCCTCGCGTCGACGTTCGGAGCAGTGACGCTGACGCTGACGCTGACAGGCTGCACGAAGCATGGCGCGCACGCGGGGACGAGCTCATCGACGCCGGCGACGACGAGCACGGGCGCGAACGTCGAGGATGCGACGGCGACCGCGCGGACGATCCCGAAGACCGCGAAGGTCGCGTGTACGGTCGACCCGCGCTTCCCATCGCCGTTGAAGTTTCCCGAGGCCTCGGCGGCCGCGGAAGTCGAGCTCACGCCGGGCGTGCGCGAGATCTTGGTCGTGAGTGATTCGGGCGAGCATGGCGCCGCGCTCGCCTGGAAGATTCCGGATGGGCCATCGCGCCGCCTCACCTTGCCGCTCGATGAAACTGCGGCCAACGACGATATCGAGGCGATCGCGTGGCAGGGCGGACATCTCTTCACGTTGACGTCTTCGGGGGCTGTGCGTCGGTTTTCACCCGACGGAAAAGGCGGCCTCGCGCGTGACGGCGCAGCGTATCGGCTCGGCGATCCGCCGGCGGCCTGCCCGGACCTGCAGAAGGTGAACTGCGGCCGCAACTACGAAGGGCTGTGTCTGCGCGAGACCGCCGCGCTCGAGGTGAAGCCGCGGTGCGTCGGCTACGCCGCGAGCAAAAAGGAGGGCGCGCTCTACTGCATCGTCATGAATGACAACAAGCTGTCGATCGACACCATTCGCAAACCGATCGTGCTCGCGGTCGGCAAACATTCGCTGGCCGATTGCGCGTTCGGCACGTCCGGCGGACCGGCCCAGAGCACCCTCGTCGTCACGACCAACGTGTACGGCGGCTCGGAGTCGTTCGTGGTCGAGGAAGCGACCGGCGCGCTCTCCACCATCGACGTGAACACGACGCCGAGCAACGAGGCGATCGCGATCGACCGCGACGGCACGCTCTACCAATTCATGGACGACAACGGAGACGAGTCACTCGCCCTCCGAATGACCTGCACGGGCTGGTAAATAGCCAGGCGCGAGCGCGACCGACGATGCGGATCGCGCGGCCGCCACTACCCGTCACGTCTCAGTCGATGTGGAAGGAGACGCCCGCCGAGAAGCCGAAATTGGAGGCGCCGTTCGCTCGGTTGATCGCCGGCCAGTCGATTGGCAGAAACTTCAGATCGATCCACGAGGCCGGCTGGTAGCCGAACCCGAAGCCGACCATCACTTCGGTCTGCGCGTTCGTGACGTTGTTCACGCGTTGGTTGTAGACGTTCAGCGCCGTCACGGGTCCAAGATAGAATTGCGAGACCTGGATCCACAAGCTTGCGGGGATGTGGAAGTAGACGAGCGTCGGATCGTAGAAACCGAACCCGATGTACCCGCCGGTGTCGAGGCGGAGCACGTGCGGCAAATGGACGGCGAGCGGCACGCCGGCGATGAACGCGAAGCGCGTCCCCTCGCTGAACGGCAAGACGAGCCGACCGTCGACGCCCATCTCGAAATAGTCGGTGTCGATGAATTGATAGCGGACGCTCGCTTCCGGATTCGCGAACGTGTCGCCGCCCGTGCCGAACGCCTGAAGATCGTACATGCGCCCATAGTTGTCGGCGCCGGCTACCTTGGCGTCGTCGGTGAGGCGCACGCCTTGGCGGAACCCGAGCTGCAGGTGGTGAATGATGCCGATGTACGCCTCGAAATCGAGGCCCGGCCCAGTGCCGCTGGCGTTCGGACCGCGGTCGTAATGGCCGACCGCGAGGCTCGCATCGAGCTCGAGGTTCAGCTTCGGCAGGACGAGCGGACGATCGACCCACTCTGGCGCGGCGGCCGCGTTGCGCGCGATCGCCGTCGAAGCGAGCAAACCTGCGGCGACGATCGCCTGAAAAACAAGGTGCTTCATCGCATTTCACCGAGGCGCATCGTCAACGATTCGCGAGCTTGTCGATGCGGTACTCGACGCCGACCGAGAAGCCGAAGTTCGAGATGCCATCGTCGTTGTTGATGCCAGGCCAGTAGATCGGAAGGACCTTGAGGTCGAGCTCCGGGAGGATGGAATAGCCGACGCCGAAGCCGAGGTTGATCGACGTGATCGTCGTGTTCGAAAACGACGCGACGTTGAGGCCCGTGAGCGGGCCGAGAAAGACCTTGTCGGTCACGTTGAACCAGGCCTGCGCGGGAACGTGGAAATAGAAGAGGATCGGATCGTACGTACCGATGCCGACGTAGCCGCCGGTGTCGACGCGGAGCGTGCCGGGAAGGTGGATGGTGACGGGAACGCCGCCCATCAGGCCGAGGCGCGTGCTCTCGGCGAACGGGACGAAGAGACGTGCTTCCGCGCCGACCTCGACGTTCTCCGTGTCGACGAACTCGTAGCGCGCCCAGAGCATGGGGTTCTGGAAGGTGTCGGCGCCGCTAAAATAAGGATAGCCCGGCGTGACCGTCTGCAGATCGTACGCCGAGGCGTAGCCTGCCGCGTTCGACCGCTTGGCGTCGTCGCCAATGTTCAGACCGATGACGCGCGCGCCGGCGGTGAGGTGCGGAATGATACCGATCGACCCCTCGGCGTTGAAGCCGACGCCGAGACCACCCGTGCTGAGCTTACCGGCCGGAGTGTCGACCGAGGATCCCCAGTGACCGAACCCGAGACCGCCATCGACGGCGATGATGAGCGGCGGCAACGTCTGCTTCCGGTCGACCCACATCCCTTCGTCGTCCGCGCGCGCATCCCGCGGCGTGAGCGTGAGCCCCGCGAAGAGCCCTGCTGCGATCAGTGCGACCCCGACTGATTTAAGCGTCGTGTCCTGTTTCATGGTCGGGCTAACGTGCCATGAGTCGCCTCGAACGGGGCCACGTTTTTTGCCAAATCATGACGAGCCTTGCTTGGGCCATAGCGCCACGTACTCCTAACGAGGTATCACGCCTGTCGGCTAACGCGCTCGACGGTGCTTTGTCGTGGCCGGGCGAGCTCCGGTTGAGCCTCATCGAAGGCGACGCGATCGCGCTCGGTGCGTTCCAGCGCGCGAAGGAGGTGGAGGCGAACGGCTCGCTCGTCCTGCGTCGCGTGTCCGGCGGCCCGCCGCTCGCTCTGCGCGACGGAACGATCCACTTCGCGCTCGCGCTCGCGAGCCCGGCCGCCCTTATCGCGTGTGATCCGCCGCGCCTCGTGAACCGCTACGTACGCCCGCTCCTCCGCGCGCTCTCGTCGTTCGGCGCCAAGGGCGCGTTCTTCGGACGCGACTGGGTGAGCATCGCGCACCGGCCAGCCGCGTGGATCGGCTTTGCCCACGACGGGACGACGGGCCGCGCGGTCATCGAGGCGGTCGTGGCCGTGAAGGCGCCGTTCACCGTCGAAGGCGCGAGCTACGCGTCGTTTCTCGACAAGACGGTGATCACGCTCGAAGAGGCCACGGGCCGTTCGCTCGCCGTGGGCGACGTCGCGCGTGCGATCGCCCTTGCCTACGCGAAGGACTACGACGGTGTCGAGCGCGACCTCGCGGAGCCGATGGCCCTTCCCCTCCCCGTCCACGCCGATCCGATGTGGCGCGCGACGCTCGGCGAGGTGATCGGCCTCGTCGGCGCGGGCCGCGATCGCAACGGCGTCTTCCGCGTCGGCGGAGAGCTCCTCGCCTCTCGCGACGCGATCGGAAATCTCGAACGCGCCATCGCGGGCTTCGACGGCTCTACCGAGCTCGCCGCGGTCGGCGCCGCGGTCGACCAAACCTTCGCCAAACCGGGGACCGCGCTCCACGGCATTCGATCGCTCAAGAGCTTACGCGATGTGATCGCGGCCGCGCTCGCGACCTGATACCCATTTGCCGCATGAGCTATCTTGAGCCGATCGATCGCCTCGTCACCGACCGTCATCTTCTGGGCTCTGCCTTCTATAAGGCGTGGTCGCGCGGCGACCTCACACCAGACGCGCTGAAGAGCTACGCGCGCCAGTACTACAAGCACGTCGCCGCGTTCCCGACGTACTTGTCCGCGGTCCACTCGCGCACCGAAGACATGGCCGCGCGCAAGATGATCCTCGAGAACCTCATCGAAGAAGAGGCGGGCTCGCCGAATCACCCCGCGCTCTGGCTTCAGTTCGCCAATGGCATGGGTACCTCGAACGAGGAAGTCATGGCCGAAGCGGCTTGGCCGGAGACGAAGGCGCTCGTCGAAGCGTTCAAGGCGGCGTGCGAAGCCGGTACGGTCGAAGGGCTCGCCGCGCTCTACGCGTACGAGTCGCAGATCCCGGCGGTGTGCGTGTCGAAGATCGAAGGGCTCCAGGCCCACTACGGCGTGACCGACGCGAAGACGTACCGCTACTTCACCGACCACCTCGAGGCCGACGAAGACCACGCCGCCACCGGCCGTGCGTGGCTCGAAGCTCACCTCACCGGCGAGAACGCGCCCGGCGCGCTCGCTGCCGTCGACCAGGTGACCAAAGCCCTCCTCGCGATGCTCGATTCAGTCTGCGCGCATCACGCGATCGCAGCCTGATTCGGCTGCTTTCACGCTTCGAAGGCCGTTCTTAGAAGCGCGCCTGCAGCACAGTCGAGAACGTCTCGATCTGTCTCGAAGGTGCCGGCGCGCCCGCCTGGTGGACGTTGTCGATCGCGTGGTCGAATTCCACCATCCACTTTAGCCAACGATTGATGTGGAGCGCGCCGACGAACGAGTACGTGTCGCGCGCGTCGTTCTTCTGCGCGGTGTCGGGTGAGTAAAAATCGTAGCGGACGCCGAGCGTCACCCAGCGCGTGACATCTTGCTCAAGGCGGACCCACACGCTGCGCTCGTCGTGGTCTTGCAAGAAGCCTTTGATGACGTCGGCGGGGATGACGGGCTGCCCGATCCCGCGCGCGTAGTTGAGCCCGCGGTCCATGTTCTTCGCGAGCACGATCTCACCGAGGAGCTTGGTCTCGCCGAGCGCCTTGATGATCGGGTGATGGAGGCCGCCGTGCACGTTGCCCGCCCAGCGCGGGTACTGCTTGAACTTGAGCGCGGTCGGGTCGACCTCGGCGCCTTGGCCAGCGTAGGCACCGACGCCAATGTCAAACGGGCCAGGATCGAAGTTGATGCGACCGACGACGTCCTTCGTCTTGTTCAAGTCGGGGACGGCCGAAAAATTCGTCTCGTTCAGCATCGTGCCGTTCACGACCGCGAAATCGACGTGGAGCCTCTTGTCGAAGCCGGACGTGCTCTCGTGGACGCCGGTGTCGAACTCGCCGGGGAACATGTTCTGCTCACCGAAGCTGCGCTCGATGAACGGGCGGTCGGCGTCGGTTTGGAGGATCTCGGCGTCGAACGGCAGCTTAAAGATACCGGCCGAGAGCTCGGTGTACCAGCTCCAGTCCTTGCACCATTTGGCGATGCCGGTCGCCTCGACCTGACGCATGATCGTGCTGCCGGTCGTGCCGGTCGGAGAGCCGGTCGGATCGATCTCGAACGATAGCCGCGTGTACTCGTTGGGGGTGACCTCGGTCTTGAGGCGCGCGCGGCGGAAGCGGAAAAAGGCCTTGTTCGTCGACATGCCGGCCGCGGTCGCGGTCGTGTCGTTCGGGGTGATGTCCGGCGGCAGGCCGGCGCCCGGCTGGTTGTTCGGCGACGCCGACGCGTTGAACACCTGCCAGAGTAGCTGCGGCTGGACGTAGCCCGACAGCGTGACGTGCCTCACCCACCACGGCAGCTCCGCGTCTTGCGCCTTCTTCGCTTCGTCGGCCTCGAGCCGCGCTTCGAGCCTCGCGATGCGCGCCTCGAGCTCAGGGTCGCGGTCCGAAGCCTCAGTCGCCGCGACGCCTTGCGCAGGGAGGAGCTCACTGCCGCTGAACGACGTCGGCGACGTCGACCACGACGTCGAGGCGGCGGCTGAGGCGGAGCCTGACGCAGGCGCGTTCGTCGGCGTCATCGCCGCGGCGTCGGTCGTCTCCTTTTCGTTCGACGCGGGCGGCGTCGGGGCGGGCGGCTTGACCGGTGGGGTCAGCTTCGGCGTCTTCACGTCGGCGCTGCCCTTCGGGGACGGCGTCGGGTCGCCCTTCTTCGGCGCGGTCTGCGCGCGCGCAGACGTCACCACCGAGAGCGAAATTCCCAGGAAAACAGCCGGAATTGACAGCGAACGCGCGCGTCTCATCGGAGACGCGGAGGCTAACGGAAAACGGTCGACTTGGGCAAAGGCTCGATCTTTTCCCATACGCGAGCCTCACGGAAGATCCGCACGAGCTCGGCGTCCACGTGGTTGTCCTTCACCTCGAAGCCGAGGATGTCGAGCGCCTTTTCGACCGGCACCGCGCGCTTGTACGGCCGATCGCTCGCCGTCAGCGCGTCGTAGATGTCGGCGATGCTCATCATCTTCGATTGGACCGGTATGTCCTCCGAGCGTAGCCGATTCGGGTAACCCGAGCCGTCGAGGCGCTCGTGATGCGCACCGGCGATCTGCGGAACGCGCTTGAGCGCCTTGCCCCACGGGATCTGCGAGAGGAACTTGAACGTGTGCGAGACGTGGCTCCGGATCTCGTCGAACTCTTGCGGCGTGAGCGAGCCGCGCTTCACGCTGAGCGAGACGACCTCGTCGTCCTCGAGCAGGCGTCGGACGTCGCCGCGGAGGTCCTTGTAGGTCTCGCGCGAGAGCTGCGCGATCTTCTGGAAATCACCCTCGGCGAGGACAGTTGGCTCGTTCGCGTTCAAGATGGACTGAAACGTGACCTCGAGCTCCGCGCGGCGCTCCACGAGCTCGCGGTCGAGCGCGTCGAGCTCGGATTTTGGCGATCCGTTCTCGAGCGCACGCACCTTCCGCGAGAGGATGTCGGCCTCGAGGCTGCGTGCGACGAAGTCGAAGCGGGCGCGAATGAGCTCGAGCTTTTCGTCGAAGAGCTTCTTGGCTTTGACGAGCACCTTCTCGCGCACGCCGATCTTGCCGAAGTCGTGGAGGAGGCTCGCGTACTCGAGCTCGCGCATGTCTTTGCTCGAGAACTTCGTGTCCTTGTACGGGCCGTTCACCTCGCGATCGACGACCCGCGCGAGCCCGACGGTGAGGTCGGCGACGCGGCGCGAGTGACCGCTCGTCGTCGGGTCTCGTGACTCGATCGCCTCGACCGAGGCCTGGACGAAGCCCTCGAAGAGATGCTGGATCTCGGTGTAGAGCATCGCGTTTTCGAGCGCGACGCCGGCCTGTGTGGCGAGCATGCCGCAGAGCTCTTCGCTCCGTTCGTCGAACGCAATGACCTGCGCGTCGACGTCCTCTTTGCTGTGGAGGCGGCCTTCAGGCGCCTTCTTCTTGTTGATCAGCTGGATGACGCCGATGACCTCGTCACGCTGCGAGATCAGCGGGACGGTGAGCATCGATTTCGTCACGTAGCCGATCTTCTCGTCGAAGCTCTTGTCGAACTTGAACGGCGAGCCGGCGGGCAGCTCGTAGACGTCGGCGATGTTGATCGTTTTCTTGTCGAGCGCCGCGCTGCCGGCGATCGACCGGTTCGACATCGGGATCGTGAACTCGCGCGAGTCGAACTCGCGTGACTCGTTCTGCGTGAGCTTGAAGCGGAGCTTCGGGGTCTTTTCGTCCCCTTCGACGACGTAGATGCTGCCGGCGTCGGCGCCGGTGATGAAGCGGCTCTTCTCCAAGATGAGCTCGAGCAGCTTGTTCACGTCGCGCTCGGTCGTGACCGCACGCGCGATGTTCAGGAGCTCACCGAGCTCGTAGCGATAGCGATTGAGCCATTTTCCGTGGCTGGTCGCGCGCGCACGCGTGTCGAGGAGCTCGAGCGCGCGGGCGGTGCCGACGAAGATCTCGTCCGCGGTCGGGGCGCCCGAGAGGAGCGTGGCGAGACCACCGCGCACCGCCGACGAGATGTCCTCCCCTTTCGGGGTACCGAGAAGCATGATGGCTGCGGTGCCTTGCGTGAAGCGTTCTTGGAACGGCTTCAAGAGGTCGCGCTTCGACTCCCAAACGTGCGCAGGCGCGACGAGGACCGCGAGCTCACCGCGCGTAACGAGCGCGAGGAGCGGATGCGGCCGCGTGACCGTGTCGAGCTCCAAGCGGGCGTCGCCCGCGAGCACGTCGGCGACCTGCGCGACGCGGCCTTCTACATCAGACGAGGCCTCGGACGAGGGTGACGCGTTCGAAGGGGCCTGCTCGCTCATGACACGACAAAGGGTACACGTCGTCCCGCCGAAGACGAGAAATTATGCCGGCTTTGCGAGCATCCCGCGGAGCTGGGCAGCGGCCAGGATCGCGTCTCGCCGGCGTGCGAGCTCGTCCGTGTCTTTGACCGGTAAAAACCGCGATGCTGTGCCTTCGCGCGGCACACGCACGTAGGCCGCGTCGACCGCGCCGGTGATCTCCTGGAGCAGGCGCTCGAACTGAATCGTGGGCTTTCCTTCGACCTTCTTCTCGACCTCGAACCAGCTCCACTCGACCCGAGCCGTGGCGAGCGCTTCGGCGTCGACGAGGAAGGTGTTCGTGTTGAAGACGCGAACGACCCTCGCGTCGAAATCGGTTGGCAGGCGGAACTCTTCCAGCACCTGGAGCTTTCCCTGCGCATGCACGGGGATGCCGCCGCGGTCGCCTTCGACTTTGTCGCAGACCTCGACCATCGCCTTCTTTCCGCTCGTGAGGAAGAGGCCGAGGATGGTCTCGTCGACGGTGGCGCCCAGGTTGTCGAGGTTCGCGATCCACACTGTTTTTCCGCCGTTCGCGCGGAACTGGTCGAGCAGCTTCGAGCGCCGGAGCGAGTCGATCAAATCACCGTGACCAGGCGCGTACGGGCTCGGTCCGCCCGACGCTTCATGGAAGAGCGTGCCTTCGCCGGTGAGGCGGAGCGACATGCTCTGCTCGAACGTACTTACGTGCTCGGGCGCGTTCGCCGCTCGAAGCGCCGCTTCGATCGGCCCGCGCGTCTGCTCGCTCACCATCAGCCAGAGCGGAACCGGCCTCCCCGCGCGCGCGCTCACCGTCCGATTTTCTCCGAGCCGGAGATCGAGGAACGTTACGGCGCGATCGACCTCCACGAGCGCTTTGACGACGCCCCCCATGCGCGTCGCCATTCCGCCGGCCATCACGCAGAGCGCGACCTCGCCTTTACGGAGCGCGTCTCGACCGATCGAGCGGAGGCGCTCTCCTTCGTCCGACGTCGAGGCCGGAATCTCGAGGATCTCATCCGCCGATGGTGCGCTCACGGCGCCGCGCACCCGGTTGCGCTCGGCCCGCCGCGCCTCGGCGGGCCCTTCGAGCGTCGCCGCTAGGGAAATCAGCCGCTTTTCGTCGAAACCTGCAGTCTGCAAACGTCGTTGAATTTCTTGGGGAAGAGCACGCAGCTCTGCCGCGAGCTGCGCAGCGCGGGGAGATTCCATCGCGTTCGATGGTATTCTGATTCGTGAAGTCGGGGGTTCTCATGAACGTCGTTCGCCATCGTGCCTCGGTCGTTCTCGCGCTCATCGCGTGTGCATCGCCCGTCGGTTGCGTGGCGACCGCGACGTCGGCGCCGAATCGAAGCGTGGTCGTGAACGGTCCGCCGCCTGCGCCGATCGTCGAGCAGCGCCCGACGCCTCCGTCGACGCAAGCGGCCTGGGTCGGCGGGTACTGGCATTGGGCCGGCGCGCGCTACATGTGGATCCCGGGTCATTGGGAGAACGCGCCGCCGGGCGCGCAGTGGTACGGACCCGCGTACACGAAGTCGAACGACGGCCGCTTCTATTACGCACCGGGTGGTTGGTCGCACCAGAACGCACCCACCGCGAACGCATTCCATTAGGTCGTTCGGGGTAGGTTTTTTCAAAGCGACGCGCGTATGACTCGTTCATGCGTTCGCATCTGATCCTCGCCGCACTCTTGCTCGCGGCTTGCAACTCGAGCTCGTCGTCATCTACTCCGCCGGTGACGCCAGCGCCCGTGAGCTCATCGACGACCGCGACGGACCCCTCGGCGGTCGACGCCGCCGTAGCGCCAGCGCCTTCGAGCACGATCGCCGATCCGGGTCGCACCGCGATCGAAGCGGCGCGTCCGACCGCGAACGCGATCAACGCGACGAACGCGGCCCTCTACGCGCAGCTCGCCAAGACGCCCGGTAACTTGATCTACTCGCCCGCGAGCATCGAGACCGCGCTCGCGATGACGGCCGCCGGGGCGAAAGGGACGACGCTCGCAGAGATGCAGAAGACCCTTCATTTGCCGGCCGATCCAACCAAAGCTGCAAACGACTTCTCGGCGCTGCTCGCGTCGTGGGCGCAGACGGCGCCAGACGCGCCGACGCTCGCGGTCGCCAATCACATCTGGGTGCAGCACGGCTATCCGCTGGTTCCTTCGTACGTCACCGTCACGCGTGACAAATACTTCGCGCCCGCCACGACGCTCGACTTCGTCGACAGCGCCGCCGCGGCGCAGACGATCAACGAGTGGGTGGCGAAGAGCACGCAGGACAAGATCACCAATCTCATTTCGCCGGCGATGCTCGGCACGTCGACACGGCTCGTTCTCACGAACGCCGTCTACTTCCGCGGCGACTGGCAGACGCCGTTCAAAAAATCGCTCACGAAGGACGGCCCGTTCACGACCGACGCGAATGCGAAGGTAACCGTGCCGCTCATGACGAACGGGCTGAGCGTGCCGTACGCCGACCTCGGCAACGCGCAGATCGTCGATCTCCCCTACCGCTCGACGCCGACGCGCGAGCTGGCGCTCACAATCGTGCTTCCGAAGGCGGGCACCTCGCTCTCGGCGCTCGAGCAGGCGTTCGACGCCGGCTCGCTCGACCGGTGGACGAAGAAGCAGCCGTGGACCGAGATCGTCGTGACGATTCCGCGCTTCAAAGCGGAATTCTCGACGAGCTTGTCGATGCAGCTCGCCGCGATGGGGATGCCGACGGCCTTTAGCGACAAGGCCGATTTTTCCGGCATTTCAACGAAAGGCCCGCTGCACATCAGCGACGTCGCCCACAAGGCGATGATCGAGGTCGACGAGACCGGCACCGTCGCCGCCGCGGCCACCGCGGTAATGGTGGCCGGAGGCGGACCTCCGTCAGCGAGCCCGCCGGTGTTCCGGGCCGATCATCCCTTTCTCTTTTTCCTCCGCGACAAGACCACCGGCGCGGTCCTCTTCGCCGGGCGCGTCGTCGATCCGTCGAAGAGCTGAGCGCATGGCGTAGACGGCGGCGCAGGGCGCGGTACGCTTGTCGAAACGATGCGTTTTCGTGCTGTCCTTGCCTTCGCGATCCTCGCGCTCGTGGTGGTCGCGCGTCCCGCCTCGGCGACGACGCCCGGCGCGGTCGAGCACGAGCTCATCGCCCCCGACGCCCGTGACGACCTGCAGTTGAAGGTCGTCCTCGACGGCGATCTCCCGGCCGCGATCGAGACGCGCAGCGGCATCTTGAAGGCGCCCGACCCGCGCGCCCCGACGGCGCCTGGAGACCCGGCGTTCGGCTCGAGCAAGTCGGCGGTGCAGAGCGATCCGGACGCGAAGTTCACGCCCGACCGCGACACGCGTCGCCCCAACATCAATCCTGAGGTCGATCCGTTCACGCCTTCGATCGCACCGTTCGAGCGCCTCGCCGCGTACGACGCGGTTCACGCCGACTACACGCTCGGCGTCGAATCGCCGACCCCTACGCCGCTCTCCGCACGCACCGACATCGCGAAGGACGGCAGCGAAGAGCAGTTCTTTGCCGACCTGGAGGTCGACGTCCGGCCGGGCGCGAAGATCCGTATTCCGTCGGTCGGCCCCGACGCGCGTGTCGTGCACGCGCACGCCGGCGTTGGGGGCAAAGACGTGCCGTTCCGGCTCTGGCACGACGGCGCCGACAATTGGTTCGTCGAAGGGTTCCAGCCCGCGCGCATTCGGCTCGTGATGGAGCTCACGATCGCCCGCGGCTCGTTCGGCGGTGAATTCACCCTCGATCGCTGGAACGATCTCCCCGGCGTCGCGCCGCTCCCGCCCAACGTCCAGTCTTCGGCGCAGATCGCGATGAAGGCGATCGGCGTCTCGCGCGCGATGCCGCCCCGTGACGCGCTGAAGAAGCTCGTCGGCTACTATCGCTCGTTCGTCGACTCGAAAGATCCGCCGCAATCGTCGGGCGACGTCTATCTCGACCTCACGCTGTCGAAGAAGGGCGTGTGTCGCCATCGCGCGTTCGCGTTCATGATCACGGCGCGCGCGCTCGGCATTCCCGCCCGCATGATCGTGAGCGAGACGCACGCGTGGGTCGAGATCCGCGACGCGAAGGCGTGGCGCCGCATCGATCTCGGTGGCGCCGGCGAACCGATCGGCGACCGCAAGCCGGCGGTCCAATTCCAGACGCCTCGAGATCCGTTCTCGTGGCCATCGAACGCCAACCGCGGGGAAGATCTCGCCCCGAGCGGGTCGCACGCGTCGTCAGCTGGCGGCGGAAGCGGCTCCTCCTCGTCGGGGATGACGAGCGCGGCCTCTTCGGCGAGCGCATCGCCGTCGGCCAGCGCGGCGGCGACCACCGCGACCACGCTCTCCAAGCCCGAGAAGGACGACCGCCCGGGCTCGAAGGTCACGCTCACGGTCGGCAACACCGACATGCGGCGCGGCAGCGCGATGAAGGTGAGCGGCACGGTCACGGCCGAAGGCGACGCCTGCCCAAACCTTGTCGTCGACATCGTCTTCCGCGACGAACGGCACCACGAGCTCTCGGTGGGAAGCGTCGCCACCGACGACAAAGGCGCGTTTTCGTCTTCGATCGTGGTCCCAACCAACGTCCCGGTCGGCGACTACGACGTCATCGCCCACACCCGCGGCGACGCTCGCTGCGGCGCCGGCATCTCCAACTAACACCGTTCGGAGTAGACCTTCGCGCGCAAGAGGAGCAGCGCACGAAGCTCTCTGAATTCGACAGGCCTCAGCAGTTTCGGATTCTTTTGTTGGAGACGGGCCGCGCGGCCTTGGTTTCGACCCAATTCGTTCTACCTTCTCTGGACATGTCCGCCGACATCGTCGTCCCGTTCCTCTACGAGCTCCGGAGCCGCAAGCTCAAGGTCGGCACGCAAGAGGCGATGACGCTCGCGAGGGCGCTCTCGCTCGACCTTCATCAGTCGTCGCTCGACGGCTTCTACCATGTTGCCCGCGCGCTCTGCGTCCACCGCGAGGCCGACCTCGACGCGTTCGATCAGGCATTTTCCAGCCATTTTCGGGGTATTGCGGCGATCGCAGTCAAGATCTTGGACGAGCTCGAAGACTGGCTGAAGGATCCGAAGAACCGACGTGAGCTCTCGGCCGACGAGCTCGACATGCTCCAGAAGCTCGACATGGAGGAGCTCCGCAAGCTCTTCGAGGAGCGCATGAAAGAGCAGAAAGAGCGTCACGACGGCGGCAATCGCTGGATCGGGACCGGCGGGACGAGCCCGTTCGGCGCGCACGGCGCCAATCCGAACGGCGTACGCGTGGGCTCGCAGGGCGGCGGTCGGAGCGCGATGGCCGTGGCCGACGCACGTCGTTACAAAGGCTATCGCTCCGACCTCGTGCTCGACGTCCGGCAGATCGAGGTCGCGCTCCGGAAGCTGCGGGCGTTCCATCGCGAAGGGGAGCCGCTCGAGCTCGATCTCGAGGAGACGGTGAAAGAGACCGCACGCAACGCCGGCGAGCTCGAGATCAAGCTGCGACCGCCGAAGAAATCGAACGTGCGCGTCCTTCTCTTGATGGACGTTGGCTGGATGTCCACATGCGCCCCGAGCGGCGCAATCGGGCGAAAGTGCTGCTGTTCTTCGACGTCGGCGGCTCGATGGACCCGTATTCTCATCTCGTTTCGCTGCTGTTTTCTGCGGCAAAGCGGGCCTCGAACCTGCGCGAGGTCAAGACCTACTACTTCCACAATTGCATCTACGGGCGCGTCTACGAGACCGAGCGCTTCAGCGAGCCCACGCTCCTGCGCGATCTGTTCGAACGATGCGGGCCGGAGTGGAAGCTCGTCGTGGTCGGCGACGCAGCGATGCATCCGGCCGAGCTCCTTGGCGGCGGCGATTGGGACTACTACTCGACGCGGCCTTCGGCCGAGAGCATCGCCGGCATCCGCTGG
>CAJDWT010000075.1_pt1 | contig 24038 bp, 26 predicted proteins | sample 7391671 | NCBI WGS metagenome assembly CAJDWT01 (sample SAMEA7055729, study PRJEB34461) | soil metagenome | biome: terrestrial ecosystem; feature: Peninsula; material: soil | place: Antarctica | collected 2016
AGACGCGGGCACACTACCCATTCAACTTCCACCCGAAGCAGGGCGGGAGCTCGACGAATAATAACAATAACTCGCAGCACTGACTCCTCCGAACGGAGAAGTCGCGCGCTAGACCTCGATTCGGCTGATCCAGCCGTGCGTGGTCCAAGCCTGGAACCAGACGCCGATCTTCTCACCGACTTCGGCGTCGAGCTTGGCAGCGTCTTCGCCGGCCTCACCGAGCATTTTGCCGCTCGCGAGCGCGGTCAGGAGCGCGAACGCGGCGGGCGCAACCTCGACCCAGCGGAGTATGTCGTCTCCGGCGCGGAAGGTGACGACGCACGCGGCCTTCGGTTCGGGACGCGGCGGATCCTGAGCGCTGCGGACGGCAGTGCGATACGTGTGCGCAGGATACGAGAGCGTGAGGAAGCGGACGCTCGGATGGAAGTGGAGCTTCACGCGGTCCCACGCGTCCTCGTCGATCGCCCCCATGACGGTGACGTCGAGCGGAGGGGCGTCGGCGGCGTCTCGCTCGCGTCACGGAGGGCGAACGACGTCGGCGGCATCGCCGTCAGGTACGCGGTGCACATCGCCTCGAACGCGTCGTCGCCGAGAAGCCGTTCGACGGTGGGGAAATCCTCGCGCAACGAGCCGATGTGACGGAGGAAAAACTGTTCGCGATAGACGTCGACCTGCTCGGCAGGGGTCATCCGCAGGTTGCCGGTCGCGATCGCCTCCGCGAGCTCGAGCGACTGCTTTTGGTCTGAAATAGGCTCGGTTTGGCGAACGAGCGTCGCCAGTCGTTCCTGGAGCGAGGCGAGCGTCATCGCGTTCGCGCTCCGACGTCGGGGGCCGCGCCGGTGGTCTTCTTCGCGTCGCCGAGGACCTCGGCGCGCACCGCGCGTGCCTTCACCGCTTCTTGCGCGACGACGTCGAATTCCGGAATGTCTTCGTCCCATTCGATGAGCGTCGAGACCGCGCCGAAGCGCTCGGTCGCGCGGCGGTACAGCTCCCAGACCGGGTCGGTGACGCGGTCGGAGTGCGTGTCGAGGAGGTACTTGCCCTTGTCGGTGTGGCCGGCGAGATGCATCTGCACCACGCGACCGCTCGGCATCGCGTCGACGTAGTCGTTCGGATCGAAGCCGTGGTTATGGCCCGAGACGTAGATGTTGTTGCAGTCGAAGAGGATGCCGCAGTCGGCCCTCTCGGCGATGGCGGCGACGAAGTCCCACTCCGGCATCTCGCTCGCCTCGTAGGCGAGGTAGCTCGAGACGTTCTCGATCGCGAACGGGACCTCGAGAAAGTCTTGAACCTGACGGATACGCTCGCTCACGTGGGCGATTGTCTCCTTCGTATGAGGTAGTGGCAAAAGGTCGTGGATCTCGACCCCGCGCGCGCCGGTCCAGCACAAATGGTCCGAGCACCATGGCGGCCGAATCTTCTTCACCACTTCCTTCAAACGCGTGAGATAGGCCTTGTCGAGCACGCCAGGCGCGCCGATAGACATCGATACGCCATGCGGAACGACGCGGTATTTTTCGATCAAGCGCGCGAGGTTGCGAAGCGGCTTTCCCCCGCCGACCATGAAGTTCTCGCTGATGATCTCGAGCCAGTCGACCTTGTCGTGCGGCTTCGCGCTGGTCTCTTCGAAGAGGTCCGCGTAGTGCTTGGCGCGGGCGCCGATACCGACCCCGAGATCGGGGATCTTGTGGGTCTCACGAAAATTCAAGCTTGGCCTCGCTCTCGAAAATCGAGGTTACAAAACGGACGTCACAAAACGAACGATGCCAGGCCGCGTGAGAAACGCGAGCCCGGCATCGCACGTGAAACGAAAACGTCGTTCAGTTCGTCTTCGGGGCGCTGTCGCTCTTACCCGAGCAGGAACCCTTGCCCGAGCACGAGCCCTTGCCGGAGCAGGACATCTTGGTGGCATCCGTCGATGCCGGAGCTGCCGAGCCTGCCGTGCCGGCCGCGTCCGTCGCGGCAGCTGCCGGATCGGCCGAGGCCGCCGACGTGTCGGGGGTCGCCGGCGGGGTGGCGGCGCCACCACAGTTCACGAGCGCGCCCAACATGATGCCCGAGACAGCCGAAACTGCGAGAACTTTACCCATCTTCATATGGCATTCCTCCTGAGTACCGCCTGCCTCGCAAACCGCCGCGTGCGGTAAGACCAAGCGTTGGCGAAACGACCGATGTCGAACTTTAGAATCGACCCGACCTTGTCTACGCGTGAAGGCTACAAAGGTATCGTCGAAACTTGCTACTTTTTTATCCATGGTCCCCTCCGAAACGATTTCCAGCGGTGGCAGCACGACTTCCGTGAGCGGAGGGGCAGGCGGAGCCACGCCGCAAGGCGACGTCGTCGCAGCGCTTTCCGCGCTCGGTTTCAGCCTGAACGAATCGCGTGCGTACGGCGCGCTTCTTCTCGAGAGCCCGGCGACGGGTTACGAGGTCGGTGTCCGCGCGCAGATCCCGCGCTCCGCGGTATACGGCGTCCTTCGTCGCCTCGTGCAGGCCGGCGCCGCACGGGCGATAGCCGGAACGCCAGAACGTTTCGCGCCCGCACCGGCAGAGGAGCTCATCGTGCTTCTCCGAAAGAGGTTCGAGACATCGACGACGTCGCTCGAAGACGCGATCCGTCGCATCGACACGACGCCGCGTCCGCCCGACGCCTTCACCGTCACCGGCTACGAGCGCGTCATGGAGGAGGCCGAGCGCGTCGTGCGGTCGGCGGAAGACAAGCTCGTCGTCAGCGGGTGGCCGCGTGAAATCGATTTGCTCGCCGTCGAGCTCAAAAAAGCGGCGAAACGCAAAGTGATGATCGTCGTCTTCTCCCACGCGGCGCTCCCCCCGCTCCCGGGTGAGACGTTCTCGTACGATCTCGACGAAGCGTCGCTCGAAGACTTCTGGAAGCATCGTCTCATCGTCGTCGCCGACGACACGCGTGTGCTCATCGGCGCGACCGAACGCGCGTCGTCCGACAACGCGGTCATCAGTGAGACGCCCGCGATCGCGGAGGTCGCCGCGAGCCAAATCTCGCTGGACATCACGCTGCTCGCCCAGCGTAAGAAGCAAGACGTTCGGGCTACGATGGCCAAGATGCTCGGCAATCGCGTCGGGCGCCTCGACTCACTGCTCTCTCAGAAAGCAGGAAAGGGCAAAAGCGCGTGACCCACGGCTCGTCGTTCGTGCCTGCACAATCGGGCACGCCCCGCTCACCGAGCTCGGGCGACGCCTACACCGATCTTCTGCGTGACACGCGCGGCCTCAAACGCGAGCAAGCGGTGCAGCGCGAGCAGTGGTTCCGCGAGCTGCCGTTCGACCACAAAGAGGAGCTGCTCTTCGAGCTCGAGATCCTGTTGAAGGGGCTCGCGTGCTTCGCGAATCCTCGCAACCATCCTGGTCCGCCACGCCGCACGCCCGTCGTCGCGCAGGACTTCCGCGAACCGCTCGCCCTCGCACGGGAGGCGATCGGTCGAATCGCGATGCTCTCGCGCTCGCTCCTCGTCGATCGCGAAAAGGCCTTCGTTTTTCAGCGCTATCTCGAGACCATGCTGCCGGACGACCGGGCGCGGGCCAAGCTCGTCACCGAAAATCTCAGCCAGGGCTCGCCGGCCGAATCGCTGTTCGTCATGCGCCACGCGATGACGAATCTGCTCGAGGTCGCGAGCGGCATTTCGCGTCTGCCGCGCGTCCCGTTTCGCACGTTCTACGCGCTCCTCGGCGTCGCGCAGCGTGAGGTCGTGCAGTCGGCGTACTTCAATCCGCTCTCCGCGCTCGAGTTCCGACCCGAGTTCGATCGCATCACGAACCAACGGATCCTGGAGCTCACGCGCGCGATCCCGGGCGAAGAGGCGCGTCGCATCGTCGCGCTCACGTTCCTCTCGCTCTTCCGCATGCTCCGTTACCTCGCCCTGCTCGAAGCCACGACGCGCGAAGGGGGCGACGCTCGCAATGAAGCCCGCCGCACGATGGGCGTCGCGTACTTCGTCTTGTCGGTTCTTCGCTCCGACGCTCGAGCGCTCACCGACTACCTGCGACATCGCTCGGGGCCGCTCCTCGCCGCCGGTTACGAGCGCGACCTCTTCAGCATTCCAGCGAGCCAAATCGGCGAGAAGTACGACACCCTTCTTGGCCGGGGCCATCGCCTCCTTGACATCAAGGCGACGCTCGAAGGTCTCAGCGCCAACCTTCGGCTCGAGCTCCGTCGCGCGTTCGATCACGATTTTCAGCCACCGGAGACCGCCGCAAATTTCGAGGTCGCGCGCGCGTCGATCATCGCGGGCATCGCGAATCTGCGACCCGCTCTCCAAAACGCAATTCTCTTCGTCGCGCGCTCGCTCGGCTCGCCGCTCGAAGAGGAGAACGTGTTCGACGATGTCGAAGCGCGACGTCGCCTGTCCGAGCGCCTTCGCCGTGACGTCTGGATGTTCGCTCAAATCGTCCGTGCATTCGCGCACAAGGCCCGGGCCGTCCACGGCAGCGAGGTGAAGTGGACCGGCGTCTCGCCTCTCCAATTCGTCCACGAGTTCCTCGCGTACTTCCGGGCGATGGGCTACCCGCTGCTCCGCGCCGCGGACTATCCGCACGTGAGCTCGTTCGTCTCGGCGATGACCGCGCTCGAGGAGACCGATCTCCTCGAACCGTCTCGGCTCGCCAAGGCGATCGGCGAAGCTGAGCAGTTCCAGGAATTCCTCTCGAGCCTCTTCGACTCCATCGGCCGCCGGGATGAGCTCACCGACATCCCATTCGATCGACGCGCCGCGGCAGAAGCGCTGAAGCTCTACCTTGGCCGTTGAGAGTCGAGGCGAGCTCAACCGTTCCGGCGGATGCCTCTCCTACTAGTGCTACTGCGTTGAGGCGAGGGCCGGAGGAGCGGGCCCCTTCGTTCCAACGACAGCTCGCTAGACAACCGTCTGGAGCAATCCGTCAAATCGTCGAACAAAAACACGAAAGGCGCGCTTCCCATCTTCAGGAAGACACGCCTCTCATGCGCTGAGCCTAAGCCCGGGGGGGGCCGACCCTGCTGCTACAACACAGCTAGCTCTGGTCTACTATTCTTCCCCGTCATCGAGCCCATGGCTCGAGGTCGGAGCTCCACCCAGCATTGACGGCACCCCGGCTGGCGGCGAGGCTTTAGGTCCAGAAGCCTTCCCCCGGCCGCCCGATGACCGCGTCGAAGCCGCTTTTTTAGCCGGTTTCTTCGCGGTCTTCTTGCCGCTGGACCTGCTTTGGCCAGCTTTAGCGCTGGCTTTTTTTGCAGAGCGCTTTGCGCCCTTCTTCTTGGCCGTCTTCTTGGCAGTCTTGCCAGCGGCCTTCTTCGTGGTCTTCGTCTTCTTCGCAGCCTTCTTCGCAGTCTTCTTAGCAGCCATAACGTATCCCTCCTTGGAAGGTGATCTACATGACGTATATGGTCACCTACGTCAGTAGTCAAACAAAAAGTTGCCCACCCCGAACAAAGACATTGCAAACCTGAGAATCGCAAACGGCTCGACGTTTGTCGCGGAGCGCGAAAACGCAACGTGAAAAGCGGCTCCTTTATCGAGAAAAATAGGCGCTTTTGCGATCGCTGGATGACCGCGATGCTTGACGTGAAACGAGCGTCAAACGTACCGTCCATGCGCTTCAAAAATTCTGACTTGTCGAAGGAGGATCTTGCTCGTGATGACACATTCTCGGTTCTCGAAGTGGAGCCTTTTCGGCATCGCGCTCGCGATGCTTCTCACCATCGTCGGCTGTGGTCATAGCGACGAGGAGATGGACGCCAAGCAGCGTGAAGTCGATCGCCTCAATGCCGACTTGAAGGCCGCCCGCTCGACGATCGCGGACGACGAAGCCAAGTTCGCGCAGTCGCAGTCCGACATCAAATCCCTTAAAGATGCCGCTGGCCTCGACGCCACGAAGTCGGCGCAGCTTCAGCAGGCGCTCGCCGAGTACAAGCAGCGCGCCGACCAGCTCGCTGCGATCGAGCAGCGCTTCCGTGACCTCAAGTCCCGCCTCGACAAGCTCACGCAGGTCGGGCTCAAGGTCGTCGTCCGCAACAACCGCATGGTCATCCAGCTGCCGGGTGACGTCCTCTTCGACTCGGGCAAAGACGAGCTGAAAAAGGGCGGCAAGGACGTTCTCCTTCAGGTCGCCGACGTCGTCCGGAACGACTCGGATCTCGCACGTCGTAACTTCGAGGTCGCCGGTCACACCGACAACCAGAAGTACCCCGCGGGCGGCCCGTTCCACGACAACTGGGGCCTCTCGCTCGCCCGCTCGCGTCAGGTTCTTCTCTTCCTCATCGCGCCGGCCGCCAAGGTGGATCCGAAGACGAAGAAGCCCGTTGCCAACGGGAAAGAGGGTGGCGGGCTCGACCAGAAGCATTGGTCGGCCTCGGGCTTCGGCGACACCGACCCGATCGCGGGCACGATGGAACAGCAGACGAAGGACGACCAGGCGAAGAACCGCCGCGTCGAGCTCGTCATTCAGCCGAACGTCGAAGAGATGATCAACCTCGGCAACATCCACTGAGGATGCAGCTCGGCTGAACGCTCGCTTGCCACTCGGCGAAGCGGGCACAGGCTGCGGGGTCGATCCGGAAGGGTCGGCCCCGTCGTCTTTTTGTGGGAGCTGCGCATGAAGATCGCCACCGTCGATATCGGCACGAACACGGTCCTTTTGCTTGTCGCCGAGACCATCGGCGCCGAGCTCGTCGCGGTCGAGGAGCACGCGACCATCACCCGCCTCGGCGAAGGGGTCGACAAGACCCGCACGCTCAAGCCCGAGGCGATCGCGCGCACCAACGCGGCGCTCGACGCTTATGCGGCGATCGCGAAGAAGCACGGCGTCCTTCGCGCGGCGATCGTCGGCACGAGCGCGATGCGAGACGCGAGCGGTGGCGAGCAGATCCGCGAGAATGTGAAGAGGGGTTTCGGCGTCGAGGCACGCGTCCTCTCCGGTGACCAAGAAGCGGAGATGACGTATGCGGGTGCGCTCTCGGGGCTCGGCATCGCGGACGACCAGACCGTCGCCGTCTTCGACATCGGCGGCGGGAGCACCGAGATCGTGCGCGGCAAGGCGGGCGTCATCGGGTACGCACACAGCTTCGACGTCGGCAGCGTGCGGCTCACCGAGCGTCACGTGAAGAGCGATCCACCTTCGCCGGCGGAGCTCGCCGCCATCGAAGAGGCGGTTCGTCGTGACCTCGAGCCGGCCCGCGGGGTGAAGACCGACCGCGTCGTCGGCATCGCCGGCACGATGACGACCCTCGCCGCCGTCGCGCTCGAGATGAAGACGTACGACGGCGCGCGCGTGCACGGTCACGTCATGACGCGCGCGGAGATCGCGACGACGGTGGACCGGCTAGCCGGGCTCCCGCTCGCCGAGCGTCAGACGTTGCCCGGCCTCGAGCCCAAGCGCGCGGACGTGATCATCGCCGGCGGTCTCATCGCGCTCGCGTCGCTCGACGCACTCGGCGCCGACGCCGTCACGATCTCGGACCGAGGCGTGCGCTGGGGCCTAGCCCTCGACCTTGCGCGTCAGGGATAATAGCGAGCACCGAGCAACGCTTGCGCGTTCCGATCAGCTGGCTTTGAGGAACGGCTCCCACTCTTTGAAGCGGGATGGAGAGTTGAGCAGGATCTGCGCTGTGGTCGTCCATTTCGGTCGGAACGGCCGGCGTGCGAGCCGCATCCCCGCTTCCTCGGGCAGCTTCCACCCTTTCTTCAGGTTGCAGACGCGACAGGCGGTCACGAGATTTTCCCAGGTGTCCGCGCCGCCGCGCGAGCGCGGGATCACGTGGTCGATGTTGAGGTCACGCAGCGGCGGACGCTTCGCGCAGTACTGACACTGGAAGCCGTCGCGGAACATCAGGTTGCGGCGCGTGAGGCGCACGGTCGTGCGCGGCGTGCGGTCGTAGCGTTGCAGGTGCACGACGCGCGGCACGCGGAGCTCTCCCCCCACGATGGGAATCGCGTCATCCTCTTCACGCACCGGCAGCAGGCGCCACAGGTCGAAATCGTAAGGCTCACCCAGCTCGTCCAAGGCCTGCGCGGCCCCTCCGTAGAGCAAGATGAAGGCGCGTCTCGCCGTGGTGAGTTGCACCGGCGCGAAGTAACGATTCAGCACCAATACGGGTACTTGGAGGACATCGCTCATAAGCAGAACCTCTTTTCACTTTGCTTCACCGAGGGGGGTCCGTCCAGGCGGTGGGCCAGAAAGCCGCACGTCGTGCCCATGTCGATGCGTGCTGACGTGGGTTGACGGAACGCGGCCGTGCCCGCACACTTTGTCGACTCATGGACGACCCCGACCACACGCACGAAATTCCGGCGCGCCGTCGTGGCGAAGAAGCCCTTGACCCCGAGACATCGCGGAAGAATCTGTCGCTCTTCCTCTTCGGGATGAAAGAGCAGGCGATCTATTCGAAGCCGGTCGACCAGCTCGTGAGCGAAAAAGCAAAGTTCGAAAACAAGCCGGTTCGAGCGGAAGGGCTGCTCGTCCACGGGTCGCTCGTGAAGCGTGAATCGCCCTGCGAATACCGCTTCACCATCCAGAAGAACGGGGTTGAGGTCCCGGTGCGCTTCGCCCAATGCATCGTGCCCGACACCTTCCGCGATATTCCGGAGATGGACGTAGGCGTCACGGTCGAGGGTCAGCTCCGCGCCGACAACTCCTTCGACGCGACCTCCGTGCTCGCGAAGTGCCCCAGCAAATACGAGATGAAAGAGCGCGCAGGCCGCGGCGAAAAGATGCCGCACACCGCCGAGCTCGACGGCACCTAATCTGGACGCGAGCAAGCCTGCTCGCTATTTAATCTGGACGTCGAGCAAGCCTGCTCGCTACGAGCGACGAGCATTTTCCCCCTGCGCGTGAGTTTCGCTATGCTCGTCCGGCTTCGCACCGACCGGCCATGCGCAACCGAACTTCGCCTCTTTATCACCTAATCCCCCTCGTCATCCTCGGCGCCGTTGCCGTCGCGGTTCCTGCCGTCGCGCAGCAGCCGGCGCCGCCGCTCACGACCTACCCCGCATGCACGTCGGCGCCGAGCAAAGACGACAGCGAGGTCGCGCATGGCGCGTACATCGCCGGCAAGCGCGCGTTCGACGAGAACGACTACCCGACCGCGCTCCAGTACTTCAAAGACGCGTTTCGCCGTGACTGTTCGAAGTACGAGCTCTTGAACATCATCTCGCGCGCTGACGAGCTCGCAGGCGACCGCCCGGAGGCGATCAACGCGCTCGAGACGTATGTGAAGCGGGCGCCGTCGACCGACCCAAGCCTCGAGGCGATCCAAAAGCGTCTCACGAACCTGAAGGCGCAAGCCGCCGCCGACGCTTCGAACAAACCCGCGGTCGTGCCCTCCGCTTCCGCGTCGGCGTCGGCTTCGGCGGCACCGACGACGTCAGCCTCCGTCGTCACCGAGCCTCCGCCGGCCGCACCTGCGCGCCATCACTCGGTGGCGCCATGGGCGGTGGTCGGCGTCGGCGGCGCGGCGCTCGTCACCGGCATCGTTCTTTTTGCGATCGGCGAGAACGACATTTCTTCCGCGTCGAGCCTCTGCCAGCGCGCGGCGAACGGCGGCTGCCTCAACGGCACTGACCAGCTCGCCAGCGACAAGCAAAGCCAGGGAAATACGCTTGCTTTGGCAGGCGGAATCGTCGGCGGTGTAGGTGTGGTCGCGGTCGTCGGCGGGCTCATCTGGCACTTCAGCGAGCCGACCGGCCCGGCCCCGTCCGCCTCGGGCGCGCGCATCGACGTCCGGCCGGACGCGCGTCCTGGCTACGCCGGGTTATCCGTCGGCGGCGCGTTCTGACGTCTGGTAGGCTCGGCAAGCTATGCCGAACGCTTCCTCGATCGCGAGAGGCGGCTCCGTTCGCCAGGGTGGGAAAGAGGAGCTGCGTGCGTCGCTGTTGAAGACGTACTTGCTTCGCGTGCGCGCCGAGAAAGGCGAGAAGGTCGCGAAGCAATTGCTGGGCGGCGTCGGCATTCCGGCCACGCTCATCGACAACGAGACCGGTTGGGTGAGCGCCGGTGCAGCCAAGCGCGCTCTCCGTGCCGTCAAAGACATGCTCGGCGAAGAGTCGCTCACGCATCGTGGTGACTGGGTCACGCATCCCGAAGCCCTCGGCACGCTCGTCCGGATGCTGCGCGTCGCGCACGAGCCGATCGACGCGTATCGCTACCTCGCCGACCACGCGCGCGAGGTCACGCGTATCGGCACGTGGGAGCTCGAAGAGCTCGCGCCCGGAGCTCGTAAAAGCAAGGTGATCGACGGCGTAAACATGACGTACAAGCTCCGCACCGACACCGACGACGACGTCGATCTCGCGGACGAAGATCTCCTCTGCGCCGCCCGCCGCGGCGAGCTCGCTGGCTTCCCCCTCATCTGGGGTATCGCAGAGGCGCAGGTAGCCCACGACAAGTGTCTCGCCAAAGGCGGAGACGCTTGCGTCTACGAGGTCCGCTGGCACGAATCGCGTCCGCGCAACGGTGCTCCGATCGGCGCCATCGTCTCCGCGCTCGCGTGCGGCGGCATCATCAGCGCGACAGGCGGCTATGTCGCCGGTGCTGTCGCCGCGCTCTTGGGCGGGGCGCTCGGCGGGGGCGGCGGCTTCATGTACGACCGCACGCGCCAAGATCGCGCCGCGCGCACGTTCGAAAAAAATCGCATCGCCGCGCTCGAGCGTGGTCTCGAATTGCGCGGTGACCTCGACACGTCCAAGCCCGGCGACCTCGGCGGCACGGTTTTAGGCGGAAAATATCGGATTTTGCGCAAGCTCGGCTCCGGCGGCATCGGGGTGGTGTACCTCGCCGAGCACGTCACGCTCGGCCACGAGGTGGCGATCAAGGTCCTCCGCGGCGCCGCGGCGCGCGACGGCGGCGAGATCGCGCGCTTGCGTCGCGAGGCGTACATCCAAGTCCACGTCGACAACCCGAACGTCGTGCGCGTCCTCGACCTCGATCAGATGCCGGACGGCTCGATCTACGTCGTCATGGAGCGGCTCGTCGGTCGTTCACTCGCCGACAAGCTGAGTCGCGAAGGGCTCGTCGCCCCCGGCTTCGCGATCCCCGTATTCATGGGCGTCTGTCGCGGTCTCGGCGCCGCGCATCGCAAGGGCGTGGTCCATCGTGACCTCAAGCCGGGAAATATTTTCCTCTGCGAGGACGGGACGCCCAAGGTCCTCGACTTCGGCATGGGCAAGCTCACCTCCGCCGAGTCGCTCACGCAAGCCGGTTACACGCTCGGGACACCGGAATACATGGCGCCGGAGCAGTGCATCGGCGCGCAGGTCGAGCCCCGCACCGACGTCTACGCGCTCGGCGTGCTCATGTACGAAGCGCTCACCGGTGATTTGCCGATCACCGCGCCCACGCGTCGTGAGTTGCTCGATCTCCACCAACGCCAGATCCCGAAGTCGATGCGCGAGCGTAGGCCTGACTTGCCCATCCCCGAGGCGCTCGACAAGGTCGTGATGCGCTGCCTGAAGAAGCGCATGGTCGACCGCTTCGTCTCCGCGTTCGAGCTCGCTGACGAGCTCGAGAAGATTCCGCGCGAAGGGCTGCCCAAGCAATATCCGCCGGGCACGCCGAAGCACGCGAGCCCAAAGCCCTCGAACGACACGCCGGTGCTCATTGGCACGAGCGAGGACGCAAGCAGCGGCTCGAGCTCGAGCAAAGAGAACGAGACGATGCAGGGGATGCCGAGCTCGCCGCCGCCGCCCGACGACGACGACGACGAAGGCTGACTCAGCTGTGGAGCAGCCAGATTAACCCGCCGATGCTCGCGGCGATGATGGCGATGGCGGCAGCGACGACGAGAAGGTCGGCGGGTGCGAACGTCGCCCGCCGCGACGAAGGCGGTGGACGCGAGAGAGCTGGGCGATCGATCGAGGCTATCGGGGCCGACGACATGGGCGCCGATTCGACCGACGAAGGCGGAGGTTTCTGCGCAGCACCAGACGCGAGCGTCATCGGTGCGGGCGGAATTTCGTCGGGCTTCACCTTCTCGTCGGCGGAGTGCTCGATCTCGGTGAGCGCCTGGGCGACGGGCTCTTCGAGCGCGATGACGGTGCCGCCGACGCGGAGCATCGACGATGCTTTCCAGAAGACGTCGCGACCGGGCACGAGCCTCGATTGCCCGAGAAAGACGCCATTTTTCGAGTCGAGATCGCGGACCGTGACCGTTGTTCCACGGCGGACGAGCTGCACGTGCTCGCGCGACGCCTCCGGCTCTTCGAGCGGCAAATCGCAGCTCGCGCCGCGGCCGAGAAGATACGCGCGCCCGTCGTCCTCGAGCGAAAGAGACGCGCCGCGGTCGGGCCCTTCGAGCACGCGGATCTTCGAAGCAACGTCCTCACCGAGCGCGACCATCGCCTGCGAGACCAGCGCGAGCGCGAGATCCCGCGTCGCATTCGAGAGGTCGCGCGTGGCAGGCGTCTGGTCGACCCTCACCTCGAGCCAGACGCGGCCCACGCGGACGAGGTCGCCGGAGCGGAGAACGCGCGGTGCGCCGGTCGCGAGGCGGACTTCGCCGACGAAGGTGCCGTTGGTGCTCCCCTCGTCGATGAGCGTGTGCTCGCCGGCGTCGATCTGAATCGTCGCGTGGCGAAGGCTCACGCTCGCGTCCGGGACGCGCACATCCGACGACGGCCCGCGCCCGATGACGACGCGAGGACCGTCGAAGGTGAGCGCCGGTGCGGTCTTGCCTTCGGCCAAACGCAGGAAAATCGTGACCGGCATCGGACGGGCTTACTTCTTCTTTCGGGCGACTACGGCGCGTTCGACCCACGCGATGACGTCCTCGGCGACGTCTCGGGCCATATGGCGGCCGAGCTCTTGGATGCCGGTCGGCGACGTCACGTTTACCTCGGTCAGGCGCCCGCCGATCATGTCGAGCCCGACGAAAATGAGCCCGTCTTTCTTGAGGCGTGGCGCCATGTCGGCGACGATCGCGCGCTCTTCTGCGGTGACGTCGCAGGGCTCGACGGTGCCTCCGACGTGGATGTTGGAGCGGAGGTCGTCGGCGAGCGGAACGCGCATGATCCCACCTAGGACCTCGCCGTCGAGCACGAGGACGCGCTTGTCGCCCTTCTTCACGGCCGGCAGATACTCTTGCACCATCGCGAGCTCGCGGCCGTTCTTGGTGAGAATCTCGATGATCGCCTTCGTGTTGGAATTGCCCTTCTCGAGCTTGAGCACGTTCGAGCCGCCGGCGCCGTCGAGCGGCTTGATGACCGCCTGACCACCGACCGCGTCGAGGAACGCGAGGATGCGATCCTGCAACGTGGTGACGATCGTCTTGGGCATGTGCGCTGCGAAATGGAGGGCGTAGAGCTTCTCGTTCGCGTCACGCAAACCGCGCGGGTCGTTGACGATGACGGTCTTGTCGCGGACGAGCTCGAGCATGAGCGTGGCGTACAAGTAGGCAGAGTCGAACGGCGGGTCTTTGCGGATGAAGATGGCGTCGACGTCGGAGAGACGGACCTCGCCGTACGCCTCATGGGTGAACCATGGCGCCTGGTTCACGACCTTCAGAGGGCGGAATTTTGCGATGACTTCTCCACCTTCGACGCGAAGTTCGTGTAGACCGCAATGAAGCGCCTCATGGCCGCGATTCTGTGCGGCGCGCTGAAACGCATACGAAGTATCCTTGTCCGGCAAGACCCCAGTCATCGGGTCCATCACGTAGACGAAGCGCATGAAATTCCTCTCGACCCGCCCGAGCTTAACACCTGCTGCGTTCGTTACCGCGGCCGGTTTGCTCCTGTCTTCATTTCCCGCGCTGGGTGCCTATACGGCGCCGGCTACCGGTGACCACGTCGCGGTCGCGACCGACTGCCCGGAGGCCACGCGCGTCGCGCTCCAAATCCTGCAGAATGGTGGAAACGCCGCCGACGCGGCGATCGGCGCGGCCCTCACGCTCGGCGTCGTCGGTCCGTCGGCGAGCGGTCTCGGCGGTGGCGGCTTCGCGCTCGTCTATTCGCACAAAGACAAGAAGGTCACCTCCGTCGACTTCCGCGAAATCGGCGCGAGCAAGATCGACATCGACAAGCTCCTCGCCCAGCACGGAATGAGCGCGACCGTGAACGCGGCGCGCGGCGTGGCGATCGGCGTGCCGGGTGAGCCCGCTGGCCTCGAATGGCTCTCGGCCCACTACGGAAAAAAGTCGCTCGCGTCTGACGCCGAGCCAGCGGCCGAGATCGCCACCCGCGGCTTTTTGGTCGGTGCCCACCTCGCCGACGGCCTCGTCCGCTTCAAAGACTACGTCAGCGTCTCGCCCGACATCGCCCACGCGTTCTTCCCGGGCGGCAGCCCGCTCGGTGAGCGCGCGACGATGAAACGCGCCGAGCTCGCCAAATCAATCCGTCGTTTCGGTGCCGAAGGGTCACGTCCGTTCTACACCGGCGACATCGCCAAGAAAGAGGCGGACGCCGCGCAGGCCGCCGGCGGCAACGTCACGGTCGAAGACTTCGCCCGCTACGGCGTGCGGGAGCGACCCCCGCTCTCACGTACGATCGACGGCCGCACCATTTACACGATGCCCGCGCCTTCGGCCGGTGGTCTGATGCTCCTCGAGACGCTGTCGATCTACGGCGCCTCGCCCTCGTCCCCGCTCGCCGGCATGGGCTACGGATCGAGCGCTTACGTGCACGTCGTCGCCGAAGCGATGCGTGCCGCGATCTCCGACCGCGTTCGCATCGCCGCTGATCCGGACGCCGATCCGAGCGTGAACGCCGAGTTCGAGGCCGCGCTCGCGCCCGAGCAGATCGCCGCACGCCGAGCGAAGATCGACCCGAACAAGACGAGGGTCGCGCCCGAATTCAAGACGAAAGAGCAGGGGACGAGCCATCTCGTCGTCGCCGACGCAGAAGGAAACGTCGTCTCGCTGACGACCACCGTGAACGGACCGTTCGGTGCCCGTGTCGTCGCCGGCGACACCGGTATCTTGCTGAACGATCAGATGCGCGACTTCTCTTCGCCGAAGGACATCGTCGGCTTCGGCGTCGTCGGGCTCGGGCCGAATCGGCCCCGTCCGCTCGCGCGTCCGGTCTCGAGCATGACGCCCACGATCGTCCTCGAGAAGGGTGAGCCCATCCTCGCGCTCGGCGGCTCCGGCGGCATGCGGATCGCGTCGAACGTCACGGAGACCACGCTCGCACGCCTTGTGTTCAGGATGGACGCGAGCGCGTGCGTGAGCGCGCCACGCTTTGCCGTCGACGGCTCGTCGAGCAGCATCTTCCTCGATCCCGAGCTCGGCGAGGACATGCGCGCGGGCCTCAAGGCACGTGGCGAGCAACCGAAGGACGAGAAATTCCTCGAGACCGGCATCCAGATGATCACGTGGGACCGCACCGGGGGACAGACGAAGCTCTCCGCCGCTGCCGATCCGCGCAAGCGGGGCCTCGCCGCAGCGCAGTAAAGATGTGAGCGAGCTATTCGGCGGCGAGCTCGGCGAGCTCAGCGCTCTTTTCCGAATCCAGATCGCTCGCGACTGCGTAGCCGACGTCTGGGCCTTGCGCGACGGCGAGGGTGTAGCCGTGGGTCTGCCCGACGCGAACCTCAGCAGTGCCAACCGCGCGCGGCTGGAGCGAAGCGTCGTTGATTTGGATGCGGTGCGGATCGTAGACGAGGATGCTGACGCGACGAATCTGCGGGCCGCTCGCGATCTCGTACTGGAGAACCGCCGCGCGCTCGTTGTGGATCGGGATCATCCGGCCGCCGATGAGACGCGCACCGGAGCGCTTCTCGAAGCTGACGGGACGGACCGGGACGCCGACGTAACGCTCGAAGTCGTGGATGTCTTTCGGGTCGGTGCGCTCGGGCGGGAGCGGATGCGAATGCTCGGCGATGAGCTCGTCGAGATCGAAGTTGGCGCCAGCGCTCATCTTCGCGGTCGACGTCGTGCGGCCGATCGGGCCGCGCGCGGCTGCACCCCACACCATCGCGAGAGCGGCGGCGCTTGCGAGCGGAACGGCGGTACGCCACGACCAGGATTTGGTCTCGCGGAAATGCGCCTGTGCGTTTTCACGAACCATCTCGTGTGTTTCGGCGGCGGCCATCGCGCCAGCGATACGGGCGCGGAGCGCGTCGGAGGCGGGAGAAGCGGAAGGACCGACCGACCGCTTCAATGACCCCCGGATCGCCCGGTCGAGCTCGATGCGCTCCGTGCACGTCTCGCAACGCGAGACATGGTCGCCGACGTCGAGCACGCCCGAAGGCTCGAGCTCACCGTCGACGTACGCACCGAGCAGGTGCGTATATCTGCGACAACCTTCGCTCATGCTGCGCCTCGCTTCTTCGCGCGGAACGCCGCGAGATCGGCCGGTGCGCTTGCTTCGCCCACGACCTCCTCGCTCTTCACGATCCCCATCGCGACGGCGTGTTGGTAGAGCGAGCGCTGCAAGAGCTTGCGGCCACGATGGAGGCGGCTCATCACCGTTCCGATCGGGCACTCCATGATCTTCGCAATCTCCTCGTAGGAGAACTCTTCGACGTCGCAGAGGACGACGGCGAGGCGGAACTCGGCGGGGAGCTCGTCGAGCGCGCGCCGGACCTCACCTTCGACGATCGGCATCAAGGCGATCTGTTCGGGGTCGCGCAGCTGGCGCATCGTCGAGGCGCTCACCCAACCGTCGGCGAGCGGATCGGCGTCCGGACCGTCGAAGATGGCGCGCTCAAGGCCGCCGCGACGGTATTTGTTGATGAACGTGTTCGTGAGGATGCGAAACATCCACGCCTTCAGGTTCGTCCCTGGCTGGAACTGCTCACGCGCACGGATCGCCTTGACCATGCTGTCTTGCACGAGGTCCTCGGCTTCCGTCGGATTGCGCGTCAAACGACACGCGACCGCGTACATCGCGTCGAGATGCGAGAGCGCCTCGGACACGAAAACGTCGGATTCTTTCTTTTCGCCGGGAGCAGCTGCACGGAACATCGCCATGGCGGTTGCCTTTCAATCTAGCCAACCCTGGCTCCATCCGCCGTATTCCGCAAAAGGACGGAGGAAAATGCCGATTTTCCACGACAAAACGGCAAAAAAACTGAACGGTTGCGCAGCCCTCGCAAGGGTCGTTGTACCGCGGGGTTCGCCAGCTCGGCCGAACGCCACGCCGGCTACTTGGTATGGGTCGCTTTGAGCTTCTTTTCGAGCTCTTCGATGCGTGCCGAAAGCCGCTTCACTTCGTTCTGTAGATTCTGGAGCGGGCTCAAGAGCGCGGCTTTGACGCGCTCGTCGATTTTGTGCTGCCAGTCTTCGAGCGTTTCCTTCGCCGTGTCGACGAGCTTCGGTCGGGCAGCGGCCGGTGCCGCGCCTTGCGTCGATGCAGCGCCGGTCTCTTCACCCTTTTCGTCTTTGGTCCCCGGAATCAGGCGGCCGATAGGTCCCTCACGCAGATCGGACAAGACCTTCTCCGTGCGCGCGTGGATGAGCTCCTTCAAGGTCTGCAGCGGGACGCTGCGCGAGTGGGCCTTCTGCTCTTCGTAGATGATCTGCGCGAGCGTGACCTCGGTGAGGTCCTGCTTGGAGTTGTTGTCGATGATCTGGACCTCTTCACCGCTGCGGACCATTTCGGCGATCTGCAAAAGGGTGACGTAGCGGCTGTCTTTCGTGTCGTAGAGCTTACGGTTCGAGTAACGCTTCACGATGCGCCGCGGACGATCGTCCGTGGCCTGCGTCTCTTGGCCGCTCGGCGATTGAGGCTTCGGATCCATCACTTGAACGTAGCCCTTGTGACGCAACATGGCGTGAGAAAATATCGAACAAAAAATGGTTTCGGATAGTGAACAAAGCGCCGCCATGCGCACGGACGCCGAGGCTGAGGCGGGACGCGATGCGCTGACGGCGGAGTCGGTGTCGGCGACCTACGAAGGGCGCGCGACGCTCGCTCTTTCGAACGTGTCGCTTGCTCTCCGAACCGGAGAAATCGTGGTCGTTTTGGGGCCGAACGGCGCCGGGAAGACGACGCTTCTACGGGTGCTTTCCGGCGTTCAGGCTGTGGCCTCTGGAATGATTCGCCTCGGTGGTCGACCGATCGGTGGTCTCGATCGACGCACGATCGCGCGCACGGTCGCGGTGGTACGTCAGGCGGAGCCGACGACCTTTGGGTTCTCCGTTCGTGAGGTCGTGATGATGGGGCGCGCGCCGCATCAGGGTGGCTGGCTCCGGCCCACCGCCGACGACGAGCGAATCGTCGACGAAGCGATCGCGAGGCTCGACATCTCGGCGCTCGCTGACCGGCCGGCGAAGGCGCTCTCGGGCGGCGAAGCGCGCCGCGTGGCGATCGCCCGCGCGTTCGCGCAAGCGCCGCAGATCCTGATGCTCGACGAGCCCGGCGCGTTCCTCGACATCCGTCATCAGCTCTCGCTCTACGACACGCTCGCGCGCGAGGTCCACGAATCGAAGCTCGCCTGTCTCGTCGTCATGCACGACCTTCAGATGGCGGCGCAGTACGCCGACCGTGTGCTCCTCCTCGCGGACGGCGAGCTCGTCGCGGAAGGAAGCCCTGCCAGCGTCCTCACCGAAGCGCGCGTGCACGCGGTCTTCGGCGTCCGCCTCGCGTCCGGCGTCGACGCGAAGACGAACACGCCGTACTTTGTTCCTGCGCGTGGAAACGGCTGAAATCAAGGCACTTCAGAAGCGTTCGGGATGCGTCGTCATGCAGACGTGGAGCGATTTTTTGGCGCGGTGCAGAAGCACCGCGACGTGCTCGCGTGAGATGCCGAGCGCGCTCGCCACGTCCTCACCCGGCTTCTCTTCGAGCATGCGGAGCGTGACGACCGACCTTTGCACAGCACATAGCTCTTGGACGCACGCACGGAGACGAACGTGGTCCTCCGCCCGCGCGAGCAGCTCGTCGGCGAGCCCGAGCGAGCCTTCGGCGATGCGATCGTCCGAGAGCGGGACGTGGGGCAGCGCGCGAAAATGACGACGCCTCCGGTTGCGAGCGGCGTTACGGACGATGCCGCTGAGGAGGAGCGGCCATTGTCCCTCGGCCGCGGGCAGCTCACTCTTGTTGGCGAGATCGAGGAACGTGCAAAGCGCCTCTTGGACGCAGTCGACCGCGTCCTCCGCGCTCGCCCCTTCCGAGCGCGCGACGGCGGCGAGCCTGCCACGCTCGTTTCGCACGATTTTACCGAGCTCATCGATCGCCGAGGACATCTCTCGCCTCCACAGGTTTCGAGCGCGCCGACCATTACGCAAGGGACGAAAAGAAATTTTCTGCGTCATGCGCGCCCGCGCCGCGACCTCTCGAGGCGGAGGTATCTCTCATGGCCAAGGGTCTCGAAGAGCTGAATGAAGTGAATTTTGCGGCGCGGGTGTTGGAGGCGGACGTCTCGGTGATGGTCGAGTTCGGCGCCACCTGGTGCGGGCCGTGCCGCGCGCTCGAGCCGATGCTCGCCAAGCTCGCCGCCGAGCACCCCGGCGCGAGCAGGGTCGTCACGGTCAACGTAGACGATTCGCCCGCGCTCGCGACCCGCTACAGCGTGCGCGGCGTACCGACCGTCATCGTGTTCGCCAAAGGGAAAGAGGTCGCGCGGCAGATCGGGCTCGCCGCCGCGTCTCGCTTCGCGTCGATGATGGACGCGGCAAAGGTGTAGCTTACAAGTATTTCTCGGCGAGGTCTTCGAGCTCGCTCTTTTGCGTCACGCCCACGCGCACTGCCCGGACGACGCCGTCGCGGTCGAGCACGATCATGGTCGGCAGACCGTCGATGCCGAAGCGGTCGGCGGTGCGCTGGTCGTCGAACATCATCGGGTAGGTGACCCCCTTCGTCTTCGTCCAGCGCGTGGGCGTGATCGGGTCAGAGTCTTGGCTCACGCCGACGACGACGAGGCCGCGGTCGGCGTACTTCTTCGAGACCTGGTCGAGGATGGGCGCCTCGGCGTTGCAGGGGCCGCACCAGGTCGCCCAGAAGTCGAGAATGACGACCTTGCCCTTGAGCGCGGAGATGGCGGTCGTTTTAGGGACGTTGCCGTCGGCATCTTTGGGCAGACCGCCGCCGTTCGCGATGACGGGCAGCGTGAAATCAGGAAGCGCCTTGCCCGCGAGGGGCGACGACTCGTGCTGCCGGAAGATGCGCGGCAAGAGGGCGAAGCCCATGAGCAGACCGACCACGAGGAGCGAGACCGCTAGCGGATACAGAATGCCGCCGGAGGCGTCGGCGTTCGGCTCGTGGCGTGCGGTGCTCATGCCAATTTCGATAGCATGGGTTGGGAGAGCGCGGCATCCGGAACGAGCTTTCCGGCGCGCGGAAGACGAATGACGAAGCGCGCGCCACCGAGGTCGGTGCTCTTGCCGACGTCGATCGTGCCGCCGTGCTCGACGACGATCTTCTTCGCGATCGCGAGGCCAAGGCCCGAGCCGTCGTGTTTTGTCGTAAAATAAGGGTCGAAGACGCGGGTGAGCGCGTCGTTGGGGATGCCCGGGCCGTCGTCCTCGACGACGATGGTCGCGCCGTCACGCTCGCGCTTCGCGCTCACGCGCACGTGGCCCATCGCGATATTTTCTGGTGATTTGATGCGCTCGTCACGGATCGCCTGCACGGCGTTGCGGACGAGATTGACGATCACGCGGCGGAGCATCTGTTTGTCGATGCCGGCGCGGACCTCATCCTCGGGGAGCTTCCAGGCGACATCGACATTCTGGGCCTCGCTCGTCTCGTCTCCCTCGGTCGCGTCCTCGAGATGAGCGAGTTGCTGTGAGCATTCGCCCAGGAACTCGCGCAGGCTCTCTTCTTTGAGCTCGGCGCGCGGCAGCCGCGCGAAGCTCGAGAAGCTCGTGACGAGGCGGCGGAGCGTGCCGACCTCCTCCTCGACGATCTCGAGCGTCGTGTCGAGGAGCGTGCGGAAGCGCGGGTCGTCGCCGGCATATTTCTGGTGGCACTCCTCGACGGCGAGCTGGATCGGCGTGAGCGGATTTTTGATCTCGTGCGCGAGCCGCTGCGCCATCTCTTGCCAGGCGCCCATCCGTTGGAGAAATTCGATGCGCGTGCGCGACTGCGCCATCTCGCCGAGCATGCGGTTGAAGGTGCGCGCGAGCTCCGTGAGCTCGTCGGAGCCCGTCACCGGAACGCGAACCGCCAGATCGCCTTGCGCCACCTTCTCGATCGCGCTGGCGAGCCGATTGATGCGCTTGGTGACGCCGCGCGCAAGGATCGTCCCGAGGAGGAGCGTGAGGAGCATCGTGATGCCGAGCAGCGCCGCGAACGCGTAGATGTAGCCTTGGTAGAGCTCCGAGCGTGAGGCCTCGAGCTGGTGGTATTTCGTGACGACGTTGCCGGTCGTCTCGAGCTCGTCGAGGCGCTTTCGATCGATCGCGAACGTCGCCGCCGCGCTCGGTCCGTCGGGGTCGTCGGTGAGCGGACGGGTGACGTCGAGGCTGCGCTCGGTCGCGTCGTCGACCGGTCGGCCGCGGTCTCGCTTCGCCAAGACGTCGCCGTTGCCGTCGACGATCCGCAGACGCACGAGCTCGGGATAGCGCGGAAAAATGGTGTTGAGCTGGGCTTCGACGAGCTCTGAGTTGTGCTTTTTAGCCGCCTCGCGCAGCACCTCGTCGGCGGCGATGGCATCGGTCTGATGCCGCATGTCGTCTTTGATCGCCTTGACGTAATCCTTGGTGACGTCGACGCCGCGATCGAGTTGCTTGCCGATCTCCGGGTTGAACCAGATCGCCGACGCTTGCGAAAAGAGCGAGTCGGCGAGGAGAACGGCGGCGACGAGGGGAAGCGTCGCCGTGAAGAGGACGACCAGCGCCAGACGACGCTCTGTTTTCCCAATAAATGCCACGCGCCGAAACCTTAGCTCACGAGCCCCACCACGGCATTTCGTGGACGACATCTTTCTTCTGAGCGCGCGGGCCTTCGCCGATGCTCGCACGTGCGACGACGACGATCTTCTCGGTGTCGGCCTTCACGATCGGGTCCGGGAACGACTCGCACGGGATGAACGCCCCCTTTTCGAAGCCGCTTCTCCCGAGCCAGAAGAGATGCACGCCGGCTTGGTTCGCCCCCGCGATCAAGAGGAGGCGGCCGCCGCCGAGGATCAGGAAATCGAGCCAGCGGAAGTCGTAGCCAGCGAAGCGCTCGGGCGAGGGGAAGTCGGGGCCGACGTCCTTGACCTCCGAGAGGTGCGCCTTCAGATACTTGTAAAATACCTCATACGTCGGCTTCGTGATGCGAGGCATCTTGCGCTCGGCTGTGGTCGAGAGGAACGCGGGAAGCGCGTCCGCGTCGAACGTGGGCGCCTCGACGTGGGTGCGATAGCGGTCAGCGAGGGTCGCGGCTTGCGGCGAGTCGAAGGCCTCGTCGGCGAGCGATTTCAGCCACCAATGGAAGATGGCGAGCTTGGCGGTGCCGACCTTGCTCTCAAGGATGACGATGCTCTCCCAGAGCGGACGACGTGCGCTCCACTCCGCCTTGCGGTTCCGCTTCGCGCACTCGCCGGTGTAGGCGGCGCCGTGGACGATGACGTTGAAGAGCTCGTTGTCGGCGGTGCCTGCTTCGCCGGCGGCGGCCCAAGCGTCCCGCCGCGTCCGGGTGAGGGCGGCCGAGAGGCGATGGATGCTCGCGTCGGTGAAATCGAGCCCGAGGTCTTCCCCGAAGAGGCTCTTTGCACGGACGACGAAGATCTTCGCCGCCTCCTCGAGGTGGGCGAAAATAGCCGGATTTTTTGCCGGATTCACGTCTTCGGACCGAACCTTTTGCAGGTTCTCGAAGGCGTCCGCCGGGTAGAGCGGCAGGAAATGACGAACGAAGATCTCTTGAGCGTCGAGCGCGCGCACGAGGCTGACTATACTCGTCTCGTGCTGACGAGCGACGTCTCCTTCGAAGGGTGGACGACGGAAGATTGGACGCGACTGCTCCATCTCTGGAAGCCGCGCTCGGTCGACGTCCAAGAGGAAGAGAATCGCCCGCGCGGCGGCGTCATCGTCATCCACGACGACACGCGCGTCCGGAAGATCCTGAGCACCAAGAGCGGCCGCATCGTCCCCGACGCCGCCGAAGGCGTACCACCGCTCGAAGAGCTCTGTGCGCGTCAGCATGCGAGCTGGGGTCTGTCGGCGAAATTTGGCGCGCTCGACGAGGTAATGGAGCGCTTTGGCGCCCGCGCGCGTCGTCACGACGACCTCACCCAACAGGTCGTCACGCTGGTGTCGATCGTGCGCGACATGATCGACGAAGGGGCGATCGAGAGCTGGCCTCGTCGTCTGAAGGGCGTTCCGCTCCCGAGCGCGAGCATGATCGACAAGACGCTCGACGCGATCTGCGAAGACGGAAAAGCGATCTGCCTCGGCATGTTCGACGAGGGGCAGCTCTGGACCTCGCTTGTCCTCCGCCGCTCGGGTCGCGGCTTCGACACGATCGCCGGGCCGGCCGAGCTGCGCCCGTCGATGGGCCTCCTCTCCGGTGATTTTCGGCGTGATTACAAGCATCTCGAACGCTGCGTGGAGAACCGCTACGCGCCGCTCTCGTTCGGTCTCTACGCCGAGGTCGACACCTTCCGGACCTTGCAGCTCGACGCGCGACCGGGCGCCTGGGGAAGAGCGGTCGCCGTCCGTGACGTCGTCGTCTCACCGATGCCGGGCGCCGTCGGTCTCGCGCTCGGCGTCGACGCCGCGCGTCTCGCGTTCGAAAAAGCGAAGCTCCTCGCGCAACGCTTCGACCTCACCGGGATAGCCACGAAGGTCGGCGCCTTCGGGATGCTCGACCCCATCGCCGCGATGATGCGCAAACGACTAGGCAGCGCCGCGGGCGACAAAGACGTCTCGCAAACCCTGGGCTTCGACCCAATGGCCGTGCTCCGTGCGCTCTTGAAACGCTAGCCCTCTCTTCTAGTGCCCCCCTCTCAGCCTCGTGCCCCCCTCTCAGCCTCGCGCCCCCCTCTCAGCCTCGCGCCCCCCTCTCAGCCTCGCTGCGCTCGGCTTGTCTCCCCCACACCGTGCTCGGCTGGCTTCGCCAGCCTGCGCGCGCTGGGAGGGAGACCGGAAATGGCGCAGGCACGCTAAAGACTCGATGGTCGATGGTCGATGGTCGATGGTCGATGGTCGATGGTCGATGGTCGATGGTCGATGGTCG
>CAJDWT010000018.1_pt2 | contig 24009 bp, 22 predicted proteins | sample 7391671 | NCBI WGS metagenome assembly CAJDWT01 (sample SAMEA7055729, study PRJEB34461) | soil metagenome | biome: terrestrial ecosystem; feature: Peninsula; material: soil | place: Antarctica | collected 2016
GCGGTCGGCGCGAGCGCGCTCGCGGCCGAGCACGTAGGAGAGGCGCGCGACGCCGCCGACGTTCGCGATCGTATTGATCGCGCCGAGACCGAGCGTCGAGTCGACCTGGGTGATGTTGAGATCGTACGGGAAAAGACGCGAGTGGATGTCTGACGTGTGGAGCAGGGTCAGGCGCGTTTGGCACGTTTTGCCCGGCGGACAGACCGAGGTGATCGGGCCTCCGTCGGTCGTCGTCGTGCACCCGCTCGATGCGGACGAGGCCAAACCGATGGCGACAGGGAGCGCGCCGGCGGCAAAAATGGCAGCGCCAGCGGCGCGCAACAAGCGCGCAGGCGTGCGCGCGTCCAGGCTAGCGAAACCGAGCATCGTTTTTTTCCTCACCCGAGGCGAAAGCGGCGGCACGCTACCACAGCTCTTTCGGAGCACGACCCTCAAACGGCGTCCGATCGGCTTGGAGGCGCAAATTCCGGAGCAACGCGTTTCGGGTTCCGACGGGGCCCGCGAGGCTCGTCTCGCCGGGCTCAGTCCAATGGCTCCTCGGCGCTTCCGGCCAAAAGATCGTAAAATCGAGGCGCAAATAGCCTCGCGACGAGCTGCTCGACCGCCTCGGCGGTGTCGCAGGCGAGCGCATCATCGGCGGCTGCCTCGCATTCGTCGAGCGTAAGTCGCCCGACCGCCGCTTTGATCTCGGGGATCGCCGCGGCCTCCATCGACAAGTCGCGGAGGCCGAGGCCGAGGAGCGTCGCCGCCGCGAGGGGGTCCGACGCCATCGCTCCGCAGAGCGACACCGGGATGTCATTTTCGCGAGCGGCCCGGATGACGCCGCGGACCAGGCGCAGGATCGACGGGTCGAACGGCGAGGCGAGGGAGGCGAGGGTGCGGCTCGATCGGTCGATCGCCAGCGCGTACTGAACGAGGTCGTTCGTTCCGATGCTGAAGAAGTCGGCCTCGCGCGCGAAGACGTCGGCCATGATCGCCGCGGCCGGGACCTCGACCATCATGCCGAGCGGCACCTTTGTCGCACAGGCCAAGCCGCGCGCCCGGACCTCCTCGATCGCTTTGCTGAGGAGCGCGCGCACCTTCCGGAGCTCGTGGAGGCTCGCGATCATCGGAACCATGATCTTCACGTCGCCGTGGGCGGACGCGCGGACCATCGCCCGCAGCTGCGTCAAGAAAACCTCGGGCTGGCTGAGGGCGAGGCGCACTGCGCGTAGGCCCAGCGCCGGGTTCATCTCTTCTGGCAGCTCGAAGCTCGACGCGAACTTGTCGCCGCCGATGTCGAACGTGCGGAGCGTGACTTGATGGGGGGCGACCGCCTCCACGACGTTCCGGTAGATCTCGTACTGCTCCTCTTCGGTCGGCATCGTCGAACGGTCGATGTAGAGAAATTCGGTGCGATAGAGGCCGATGCCCTGGGCGCCGTGATCGAGCGCGAGCACGGCCTCGGCTGGGAGCTCGACGTTGGCGCGGAGCGTGACGGGCACGCCACAGGCGGTGACGCAAGGCTCGGCGCGCGCTTCGAGCAGCCCGCGCGCGAAGGCTCGGTGACGAGCCGCGCGCGCGTTGGCCGATGCGATGTCGGCTTCCTCGGGATGAATCGTGACCTCGCCACGGAGGCCGTCGACGACGATCGTGTCGCCGGTGCGAATGTGGCTCAGAACGTCGGCGACGCCGACGACCGCGGGGATCTCGAGCGCGCGCGCCATGATCGCGGTGTGGCTCGTCCGCGTTCCGACCTCAGTCACGAAAGCGAGCGCCGGCTCGCGGACCATCGCCGCCGTGTCGGCCGGTGAGAGGTCGCGCGCGATCAAGATCATCGGCCGATCGAGCTTCGGGAGCGCGGTCTTCTCGCCCGTCAGCGCGCGGAGCAGGCGATCGCACACGAACCCGACGTCGTGATGGCGCTCGGAGATGTACGTGTCCCGCTCGTCCTTCTGCGGCTTGAAGAGCCGCAAGATGTCCTCGCACGCGGACGCGACGGCCCACTCCGCGGCCTTCTTCTCTTGGCGGATCTTCTTCGTGATCCGTTCGTGGAGAAGAGGGTCGTCGAGCATCAAGACGTAGGCGTCGAGGATCGCAGGCGCCTGCGCGGTGCTGAAGCGCTCGGCGACCTCACGGAGGCTCTGCTTCGCCTTTTCGGCCGCGCTCCGTACGCGTCCGCATTCGCCGTCCATCTCGGCGGTGTGAACGTAGCGACGCGTGTAAGATGCACGCATCTCGCCGAGGACGAGCGCGGTTCCGACCGCGACGCCAGGCGAGCCGGCGATGCCTTTGACCGTCCTGCGCTCGAACGACGCTTCGCCCGACGAAGGCGGCGGCGGTCCGGACGTGGGCGGCGACCTCATCAGCTCGCCTCACCGAACCGGCCGGCGATGAGCTCGCCGATCGCGTCAACACATTCTTGCGCTCGCTCTCCGGTCGCCTTCACGCCGACGACGGTCCCCTTCGAGCCACACAACAGAAGCACGCCCATCACGCTCTTTGCGTTGGCGCTTTGATCCTCGCGTGAGAGCTCGACCTCGCACGGGAACTTGCTCGCGAGCTGCACGAGCTTCGTCGCTGCCCGCGCGTGAAGCCCGAGCGCATTGACGATCTCGAACGAGCCGATCGCGGTCGTGCTCATTTGCGCTCACCACCCGGCGGAACGGGGAGCGAGGGAGGCGCCGCGGGGGTCAGCGCGCCCAGCAACTCGCGGCGGGAAGGGCGCTCGTCGTCGTCGCTGCTTTTGCTCATCTCGGCGCGAACGACGTCGCGGTGGAGGACGACGACGTCGGTCTCCCCGAGCAACGTCGAGAGCGCTTCGGCGACGACGACGGAGCGATGACGTCCTCCGGTGCATCCGATCGCGATCGTCAGGTAGCTTTTCCCTTCGCGCTCGTACTGCGGAATGATGAATCGCAAGAGGTCGCGCGTCTTGTCGATGAACACGCCGGTCTCGGGGAGCGCGAGCACGAACTTCTCGACCCGGCGATCGGTGCCGGGAAGCTGTTTCAGCTCCGGTACGAAATATGGGTTTTCGAGGAAGCGCACGTCGAGCACGACGTCGGCGTCGACCGGCGTGCCGTATTTGAAGCCGAAGGACAGAATGCGCGTCAGCATTTTCGGCGCGGTGCCGCTGCCGGGGCCGACCTGCGCGATGATCGCGCGACGGAGCTCGTGGACGGACAGGTGCGTGGTGTCGATGACGTGATCGGCGCGTGCGCGGAGCGAAGAGAGGCGCTCGCGCTCGATCCGGACGCCGTCGAGAACGGCGATCGCGCCTTCGCCGGTCGAGGCGAGGGGGTGAGGGCGCCGCGATTCGCTGAAGCGATGCAAAAGCTTCGCGTCGTTCGCGTCGAGGAAGACGACCTCGACGTCGCGCGTGCCGCCGGCTTCGAGCTCTTCGACGACCTTCCGCACGCTCGCGAGGAACGCCCGGACACGGACGTCGATGCCGAGCGCGACGCGGGTGATGCCGCCGGCCTCGCATACTGCGACGGCCTGCGGAGCGAGCATCGTCGGCAGGTTGTCGACGCAGAAGTAGCCGAGGTCTTCGAGCGTGTGGAGCGCGGTCGTCTTGCCCGCGCCGGACAGACCGCTCACCACCACCACCCGCGTCCGCGGAGACGTCGTGCTCATTCGTCTTCTCCGTCCGGCGGGACCGGGCGCACCGCCGGGATCCAGGCCGAGCTCTCGTTCGAGCGTTGAACGCGGCCGAGCCCGGTCGATGACGAGCCGGGATCGGGGAGGATCTTTGGCTTGGATTCGATCGCCTGGCGTGTCACGAGCTGGCTCTCGAGGCGATCCAAAAACTCCTTCGAGGACACGACGCCCGCGCGGCGGAGCAGCTCATTGCGCGCCGCGATCTCTAGGATCGTGCCCATGTCGCGGCCGGGCCGTACGGGCACCGAGAGCTCGCGAATGGGCTCGCCGAGGATGACGTGATGACGCTCCTCTAGCCCGAGGCGGTCGTGCTCTTCGCCCTCGATCGCTTCGGTGAGGCGGACGACGACATCGATCTGCATGCGCTCGCGAACCGCTGTCACGCCGAAGAGCGCCTGGACGTTCAAGACACCGAGGCCGCGGACCTCGACGTGGTGACGAAGCAGGTCGGCGGCGTGCCCGAAGACGACGCCAGGTGGACGCCAGTCGCATTCCACCACGTCGTCGGCGACGAGCCGATGACCGCGGAGAACGAGCTCGATCGCGCATTCGCTCTTGCCGATGCCGCTCTTGCCCAAAAGGAGCACCCCGACGCCGAAGATGTCGACGAGCACGCCGTGCAGGCTCGAGTGCGGCGCCAGGCGGTCGTCCAACACCGCGTGGAGCGCGTTGATCGTGCGGCTCGAGCGGGCCTCGGTCACGAAGAGGGGGGTTCCGGTCGCTTCGGCGGCGGCGACGAACGCACGCGGTGGCTCATGGCTCGACGTGATGACGACGCACGAAAGACCGAGCGCAAAGAAGCCGCGCGCCGACGTGCTGCGTCCGGTCACATCGAGCGAATCGAGGTACGAGAGCTCGGTCTCGCCGAGGATCTGCACGCGGGTCGGTACGACTCCGTGAAAATGACCTGCGAGCGCGAGGCCAGATTTCTGCACGCGTGGGTGGCGGATCGGTCGACCCATTCCGCTTTCGCCAGCGCGACAGTCGAGCGCGATCGACAGGCCTTTGTCCTCGGCGAGCGCACGGGTCGTGATCTCACCGTGCGGCTCCGGGCGCGTCCCCCCGGCCGCGCTCACGTTCGCCCCTCCTCTTCGGCCGCGATCAGGGCGAAGGCGGCCTGGCCGTCGGGAGCCTTGACGAGCTTCTCTCGGAACGCGCGGCTCCGCAGGAGGCGAGACACGCGCGCTAGTGTCTTCAGATGCTCGCCCGTCGCGCTCTTGGGCGCGAGGATGGCGAAGAGCAGATACACCGGCGCGCCGTCGATCGCATCGAACGCAACACCGTTCGGAACGATCAAGAGCGCGGCCGCTTGCCGTTCGAGCCCGGCGAGGGACGCGTGCGGGATCGCCACGCCCTCGCCGATGCCCGTCGACTGCAACGCTTCGCGTTCGTGAAGAACGCGGGCCACCGTTTCTGCCGGGGCGTGCTCCGATTCGAGCAGCCTCGCCAGGCTCGCGATCGACTTCTTCTTGTCGAGCGCTCCTTCTGCGGGTGCGTGTACACGGACACGCTCGGCTGACAGCAGCTCCGTCAAAATCATGAACGATGCTTTCGGGGAAAACGCGTCCGTTCGCGTTCAGGTCGAGACGTCAGCCCTCTTTGGCCGCGCCGTCCGGTGAGCTGTCGTCGAAGATCAAATGGTCCGACGCGCGGTCCGCCCCCTTCTTGCTGCGCTCTTCCTTCTTCGCGCGGATCTGGCGTTCGAGCTTGTCGACCACCAGATCGAGCGACGCGTACATGTCCTCGCTCGTTTCGTGGGCGTGGAAGTGATGCGGCCCGCTGTGGATGTCGACCTCGGCGCTCTGTGAGAGATGCTGACAACTGAGCTTCACCTCTGCCTTCATCGGAGTGCGCATGAAGCGCTGCAACCGCCCGATCTTGTCATTCGCGTACGTCTTGACCGCCTCGGTGGACTCCATCTGACGAAACGTGATCGAAATCTGCATGGGCGTTCTACCTCCTCATGATGTTGCTCGATCGATTCCAACAACTCTGACGCCTAGAAGCTGCCTAGAAAAGGCGCGCCGGGGCGAATTACGCGCGAAGTCGCTCGTGCGGCCGACCCGAGGCCTCGATCAAAACAGCTTCTTTCGTTTGCTGGAAGCCAAAATTCCCAGCATTTCGCGGTATTTGGCGACCGTACGGCGGGCAATTTGGATGCCGTCGTTTTTTGCGAGGATTTCGACGATCGCCTGGTCGGAGAGGGGGTTCTGCTTGTCCTCGTCCTCGATGATCTTCTTGATCGCCTGCTTGACGCTCTCGCTCGCGATGTCCTCTTCGCTCGTGCGACGGATCGACGAGTTGAAGAAATACTTGAGCTCGAAGAGCCCTTGCGGCGTGTGGACGTACTTGTTCGTCGTCACGCGGCTGATGGTCGACTCGTGCATGCCGACCGCGTCGGCGACGTCGCGCAAGATCATCGGCTTCAGGAACGCGACGCCCTTCTCGAAGAAGTCACGCTGCTTTTCGACGATGCACTCGGTGACGCGGATGATCGTCTTGCGGCGCTGCTCGATCGCGCGAATGAGCCACTGCGCGTTTCGGAGCTTCTCTCCGATGAACTCCTTTGCGTTCGGATCTTTGAGGAGCGATTTCGTGAGCGCTTCGTTGATGTAGAGGCGCTGGACGCCGCGGTCGTTGTCCGAGACGACGAGCTTGTCGACGTCCTTGACGATGTAGACGTCCGGGGTGATCGCGATCGTCTTCTCGTCGGTCTCCGTGAAGTTGCGGGCCGGGCGGCTCTCGAGCTTCTGGATCTCTTTGACCGCCTCGTAGACCTCTTCGACCGGCACCTTCAAATCACGCGCGATCGCCTGGTAGTTGTGCTTTTCCAGGTTGTGCAGGTGCTTGTCGATGATCGTGATCTCGAGCTCTTCGCAGCCGTAGACCTCGGCTTGGATGTGGAGGCATTCGCGCAGGCCTCGCGCGCACGCGCCGACCGGGTCCCACTCCATCATGATGTTGTGGACCTCTTCGGCGTCCTCGGGCTCGAGCTCCGCTTCGCGGGCGAGGTCGTCGAGCGTGATGTCCGGCGTGCGCGTCCCGTCGTCGCGATCCATGCCTTTGAGATCGAGGAAGCCGTTGTCGTCGAGGTTGCCGAGGACAAGCTCGGCGAAGTGACGCTCCGCCTCCGTGAAGTCCGACAGCTGCAGCTGCCACTTCAAGTGATCGACGAGGCTCTCGCGCTTCGTGAGGTTCGCCTCGATCGGTGGCAGATCGTCGAACCCGCCGCGGTTGGTCGGCAGCGCCTGCTGCTGCGAGCGGTTCTCGATGAACTGCTCCCAGTCGATCTCGTTCGCCTTCTTCTCGTCGTTCCGCGTCTGGGTGTCGGTGTTCTTCAACCGCTCGAGATCGTCCATTCGCTGGACGCGCTCTTCACCGGCGATCGCGCTGGTGGCCTCGTTCGAATTTTCGGCCTGCAGGGCGTCCTTGTTTCCACGGGCGCGCGGGTCGATCTCGTCGTCGGCGAGGACGGGGTTGCCGTCCAGCTCCTTACGGATCTCATCGATGAGCTCGACACGCGAGAGCTGCAGGAGGCGGATGGCCTGCTGAAGCTGCGGGGTCATGACGAGCTGCTGACTGAGTTTGAGCTGTTGCTTTATCTCCATGAGAGCTCTGGGGTTCTTTGAAACGTACCACCCTCATTCGGAGTCGACAGCGATAATCGTGCCAAGCGCTAGCGAACCCACGCAATTGAGCGTTCTCGCTTGCGCCTAGACCGCTTTGCCCCATCCGTGCGTACATGCGGGAAACATGCGTCTTTCGACCCGTTCTCTTCTCATTGGGCTCCTCGCTTTTCCGTCGGTCGGCTGTGGTCGTTCGGCGCTTCTTTCCACCGACGCGCTTCCCCTCCAGCGCGTCGTCCTCTATCGCAACGGCGTCGGCTACTTCGAGCGCTCCGGGCACGTCGAGGACGAAGAGGTCCGCTTCAAGATGAAGGAGACGGAGGTCGGCGACTTTCTTGCCTCTCTGGCCGTCATCGAGCGCGGCGGCAGCTCGGTCCGCGCGGCTGCGTTTCCGCTCGACGATCCCGCCGATCAGGACCCCGACGATCCGCCCAAGCCGCGGAGCATGATGACCGCGGACGAGAAGAAGGGGCTCAAGATCGTCGTCCTTTCCCTCGATGGCAAAGAGCACGATCTCCAGATCGGCTACATCGGAGCGTCGCCGGTCTGGCGCCCCTCGTATCGGCTCGTCGTGCATGCGAACGGCTCCGCCGATCTTCAGGCTTGGGGCATCGTCCAGAACCTGTCGGGCGAAGACTGGAAGAACGTGAAGCTGTCGCTCGTCGCGGGCGCGCCGCTCGCGTTCAAGACGCAGCTCGGTATCCCGGTCATCCCCGAGCGGCCGACCGTGACCGACAACGGCGAGGTCATCGCCGCGGTCCCGCAGTCGGAGACGAGCCTCCGCCAGACGCCCGAAAATGCGCCTGCGCCTGCGCCCGAGGCCGCGGCTCCGACCGTGACGGCGGCGCGCGGCGCGTTGAGCGGCGACCTGAAAGACGACGCGGATGAGGAGGACGGCGCGCCGAGCGACAAGCCGTCGACCGTCAGCGGGACGAAAAAGGCAAAGCCTGGCGGCCTCGGAGCGAACGGCATCGGTACTGGCGGCGGCGGAAAAGGAGCGGGCTACGGTCACGCCGCCGGCCGCGCGGCCCCCGCTCCCACAATGCAGTCGGGCGAAGCTCGCCGGCAGCGGCCGATGGCGCCTCCGCCGCCTCCGCCCTCGATCTCGCAGCCACGCAACGTGAACGCGCTCGCCGCGGTCGCGGTCGAAGGCGGCTCGACGCGCTACGATCTGCCGAACGCGGTCACGATCCCGGACAAGAGCGCGACGATGGTCATGCTGCTCTCCGAGCGCGTGTCGGGCGAAGCGATCTTTCTGTTCGCGCCAGATGGCGGCGTCCCCGACTCCATGAGCCATCCGTTCCGCGTCGCGCGTTTCGCGAACGGAACCAAGGGCGTGCTTGAACGCGGTCCGATCGCGGTGTTCGAGGAGGGCTCGTTCCTCGGGCAAGGCATGGTCGACCCGCTCCCGATTGGTGCGTCGGCGACCGTTCCGTTCGCGCTCGAACGAGGGCTCGCGGTCGATCGCGAGACGAAGCTCGACGAGCAGGGCGCGCGTGTCGCCCAGATCGAAAACAGCCAGCTCGTGATCGAACGCGACGCCGTCACGTTGACGAGCTATCGCCTACGAAACGGGCTCGACACGCCGGCGAAGATGCTCGTCAAGCATCCGCGCGCGATGGGCACCAAGCTCACCAACCCACCGAAGGGGACCGAGGACAACGTCGGAACGGGCAGCGCGCTCGTCCCGGCCACCGTCCCTCCGCATGCGACCGCGACCTTGGTCGTCGACGAGCGCTCGACCAACCGCCGCGGCGAGGATTGGTTCACGCCCACCGCCGACGTCGCGCTGAAGGGCTTCTTGGCCGATCCGAAATCGCCGCGCGACATCGTCGCGAAGCTGCAAGGAGCGTGGCAGACGCGCGCCGACATCCTCACGAAGGCTGACGCACGCGAGAAGCTGACGCAAGAGCAGACCGACCTCCAGCAACAGACGCAGGAGACCCGGCAGAATCTCTTGGCGATCGAGAAGAACAAAGCCGCCGACGCGCTGCGCGCCAAGCTCACGCAGCGTCTCTCGCAGACCGCCAGCCGGCTCGACGAGATCCAGAAGAAGGCGGTCGAGCTCGACGCCAAGCTCGCCGAGCTGCGCGTCGCGTTCCGCGAAGCAATCCGCGACATCAAATACAACGCGCCCAAGAGCTGAGCTCCTGCGCCAGAGGGTGGGGCTCAGATCTCGATCGGCTTCAAATTCGGGAACACCTGCCGCGCGATCGCAAGCTGCGATTCGTGGCAGGTAAAGAAGCAGACCTGCGTCTTCTTCGCGAGCGCCCCGAGCGCGGAAAACGCGCCTCGCGCGCGCTCGGCGTCGAAGTTCACGAAGACGTCGTCCATGACGACGGGCAAGGGCTCGTTCTTCTCGCAATAGCCTTCGACAAAGGCCAAGCGGATCGCGAGATAGAGCTGCTCACGCGTGCCGGTCGACAGCTCGTCGAACGTGCGCTCTTCGCCGCGGGCGTCGACGACCCGGAGCTTCTTCTCCGAGAAGCGCTGCGCGACCTTCACCCATCTGCCGCCGGTGATGCGGGAGAGAAGGTCGGAGATGGCGACGAGGAGAGCCGGTTGATTGTCGCGCTCGAAGCGCGCGATCGACTCGCCGAGCGCCTGACGCGCGATCATGAGCGGGGCCACGCGGTCGACCAAGTCGGCGAGCTCGGCGCGCTTCGCTTCGAGGTCGGCGGCGAACCGCGCGGCACGGCTCGAGCCGTCGAGCGAGGCACGGTTAGCATCGGCGACGCCGGCCTCGCGGAGCGTCGCCGAGCGTGAATTTTCGGCCTCGGTGAGGGAACGGCGCAATTGCGCGCGCTGGGCGTCGAGCTCGAGCTGATTCACTTTGGAAAGCTCTTCGGTCCAGCCCGCGAGGTCGTCGGTGGTCGGCGCCAGGTCGGCGATCTGGCGATCGAGCTGGTCGAGCTCCTTGATCGCGCGCGCAGCACGATCGGCCCGCTCGACGTGCTTGAGCAGCACCGAAATTGCCGACGTCCCTTCGACGAGCGGCTCTTCGAGCAACATCTTTGCGAGGCGGTCGACCCGTTCGGCATGGGTGGCCACGCGCTTGCGGCCGGCTTCGATCTGGACGCGGCGCTCGTCGGCGAGACGCGTCTTGCCCGCGAGCTCGACGACGTGCTGCGCGAGGAGACAGGCCTCCGGCGGCGCGAGCGGTCCGAATGCGCCCGCTTTCTCCGGCCATTCGCGGTCGAAGGCCAGGAGCGTCGACCGCGCCTCCGCGAGCCGGGCCTTCGCGCGCTCGAGGTCTTCGGCCGCGCGCTTGGCGCTCGCGTGGGCCGCGGTGCGCGTCGCATCTTCGGCACCGCGGGTGAGGAGCGCGTCGATTGCTGCGTCGGCGTCGAGGACGGCTTTCTTCACCGCCTCGCCGAACGGCATTTTTTCGCCGGCGAGCCACGTCTTTCGCTCGCGATTCACCCACAAATCATCGGCCTTGCCGAGGAGCGCTATCCCTTCGTCGCGCCGCGCGCGCTTCGCCGAGACGAGCTCGCGGGTGGGGGCTTCACCGACCGCGCTCGCCACCGCCGATGCCGTTTCATGGCGCTTCTCCGCGTCGGCGAAGCTAGCTTTCGCTGCCGTCTCGCGTTCTTCGAGACGCGCCCGCGTGCGCGACAGCTCGTGCAGCTTCGAGAGGGTCGCCGCGTTCGGGGCCTCGCGGACGATCCGCGCAGGATCCCACGTCGAATCCAGCGCCTTCGCCGCAGCCGCGAGGTCCTGGCGCTCGACATCGTTCTTCGCTGCTGCGGTGTCGAGCTTGGCCCTCAGCTCGGCGATGTCGCGCGCCTCGTTCTCGAGGAGACGAATCTCCGCGCCGTGCTCGACGAAGCGGCGATCGTCGCTCGTGCCGATTTCGGCGAGCTCCGCGGCATACCGACGGCGCCGCTCGACGAGCGGAGCACCTTTTGCGAGCGCGTCGAGGAACGGCAGGTCCTTCTTGAGCGCATCGATCCGGATCGTGAGCGTCGCCACGCGCTCGTTGCGCTCACGCGCACACTCGACCGCCGTGGTGTAGTCGACCGACCGCAATGACGCCTCGCGGAGCTGATCGTTCAGCTCTCTCAGCCGAGCGGCGGTCTCGAGGACCGGCTGCGTGCGCCCCTTCGGGTTGAAGATCGCCCCGATCTGCGCGTCGAGCGCCTCGGTGATCGCCTTGACGTCTCGACCACCGCCGAGCGCGCCGCCGTAGAGCGCCGACTCGAGCTTCGCGCTCTCGAGCGATTTTTGCCCCTGCTCGAGCTCGGCGAGGCCGAACGCGAACACGCTGGCGAAGAGCGACGCGTTCGCCTGGCCGACGAACGCCGCGAGCTCGGCCTCGCCGAACGAGCGCGGCGGCGAGCCAATCACGCCGGACACCGTATTTTTGCGCCCCTTGCGACGTCGGAACGAAAGCGCCTCTCCGTTCGAGAGCGTCGCGAGCGCGTTGCCCGCGATCTCGGTCGTGCCGCCGAGATCGTAGCGCGATTTCTCTTGGAAGCCGAAGAGAAGCTCGCGCACGAAGGCGAGGAGAGTGCTCTTGCCCGCTTCGTTCGGGCCGAAGAAGAACGTCGGCTCGGCAGCGTCGCCGAGCTCGAAGGTGCGGCGCGTGAAGTGGCCGAAGCGCTCGATCTCGAGACGCGAGATCTTCATCCGCGGTCGTCCCCGGTGAGGAGCTCGATTAAAATGGTCTCCGCGTCGCCGACGTAACGACGCAGGCGCTCGGGATCGTCCAGGCGCACGCCAGCATCGTCGAGCGCGGGGCCGACCTTTCCCCGGAGCGGCAAGAAGAGCGGCTCGAGCGATTTCGCCAGATCGCCCGACGCGGCGAGCGCGTGCGTCGAGCGGAGGAGATCGCCGACGAGATCGTGGGCGGCACGCAGCGATGCGACGTCGACGAGCGGCGACATCTTCAGGACGATCTTCTCGACCCAGGCGGCCTCGCTCGCGTCCCGAGTGGCGGCGCGGACGTCGGCGACGAAGCGAGCGCCGTTCTCGACGCGAGCGAGCTCACCGTGCGCGACGCACGCCCCGGTGACGATGATGCGAGCGGCGAGGACGCGGCCGTCGGCATTTTTTGCTTCGACGGCGATCGCCCGGGCGATCTTGCGCGCGAGATCGAACGAGAGATCATCGGGCTCAGCGGCGACCTCGAGGCGTGCCCAACGCATGACGTCGCACGGGGCGAGCGCGAGCCGGGTGACCTTGCCGCCTTCGACGTCGACGACGACCGCGCCCTTCGTGCCGGTCTCGCGCACGTTGCGCCCCTGCAAATTGCCTGGATAGACGACGTGTGGCGTGGTGCTCAGCACTTGATGACCGTGGACGTGGCCGAGCGCCCAGTAGTCGTAGCCGCGCGCCTTGAGCTCTTCGACCGTGCACGGCGCGTAGGTCCCGTGGTCGGCCCCGCCGCTCGCACCCGCCGCGTTCGTATGGAGCATCCCGACGTTGAAGACGCCGGCGATGGGGGGAGGGTAGGTGGCGGCGAGATCGTCGGTGATCGCCGCGCTCGCGTACGAGCGCCCGTGAACCGCCACGCCTAATTCTTGTAAAATACACGTACCTGCCTGGGTTGACGGAAAGACCGTCACGTTCTCCGGCCAGCGCACGTGCGGCACCAGCTCACTCTGCAGATCGTGGTTGCCGAGGACAATGAACGCCCGGACCGATCTCTCTTTGAGCCGCGCGAGCTGGTTCACGAGGAAGAGTGGCGTATGGAAGTCCTTCCAGTCGCCGTCGAAGAGGTCGCCTGCGATCAGCAAAAAATCTGCCTTCTCGGCGAGGGTCAGATCGACCAGGTTCTTCACCGCCGTGCGGGTGGCTTCGCGCGCGAGCTCGACCGGCGCGCCTTCGTATCGCTCGAGCCCGCGGAGTGGGCTGTCGACGTGCAAGTCGGCGGCGTGAACGAAGCGCATCGAGCCCCTATCTGCTAACACGTTCAGTGCATTGTCAAACGCCCTAGAGCCGCTCGAACGGGCTTTCTTCGCACGCGACGCGCTCGTTCTCGCCCGCGCCTTGATCGGCGTGCGGCTCGAGACTGTGGTCGACGGAAAGAGGCGCCTCGCGCGCATCGTCGAGACCGAGGCCTACCGCGGCCCCACCGACCTCGCGTGTCATGCGCGGACGGGCCTCACGAAGCGCACGCGCGCGCTCTTCGGTCCGCCCGGGCACGCGTACGTCTTTCTCATCTACGGTATGTACGACTGCTTCAACGTCGTCGCGCATGCAGAGGGGAAGGGGCACGCGGTCCTGATTCGTGCGGTCGAGCCGCTCGAAGGGGTCGACCCCGGCGTCCGCACCGACGGCCCCGGAAGGCTCACGCGTGCGCTCGGCATCACCCGCGCGCACGACGGCCTGGCGCTCGGCGCATCGTCGATCACGCTCTACCCCGGACGGGGAAGGCCGCGGATCGGCATCAGCGCGCGCGTAGGTGTCGCCTATGCCGGCGAGATCGCGGAGGCACCATGGCGCTTCTTCGACGCGGACAGCGGCCACGTCTCGAAGCCGAGCGCACGCACGATCGGGCTGGGCCCGCAGGACCAGCCGAAGAAGAAGATGATTACGAAACGCGCTCGAACGAAGGCGTAGTCAGCTCGCGGCGCGCGCGGCGACGGGCGTCGCCTTGGGCGCGCCCTTGGGCTCGACCGCGTCCATGCGGCAGCTCCCTTGGAACTCGACGCCGCGGTCGATGAAGACCGACGGAGAGTGCAGGTTGCCGACGACCTTTCCAGGCGCGTGGATCTCGATCGCCGTTCGGGCGCGGATGTTTCCGTGGACCGCGCCGCCGCGGACGATGACGGTCGCGACGTCGATTTCGGCGTGGACCTCGGCGCCGTCGCCGATGATCAGCGTGTCGTCCGATTGGACTTCCCCTTTGAAGGTGCCGTCGATGCGGACGCGCCCCTCGAAGTGGAGCTTTCCTTCGAACTCGGTTCCGCGCCCGAGGAGCGCGGTGATTTCGGTGGCCGGGACGGGCGATTCCATGAGGATGAGCCCTAGCAAGGCTCTTCGCCGGAGTCCACCCGCGCCCTTCGTTCAGCGCCGGCCGGGGGACGCATGAAGGCGCTCGCGTAAGAGGGCCGGTCCGTCAGGCTTGTAACGGGGGACCCGCCTGGAAAGAGCTGAACATCCGTAAGCGTCCTGACGATGGGGCAAAAACCCCTGAGTTTTCCATGGGCTCTGGTAGGAACGTCACGTGCATACGGCGCCATGGGCAGTCGAGTCGTAGCCGGTAACGGCTGCGCCTTGACAGTAGGAAGCAAGGAGGGGTACCTCCTCCCGGCCTTATCGCCGCAAGCCGTTCAATCGAGGAGCAGTCGACCGTGAAACTCCGCACCCTCCGCAGTCTCGTCGTCATGGCCCTACCGGCCGCTGCGCTCGTTTATTCCTCGTCGGCTTCGGCCCAAGATGCTCCGGTCACGGACGCGCCCGCGACGGACGCCCCGGTCCCGGCACCCCCGGCCCCCGGTGACAACGGTGGTCAGCTCTCTGGCGCCAGCGGCGTCGACCAGGGCGTCGGTCTCTCGACCGTGCAGAAGCACAAGGACGAAGCGGACGCGACCGCCAACCCGGACGAAGAAGAGGAAAACAAGCTCCCGATCCGCGGCTCGACCTTCCTCTTCGATCAGAGCGTGACGACGAACACCGCGCACCTCGAGCCGAACCAGCAGCTCTCTTACGTCCCGACCTACGAGTGGTGGCTGTCGTTCCGTCCGCGCTGGTACTTCACCGACCACCTCTACTATTCGCTCCGCGCCGACTACTACAAAGAGTTCACCAACTCGAACGGCACGACGCACTACCGCGAAGACGTGTTCGGCGACATCTGGAACACACTCGGTTGGAAGGCGCCCATCAGCAAAAAGCTGAAGAACACGAAGTACGCGTTCAGCGTCCAGGCGCTCCTGCCGACCTCGAAAGAGAGCCAAGACGCCGGCGTCTACGTGACGGTCGGCGCCGGCGCGGGCATCACCCAAGACATCACGCTGAAGGGGGAGGACTCGACGTTCTTTCCGGGCATGCACATCGGATTGAGCGCTCTTTACCGCCATGCGTTCTCGCAGGCGACGACCGCCACCAACGGCGACTTGAACTACACGCGTCAGAGCGTCGAAGGGTATTCCTTCGTCTCCGACCAGCTCTCCGGCACGCAGCTGACGAACCACACGCTCTACGCCTTCATCGATGCCGGCATCGACATCACGAAGAAGCTGTCGTTCAGCGCCGACATGATCTTCATCAATGGCTGGAAATACAAGCCGACCCAGTCGACGGTCGACACCGCCACCGGCCAGGCCTACGTCGCGCGTGACTCGAACGCGACCAGCTTCACGCAGGCCACCTGGTTCATCGCCGATGTCGACTACCAGCTCATGGACGAGCTCACGCTCGGCTTGGGCTACTACAACCTCCAGAACGTCATCGCCCCCGACGGAACGCGTCGCGGCATCTTGAGCGGCGACAACGTCTGGTGGAGCCCGGACTCACGCGTCTTCTTCGACATCACGGCGAACCTCGACAAGATCTACGAGCGAGTGAGCAAATCGCGCAAAGATCCGGGCAAAGATCCGTCGCGCTCAGAGCAGCGCACGGGCCAAGCCCAGCGCTGGTTGAACAACGGCGCCGGCGGCGCGATGTGATGCTAGGCCCGCTCGACCCGCACGCGTGAATTTTGGGCGAGCGCGGGTCCGCGTGCTCTACTCGTAGGATGCGTTTCCGGCCGCACGTTCTCGCGCTTTCGACGATCGTGACGTTCGCGTCCGTCGCCTCCGCGCAGGACGTGGGCGCGCCTGCTGCGTCCGCCGCTCCGACATCCGCGGCGCCCACGACGGACGGGCCACCCGCTCCTTCGGGCTCCGCCGCGCCGGCCACGCCGCCTTCGGGCTCGATTGGCGGCTACTCGTACGGGACCTCGAAGAAAAAGCCGGCGGCGGCGGCAGCGGCAGGGGCGGCCAAGCCCCACAAGCACGTCACTCGGCATGCTCGCGGCGCGCTCGCCACGCTCCCAGGCTTCCAGATGCTGCCGGAAGGAGGCTCGCGTCTCTTCGTCGAGCTCACTGCGAGCGTGACGGTCGAGGAGCGTGCGGTCGCCGGCGGGCTCACCTACGTGCTGAAGAGCGCGCGGATCGACAAGCGCAACAACGAGAACCCGCTCGTCACCGTGCACTTCAACACGCCGGTCACGCGGGCGCGTTTGCTCCCGTCGGGCCACGACCTTCACTTTGTCATCGAGCTCAGGCAAAACGTGAAGCCGACATGGAAGCTCGTTCCAGCCAAAGACGGTGCTTCCGTCCTGCAGATCGATTTCCCCGGCGGCTCCTACTTGTCGAATGATCCTTCCGTTGCCGAAGCTCCTGCAGCGAAGCCGGCCGCTTCTGACGCTGGAAAAGCCACCCACTAGTCTGCGCGCCCGTCGGCGCGACAAGGCGATCGCGCTGTCGGCGTTGGCCGCGAGCGGGCTGCTCGCGCGGTCGTCGTCCGCCGACATTCCGCCGCTCGACACGCACGCCGACGACGTCACGATCGACGCGAAGAATCGCGACATCGCGCTGCACGGCAACGTCACCGTGGACTCGCCTCCGTTCCATCTCTCGAGCGACGCGCTCACCCTGAGGACGACGCCGCGCGGGATCGACGTCGACGGTCGCGGCAAGCTGGCGTTCTGTCCGTGTCTCGGCACGCCGCTCACGCTTGGCTTCGGCGGTGCGATCGTCGCGCCACCGGGCGATCTGATCCTGAAGTCGCCGACCCTCCAGGTGTATGGGGTGCCGATCGTGTGGCTGCCGTACTTCTGGCTTCGTTCACCGGCGCGCGTCGGGCTCTTGCCGCCCGACATCGCCTATCGCGGCAAGGATGGGCTCTTCCTCGGCGAAGGGGTGCACCTCCCGTGGATGCTTGGCGACGGCCAAAACGGGCTCGATTTGCGTGCGGGTGCCTACACGACCGGTGGCAGCGCGTTCGCAGGCGAGCTCCGCACGCCAGCGAGCGTGACGACCATCGCTTGGGACCACAAAGATGGTGACGGCGTCGGCATCGACGCGCGCGGCGCGATGGAAGAGACGAGCCAAGGCAAGGCCTTCACCGCCGTCACGTGGAACGTGGACGCGCTCCGCGGCGCGCGTGGCATTGCGGCCACGACGGATGTCGATTCCGCCGCTCGCGTCGTCGATCGCGCCGGCGCCGATGCCGCGCTCCGCGCCAACGGCTGGACGATCGCGAGCGGTGTTCGGTCGGCCTCCTATCGCGGCACCGCGGTGGGCGATCTCGGTGCCACCGGCCCCGTGCTCACCGTTCGTCGCGCCGACGCCTTGCGCTCGGTCGGCGACTACGACGTGACGCTCACCGGCGGCGCGCTCCGCGCACAGGATGAGGCCACGACGTATTCCTTTGCGCGCGGAGAAGGCGGCGCGCTCCTCGCGACGCGCGTCGGGCCCGTGGGCGCGAGCGCTGGCCTCCGCGCGGCGGGCGACGTCGCCGACGACGGCTTCGTCCACGGCGTCGATGGCGCCGCTGAAGCGCGCGGCCAAATCGGTCTTCCGCTTGCACGCGCGTTCGCGTCGTCCGAGCCTTCGGACCCGTGGCGCCACCGCGTCGAGCCTCGCGCCGGGGTCGCTGCGCTGGTTTCGCGTGGTGACGACGTCCTCGGTGCGCACTTCGGTCGCGGGCTCGCCGCTGCCAGCGGTGATGCCTACCTCGCCGATGTCGGTCTCGCGTCGGCGTTCGGACGTTGGGGCGCCGCCGACGCGCTCGAAGGGGCCGTTTCGGCCGCAGGCATCGGTGGAACCTACCCCGCGTTCGCGCTCCGATGGCGCGGCGCCGCGAGCATGCGGTACGTCGGTCTCGGCGCGGAGGGGGCGCACGTCCTCGGCTCTGGCCGGGACGGCAGCGCGTTCAGTGGACGCGTCCGGGTCGGCAAGAGTGACTCGATTCATCTTCGCGTGAACACGGCTGCGCGCGAGGGGATCGATCCCGTCGAGGCGCGGCTCCTCACCGACGCCGCGCTCGAGCCGTCCGCCGGCTTCTTCGCGACCGAAGGATGGAGCCTCGGCGGCGACGTCGTCGTCCCGTGGGCGAGCTGGCTGTCGACGATCGGCGGCGTCGACAGCGATTTGACGAACGAGCTCTTGGTCGCCGCGCGCGGTGGGCTCGAGCTCCGCGACAAGTGCCAGTGCCTCGCCGTGCGGCTGACCGGGGCGCATCGCGTCGGGAGGGAAGGCGTCGACGTGTGGCTCACGATCGATCTCGCGCCTGCGCTCAGGCGCTGACGTTTCCAGGGCTGCCGGCTCTGATTGTCAACGTCATAGATCGCCGTAAATTCTCGTGTGTTGTGCTTGCGCGAGCCCCCGCCTGCGTGGTCTCTTTCGAGCCATGAAGGGCGACGCCAAGATCATCGACATCCTGAACGAGATCCTCACCGGGGAGCTCACGACCGTGAACCAATATTTTTTGCACGCGAAGATGTGCAAGAACTGGGGCTACGAACGCTTGGCGGAGAAGATCCGCAAAGAGTCGATCGACGAGATGAAACACGCCGACCAGCTCATCGAGCGCATCTTGTTCCTCGAGGGGCTGCCGAACGTACAGAGGCTCGCGAAGGTGAACATCGGGACGAGCGTGCCCGAGATCTTGAAGAACGATCTGGGCGCCGAGATGACCGCGGTGCCGCTCCTCAACAAATCGATCGAGACCTGCCGCCAACTCGGCGACAACGGCAGCGAGCACCTGCTCAAGGAGATCCTCGTCAGCGAGGAGGAGCATGTCGACTGGCTCGAGGCTCAGCTGGACCTCATCAAGCAGGTCGGCGAGCAGCACTACATGGCGCAGCAGATCAAAGAATCCTGACAAACCCATAAGATAACGAGGGAATCTCAAGACAGGGATTCCCTTCTATTTGGGCTTGCTGTTGATAACGGTTTTCAGTATCTTTAGATGATTCCGAATGTTCGTCTGCGTCTGCAATGCCGTCACCGACAAGAAAGTTCGCGAGTGCATCGCGGACGGGGCCGAAACCCGCGAGTCCGTGACGCAGGGGTGTGGCGCCGGCGGTGATTGCGGCGCCTGTCACCAGATGATCGAAGAGATGATCGAGGACCACCTCATCGACGCCGCCAAGCTCCGCCGCACCCGCGCCGCGTGAACGCGGCAGCCTTCGCTAGGGGCTTCCGTAAGCGGGCGCCTTCGCAAAGCTGACGGGCCGTGCCGACCTGACGGTTACTCGCTCGGCTCGCCGGTGAGCTTCTCTACGATGAACGACGCGACGTCGCTCGGCTTGGTGCCGTGGCCAAAGCCGGCGTCGTAGCCGAGCTCGAGCCCGAGCCGGTGATCGATGCGCGGGCCTCCGAGGAGCATGACGACCTTGTCACGCCACCCCTGCTTTTTCGCCAGCTCGATGAGCGCCCCGGCGTTCTCCTTGTGGACGTTGCGCTGGGTGATGATCTGGCTGACAAGGACGACGTCGGCCTTGAGCGCGAGCGCGCGCTCGGCGAGCTGCTCGTTCTCGACCTGCGCGCCCAAGTTGTACGCCTCGAACCCCTTGTAGCTCTCGAGCCCTTTGTCGCCGGCGTAGCCCTTGTAGTTGAGGATAGCGTCGATGCCGACGGTGTGTGCGTCCGACCCCGTGCAGGCGCCGACAACGATGATCTTCCGCCCGAGCTTCTTCTTGATCCGCTCTTCGATCTGCTCGCGCGTGAGGGCCTCGGTGCGGACCTCGGGGACTGAAATCTGGGAGATGTCGACCGAGTGCTTCGAGTGGCCATAGACGACGAAGAACGAATAGCCCTGCGCGCACTCTTCCATCGTGGCGACCAGTGGCTCGTGCAGGCCGTGCGCCTCGGCGAAGTGCTTGGCTGCCTCGCGGGCCTTCACGCCCGGCGTCGTCGGCAGCACGAACGACATCTGCACCATGCCGTCGCCATCGCGATCGCCGTAGGCGCGGAGGACGCGCTTGTCATTCTGCGGAGGATGGCTCACGCCCGGCCTCCTTCGAGGATGCTCAAAATGGGGTTTTTGTAGCTCTTGGCGCGTTCGACGACGCCTTTGTATCCTTTGCCGCCGGTGCGCGTGCGCTTTACATCGGCGAAGGCTCCTTGACCGATCGCGTCCCAGATCGAGTCGCGCTTCACGACGCCGAGAAGCTCGTGCGCCTCGTCGAGCACCTGTTTTGCGCGCGTCGCGATCTTGCCGTCCTTCTTGAACTCGATCTCGTCGCCGAGCGATTTCGCGGCGTTGAACACGTAACGCGTCGCCTTGAGCGAGAGGTAGCGGTCCATCAGCATCGGATTGTGGATCGATTCGGAGAACATGCCGAGCAGCTCGATCGACTGGTTTGTCGTCACGCCAACGAGGCTGAACATGGCGTCGTGGACGTGGGCGAAGAAGATGTCGCCGACCTTGTGCTTGGTGGGCGGCATCCACTTGATCGGATGGCGGTCGAAGATCTGGCGAATGAGCTGCGCTTGCGAGAGCTCGAGTAGAAAGCTGTCCTCGATCCATGGGTCGATCTCGTAGGCGTGACCCAACCCCATCTGCTCTTCTTTCAGGCCAGCGCGGAGCGCGAACGCCTCGTTCACGAACTGGCTCGCGAGCACGGTGTGCGCCTTCTCGACCGCGTCCGAGGTCGTGAGGTAGTTGTCCTCGCCGGTGTTGATGACGATGCCGGCGCGCGCGATGATCCGGCGCGAGACGTACTGGTCGACGAAGTTGCGACACATGTTGATGTCGCGGAAGAGGATCCCGTACATCGCGTCGTTGAGCAGCATGTCCAGGCGCTCGACCGCGCCCATCCACGCGATTTCACTCATGCACAGGCCGCTCGAATAGTTCGTCTGGTGGATGTAGCGGCCGTATTGCTCGCTCGCCTCGTCCGTCGCCTGCCGGATGATTTTGAAGTTCTCTTGGGTCGCGAAGGTGCCGCCATAGCCCTCGGTCGTCGCGCCGTGTGGCACGTAGTCGAGGAGCGACTGCGCGGTCGCGCGAATGACCGCGACGATGTCGGCACCCGCGAATGCCGCCGCTTTGGCCTGCACCGCGTCGTCGTAGATGTTGCCGGTGGCGACGATGACGTACTTGAGCGGCGTCTTCCCGGGCGCGTCCTTCTTCTTCCGCGTCTCACGCTCCTCCCGCGCCCGATCGATGCGGTCGATCGCCGCCGTCGCGTGCGCGGCGAGCAGCGAGTCGACCTCATTGGAGTCCGGAATTCGGGCTGCGCCGGCGAGGGTCGGGCCGTAGGCGATCTTCTCCGCCGCGTCCTGTACCGACGACGCGCCGCCCAAGAGCGCGGCGGCCAAGAAGGTCGAGATGCCGTGGCCGAGCAGGCCCTCTTTGTGAACGCGATCGACGGCGAGGTTCACGAGCGGCACGCCTTCGTCGTCGACCCCCTCGGCTCCGAACGCGCGCAGAATCGTCCGCTCGGACCCGACCGACGTGTGCGTGTCGATGTACTTTTGGACGTCTTGCGCGACGTCGCTCGCGACTGCCCGACAGCTCGCCACCTTTGCCTCGTCTACCGGAACGCGCGCCATGCCCTTATTTGCCACAAGAGCCCACGGAGATGGCGAGAAGAGTGTTGTAGCCTCCGCCGGTGGAGCTGCCGTGCCGGGAAAATACGCAGGATTTCCGATCCGCCTCGCCGCCCGCCTCATCGACGGCGTCGCCCTCCTCCTGACGCTCTGGCTCGCGGGGCGCGTCGCTGGCCTCGCCATCGAGCTCTTGCATCTCGACGTGACTCCGCCCGCTCAGAGTGAGCTCGCCATGGCGTTCATGGGCGTCGCCACGTTGTTCGGGCTCACGCTCTACCATGCCGTCGCCGAAGGCATCGGCGGGGCAACGCTCGGAAAGTGGCTCCTTGGTCTGCGCGTCGCGAATGACTGCTTCGGCCCCTGCTCGTTCGGCGCGGCGTGCGTCCGGAACGTCGCGTTTTGGGTCGATCTCTTCGGCCTCGGTCTCGCCGGCGGGCTGGCGATGGCGGCCTCTCCTCGGAAGAAGCGCGTCGGCGATCGCCTGGCCAAGACGATCGTCTTCGAGGTCGGCTCGGCACGGAGGAATGCCGGGCTGTCGCGCATCGGCCTCGGCATCGTGGTCGGCCTCGTCCTCTTCGCCGTCACCGACCTCGCCGCGTTCTTCGCCTGCAGCAGCTCCGGCTGACGGTCAGAGAAAGTCGCGCTTGCGAAAGATCGCGACGGCGACCGCGACGAGGACCGCGGCGTAGCACGCCGCATGGGCCGCGCTCTCGAGCACGAATGGCCAGGTCGGCGTGGCGGCGACCTCACCGAGGAGCAGGGGGCGCGGCGGCACGTAGATCTGCAAATTCGGAAACACGTGGGCCAAGACCTTACCGGTCGTCTGAAGTGTCCGACCGAACATGCGGACCGGCAGCTTCGCCAGCGTGTCGGCCGAGCGACCGACGAAGAACACCCCGAGGGTGAAGAGCGCCGTCAGGAATGGAGATGAGAACGACGCGAAGAGGGTGGCGACCGCCGCGATGATCGCCGTCTCGCAAATCGTGAGCGCCGCGGACGCGAGGACGAGCTGACGCTCCGAGCCGGCCGGAGCCGCCAGCACTGCGGTCGCCCCGACGAGCGCGAACGCCCACGGAATCAAGACGAACACACGCGTGTGCTTTGCACGAATCAAGAGGACGACGAGCAGCACCGCCGCGCCGCCGAGCACACCGGCGATCGCCCACGGATTCGCGTTCGACTCGGCGGCCAAAATGGCGAGGATCGCCGCGGTGTCGAGCAGCACGAACACGACGAGGGTCGCCATCGTTCCGAGGTACTTCCCGACGAGGTACTCATGACGGCGGAGCGGGCGCGTGAGGATCGGGAAGATCGTCTTCAGCTCGATCTCACGATAGAGCGACGTCGCACCGAGAAGGACGGCGACGAGGACGGCATAGAGAGACATCGACGCCGCGCCGATGTCGGCCACGACCCGGGCCTCCTGGTGCAGAGACAGGCCGGCGACGAGGAGCGCGTACGCGCACGTGGCGAGAGCAGCGCCGAGAAGGCCGTGCAGGATGCGCGCACGCACGGCCTCGCGGTAGGCGTTCATCGCCACCGTGCCGATTCGATTCGCGCCCTCGAGGGCCTCGCTCGCCGTGCTCATGCCGGAACGGCGGCTTTTTTCGCACGCGCGACGTAAGCCTGCAAGCGCTGCGGCACCGTCATCATCGCCGCGTGAAGCCTGGGCTCGTAGAGCGCGCGCAAGATGCCGGGGCCGAGGTCGACAAGCGCGCCGTAGGTGACCAGCAGCCGCACCGGCTCACCGGGGCGGCTCATCACTTGGTAGCGAAAGAAGCCCCAAGCGTCGTCGATCGTGTGCGGGCGATCGAGATCGAGCCAGAAACGCACGCGCTGCGCGGCGGGCTCGCGCACGAGATGCAGCGTGTAGGTCGCGTCGACGATCGCGTTGCCTTGGTGGAGCTCGACACGCTCTTCGTTCAGGCCCGCCGTCACCCGGGTCGCGAACTTGGTCTTCGGGAGAACCGACTCCCAGGCGTTGGTGTCCTCGAGGATGCTGAAAAATTCGTCGGGCGTGGCTTCGATGATCGCGTAGGCGACTCCGCCGACGTAACGCCTGCCTTCAATGTCCGTCGTCTGGGGAAAGGCGATCGACTCACCGCGCTCGAGCCGCGCGCGGTCGAGACCTTCGGCGGCTCTCGCTTCTTTGGCCCCCGGCGCGAACAGCGCCGCGGTCACCGCCAGCGCGAGCGCGACAGCGGCCCGTTTCATGGACCCACCACGATCTTCACACGCGGCCCGAC
>CAJDWT010000020.1_pt1 | contig 23674 bp, 22 predicted proteins | sample 7391671 | NCBI WGS metagenome assembly CAJDWT01 (sample SAMEA7055729, study PRJEB34461) | soil metagenome | biome: terrestrial ecosystem; feature: Peninsula; material: soil | place: Antarctica | collected 2016
TCTCGGTTTTCAAGCAGGGCGGAAAACTCGGCGTCACCAATCCGGCGTGGGAAACGGTACTCGGCTGGGACCCCGCAAGCCTGAAGGGCCATCGTTTCGCTGATTTCTTGCACCCCGATGACGTGGCGCGAACGAACGAAGAGTCCGACATCGTGTGGAACGGTGGCGACGATACGCGCATCGGTTTTCAGAATCGTCTTCGCCGTCGAGACGGCTCGTACTGCTGGATTGAGTGGACGTCACGACGCCAGGGGGGCTTGATCTATTCGACCGGACGCGACGTAACGCTACGCAATGAGTATCTGGCGCGCTTAGACGCCAGCGTAGAAACAACGTCGGCCATCTTCAGCGCCGCGGCCGACCTCATAGTGATTATCGACCGTAATCTGAAGATCGCTGACTCCAGCCCCCCGGGCCAAAACTTCTTTGGTTACCCCGACGAGCGCACGTCGGGTGCTGACGTCTTCACCATTGTTCATCCCGACGACCGTGCGGCCGTGGAGGCGGCGCTCACGAAGGTCTTCGAACCGGGTCAGCGTGAAATCGTGACCGTGCAGTACCGGGGACAACACGCTGACGGCCACTGGATGACAATCGAGGCCCGAGGTCAGGCCCTGCACTCGAGTGACGGAGTACCGACGCACGCGGTCTTCATTTCGCGTGACGTCACCGACGCCGTGGCCTTCGAGTCGGCGCTCGAACAGTCCTTCAACAAGACCAAGGCGATACTTGACGCCGCTCCCGACTCAATCATCGTGATCAACCGAGAGCTCATAGTGATGGAGGCGAGCCCCGGCACCGAAATGATCTACGGGTACCCGAAGTCGGAACGGATGGGTCGAAGTTCGATGACCATTATGCACCCCGACGACAAGGAGTTCGTCACGAACGAGCTCGAGCGCGTATTTCGGGCCCCAGATCGGGACGTCGAAGCGACGCAAAAAATAGGGGATCGCGCCGATATGGTCTTCGTGGCCGTGCGTCACGAAGATGCCGGCGATGCGATCGCGGTACGCGTCGAGCGCCGCGAATTCGGGGTGAATGACGTCGACGCCGAGTCGGCGCGAATCGAAGGTGACGCCGCAGTCGACGAGCATGAGCCGGCCGCCATCCTCTATCGCGAGGCAGTTCATGCCGACCTCACCCAAGCCGCCGAGCGCGAAAATGCGCACGTTCGAGCTACAGCTCGAGCTGGAGGCGGATTGCGTCGTCACGCCCCTCGTTTACCACTTTGCGATAAGGTACGGTGGGCACCGTGGACCAGCGCTTCTTGATCGTCACCGGGAAGGGGGGCGTCGGGAAGACCACCACGGCGGCTGCGTTGGCGCAGTCGCTCGCGGCCAAGGGCAAACGTGTGCTCATCGCGATGTGCAACGCGAAGGAGCGCATGAGCACGATGCTCGGCTCCGACCTCATCGGTGACGAGGTCGTGCGCGCGGCGCCGAACATCTGGGCGGTGAACATGCAGCCCGAAAAAGCGCTCGAAGAGTACGGAATGATGACGCTGAAATCGAAGACGCTCTACGCGATCCTCTTCGACAACAAATACGTCCGTACGTTCTTCCGTGCAGTGCCCGGCATGCAGGAGTGGGCGATGCTCGGCAAGGCTTGGTTCCACACGACCGAGACGCTCGACGACGGCTCACCGAAGTACGACGTCGTCATCCTCGACGCGCCGGCGACCGGCCACGGGCTCGACATGCTCCGCGTCCCGAAGGTCATCGTCGAGGTGGTCCCCTCCGGCAACCTTCGTCGCGACGCCGAGCGCGCGATGACGATGTTCCAGGATCCGAAGATGTGCGCAGCGATCTTGGTGACGCTCCCAGAAGAGATGCCTACGACCGAGACGATCGAGCTCGCGACGGCGATGACGAAAGAGCTCAAAATCCCGATCGGGGCGGTTGTCGTGAACGGCGTGCTCCCTCCCCTCTTTTCGCGCGAGGAGCGCGCCACGCTCGAAGCGGCGAAGCTCGAGGACAAGAAGCCTGGCGACGCGGCCTTGATCGCGGGGCAAAGCCGCGCCGCCCGCGAGCGCGTGCAGGCCGAGAGCCTCAATCGCCTCTCGCGCGAGCTGCCCGTCAAGCCCATTTTCTTCCCGCTTCTCTTCGAAGACGCGGCGACCCCGAACGCGATCCGCGAGCTATCCAAGAGAATCTGACGGTGCGATTCTAGCAGCGCGATGCCTGCCGCCCCGCCGCTGTACCTTCCGACGAGCGCGCTGTCGCTCGAGCTCGACGGCTTCGTCGCCGTCTCTGCTGCGGTGCACGCTGGCTTCGCCGACGCCCGGAGCACCTTCGAGTGCACGCTCCCATACCTGCATCACGACGTCGGGTTCTACGTCCTCGCCGGCATCGATCCGCTGCTCGACGCGCTCGAGCGCTTCAAGATGAAGAACGACGAGCTCGCGTGGCTCGAGTCGATCGGGGCGATCGACGAAGCCGCAAAGAAACGGCTCAGCGACATGCGCTTCACGTGCGATGTCGACGCCGCGCCGGAAGGGAGCGTCGTCTTCCCCGGCGAGCCCGTCCTCCAGATCGAGGGTCCGTTCTGGCAGGCGCAGATCGTGAGCGCGATCGTGCGCGCCGCCGTGAGCGCGCAGACGCTCGCCGCGACCAAAGCCTCGCGTCTCGCGCTCGCGGCCGACGGTTGCGAGATCATCGAGGCGGCGGCGGCGACGGCGGATCGGCTCGGCGGTAACCCGCAGATCGCGCGCGCCGCGTACATCGGCGGCGCCAGCGCGACGACGTGCGCGCTCGCGGCACGGCGCTATCGCATCCCCGTCCGCGCGTCGCTCCCGCTCCGCTTCGCCCATGCCGCCGACGGCGAAAGGAACGGCTTCGAAGCCTGGCTCCGTGCATCCCAGGATCGAGCCATTTTGCGCATCGATCATCGCAACGCTGCCGCCTCGCTCCAGGCGGCCATCGATGCGGTGAAGGCGCGCGCGAACAGCGCGAGCTGGCACGACCAAGACGTGGCGATCGAGCTTGGGGGCGGCGACCTCTTCGAGCTCGCTGCCCTCGCCGCCGAAATGTTCAAGAAGGCGGGCCTCCCCGAGCCGGTCTTGGTCGGCTCCGGCCGTTCGCTCGACGAGCACGCGATCAGCGACTACCGCACGAGAAATGCGCCGTTCTCCGCATTCCTGATCAGCTGCCTCGCCCTCGAAGACGACACGGGCTGGGGCGCCGACTACGATCTTTCGGCGATCGAGCGCGGCGGCAAGTGGGTGCCGTGCATGCGCTTCGGAAGAACGCTCGCGGCGTCGAGCGACCCTGGCCGCAAGGCGACTGTCCGTTACGTCGACGCCGACGATCGACCCATCGCCGACGTCGCCCACGCGACGAACGAGCGCATCGGCAGCGCTAAGGAGCTCAAGCTCGTCGACCGTACGAGCGGTTTCCCCACGCGGATCAAAGGCGCGGCCTCGAGCGCGCCGCTCCTCTGCAATGTCATGCGAAGCGGCAAGCGCGTCGCCGCGACGGAAGACGCGAAGAAGATCCGCGACCGCGTGAGCCAGGGCCTCTCGCTTTTGCCCGAGAAATACCGCCGTCTGCGCGCGCCCGCGGTCTATCCCGTCGGCGCTTCGAGCGCGCTCGCGGCGCTCAAAGACGAGCTCATCGCCGACGACCGCGGCTTCTGAGACGCATCCCAGAACCTGCTGCGCGCCGAGCGCTCGCGCCGGGTTCTGAAACGCGCTTCTATGTCGCGGTCTGCTTCTTCGGCGCGATCCGCATCGCGAGGCCGCCGCGCGGGCGGAGCGTGATCACCGGATCGAGCTCGAGACGCGTGATCGGCAAAAGATCGATCTTCCACTCTTGGACCATCTTCGCGAGCACGAGCTCGGCCTCCATCATCGCGAACTGGCTGCCGATGCAGACGCGCGCCCCACCGCCGAAAGGGAGATAGGTGTACTTTCCACGTTCTTTGGAATTCTCGGCGAGGAAGCGGTCGGGGTCGAAGCCCTCGGGGTTGTCGAAGCTCGCCGGGTCACGCTGCAGGACGAACGGGCAGACGCCGATGACGGCGCCCTTCGGGATGCGGAAGCCGTTGATCTCGTCCTCTTCGAGCGCCTGGCGCTCGAAAGCCCACGCGGGCGGATAGAGCCGCATCGACTCTTCGAGCACGCGCTTCACGAGCCCGAGCTTCGGGAGATCTTCGAGCTTCGGCGTGCGACCGCCGAGCACGTCACTGACCTCCTTGGCCACGCGACGCGCGATGTCGGGGTGTTGCGAGAGCAAATAGAGGCTGAAGGTGAGCGCGTTCGCGGTCGTCTCGTGGCCGGCGAGCACCATGGTCATGACCTCGTCGCGCAGCTGGCCGTCGCTCATCTGTTCGCCGGTGTCCTCGTCCTTGGCGTCCATGAGCATGTCGAGCAGGTCACCCGCTTTTCCCCGCTTTTCGGCGGCAATTTGACCGCCTTTGCGGGCCGCTCGGCGTTCGCCGATGACGCGGTGGACGACCTCGTCCAAGATCTTGCGCGCGGCGATGAAGCGGCGGTTCTTCGGCGTCGGGACCCAGAGCGGCAGCGGGATGATCGACTCGGCGTACGCGTTCGCGAAGTAGAGCGCGGTCGACAGCGCCTTGCCGATCTGTTCAGCCTCCCCGAGGAGATCGACCGAGAGGAGCGTGAGACCGACGATGTGGAACGTCGAGGCCATCATCTCTTCATGGATGTCGGTCTCGAAGGCTTTCCCCTCACCACGCGCACGCCAGCGCTCGAACATCGCGTCGGTCGCGAGCGTCATCGAGTCGATGAAGGTGGAGAGGCGCTCACGGTGGAAGGCTGGCTGCGCGAGCTTGCGTTGGCGCCGCCAGAAATCCCCCTCGCTCGTGAGCAATCCGTTGCCCAGAATGAGCTTGATGCCGCGGTAGTGCCGGCTCTTCACGTAGTTCTTGGCGTTGTCGAGCAAGACGTACTTGATCGCCGTCGGGTCGTTCACGATGACGTACTTGAGCGGGCCGAACGTCATCATCGCGACGTTGCCGTACTCACGCGTCATGCGGCGGAAGAGGCCGATCGGATCGCGCCATGCCGTCCACGGATTCGTGATCGACGAGAAGGCGCCAGGCCCAGGGGGGAGCGGGCGCTTCTCACGCTTCGTGAGCGCTCCTCCTTTCGAGAGCCCCGTGTTCGACAGTCGTGCGTTCAAGGAGCGTGGGTTCGAGAGTTGGGGCGAAGTCACGGCGAGAGTGCGATGATGCGTAGAGCTCAATGGAATCCTCGCTCGAGCGGAAGAAGAAGAGGGGCGGGCCAGAAATCGTAAAAATGACAAAACATGAGGCACCCCTCACGTCCGACAAGAATGTGAGGCAATCCTCATATTTGTCAAGCGACGGGCCTCCGCGCCGTATTCCCGCCCAAGATCGCTCGAAGGCGCGGATGGAGCGCATCCTCGATGCGGCGGCTGATTTGTTCGTGTCGAGCGGCTACGACGCGACGACGACCGACCAGATCGCGACGAAGGCCGAGACGTCGGTCGGCAGCATTTACCAATTTTTCCCGAACAAGCGCGCGATGTTCGACGCGATCGCAGCGCGCCATCTCGCCGACGCCTCAGAGATCTTCGAGGCGTTCGTCGGCGTCGACTGGCGCACGGCGCCGTGGCGCGCGCTCTTGAGCCGCACGCTCGAGGCGTACGCGTCTTATCACCGGCAAAACCAGGGCTTCCGCGCGATCCTCTTGAACTGGAAGCTGTCGCCCGAGTTCCTCGAGGCCGGTGAAATGCTCAATCATGAATTCGCGCGCCGCGCCGAGGCGATCTTCGAAGCACGCGGCGTGAAGCTCACCCACGCCGAGCGCTCGGCCGCGGCGACCCTCGCCGTTGAAGCGACCAGCGCGGTTCTCATTCGTAGCGTGCGCCTGGACGATGCAGCGGCGGCGGCGCTGTTCGAGCAGCTCAAGATCATGCTCGACCGCTTCTTGTCGCCGTATTTGGATTCGCCGTCTCTGGACGCAAAAAAGAAGACAAAAAAAACCTCCCCCTGAGCAGCGCGGAGCGCTGCGATTTGGGGGAGGTCGACGCTGCGAAGCAGCGGCGGGTGGGGGCACCCGTCTCTGGGCACCCCTCTCTTCGGTCTCAACCCTTCTTGAGGTTCTCGAGGGCAAAGTCCCAATTCACGAGGCTCTTCAAGAACGTCTCGATGTACTTGGGGCGCGCGTTTCGGTAGTCGATGTAATAGGCGTGCTCCCAGACGTCCATCGTGAGGAGCGCCTTCTGGCCGTGCTTCATCGGAAGGTCGGCGTTCGGCGTCTTGGTGACGGCGAGCTTCCCCTTCTCGAGGACGAGCCATGCCCAGCCGGAGCCGAACTGGGTCGCGCCCGCTTGGCTGAAGGCCGAGGCGAATTTATCGAGACCGCCGAAGTCGCGATCGATCGCGGCCTTGAGATCACCGGTCGGCTCGCCGCCGCCCTTGGGCTTCATCGAGTGCCAATAGAACGTGTGGTTCCAGATCTGCGCGGCGTTGTTGAAGACGCCGCCTTCGCTCGCGAGGATGATCTCTTCGAGCGATTTACTCTCCTCGGGCTTGCCGGCGACGAGCTTGTTGAGGTTGTCGACGTAGGCCTTGTGGTGTTTGCCGTGGTGATACTCGAGCGTCTCGGCGCTGATGTGCGGGGCGAGTGCATCCTTCGCGTACGGCAATTCGGGGAGCGTGAAAGCCATGGTTCGATTCTCCTTTGAGGCGAGCAATGTAGCGTCGTTTGAGGGCGGCGAGCCTACCACGCCAACGCAATGGAATGTCTCCAACAGGCTGGTTTTTCCCCGGTTCGGCTGCGTTCGCGCCATGCGGGCAAAGGTTTCGGCGCCGTCTTCGTCCAACGCATGCGTGGCAAAGATCCTCGGCTTCGTCGTCACCGTCTGTGCGCTCGCCGCGTGTGCGGAAGCGGTTCCGTCGACACCTGATCAAACGCGCCCCCTCGATCCGGTCCCGCCCACGCTCGCCGCGACCGTCGCGCTCGCACCGCCCACGCTCGCCGCGACCGTCGCGCTCGCACCGCCGCCGGTGCCGCGCTCGCCCTATGCGTACGCCGCCGACGACGATCCGTCCGACGATCTCCTCGTCGCTCCACCCGCGCCGCGCCCGACGTGCGCGGACGATCTCGCGACCGCGGGCATTCGTTACAAGACGACGTCGCTCGCGGTCCACACCGAAGGAAAGAGCTCGAAGATCACCTGCGGCGCGCCCGACGTCGTCGTCTACTACGGCGGTCCTGAGAAGATCTCGTACTCGAGCCCGCCCGTCGTGACCTGCACCTTGGCGCTCGCGCTCGCGCGCTACGAGACGGCGATCGAAGAGGAAGCGATGAAGACCTTCGGCAAGCGCGTGAAGAAGATCGCGCACCTCGGCACCTACAGCTGCCGCGAGATGGCCAACTACCCTGGATGGGTGAGCGAGCACTCCTACGCGAACGCGATCGACTTATCCGTCTTCACGCTCGAGGATGGAAAAGCGATTAGCGTGCTCAAGGATTTTCAGACTGCGACCGAAACCACCACCAAGAATGCCGCCTTTCTCCGGGCGATCTCACATCGCGCCTACGACGACGATCTCTTCTCGAACGTCCTGACCCGCTATTTCGACAAGCTCCACGCGAGCCACTTCCACTTGGATCTCGGCCGCTACCGCACCGACGGAACGAGACCTGAGTAGTCGCCTATCCACCGGCCTCGGCATGTGCCGTTGAGCCGTTCGCTCCTCCGCTGCGCTGGTGCCGCGACAGCCTCAACGCTAAGCTTGAACACGTGTCTGCTCCGGAAATCCCGTCCTTTCTGGTCCCGCTGCTTTGGGACGTCGACCTCGCGCAGTTTGACCAGGCCACGCATGCGGAGCTCGTGATGGAGCGAGTCATGACAAAGGGCTCATGGGAGGCCATGAAGTGGCTGCGCAAAACCTATTCGAGTGAATCGCTCGCGGAGTTTCTCCGGGCGCGCGGCCATCTGCTCGCGCCGCGCGATCTGGCGTACTGGAGTCTCGTCTGCGAAGTCTCCCTTCCCATCGCACGGGGCGGGGGTCGGCCCGGCTGGGCGGACGCGTGACCGCGCGGATTACGGCTCGCCAACTCGACGTCCTGCGCATCCTGGCTCCGCTGCTGGAGCCGAACACGTACCTCGCGGGGGGCGTGGCCGTGGCCAACACGCTCGGCCACCGGTTCTCGTACGACCTGGACCTATTCGTCCCGCAGGACTTCGATTCCGAGCGCTTGCAAGAGCGACTCGTTGCGCAAGCTCCAGGGGCACGAATCCTCAGCCGTGCGGAACGTACTCTCCACTTGGAGCTCGATGGAATTCCGGTCAGCATCCTGGGCTATCGGTATCCAACCCTGAAAGAGCCCAGTCGCGAGGCCGAGCTCCCCGTTCCCGTCGCCTCGCTCGACGATCTCGCCTGCATGAAGATCTCCGCTATCGCTGGCCGTGGCGCCGCGAAAGACTTCTGGGACGTGCACGATCTGCTCGTCCACGGAGTGGCAGGTGGAAGCCTCGACGGAGCGCTCGAGCTCTATTGCAGAAAGTACGTCAATACCGATCGAGGCCACGTGATTCGAAGCTTGGTGTACTTCGCAGATGCAGACGCCGCCCCGCTGCCTCTCGGGCTGACGCGAGAGCATTGGGACGAAATTCGTGCATCGTTCCGCGCTCGCGTGAAGGCTCTGTAAGAGGCTGGACCTCTAGCAGCCCAAACGCGAAACAGCTCGCCGCTGCGCTGATCCCAGGCCGCTACCGAACCAACCTGAGTAGCCGCCAAAAAAAAGCTCGATCGGCTAGCAACCAGCGGGCGGTGGCGGCCGATGAGAGGGGATGAAAATCATCGCTCTTGCCGTCCTCGCTCCTTTGGCTCTGAGTCTCTTCACGGGGTGCAGCAGCGGCTCCGACGCTGGCGACTCGAACGGCGACCCTTCGTTCTCCTGTGACGTCGCCGCGAACGACAGTGGCTTCGGCTACGACGCACGCCGATGTGCGACGTTCGCGTCGATGCCGAGCGATCTTCGTGATGGCAATTGCACGGCGGGCGAGAGCGAGCAGATCGTCGCGAGCTGCTCGACCGATGGTCTCATCGGCACCTGCAAAGTCCCGAACACCAACTTCGAAAGCATCACGTACTCGTACTACTCGGACAGCACCCTCGCCGACGCGCAGACGAGCTGCGACGGCCTGAAGGGCACATTCGAGGCCGCGCAGTAGCTCACCCGCAACACTTCATTGGGCGCCGGCCTCAGGTCGGTGCCCTTTTCCGCTTTACGGGACGAGCTGCGCTCTTCCCGTGAGGAGCTTCTCGATCAGCCCCTTCGAGTAGGAGGACAGCTCGCGGAAGACCACGCCCATGCCGGCCGGATCTTTCTCGACGCGGACGACCTCGCCGATCCCTTCGATGGTCTCGATGTCGTCCATGATGACGGTGAAGCGGAGGTTCACGCGCGTGCCGACGGGCAGCGGGGCTTCGGATTTGATGAACGCGCCCGTCGCGGAGATGTTCGTGACGTATTCCTGGATGAAGGCGTCGAACGATTCGAACTCTTTGTTGATGGTGACTCGGTCACCGCCGCGTTTGTCGTCCATGAGCGTCGACCAGAATAGTGGATGCACGCTCGCGCGGGGGAAATTCGAGCCTTAGCCCGCGCCAGTTGCGCAGAAAGGATCGGTCGCATCTCCGGTGCAGAGGCCGATCACTGAGCTTGCTGCCCGCCGTGGGCCACACTCGCCGCCGAGCCCGAAGCCGAGCATCCCGCGGCCATTACCGTCCCGTCGCGCATCGCTTTGCAGGCTCCGTTCGGCTGCGCGGCGACGCAGTGCCCTTCGGCACCGCAGCCGCCGAGGAGGCGCATCGGTAGACCGTAGCGCGCGGAATCTATCCGCGCCCGCCGCTACTTCCCTTCGAGATCGAACTGCTCGTAGTGGTACTCCTTACGGGGTACCAGAGTGACCTTGCGCATGTATTTGTTCTCGACGTCGGCGACGGCGGCCTTCTCGCCATTGCTCAAGAGGTCGATGACGGCCGGGTGGGCGTTGACGATGATCGTGTAGCCGGGGAGGTCGCCCTTTCGGCGCCGAATTTCGCGCATGATTTCGTACGCGATCGTCTCCTTCGACTGGAGCTGACCGGTGCCGTCGCAATAGAAGCACGGCTCGTGCATGAGACGGCCGAGGCTCTCGCGCGTGCGCTTGCGCGTCATCTCGATGAGGCCGAGCTCGCTGATGCGGTTGAGCGTGGTCTTGGCCTTGTCCTTCTGGAGGAGCTCTTCGAGCGTGCGCCGGACCTTCTCGCGATTGCTGGCCTTCTCCATGTCGATCAAGTCGAGGATGATGAGGCCGCCGATGTTGCGGAAGCGGAGCTGGTAGGCGATCTCGTGGACGGCCTCGAGGTTGGTCTTGAGGATCGTGTCCTCGAGGTCCTTGGAGCCCTTGCCGACGAAGCGACCGGTGTTGACGTCGATCGCCGTGAGGGCCTCGGCCTGATCGATGACGAGCGCACCGCCCGAGGGGAGGGGGACCTTGCGCGAGAGCGCGCGGCCGATCTCGTCCTCGATGCCGTAGGCGTCGAAGATGGCTTCTTCGCCCGAGTAATACGTGACGTCTTTGAGCCGGTCGGGCGCGAACATCTCGATGAAGCTGAGGAGGCGGTCGTACTGGTGACGGTCGTCGATGACGATCTCGTCGACCTCGTCGGTGAAGAGGTCACGCGCGGTCTTGAGGACGAGGTCGAGCTCGCTCGAGAGCATGGATGGCGCGCGAGCGTCCTCGCGCTTTGTCGCGATTTCGCCCCAGAGGCGGACGAGATAGCCGATGTCCTGCTTCAGCCCCTTCTTCGTCAGCCCTTCGGCGACGGTGCGGACGATGAGGCCACCCTGCTTGGGCTTGATGCTCTCGATCGTCTCGCGGAGACGGGCGCGTTCGCGGTCGGAGCCGATGCGCTTCGAGATGCCGATGTGATCGACGGTCGGTAAGTAGACGACGTAACGACCGGCGAGCGAGACGTGGCTCGTGCAGCGCGCGCCCTTCGTACCGATCGGATCTTTGGAGATCTGGACGATGATCTCCTGGCCCTCTTTCACGACCTCGCGGATCGGCGTCGACTTCGAGATGCGTCCCGGCATCGGCTCGCGATTGCCGCGACCACGGTTGCCGCCGGACTTGCCGCGTCCACCGCCACGATCATAATTCTCACCGCCACCGCCACCGCCACCGGTGCCGCCACCACCAGTGCCGCCACCACCACCGGTGCCGCCACTGCGGCCTTGGCGCTCGCGACCACGACCACGACCGCGCCTTCCGCGTCCGCCTTGGCGATCACCGCCCGGGCCCGAGCGCGGAGCTGCCGGAGCACGCGGCATCGGCTCGTTCACCTCGCTGATCGTGAAGCCGGGCATGTCGGGAAAATCATCGAGGGCGTCTTGCACGGGCGCGCGCTTGCCGCGTGCGGCCACGGCTGGCGCTTTGGGCGTCGTGGCCTCGAAGCTCGCGACGCTGGTCGGCGCCTCGCTCGCGAAGCGTGCCCCCGCGTCGTCTTTGGCGACGGCGGGAACGGCGACCTGCGCGGTGAGGGGGGTCTCAAGCTCGTCCAAGGCCGGCGTGTGGACCGAATGGGTGGAGCGTGCGCGCGCGGCGACCTCACGATCGATCGCGTCGGGTGACGCTTCACCGTCCGCACCTGACGCGGGCGATTCGGTCTCGTCCCAGCTCGCCTCTTCGCCTTCGTCGTCGTCTTCGTCGTCGTCGACGGGCTCGCCGTGCGCGATCGCTTCCGCGGCCTCGTCTTCGATGTCTTCGGCGTCCTCGTCGTCGTCTTCCTCCGCATCGGAGGCGACCGCGTCTTCGGGGATGGCGTCGTCGTCTTCGTCGTCCTCGTCGTCTTCGGGAGCAGTGGTGTCGTTCGCGGCACCTTCTGCGGCCGGCGGCTCGGCGGCCTGCTGGATTTCGATCTCGGCCTCTTCGTCGAGCTCGACGTCGCCGGTCGCGCCGGGGACCGCTTCGCCGCCGTCGCGGGACGCCTGCTTCTTGCCGCCGGCGAGGTACCCCTCGAAGTCGTCGGGACGGATCAGGTCTTCGACGTGGAGGAACGCGGCGCGCTCCTGACCGACGTCGATGAACGCGGCTTGGAGGCCCGGCAGGACGCGCGTGACCTTGCCGAGGACGACGTCCCCGACAGTGCTCGCTTTCCCACCTTTTACCTGGCTGCCACGTTCGATGTGCAGCTCGGCGATGATGCCGTCTTCGATGAGGGCTACGCGGGTCTCACGGAGGTCTGCGCTGATGACGAGGATATTTTTTCCCATGACGCGGGCGAGTCTTTCCCGCCGTCCGAGCACGCGCGCGCGGCGTCATCGTTCGCCATGCTCTTCCCTGTATGAGGCCGGTCTGTACGAGACCGGTCTGCATTGGACAGTTGGCGCAGAGCCCCGCAAACCGTCGCGTTCTTCCCAGAAATGGGAAAACCGGAGCGGTGCGCGTGTGGGCGGCGCACGAAAGAAGAGGGGGAAAGAAGACGTGCTGTCGACAAGTGCTTGGTGGCGTGGCGGCCACGATGAGCCGCCGATGATGGACCAAATGCGGACCAAAACTTGAACTGCGAAGTCGCTGATCTTTCAGGCTTTTCCAAGGAAAAATCCGTTTGACCAGAGGCCGAAACCTTTGGACCCCGATGAGACTCGGGCTCCTGCTCAATCGGGTTAGTACATCCCGGACGAGCAAGCCAGCGTAAACCGCTAGCTGAAAACCGTTCGCGAGCGCTAGGAAGTTTGCTAAAGGTCGTCTCGCTCGCAGTTCGGAGCGCATGTGGCCCTGTCGACTCGGAAACGTGAACCCCGCCAGGCCCGAGAGGGAGCAACGGTAACGCGGATGAGTGTGATGGGGCCTTTCCTATTTTGTCCCCGCCGTTCGGGGGCTAGGTGAGGCACCGTTGAGTCCTGTCGTCGAAGTCGGTCTGATCGCGCAACGCGAGCTCCGTCGAAACTTCCGGAGCGTGAAGGGCATCGTGATGGGCGTGCTCACGCTCCTCGGTGGCATCGGGATCGCGCTCTTGCGCCTCAAGGTCGAGCAGCTGAACGCCGGCCAGTTCGACGCCGATGACGTCCAGCAGGTGCAGTCCGCGCTCCTCGTCAAACAATACGGCGACGAGATGGGGCACTACCTCGCGAAGGTGCCGCCGATCTTGCTCGGCATGCTCGTGATCACGGTGTGGCTCTGTCCGCTCCTCGTCTCGGTCCTCGGCTTCGATTCCATCTCCGCCGAGATGCAGCACCGCACCCTGCGCTACTTCACGATGCGCACGCGACGCGCCTCGTACCTCGTCGGCAAAACGGTCGGCCTGTGGCTCGTCGTGTCGATCATCACGCTCGTCCTCCACTTCCTCGTCTGGCTGCTCATCACCGTGCGCGGCGGGACGCCGACCAGCGTCGGTTTCGGCTGGGGCCTCCACTTGTGGCTGCTCACATTGCCGATCTCGGCGGCGTGGTGCGGGTTCGCGACGCTCATCGGCTCGCAGTTCAAATCGCCGATCCTCGCGCTGATGGTGACGTTCGCGATCTTCTTCGTGCTGTTCGTGCTCGGCCTCGTCGGCGCCGTCTCCCAATCGGCGCACTGGGTCGGCTACATCTACCCGAACACGTTCGAAGAGTGGCTCCTCTCGCCTCACGCGAACCGCGTCGCCCAAGCGACCGCGATTTGCTTCGGCTGGGCGGCCGCCTCGACCGCGCTCGCCGCAACGCTCTTCGCGCGAAAGGACGTGTGACATGACCGACAACGAAACGTCCGCCGACCAGGCCGTGAACGACCCCAAGCCGCTGCCGAGCGAAGAGCCGAAGACGCCCGCTAGCGAGGCCGCCGAAGGCAAGGCGCCCGACAGCACGAAGGGCACCCCGCTCGGCAAGGCCAGGAAGAAGAAAAAAAGGTCGGCGGAAGCGGCCATCCGGATCAAGAAGGTGACCAAGCGCTTCGGCGCGAAGATCGCCGTCGACGAGCTGTCGCTCCAGATCGACGCGGGCACGGTCTTCGGTCTCATCGGCCCGAACGGTGCCGGCAAGACGACGACCTTCTCGATGATGAGCGGTTTTCTCCGCCCGACGAGCGGCACGGTCGAAGTGCTCGGCTTCTATCCGCAGCAGACCGACATGCTGCGCTCGCGCGTAGGGGTTCTTCCCCAAGATGCGATCTTGCCGCCGATCGAGCAGGTCGGCGAATTTCTCGTCACGCTCGCACGCCTGCAAATGGCGTCCGCGGCTGAGGCCGAGAAGCTGGCGCACGCCGTCCTCGAAGAGGTCGAAGGACGTGAATGGTGGAAGGTGAAGTGCGGCGCGCTCTCGCACGGCATGGCCAAGCGCGTGCAGCTCGCGCAGGCGCTGCTCGGTAACCCGGACGTCGTTCTCCTCGACGAGCCGACCGCCGGCCTCGACCCGCGCAGCGCCTACGAAGTGCGTCAACTGATCAAGAAGCGCAAAGGTCGCTGCACGCTCGTCGTCTCCAGCCACAATCTCCAAGAGCTCGAAGAGGTGTGTGACGCTGCCGCGATCCTCGACCGCGGCCGTCTCGTGACGAGCGGCTCGATGGCCGACCTCACCGCGTCGACCCAAGAGGTCCACGTGAAGGTCGCGCCGCCGACCGGCGAGAGCGGCTACCGCAGCGCCGAGCAATCGGTGCCGATGGGTAAGGTGCGTCAGCTCCCCGGCGTCTCCACCGCCGAATGGGACGACGAGCGCGGCGAGCTCGTCGTGCACTTCGATCGCAAGACCGCCGACGCCGAAGCGGTGATCGCCCAGACCTTGTGGCTCCTCTTGAACGAGAAGGTGCGCATCAGCGGCGTGATGAAGGGCAAGAGCCTCGAGGCACGCGTGATGGATCTCACCGACGAAGATCGCGACGAAGACGACTCTGACGACGACGACTGAGCCCGACCGCTTTCGCTCGCATCGGCCGATTTGACGGTAAATACCGCGGTCTCACCTCGGTGAGCGCTACGAAGGCGCTCATTTACGTATTTTGACGCGTCATTTCGAAGCGTTTCACCCCTGTCGTGCGTCACTCTGAAGATCGGAGAACGTGCTGCATGAGAGCTCGAATGACTTTGGTGATGGTGAGCACGCTGGCCCTTTCGCTCGGTGCGTTCGGCTGTGGAAGCGCGGGCACCGAGCCGCAGACCCAAACGGGGTCGGGCACGACGACGACCGAGAGCAACGCGACGGTCGCGCCGGTCGCTGCGAACGCGCACGGCATGGTCCGGTTCGTCGGCGAGGCGCTGTCGCAAGTCCCGCTCCGCGCGGAGCAGCGCGCGCAAATCGAGACGTTGTCGGCCGACGCCGAAGCGCGGCACGAAGCCGGCAAGACCGCGCGCGCGGCGCTGACGACAGCGATCGCGTCTCAAATCGAGGCCGGCAAGATCGACCGCACGGCGCTACAGCCGCAGATCGACGCGATGGTCGCCGAGTGGCAGAAGAACCAGCCGCTCGACACCGCCGCGTTCCAGCAGCTGCACGACCTCCTCGACGCGTCGCAGCGTCAGGCGTTCGTCGATGCGTTCCGCGCGAACATGCGGGCCAAGCACGCCGAGCACAAAGGCTCGGGTGACCACGTGCATCATGGTCCAGGTGCGAAGATGGAAGAGTGGGCGACCGCCCTCAACCTGACCGACGCGCAGAGAGATCAGATCAAAGCGTCGATGGCGCAGGAATTCATGGCGAAGAACATGACGGGCGGAAACGCCTTCCAAGACAAGATGAAGGAATTCAAGGCCGCCCACGAGAAGCGCACGGCGCTCTTCGAGCAGTTCAAGAACGACGACTTCAAGGTCGACGCCCTGATGCCGGGCAACGGCCCCGACTCGAAAGAGCACGTGACCGAGATGGCGACGCACATGCTGCACTTCGCCGAGATCGTCATGCCGACGCTCAGCGTCGATCAGCGCAAGGTCGCGGCCGACCGTCTCCGCGCGAAGGCGACGGCGGCGGAAGGTGAAGAGCACGGGCCGCTCTGAAGATGTGACCGATAGCGGCTGCACTGCCACGATATCGGTCGCGCTCTGTCGGACGAAAACCGGCCGCCGGTCCCGCCCCCTCCGCCGGCGCCGCTCTCCCCGCTGCCCGGCGAGCCGCCGTCGCTGGTCGACGACGAAGGGGCCGAGTCGCTGCTGCGCGCGAGGAGCACGGATGCGAAGGCCACCGCCGAGACGAAGACGCTGCGCATCGAGAAATCATAGCGGAAGCCGATCGCTCTGCCGGCACGTCGTTTCTCGCTACAATGCGGACCTCGTCATGAGCTTCGATCTCCATTTTCAGCCTTGTCGGTACGACGGAACGACCAAGCAGGCGATGAATCCGTTCACCAACGAGCTCGCCGCATTCCCCAACAACACGCCGCTCTCAAAGGGCGAGGTCGACGCCGTCGTCCGCGTCCTCGAGGCCGCGGGCGCGAAGCGGGACACCGACGGCACGTTCGCTCTCCGCGCGACCGACGGCACGAGCTTCGAAATGTACGGCGACATCGAGGACGGCTGCATGATCTCGATCCGCGGCGCCGGCATCACACCCACCCTCGCGAAGCTCCTCTTCGACGTGCTCGTCGCCGGCAACTGGGTGCTCCTCTCTGACCCCTCTGTCATCGCGGCGAACGCGAGCGCGCTGCAAGGAATGCCCGACGACGACACATTCGACGACCTCGTCATCGTGACCTCGCCCGATCAGGTGAAGACGCTCCTCATCGAAGGGTGGAATACCTTCGAGAAGTACGCCGCCAAGGTCGTGAGCTGAACGCGTGATGTCCGTCGATGACACGCCGATCCTGCGCGGAGGGCTTCTCGCGCTCGCGGCGGCGGTCGCCTTCGGTGTGACGATTCCGCTCGTCGACGTCCTCGGTCAGGGCGCCGACGCGTTGCCGATCGCGACCTTGCTCTATCTCGGCGCCGCCGTCGTCTCGGTGCCGGGCTCGCGCCGGACGGATCGCGAGGCGCCGATTCGCCGCACGCACGTCGTGCGGCTAGTCGCGGTCGCGGGGCTCGGCGCGTTCGTTGCGCCGTTCCTCTTGGTGTGGGGTCTGCAGCGAACGACGGCGGCGAACGCTTCGCTCCTGCTCAACTTCGAGACGTTCTTTACCGTCGCGCTCGGCGTGGTGCTCTATCACGAGCACCTCGGGGGCCGCGTGCTCGCGGCGCTCGGCTGCATGGCGGCGGGTGGCGTGTGCCTGGTCGTTGGCGGCTTCGACGAGCGCTCGCTCTCGCTCCTCGGCGTCGGCGCGGTCGTGCTCGCGACGCTGGCATGGTCGTTCGACAACGCGCTCACGCGTCCGCTCGCCGACCTCGACCCCACCGCTGTCGTCCTGTGGAAGAGCGGGGTCGGTGCCGCCTTCGGGCTCACCGCCTCGATCGCGACGGCAGGACGTTTCCCCGCGCTCGCACGCTCACTGGGGCTCCTGGCGTGTGGCGCGCTCGGTTACGGCGTGAGCCTGCGGCTCTATCTCGGAGCGCAACGACGGATGGGCGCGGCGCGCACGGCGTCGGTGTTCGCGACGGCGCCGTTTTTAGGCTTCATCGTGGCGATCGCCGCAGGACGTGGTCACGCGAGCTCGGGTGCGCTCGCGGCAGCCGTCCTCTTCGCGGTCGGCATTCAGCTTCATCTCACCGAGCGTCATGCCCATGCGCATTCGCATGTCGCGCTCGAGCACGAGCACGCACATCGCCACGACGACGGGCACCACGAGCACCTACACGCCGAGAAGGTGGTCGGCATGCACAGCCACGTGCATCGCCACGAGCCCAAGACGCATCGTCACCCGCACGCGGACGACATCCATCACCGTCACACGCACTGAGTCGTCTCTGGTCTCTGGTGACGGTGCGGAGTGGAGGAGAGATTCGTCAGCCAAGGAGTCATCGCAAAGCGATGACTACGCCCGCGCGAACCCCTCCTCCCCCGCAGCCGAGCTCCGCTTGGTTTAGCGGGGGAGGGATTCGTCAGCCAAGGAGTCATCGCGAAGCGATGACCACGCCCGCGCGAACCCCTCCTCCCCCGCAGCCGAGCTCCGCTCGGCTAGCGGAGGAGGAGGGATTCGAACCCCCGGAGGGCGTTAACCCTCGCCGGTTTTCAAAACCGGTTCCATAGACCACTCGGACACTCCTCCGGACTGCGAGTCGAAAATTAGCACGCGTGCGTCAAAACGCGGGCGTCCCTTTTTTGGGACCGTCGCCGTTCGGATGCTCGCGGCTGGTCGTCGGCTGGATGCCATCGCCACCGGTGCCGTAGTCGTCGAGCCAGGTGTTGTTCGACGCCTCGTTGCCGTTGGTGCCAAAGCCGGGATCGTCAGCGAACGGACCGAAGCCTCCGCCGTTCGTCCAGAAACGCGTCGAGATCTCGTTCCCCGTGATTTTGATGTTCTTGCTGCCGGCTCCGCCCCCGTAGATGACGTAGCCGGCGCCGGCGAGGAGGTTGTCGCGCACTTGGATGCCGGTCGTGTCGTCGCCGGGATAGGCGCCGCCGAGCGATTGGAAGAGCGCGATGCAATCGGTCTGCGGAACGATCCGGTTCGGTGCGCCGTAGCTCGGCGCAACCGAGCCGTCGGGCGAGGGGACGAAGATGTGGTTGCGGAGAATGCGGAGGCTCGAGAGCCCGCCCTCCGAGCTCACGCCGTTGATGTGGTAGTTGTCGCTGGTCGCAGGATCGCCGTCGGGCCCGCCTTCGCCGAAGTAGTAGGCGACATGATCGATCCAGTTTTCCTCGATCAGCATGCCGTTCACGTTCGGCTGGATCGCGGTCCCGACGTACTGGAAGAACGAGCGGAGGACGCGGTGGTTCGTCCCGCCCAAGATGTGGAGAAAGCCGCCACCGTCCTGCGTGTCGTTCGGACCGTCGCCGCCGAAGTCGCAGTAATGGACGAAGAAGTGGAAGCCGTCGCCAGCGTAGGCCGTGTTGAACGTGTCGCCCGTATTACGGAACCGACAACCCCGAAAGAGGTAATTACCGTTTACGACCGACTGCGCGTAGATGCCGGGCAAGTCTTCGAATTGGACGACGTAGGTCCCGGCCGGGACGAGGAAGCCGTCGATCATCGTGTCGGCGGTGAGCTTTCCGCCGTGGTTGGTCGGAGCGTTCAAATGGGCCACGTCAGCGTCGCTTCCGACGAACGGCGCATCGGAGAGGAGGCCCTCGTCGACGCCGCTGTCGAGGCGGAAAAATCCCTCTCCCGGGCGCGTCGGCTTGGTCAGCGCTTCGCTCCCTCGCGCGACCTTCTGCAGGGTCCAGGGGCCGACGTGATCGATCGTGAGCTGATCGCCGTGCGTGACCGCGCCGCCGAAGACTGCCCCGCCGCCGTCGGAGCCCGCCTCGCTCGGCGCCCGGCCGTCCGTCTCGCCGCCGCCCTCTGCGCTCGCCGCGCCTCCGTCGGCCCCGTTGCCGGGCGCGGCCGAATCGTCGTTGCTGCTGCACGCGACGAAGCCGCAGACGACGAGGACGCCGGCGACGCGCGCGGACGATGCGACGAGAGAGCGCCCGAACGAAGCGCGACGGGTCGATCGTCGGACCACGGATTGCTTCATGGTCGGCGCACGCCGGAGCTTCGGACGAGCTGCTCGAGATCGGCGAACCGCTGCGCGAGCGCGCGGACGAGCGCGCCGCTCCAGCCCGCGACGCCGAGCCCTTCGTTCATCGTCGTCTGATCGAGGACGAGGACAGTCGTCTCCTCGACCGCCGCCACGCTGGCGGCGCGCGGCTCGTAGAGGATGAGCGCCATCTCACCGAAGACGTCACCTTGCTCCATCATCGTGAGCGTCTCTTCGACGCCGTCGACGGTGCGGAAGGCTCGGCAGCGACCGGAGACGATCATGTACGCGGCGTCGCCGTGATCGCCCTCTTTGACGATGAGCTCGCCGGGCGCGAATTTCTTTTGCGGCAGATGCAAGCCGCCGCGGAGGAACGCGCGGAGGTCTTGTTGGAGGTCGGTCGCCCGCTGGTAGCGCTGGGCTTTGTCGGGATGTACGGCGCGCTCGGCGATCGCGCGGACCCGCTTGGCGATGCCGAGCTTCTGGCACGCCTCGTCGATCGAGACGAGCTGGCCGGCGGCTGCGCGCTTGAGGGTGACGTTGTCGTCGCGCTCGCGCCCGTAGGGGCCGAAGCCGACGAGGATCTCGACGAGGAGACCGCCGAGGCCGAAGACGTCGGTGCGCTCGTCGACGTCCTTCGGAACGCCGCGCGCTTGCTCCGGAGACATGAAGTCGGCGGTGCCGACCGGTCCGGGGGCGTTCATGAGCGCGCGGTCGCCCGAAGCCGGGGCGCCGCGGACGAGCCGCGCGAGCCCCCAGTCCATCAAGTAGACCTGGCCGAAGTCGCCGACCATCACGTTCGCGGGCTTCAAATCACGGTGAATCACGCCGCGATGATGTGCGTATGCGATCGCGTCGCAGACCTTGAGCAAGACTTCGATCCCGCCTTCGATGCGCTCGATGCTGCCGACGGGACGACGGGCGAGCCAGTCGTCGAAGGCGGACCCTTGGACGAGCTTCATCGTGAAGTAGGGGACGCCGCTCGGGTCGATCGCGAGCTCGTGGACGGGGACGATGTTCGGGTGCTCGAGCTGGCCGGCGATCTGCGCCTCGGCGATGAAGCTGTCGCGGTAGAACGCCTTGCCGACGTACTCCTTGTCGAGGCGCTTGAGCGCCACGTGACGGAGGAGATTTCGATCGGTCGCCGGATGGACGTGACCCATTCCGCCGCGCGCGAGCTCGGCGCCGACGAGCAAGTGCGCAGGCGTCGGGATCTTTTCGCTCGCGATCATCTCGGGCGAGAGAGTCGTCGACCCGCCTTTGACGGGAATGGATTCAATGACGCGAACAGGCTCGACGGTCGGCTCGAGAAAGGGGTTCCCCATCGCGCGAGCGTATCACTGCCGTTCCGCCGTCGCCGGTGCCGCCAACACGGATTTTGGCTCCCCTGGCCATTCAGGATGCAGCGCAAAATCACGGGAGCGGCGGACGAGTAACGAGCGCTCCTCAGCCCGCCTTTACCGCGCGCTTCTTCACCCAATCAGCGGCGGGCACGACCCAGGATGCGACCAGGAGCGCGGCGTAAGGCGAAAGCTGCACGCCGAGGCGATTCAAGAGCGAGCCGCCGGCCGCGAATTCCATGACTTGGCCTGGGATCGAGAGCAGCCCTCCGAACATGACGAATGTGACGGCGAAAAAGAGGCTCGCGAACCACAGCGCGCTCTTAGGCGCCGCTCTCGGGCTCGCCGCGATCGCAACGAGCGCGCCGAGCGCGAGCACCCAGAGCGCGCCCCACGAGCGGAAGTCCGACACGTGCTCGACGACGAATTCTCCGAGCGGCAGGATGCGGCCGAAGGTCGGCATCGAGAGCGCGTGATCGGTGTTGGTGACGTGGGCGAGGTGGAGACGAAGGTGCCACGCGCCTGCGGTCGCGAGGCCGCCGCCCAAGGTCGCGAGCGCGCGATTGCGGAGCGCGACGCGCTCTTCGCCCTTCTCTGTCCGGCTCCGCACGAGCGCGGCGAGCCCGATCACGACGACATGGACGAGCCCCTCGTCCTTCGTGACCGCGATCGCCATCGCGACGATCGCGCACGCGAAGCCGGTCTTTTTGTGGGTGACGAGCATCGCGAGCGCCGCGGCCATGAGCCCGAGCGGAAGATCGACGTACGCCGAACGGAGGTGCACGACGACGAGCGGCGCGCACACGAGCAAGAGCGCGACGACGCCGAGCCGCGCTTGGCGGACCGCGTCGCTCGCCGCGTCCTCCGCGAGCGCGCCCATGAAGAGCAAAAGCGCGAGGATCTCGAAGCCTACGCCTCCGGCGACGACGTCGCGCGGCGCGGGTGAGAGGTCGCCGAGGAGCGCGACCGCGAGGGGCTCGAACACCGGATACCCCTGCGGAATGAAGACGGGGGTCGACGGTGCGAGCCCGCCGGCGATGAGGCGCGCCGGTCCGAGCGCGGCGACGCGTGCCTTTCCGAGCCAGACGAACGCGTCCCAATAACAGGGGACCGCAGGACGCGCCGCGAGCATCACGAAGAGGAGGAGCGCGGTCGCGGCGAGCAGCGCTTCGTACGGCGCGCGGTCCGGCGAGGGTCCCGGCGACTTTTTGCGTGCTTCGCGGATGCTCCACCCGACGACCAGAACGGCGAGGGCGAAGAGCAAAGGAGCGGCGAGCCACAAATACACGCCGACGAGCGAGCCGAGGACCAAGACGGGGATTCGGACGAGGCTCTTTCGCGGAACGAGCGGCACGAAGTGGTCGAGCGGCCACGCCATGCCGAGCGCGACGAGACCCGCGAAGAGAGGACGCCAGAGCGGGATCACTTTGGCTCGACGTGGCCGCAGGTGAGCGCGCCGTTGGCCTCAACGCAGGACGTTTCGAGCGCGTCCGGGCCCAGGCGGATCGGTGCCGGCGAGGCGCACGTGGTGTCGGTTGTCGCGAGGGCGAAGCGGACGATTGGATCGCACTCGACGCACGACGTGTCGACGATCTTCGCGCAGCGGTGGGCCTGACCGAACGATTCGATGCGCGCACGGAAGGTATCGATCTTCGCGGCGGCGGCACCGACCCGGGTCGGGCCGTCTTGGCGACCGGTGAGCAAGATCGCGGTGCCGGGGACGGCGGCGGCGAGCGCGACGACGAGCGCGATCGCCGCGGCGCGCTTGCCGTGCTGCGACCGGAACATGAGGGCGGTCGCGGCGACGGCGAGGACGAGCGCCGCAGTCGCCACCTGCGGGTAGGCGCGCGGCCCGACCCGGTTCGCCCCGTCGATGAGCATGTCAGCGAGCGACGCGACGGGTGCGCCCGAGCCGTCGCCCGCTTGTTCCCACGCGCGAGCCGCTTCTCGTTCCGGAAGGCGCGCGACGCCCGCTGAAGCGGACATTGATTTCGTCCGCTCGAGACTACTTCTTCGCGGCGCTGCCGTCGGTGTGGCAGTTGTGGCAACTGAAGCCCTGCTGCGTCTTCGGATCGTAGGCCGGTTCGCCGAGGAGGTTCGCCATGTCCGGCTCGACCTTCTCCTCCATGAACTTCACCATCGCGGGCTTCTTCTTCGTGAGCTTGTCGAAGCCCTCCTTCGTCGAGGGGACGAACGGGAGCTTCGGGTTCGGCATCTTGAACGAGCCGTCCGTGGCGCCGTCGCCGTGGCAGGTCTTGCAGTTCATGTCGGCGAAGCGCTTGCCGTCGAACGCGACGAAGTCCTCTTTCATCTTCGGCATGACCGTCGACTTCATGAACGCGAGCTTCTGGTCGTGGTTCATGTCTTTCCACGCGGTAGGTTCCGCGGCCGAAGCCGATGCGCTCGGCGTCGTGCTCGCCGCGGCCGAGTCGGTCGGCATCGCCGAGGGGATCGCCGACGCCGTATCTGGCGCGGTCGGAGTCGCCGGCGGCGTGGGAGCGCCTCCTCCACATGCGATCGACAGAACCGGAGTTACGCAGGCGAGGCCGAACGCGAGACGAAGGAGAGTCGTGCTTTTCATGGCCGAAGTTCTACGAGAATCTCGGGCCGAGCGTCAATAATTCGCCCTGATTTACCGGCTTTTGACGCCGCCTTTGGAGAGGTGAGTCACTGCGTCCCCAAGGCCGTCGAGCGTGAGGTGGAACATCGGGAAGACCTCCGACAGCGCCTGTGCGGTCCCGCCCTTCCAATACGACGCCGGCTCGGGGTTGAGCCAGGCGCTCTTTTTCATTGTGTGGAATTTCAGGTTTCAGCATTTCAGTTAGAAA
>CAJDWT010000021.1_pt1 | contig 23577 bp, 22 predicted proteins | sample 7391671 | NCBI WGS metagenome assembly CAJDWT01 (sample SAMEA7055729, study PRJEB34461) | soil metagenome | biome: terrestrial ecosystem; feature: Peninsula; material: soil | place: Antarctica | collected 2016
TAGCGCGCGAAGAGGTCTTCGGTGCGGATGGCTGCCTGGGTGATCTTGCCGAGGCGCTGCAGGACGTAGTCGCCGACGAGATGCCCGAACGTGTCGTTCACCCGTTTGAAGTGGTCGACGTCGAACATCATGAACGAGAGCGGCGAGGCGTGACGGCGCGCGTATGCGATCTCGCTCGGCAGCCGGTCGAGCAGGTACTTCTTGTTGAACGCGCCGGTGAGGCCGTCGTAGAGCGCCGCCTCATACATGCGCTGCTGGAAGCTCTCTTCCAGGTCGTCGTGGTAGGAGAACTTGAGGATCGTCGTCGAGCCGACGCGAACTTTGTCGCCGTCGCGCAGGGTGCGGCTCGTGATCTGCTCTTCGTTCACGTACGTGCCGTTCGCGCTCTGCAGATCTTCGAGGATCATCTGCGAGCCGTGCTGGACGAGCCGCGCATGAAGGCGCGAGATGCCGTCGTCGTTCAGGCGGATGGTCGCCGCGCTCGAGCGCCCGATCACGACCTCACCTTCGAGGCGGTGCATCGAGCCGACCTTGTCCCCGGTGAGCACGATCAGATACGCGCGGTCCTTGGGGCTCGTCTTCGGCGTCTCGAAGATGCCGACGCGGGTCGCTTCGTCGTCGCCGGCGTCGAACATCGACGAAGGACGCTTGCTTCCACCGCGGGGCGGCTCGTTGGGCATCCCTCATAGTCTTTCGCTGTGACGATCGCGGGTCAAGCGTGCGCGTGGACTACGCTGGAAATATGGCCGAATCGAGCATGTGCGACAGAGCGCCCCATAGCCAAAACGCGATAAGCCCCACCGATGTCGGCGCACGTTTCAGCTAGCCCCAGCGCATTCGAAAGCGTGTCGAGGATCGTTGACTGCCGCCTAGCCGAAGCGATCTGCGTCGTCTGCGCTGCGTAGCGCTCGCGATTCAGCGCAGCTTGAAGGAGACATCCCAACGCATGCGGACGGCGACCGAATGGCCGCCGCGCTGCGCGGGATGAAACCGATAGCCGCGGACGGCTGCGACGGCAGCCTCGTCGAGCCCGTACCCCGTATGGGATAGGACCTTGGCATCGGTGACGACGCCGGACGGTGAGACGACGATCTCGACGGGGATGTCGGCCTCGACCTCTTGCTCGCGCGCTTCGGCGGGATAGACGGGGAGGCCGCCGCTCGCGAGCGTGGCGCGCGTAGAGACGAGAGTTTCGGCGACCGGTGCCGAGTCGTCGCCGGGGGGCGGAGCCGAGGCTGAGCCCTGCGAACTACCGCTCACCGGACCGTTCGCGATGGGCGCGTTGGCGTTCGACATCGTGAAATGAGGCATCGCCGGCGCGTCGGGCGCAGCGGTCATCGTCTCCGGTGCGGCCGCGGGCTCGACGTTCTTGCTCGCGTCGTTCGCGTGGTTCGCGTGGACGTCGTGCTCGTGCGGTGCGTACGGCGTGTGTTGGATCGACGGATCGTGATCGACGCGGTCGTGATCGGGCGCGACCGGATAGGGGTGGGTATGCGAGCGCTCGTGCACGTGTGCAGCCGCGCTGTCGTCCGCCGGGGCGTCCAGCTTCACGTCGAGCGGAATTTCGAGCGCTGCCGCCGCCGTCACGCTCGCGAGGTCGTCACCGTGACGGTCACCACGCACCGCCGCAGCAAAAACCGCGAGATGCAACGCGGCCGATGCGCCGACGAGGAGCGCACGCGAGCCGAGCGAAGTGGAAGCGAGAGCCAACAAGAAGACGACCTGTCCTATCTACGTCGGGGCCGGCAAGAAGGATCACCGATCCGCGTAGCAGCGTGGCACGTAGAGGGCGAAATGCGTAGCACGGGCGTTTTGAGTCGTGTTACCAGCCGTGACACTGTCTTGAAGAATCATGCTACGCGTCGATGGAAGCGGCTTCTTTTCGCGCTGCTCGCGACAATTGCGTGGCCCACGATCGCGAGAGCCCAGACGCCGCCCGCCTCCGCCTCCGCCGCCCCCGCCCCCGCGCCCGCCGACCCCGACGCCGGGGCGCTGGTCGAGGGTTTGACGCCGCCGTCGCTCAAGGCCCGTGTCGAAGCCGCCTATCCGGCCGACGCGCTTCGCGACCGGATCGAAGGAACGGTCGGGCTCGAGCTCACCGTCGACGTGCTCGGCGACGTGACCGATGCGCAGGTGACGACGTCCGCGGGTCATGGCTTCGACGAGGCCGCGCTCGCTGCAGCCAAAAAGTTCGTGTTCGAGCCGGCGAAAGAAAACGGCATTCCGATCGCGTCGAGCGTCCAGTTCGCCTACGAGTTCCATCTGCCGCCGCCCGCTCCCCCGCCGCAGGTCGTCTCCACCAATCCGGCTGCGCCTCCGGCGGCGGCTCCGAGCCCGGTCCAGACCGGCGCCGATCAGTCGACGCTCGTCTTGGCGCAGCGACCGATCAGCGCTGCCTCTGCGTTCTCGGTGCAAGCGCGCGACTTCGAGCTCCGCCCGATCGGGTCGGTGCAGGACATCTTGCGCGTCACGCCCGGCCTCGTGATGGTGCAGCACTCGGGCGGCGGCAAAGCGAACCAATACTTCTTGCGTGGCTTTGACGCCGATCACGGCACCGACATCGCGCTGTCGATCGACGGCATCCCGATCAACATGGTCTCGCACGCCCACGGCCAAGGTTTTTCGGACACGAACTTCATCATTCCGGAGGTTGTCGAGCGCGTCGAGATCACCAAAGGTCCCTATTTCGCCGATCAAGGTGACTTCGACACCGCGGGCTCGGTGAACCTCGTCACGCGCGAAAACATGGAGCACTCGTCGCTCGGCTTCGGCGTGGGTGGCTCGCCGGGCAACGGCGGGCCTTCCTACCGTGGCCTCGTCGTCGCGAGCCCGGTTCTTTCGGGCCCAGGAGGCGGCACGATCAAGACCCTGTTCGCCGCCGAGCTCGGGCGCCAAGACGGCCCCTTCGAAAACCCCGAACAGTGGGACAAGTACAAGCTCTTCAACAAGGTCACCTTCGTCCTGACGAACCAGAGCTCGCTCACGCTCGGCGAGTCGAGCTACGCGTCGAGCTGGCACGGCTCGGGGCAGATCCCTTCACGCGCGGTCGACAACGGCCTCATCAATCGCTTCGGCTCGATCGATCCGACCGAGGGCGGTGACACCGGCCGCCACCAGATCTTCGTCACCTACAAGCTACGCCCGACCGAGAAGACCCAGCTCGACGCGCTCGTCTACGCCGGCACGTATCGCTTCGACCTCTACTCGAACTTCACGCTCTATCTCGACGACCCGATGAACGGCGACGAGATCGAGCAGATGGATCGACGCGTCTTCTACGGCGGAAAAGCGAGCTACAAAATCCGCCACGACATCGGCACCGTGCGCACCACGACGACGATCGGCGCGCAGGTCCGCAACGACGACATCCACGAAGAGCTCTGGCACACGCGCGAGCGCATCCAGCTCTCGCAAGAGCGCGGCAACGACGTCCACGAGTCGCTCGTCGGCGTCTACGCGAACGAAGAGGTCCAGCCGGTCAAATGGCTGCGCGTCGTCGGCGGTCTGCGCGGCGACTACCTCGGATTTTCGGTCGACAATCGCGTCGACGCACCGGGCGCCCCGCGCAGCGGTGAGGACGGGGCACATCAATTCAGCCCGAAGGCGAGCGTCATCGTCTCGCCGATCGACCGCAAGAACGCGCAGCTCGATCTCTACGCGAACTATGGCAACGGCTTCCACTCCAACGACGTGCGTGGCGTGTTCGCGAGCCCGTCGGTCACGCCGCTGACGCGTGCGATCGGGGAAGAGGCCGGCGCTCGGACGAGGCTCTTCGATCGGTGGGACTTCGCCGCTGCCCTCTGGCGTTTGAACCTCGATCAAGAGACGGTATGGGGTGGTGACGACGGCACGACCGGCGTCTCCGACGCCACGCTCCGCCACGGCGTCGAATTCGAGTCACGCCTCGAGATCACCAAATGGCTCGCCGCCGACGGAGCGCTCACCTTCACACACTCACAGTTCTCGACTGACAACGAGAACGGCGGCGGCCTCGCGCTCGCTCCGAAGCAGACGTGGTCCGGTGGGCTCTCCGCCCGACACGAGCTCGGTCCGGGCGCGCTTCGCGGCGGCCTCCGCTTCTACGGCATCGGCGACCGACCCGCGTCCGACGATGGCGCGATCATCGCGCCTGGCTTCACGCAGCTCGATCTTCACGTCGGCTATCGCACGCGCCGCTTCGACGTCGCGCTCGACATCGAGAATCTGCTCAATGGAGCCTTCCGCTCCGCACAGTTCGACACCGTGAGCCGTCTTCGGAACGAGCCCGCGATCGGCACGCCGCTCAATCAGGTGCCTGCCGGGCTTTGCGGCTCGAACGGCCGCGTCGCGTCGGGCGCGAACGGCGGCTTCGGCGGCTGCGAGGGGGTCGACTACACCCCCGCCTATCCCATCACCGCGCGCCTCATGACCACCCTCTACTTGGATTGAGCGAGCGAACCATGAACCGCATCATCCTTCTCGTCTCTCTGCTTTCGCTCGCGACGGTCACGTCCGCGTGCGACGACACCGAAACCACCGCGATCGTCGATAATGGCTACGCCGCGGCGGACGACGGCGGCTTCGACGCTGTGAGCTCGGTCACGGTCTACCGTGCATGGTGGCTCGTCAGCGTCTTCGCCGATCCGGTCGCAGCCCAGGCCTCCTCCGAGCCAAACCGCGTCGTTCCCGGCCAGGACAATGCGTATTTTTTGCTCGCGCCCGGCTGGGATCCGACGTCGAGCGAGCCGCCGACCAACGTCGTCGTCGCCAAATCGAACGACGTCCTCTCAGTGAAAAAGGGCGACGCCCTCCACATCACTGTCGACGACGCGCACGTTACTGGCAACTGCGCCACCGGTCATCCGCTCTCGCAAGCCGATGCTGACACGATCACGAACACGATCTTCGCCGGCGAATTTGATGGCTACACCTACGACGCAGCGACGTGCACGATGACCGCCGTTGCGACCGCCGACGTGGGTAGCGACGCGTCGACCGCCTCCGACGCAGCGCTCGACGGCGGCACGGACTGATTCGAGCTGACGCCCACCTCGCTAACTTATCATAACGAGGTACCACGAGCCTATGACCTTGAAGCATCGTGATACCGTGGTCTCCGTGAAGCTGGCCGGCACCCTTCTATTGGTTTTGTCGTCGATCCTGGTGAGCTGTGGATCGCCGTCGATGCCCCCGAAACCAGCGGTTGCACCGGTTTCGTCGCCCGATGACGAAGCGCTCGATCGCGTCATCGCGATCCACGGCGGCGCGGGACCTTGGGTCGTCGCCGGCTATCGCATGGGGCTCTACGCGGAGCACGAGCTCGGGCTTGCGCGCGGTAGCTTCGACCTCGTGGTCACGCATTTTGCGCCTCAAAAGGTGCAGTACTCATGCATCGCCGACGGCGCGGCGGCGGCGACGGGCGCGAGCATGGGCCGGCTCAATCTCGTCTTCGCCGACGCGAGTGCCGCCGACACGCACACGACCTACACGAATAAGGCGACGGGAAAGAGCGTCACCCTTCGCCTCGCGAAGACGTTCGCCGATCGCTACACCGACGTTCCGCGCCCTAAGCTCGGCGCCGCTGGTCGTGAGGTCTTGCATCTGCGCGACGACGAGATCTTCGTCGTCGACGGAGCTCCTCCTCCTCCTCCCTGACTATGCGATGCGACGCCGCTGAGAGACGGTAGAGCTCGCGTCGGAGTTGAACGCCGCCGAGACAAATTATGCTACGTGCGGGAAATCCCTCATGCCGCCTGCAAGCGAAACGCCGATGCTCGATTTCGTCCTTCGAAACTTCAAAAATTTCAACGCGCGTGCGACGAAAGACGCGCTTCTCGCGTATCAGCAGCACATCGCGGCGGGCGGGAAGATGTTCTGGGCGGTCGCGGGGGCGATGTCGTCGGCGCAGCTCGGGCTGACGATCGCTCCAGCGATCCGAGCGGGCCTCATCCACGGCATGTCGGTGACGGGCGCGAACCTCGAGGAGTCGCTCTTCCGTCTCGTCGCTCATCACGCCTATCGCGACATTCCGAACTATCGCTACCTCACGAAGGCGGACGACACGAAGCTCTTGAATGACCGCCTCCGTCGCGTGACCGACACCACGATTCCGGAGGACGAGGCGTTTCGTGCGGTCGAAAAAATCGTCGTGCCGATGTGGAAACGCGCGACCGAGAACGGCGAGCGTCGCTTCTGGCACGAATACTTCTACGAGATCGTTCGAGCGCTCGACCTCCAAGCGGTCGAAGGCGACCCGGACGCGTGCTGGCTCTTGGCGGCGGCGGAGGCGAACCTGCCGATCGTCGTTCCCGGCTACGAGGACTCGACGTTCGGAAACATCTTCGCGTCGTACGTGAAAACCGGAGAGTGCAGCGCGAGCATCGTGAAGTCCGGCATCGAATACATGGTCGCGTTCTACGATCAGTACCGCGCGCTATCGGCCGGAGCGGGCTGCGGGTTCTTCCAGATCGGCGGCGGCATCGCCGGCGACTTTCCGATCTGCGTCGTCCCTTCGATCAAATACGACCTGCAAGAAGACGTGAAGCCCTGGGCGTACTTCTGCCAAATCAGCGACTCGACGACGTCGTACGGCTCGTACTCGGGCGCGACCCCGAACGAGAAAATCACGTGGGACAAGCTCACCGAAACGACGCCGATGTTCGTCATCGAGTCCGACGCGACGATCGTCGTCCCCCTCATTTTGTCGGCGCTCCTCGAATGGTCTCGCACGAGGAGCGGCGTCGCCAACGTGATCGCCGCCCGTTGAAGCCGAGGCGTCGAAGCGACGAATCCGACATCGCTGCGGCGCTCTGCGCCGAGATCGAGGAGCGCATCGCGCGGCGGTCAGTCGCAGACGATGCCACCGTCGACCTTGGCACCGCCGTCGACCGCGGCATTCGTCGCCGGTTGCGGCCCGGACGACGGTGACGAGCAGGCCGAGAGCAGGCCTCCGATCGCGGCAGCCAAGAGAAGTGGGCTCGCGCGCAACGTCCGATCGTCGTTCATTTCGCCGTCTCTTCTAGCACGCGGACGCGGCTCAGCCGCCGGACGCGCCCGACGAGGACGAGGTCAGGCTCGCTAGTCTCGGTTCGCTCGTACCGACCGCCAGGCGACGCCTTTGGTCGGGCGCGGCGAGCGTTAGCGCGGTCACTCCGTTCTCGAATCGTCTCGCGCGGCTGGCGCGTTCGTCGACGTCGCAGCCTCGCCGGAACTCTTCCGTGCTCTTTCGCACGGTGAAAGGTCGGCGAACGTGCGTTACGCTCGCCGCCATGAGCGCGAAAAAGACGAAGAAGAAGCCTGCAGCGAAGAAGCCCGCGGCGAAGAAGAAGGTGGCTCCGAAGAAGTCACCCGCGAAGAAGATCGCGCCGAAGAAGGCGAAGGCGAAGGCAGCGCCGAAGAAGATCGCGCCGAAGAAGGCGAAGGCGAAGGCGGCCCCGAAGAAGATCGCGCCGAAGAAAGCGAAGGCGAAGGCGGCCCCGAAGAAGACCGCGCCGAAGAAGGCGAAGGCGAAGGCGGCCCCGAAGAAGGCGAAAGCGAAGGCGGCGCCGAAGAAGGTGACGCGCAATCACGACGCCGAGTCGCATCGTGACGGTGCAGGTCATCTGCCGAAGAAGATCGCGGAGGATTTTCGCGAAGAAGCGCGTGAGAACGCGAAGCGCAAAGCGGACGAGCGCCCCGACGACGCGATGCTGAAGGGTCGCAGGGACGATATCGCCGAAGAGCTCGGTGAAGAGGTGGTCGAGTCGGCGACGTCCGGCGAGAACGACGAAGAGGGTAGCTTGAAGGAGCTCGACGAAGAGGCGGGCGGTCCGTTCGTTGTCACGAGCGGCAACACCGAGTTCGCCGCGGGCACCGACGAGTCGAACCCCGAAGACGCCACGCGCGAGCCGTTCCCCACGGCCTGAGCAGGTGCCTCGATGGTCTGAATTTACGGTGTATACATAGCGCTGAAGGAGCTTCCGATGAGACGTTCGCGTGTCGTTGCGTGGGTTGGTTTAAGTGTCTTTACGCTTGCCGTCGAGGCGGCCGGTTGCGGCGGTGACGACATCACCGTCAATCCGCTCGACGCGAGCACCGGCGACGCGTCGATCATCACCGATGGCTCGCAGCCCGGTGACGCGTCGACCGCCGTCGCGACGGTTCCCCAAACCGGAACGATTTCGGGCGCGGGTCTGTCGGCACCGGTCGACGTCGTGCGCGACGAATGGGGCAACCCTCACATCTACGGCAAGACCGTCCCCGACGTCGCGTACGTGCAGGGGTACGTGACGGCGCAAGACCGCATCATCCAGCTCGAGTTCGAGCGCCACTTCGCGGCCGGAAAGATCGCCGAGCTCGCCGGCTCGCTCTCGGCGTCGGCCGTCGACTCGGACATCGCGATGCGCATGCACCACATGGAGAGCGACGCGCAGAAAGAGTGGGACACGCTCCAGGCCGCGCCCGACGACGTGAGCAAGGCGTGCGTCGCGCTCCTCAATTCGTATGCCGCGGGTGTGAACGCCTACGTCGCCGATCTCGTCGCCGGCAAATACCAACCGCCCGGCGGCAACCTCGGCCTCATCTACAAACCCGCGGCGGCCTCCCCGTGGCGTCCGGTCGACTCTCTCATGTTGGGCCAGCTCGAGGCCTATGACCTCGCCTACGACTCCGACGCCGAGATCACCTCGTCTCTCGTCGACCAAGAGGTCGCCGCGGTCTACGGCGGCGACCCTCTCCGCAAAGACCTCAACAAAGACCTCCAGCTCATCGCACCCCAAGATCCGACCACGACGATCACGGGCTGGACGGGCTCCGACGGAACGCGCGCGAGCGCGCCGAAATCACCACAAACTGGCTTCGATCCGCAGCTCCGCGATCTCTTGCGCAAAGATCAGAAGGTCGTCGAAGGTCTTGGTGATGACCACAAAGAGTTCCCCGAGCGCGGCTCCAACAACTGGATCGTTGGCCCGAGCCTCTCGAAGACGGGCAACGTCCTCGTCGCCAACGACACGCATCTCGGCCTCACGAACCCGGCGACCTTCTACATCGTGCATCTCCACGCCGACGACCCGAAGTTCCCGCTCAACGTCATGGGTGAGTCGTTTCCCGGCATCCCCGGCGTCATCCTCGGCATGAACCAACACGCGGCCTGGGGCGCGACCGTCAGCAACATCGACGTCACCGACGTCTACAAAGACTCGATCGTCCCCTGCACCGGCGTTGACGCCGGACCGGACGGCGGCATCGTCGGCGCGCCGTGCACGACCTACAAATCGGCGCCCGTGCCCCTCACCGCGCGGCAAGAGAAGTTCAACATCGGCCTCGGCGGCGCGATCGCGAGCACCGTCACGGTCACGATGTACGATGACCCGAACCACGGGCCGATCATCCCGCGCCCGAACGCGACGCATGACGGCATCGAGCCGCTCGGCCCGACCGAGCTCGCGGTCTCCTATACGGGGTACACGCCCTCGCAGCTTGTCCGCTTCGTCTTCAATCTCGACCGCGCCGCGAGCATGAAGGACGCGTTCGCCGCGCTCGACGCCGACTTCGACTACGGCGGCCAGAACTGGGTCGTCGGCGACGATCAGGGCAACTTCGGCTGGTCGCAGTACGTGCGCGTCCCACGTCGCGCGTCGGCGACCCTCGAGCCGTGGAAGGTCCTCCCCGGCGACGGCACCGACGACTGGGTCGGTACGCTCGACCCGAAGTACATCCCTCACGCTTACAACCCCGCCGCCGGCTTCCTCGCGACCGCCAACGCCGACCCGATCGGCGTGACGCTCTCGAACAGCCCGTTCCTCGGGCAACCGAACGGGCCCGACGGTCTGCCGCTCTATCTCGGCTGGCAGTACGACTCCGGAACGCGCGTCGGCCGCATCACCAAGCGCCTCCAAGCGGCGACGGCGGGCGGCGCGAAGGTCGGGCTCGACGACCTCCAATCGATCCAAGCGGACGCCGTCACCGAGTGGGGTCAGGCGTTCAACCCGACCATCCTCGCGGCCGCGAACGCGCTCCAGGCCGAGCTCACGACGCCGGGCACCCACCTCGACATCGCAACCCTCGCGGCCGGTCTCACGCCCCAAGAAAAGGCGGTTCTCACGGCGTACATCCCGATCATGACGGGTTGGACGTTCGACACGCCTTCGGCGACCGCGACCGATGGTACGTCGACCCCCGCGCAGATCGCCGACTCCCAAGCCACGCTCATGTACGCCCAGTGGCTCAACTACTTCCAGAACGACGCGCTCGGTGACGAGCTCGCGGCGCTCAACGTGTCGATCGGAACGCAGTTCGAGGAGAAGCTCCTGGCCAAGGCGTGCAACGATCCGACGCATCTCGCGGAGGGGATTTCACCGATCACGAGCGACCCGATCCTGTTCGACGACGTGACGACCGGCGCGACCGTCGAGTCCAAGCGCTTCATCGCCGCGCGTGCGCTCGTCAAGGCGATCGATGCGCTCTCCACGCGCCTCGGCAACGACTCCACGACGTGGCGTTGGGGGACGGTCCACACGCTCACCCTCAACTTCTTCTCGGCGGGCCTCGGCCCGGCGATCCCGGGCGCCGACGCTGGCTTCCCGAACGGCTTCCCGCGCCACGGTGACGTCGGCACGGTGGACGTCGGCTCGCACAGCTTCTCGACCGCGAACAACTTCACGTACGCGAACGGCCCGGCGATTCGCTTCGTCGCCGAGCTCACCAAGACCGGTCCGGTCGCTCGCAACGCGCTCCCCGGCGGTGCGATCTACGATCCGGCGTCCCCGCACTACGCCGACCAGATGGAGCTCTGGCGCCAGAACAAGACGTACGATCTGGCCTACCAAGATCCGGCCGTCGTCACGACCGCGCTCAAAGAGCTGCAGAACCATGGAGACGGCCGCATCACGTTCACCCCCTGATTCACGCTCGATTCGTCGGTGTTGAACGCGCGGCGACCTTCACGGGTCGCCGCGTTTTTCGTTCTCAGCGATGACCACCGTGCCCTTCGCCACGCCAGCCGTGCTGAGGAGGCGCCGGCGCTCGTCGTAGACCCAATGTCCGGCGGTGACCTAAAGCGTGAAGTCGTCGCCGACGACGGTGTCGCTCGGAACCCAAAGGGTGCCGTAGACCGGATCATCGACCCATGATCCATAAGGGTCGAGCGGCTCACGAAAACTGTCGACCGCGCTCACGTCGTCGTCAGCGACGTTTGTATCGTCTGTCAGCTGGGTGCTTCCTTGCGGCTGCATCGGATATCGCGGCGCCTGATCGTCGTCACACGCGGCGAGCGAAAGGGCGACCATCACGTGCGCGTCCCATCATTCATGGCCACAAGACTCACTCTCGAACGTCGAGATTCGAGACCATGAGACCATGAGGCGAGACGAGAGATCCCGTCATTGGTCTTGCTATGTGAGCTCAAACCTGCAATGAGTCCGCGCGGGGATTCGAAGGCCTCGAAGCATGAGGCTCCAACATCTGGAGACACGAGAAAACCATGGCGAAGAAGAAGACGGAGAAGAAGATCTCGAAGGCCGCATTCGTGCGTGGGATCGACCTGAGCATGCCGGCCAAAGAAGTCGTCGCGAAGGCGAAGGCCGACGGCATCACCTTGAGCGAGGCGTACGTCTACAACGTCCGCGCGACCTCAAAAACGAAGAAGACGGGCGGCGGCCGTGGCCGTGGTGGTCGTCGTGGCCCCGCGCCGAAGAGCAGCCCCACCGCCACCGTCCGTGTCTCGCCGGGTCGTGGTAGCGCCGAGGAGCTCCTCCGCGCCGTCGCCGCCGAGCTCGGTCTCGCCCACGCGATCTCCGTGCTCGAAACCGAGCACAGCCGCGTGCGTCGTCTCATCGGCAGCAACGCCTAAGGTTTACACCTAGGCTAAGGCAGCAATGCCTGCGACTCACGTCGCGAACGAAGGCGGGCTCACCTCGGTGGGCTCGCCTTTTTTCTTTCGGCCCGTGCGTTGCAACGATCGGTAGACACCTCATTACCCTACGGATCAAATGGCTCCTATCCCCCGGATTTCGAATCGGTCTCGCCTGCCTCTAGCGACCAAAAACCCACGCGTGCGGCCGATTCGCATCCACGGCGAAGGAGCAACGGAGAAGACCTCATGAGCAAGCTCACCGGAAAACGAATCGCAATTTTGGCAACAAACGGCTTCGAAGAATCGGAGCTCTTGAAGCCGCGGGAAGCGCTCGACGCCGAGGGGGCGAAGACGACGGTCATCTCACTCGAGACCGGAGCGATCCAAGGGATGAAGCACGACAAGAAGGGTGAGACCGTGAAGGTCGATGCCACGCTCGAAGGCGTGAAGGCAGGCGACTTCGATGCGCTCCTGCTCCCGGGCGGTGTCGCCAACCCCGACGCCCTTCGAATGAATGCCAAGGCGGTCGAGCTGGTGGCTGCGTTCGTGCGCGCGAACAAGCCGATCGCCGCGATTTGTCACGGACCGTGGACCCTCATCGAGACCGGCATGGTGAAGGGGAAGACGATGACCTCGTGGCCTTCGCTCAAAACCGATCTCATCAACGCTGGGGCCAAGTGGGTCGATCGCGAGGTCGTCACCGACGGCAACCTCGTCACGAGCCGCAAACCGGACGATATTCCTGCGTTCGTGAAAGCGTTCGTGGAGCTTCTCACGCGGAGCGTGACGCATAGCGTCTCCGCGCAAGCGTAGACGCCGCGATTGCAGACCTTGAGGTCATGCAGTTAGCTACGCTTCACCATCATGGATGACGTGGGGGGGGCGAAGGCGCGGAGCAAGCTACGGCTGCTGCTCGTCGAAGATTCGGAGAACGATGCGCTGCTCGTCCTCCGCGCGCTGCGGGCCGGCGGCTACGACGTCACGCAGACGCGTGTGTGGACGCGGGACGGGCTCGAGACCGAGCTCGACAAGGGCGGTTGGGACGCCGTCATCTCCGACTACAACATGCCTGCGTTCAGCGGGCCGGAGGCGCTCGCGATCGTGAAGGAGCGCCGCCTCGACCTCCCGTTCCTCATTGTGTCCGGCACGATCGGAGACGAGGATGCGGTGCGTGCGATGCGCGCGGGCGCGCACGATTACTTGATGAAGGACAAGCTCGCTCGCCTCGCGCCGAGCCTCGAGCGCGAGCTCCGAGAGGGCAGAGGTCGGCGTGATCGTCGGGACGCGGACGCCGCCGCTGCGATGGCGACGCAGCAGAAGGAGATCGCGGAGGCGGCGAGTAACACCAAGTCGCTCTTCCTCGCGAACGCGAGCCACGAGCTGCGCACGCCGCTCAACGCCATCATCGGATTCTCCGAGATCCTCACGTCCGATCCGAGCGAGCCTCTCACCGCCCGTCAACGCGAATACCTCCAACACATTCTTCAGAGCGGGCGGCATCTCTTGATGCTCATCAGCGACATCTTGGATCTCTCCAAGGTCGAGGCTGGCAAGATGGATCTCAACTTCGAGCCGACCGCGGTCGAGGACGCCACGCGCAACGCGCTCGAGGCCCTCGCGCCGATCGCCGAGAAGAAGGGGGTCTTGCTCCAGATCGAGATCGCGCCCGCGCTCCCGCCCTTGAACGCCGACCCACTCCGCTTCCGACAGATGCTCTACAATCTGCTCTCCAACGCGATCAAGTTCACGCCCGAAGGCGGCGTCGTGAGCCTGAGCGCGAAGCTCGGTGGCGGCTCGCTCCAGATCGCGGTCTCCGACACCGGCATCGGGATCAAGGCGGCGGACTTGCCGCGTCTTTTCCAGGAGTTCCAGCAGCTGCCCTCGTCACGTGGCCTCGCCGAAGGCACGGGGCTCGGCCTCGCGCTCACGAAGCGGCTCGTCGAAGCGCACGGCGGAACGATCGAAGCGGCGAGCACCGAAGGTCATGGCGCTACCTTCACGATCAAGTTCCCGCTCGTCGACATCGGCGAGCGCCGGACGCGCTCGGGTGAGCGCCGCGCTGCAGCTGCATCGAGTCATCGCACGATCCTGGTCGTCGAGGACGACCTCCTCAGTCGTCGGCTCGCGTGCGACGTCTTGAAGGCGCGCGGTCACGAGGTGCTCGAGGCGGAGGACGTCGACCAAGCGGTGGCGATCTTGAATTCGACGCCTCCAGCGATCGTGCTCACCGACATTCGCATCCCCGGCGGCGGCGGCGAGCGCGTCTTGCGCGCGGTCCGGAGCAACCCCGAGCTCCGTGCCATCCCCGTGCTCGCTACGACCGCGAACGCGATGATCGGAGCGCGCGAGCGTCTCATCGAGCAGGGGTTCGACGACTACGTCTCGAAGCCGCTCGACATCTCGAAGCTCGGCCCGCTCGTCGAAGCGTTTCTGGCCAAGAGCGTGCGCTGAGCCTTACGCCGCCGACTTGAAGACGTAGGTCTGCGTGTCCGGAATGTCGGTTGCTTGCAGCGCGGTGTCGACACCGAGGAGCGCACGGACCTCGGAGAGCGGCGTCGACCAGTGCGATGCCCAATCGAAGCCGAAGAAGGGCCTGGCCTTCTTCCCGATCGCCCAGCCGCGCATCGTCTCGGTCATGATCGCGTCGCGCGCGCGGATGTTCTTGGTCGCGAGGTGCAAGAACGCCATCGAGATGAGGGCCGCCGAGAGCCGCGAAGGGAGCTGAGCGAGGTAGAAGGCCTGGAGGCCGATCTCACCGGCCACGTCGGTACGGAAGCCCGTCACCACGTGCCAGACGTCGTGCGTCTCGCGCAGGTGAGTCTTGATGTAGCGGACGTCACCGGCCTCGTGGTCTGGAACCGGGATCGCTGCGGGATCGAGCCCATTGGCGACCATGTGATCGGCGAAGTCGCGTCCGAGCGTCCCTTCCGGGAGCTTTTGGAGCTCCTTCAAGTTGATGGTGCCGAGCCGCGTGCCCTCTCGGAGCGCGCGGGCCCCTTGCTCATCCTTCGACACGAAGGCGGCGACCTCCGTCAGGATCTTGAGGCTCGAGCCGCTGTCGGCGATCGCGAACACCTCTCCAAGCTTGTTCGGATCCTGCGAAAGCGACCAAAAGCTCTTCAACATCTTCATCGTCTTGAAGGGATTCATGCGGTGCCTCGTTCCCTTCCAGAATGCGAGCTTCGGCTCACATCTTCAACTCGCTTTCAGCAATCTGCTAAAAATGCACGAATCAACGGCTTTTCAACCACTTGGTTGACGGAAAGCGAGCTGTAGCTCACATTATAGTCATGCCTAGGCCAGCGCTCACTCAGCCGCGAAAGCTCCCGACTCAGGCGCGCGCGCTCGAGACGGTGGAGGCCATCCTAGCGGCGACGAGGAGGGTGATCGTCAAGCAAGGATACGAGGGGACGACGACCAACCGTGTGGCGGAGGTCGCGGGGGTGAGCATCGGCTCGCTCTACCAATACTTCCCGAGCAAGGACTCGCTGCTCGCCGAGCTCGTCGACCGGCACCTCAACAAGATGCTTCACGTGCTGTCGACGACGGCGGCGGAGGGGCAAGCCTCGACGATCGAGGAGGCGGCGCGCACGATCATTCATGCCGTCTTCGCCGCGCATCGGGTGAGCCCGAAGCTTCACCGCGTGATCATGCAACAGATGGCGCGGATCGGAACGATCGAGAACATCGACGCGTTCGAGAAGCAGACCGAGCAGCTCGTCGTCGACTTCCTCACGAGCCATCACTCCGAGGTGCGTCCCAAGAACGTGAAGCTCGCCGCGCGCGTGGCGCTCCTCGCGGTGCGAGGGACGACGCTGTGGACCGTGCTTCGCCGGCCGGAGCAGCTCGACGACGAAGAATTCCAGGCCGAGCTCACCGACATGGTGATCCGCTACCTCGTCAAGGGCTCGTAGCAGTCCGGCGGGTGGGGGGCGTCTATCGGCTCGAGGGTGGCGGGGTCGGCCCTTCCGCGGGCGTTTCGTCGTTTTCGGTGCTCCCGCTGCTGCCGGTGGCCGCGTGGCTGAACGCACCGACCTTTGCCGGTGGATGCTCGAGCGAAGGAGCGCCGAGGCTGCCTCCTGTGACGCCGATCTCGCGATCGAGCTTTTCCACTTCGGCGACCTCGTGTTCGCTTTCGTTCGAGAGCGCGACACCTGCGGCGGCGCCTGCCGCTCCACCGATCGCTGCGCCCGCGATCACGCCGACGGGCCCGGCGAGGATCCCGGCGGCCGCTCCCGCGATGGCACCGGAGACCGTGCCGGCGCCGACGTTCTCGACGCGCTTCTCGGCCTTGCGCTCTTTACGGGTCTTCGCGAGCTGTTTGGCGGTAGCGGCGTCGTCGAATTTCATGCTCGATAAGAATGCATCCTCGGTGCCACCCCGGATGCGCTGAAACCCGCGAGAAATGGCAAAATGTGGTGGTGCGAAGCGCCACAGCAGAGGCGCTTGTCGCACGGTTTCGTCACCGCCTAACGGCGCGCGCTAGGCGACGTTGAGCGGCAAGCGCGCTGGCGTGTTCGGTCGCGAATACCAGGTCGCTTGGCGATCCTCGATGGCGGACACCTGAGCGGCGTCGAGCTGCGGAAACGTCGGACGACCGACGAGGAATGCGCCGAGAGCAGAGAGCTCGGGCTCGTCGGCCACGATGACGACGGACTCTCCCTTTTCGAGCACCGCTTGCGCGGCGATCTGCGCGGGCACTGCCGCGTCGAGCGTCGCGATGACCTCGACGACGCCGACGAAGTCGAGACGGTCGGCCAAGAGCTCGGCGGTCTGGATCGCCGCGGCGTCGTTCTTCACGAGCACGCGATCGACGTTCGGCGCGCCTTCTCTCACGAGCTTTGCGCCCATCGCTCGGATCGTCTGGCGCCCTTCGAGCGACAGATGCGTGCTCGTCCGGTCGCGGAGCGAGGTCCTCACCAAAAAGACGTTCATCGTTCTCCCGCCTTTGGCCTTCGCGGCGACCTGGCGACCTATGCCTGCGTTACTTCTTCTTCTTCTTTTTGAGGAGATCGGCGAACGTGCCGAGCGTCTTGGGGGCAGCGGCCTTGCCTTTGGCCGCTTCGAAGTCGGCGCGCTCGGCCGCCTCGGCGGCGCCTTTGATCGAGAGGCGGAGCTTGCCTTCGCCGGTCTCGAGAACCTTGGCGGTGACCTTGGTGCCTTCCGGGAATGACTTACGGAGATCGGTGCCGCGTGGGACGCCGAGCTCGGCTTGGGGGATGAGACCGCGACCGCCCTTGCCCGTGGTGCCATCGATCTGGACGAAGATGCCGTACGTCTCGATCCGCTCGACCGTGCCGTTCACGACCGAGCCGACCTTCACCGACGCGTTGCCGCCGAGCGAGACGGTGCTGCCGACCGCCGCGTCTTTCGGCGCGAGGACGAGCGAGATCTTTTTGGCGATCTTGTCGAGCTTCTTCACGACGACGAGGAGCTCTTCACCCTCTTCGGCGCTCACGTTCTTGCCGACCTCCGAGACGTGGAGCAACGCTTCGACGCCGGGAGCGAGCTTCACGAACCGGCCGAACTCGGTCTTGCGAACGACGACGCCGGACATAACGAGCCCTTCGGCGACCGCGATGCCTTCCCACGGGTCGGCGGCGAGCGCCTTGAGCGAGAGCGAGATCTTCTTCGTGCTGCCGCCCGGCCGCGTGGGCTCGACGTCTTTCACGTCGACGACCTGGACCTCGACCGCGTCGCCGGGCTTGAGCGAGTCGCTCGGCGCGGCGCTGCGATCATAGCTGATCTCCGAGCGCGGGATGAGCCCCTCGACCCCGCCGAGATCCACGAACGCGCCGAAATCACGGATGCTCGTGACGGTGCCTTGGAGGACGGCGCCCTTGACGATGTCGCTCATCGCGCGCGCGGACGTCTCGTTCTGCGCGCGGCTCAAGGCAGCGCGGCGGGAGACGACGACGCTCTTGCCGCCGTCCTTGATTTCGGTGACGACGAACTGGAACGACTGGCCGATCATCGCCTTGGCCTCGTCGACCTCGATGCGGCGCGAGTCGATTTGAGACATCGGGCAGAAGGCGCGAGCGGCGCCGAGCTCGACCTCGAGCCCGCCTTTGTTGAGGGCGACGACTTTGCCATCGACCGTCATCCCGGAATTTTTCGCCTGCTCGAGCGCGGCGATGCTGCCGGGCTTTCCGAGCGAGCGACCGAGGCGATAGAGGCCGTCGGTCTCGTCGACGACGTGGGCGCCGACCTTTTCGCCTACCGCGTAGGGGATAGTGCCGTCGGCTTCGCGCACCTCGCTCGCCTCGAAGAAGGCTTGCTGCTTGCCGTCGAGCTCGACGAACACGGCGTCTTTGCCGATGCTGACGACGACCCCTTCAACGCGATCACCCACGCGGAACGAGCGACGCCGTTGCATCGGCGCCTGGCTCTCGAACATGTCTGCAAACGAACCGCTCTTGTTTTCGTTCATGGGCTGATCGCGTTTCTACAGGATAAAATGAGGAGCTGTCGTTTCAGATGACGAATCAGGCGAGCTGCTTGAGCATCACGTCGGCGCCGCTCACCTCGAATTTGCCGCCCTTTTCGATGTTGAGCTGCTTCACGACGCCGTCGTCGACGAGGAGCGAGAAGCGCTGCATGCGAAGGCCCATGCCGCCGGCGGTGAGGTCGACCTCGAGGCCGAGCTTCTTCGTGAGGTCGGCGCTGCCGTCGCCCAAGAAGCGGATCTTGCCGATCGCCTTTTGGTCGCGACCCCAAGCTGCCATCACGTAGCCGTCGTTCACGGCGACGCACCACACCTCGTCGATGCCTTTGCCTTTGAGAGCCGGCAGCGCGGCGAGGTAGCCGGGCACGTGCTGGGACGAGCAGGTCGGCGTGTAAGCGCCGGGCAGGCCGAAGATCACGACCTTCTTGCCCTTGAGCGCCTCGGCCACATTCACCTTCTGCGGCGAGGCGGGACAGGCTTCGCCGAACTCGACCGACTCGGTGAGGACTGCGTCAGGGATACGTTCACCAACTTTGATCGTCATTGCAATGGCCTCCTGCGGGGTGTGTGTAGGGTCGATGCTCGTAGCCCGAAATCGGTCGCGCGAAAAGGCGCGCCGCACGCGGGTGCTACGCTCGCCCCGCCACGTGAAGACCCTTTATTCGATCCACCATTCGCCCTGGTCCGAGCGCGCGCGCTTCGCTCTGCTGCACCACGGCTTCGAATTCGTGGAAAAAGAGCACGTTCCGCTCATCGGCGAGCTCGCGCTCCGCTTTCGAGCGAAGAAATGGACGGGCGTCAGCGTCCCGCTTCTGGTCGACGACGGCGGAACGGCCGTCCAGGGGTCTTTGGCGATCGCTGAGCACCTCGACAAAAGTGGGAAAGGGAAGGGCAAGACCCTCTTCCCGGCTGGCAAACGCGAGCTCATCGGCAAGCTCTACGACGATCTCGAGGACTCGATGAGGGCGGCGCGGGAGCGCTTCGTGAAGCTCTTTCCGACCAGCCGTGAGGCGCAGATGGAAGCGCTACCACCGCTTCTCCGTAAGCTCCCGCTCGCGGGCGCGATGGCGAACATGGGCGCGTCGTTCATCGCGCGCAAATATGCCGCGAACGATGGCAACGTCGACGAGCGCATCCGGAACGGGATGCTGCGGGTCCAAAACGCGCTGGCGGGCAGGGACTACGTCGTGGGCGCCGACCTCTCGTTCGCCGACATCTTGTGCGCGAGCGTGCTGCAGACGGTGAGCCCTTTCGACGACACGTACCTCGATTTTCCGCCAGCGACGCGGAAGCTCTGGTTCGATGCGCCCGTCGCCCACGAATTCGCCGACCTGATGACCTGGCGCGACGCGCTCTACGCGAAGCACCGTCCTATCGACCCGGAGCACCGATGACCTTTTCCGTAAAAGAGAATGCCGACAAGATCGAGAGCCTCGACCTCGGCGACGACGCCCGAACCTCGCGGCTCGTGCTCGCGCCCGCGCGCGGCGGCATGGCGACGCGCCTGATCCTCAAGAAGAAGCACCTCTTCTACCTCGACGAGCAGACCCTCCGCGACGAGAAGGAGAGCGTACGTGGCGGGAGCCCCGTGCTCTTCCCGTCGCCCGGCAAGCTCGAGGGCGATCACTACGAATGGCAGGAAAAAAAGGGGAAGCTCAAGCAGCACGGCTTCGGCCGGCTCCTCCCCTGGACCGTCGCCGAGCAGAGTGGCGGCGACGACGCGCGCGTCACCCTCCGCCTCGATGCGAACGACGAGACGCGCAAAAATTGGCCGTGGGAATTCCGTGCAGATTACACGTACATCCTCTCGACCGAGAAGCTCCGGGTCGAGCTCGCGATCACGAACACGGGCACGGAGGCGATGCCGTTCGGTGCCGGCTTCCACCCCTACTTCCACGTGAAGCGCGCGGAGAAGGGGAAGGCGAAGATCGAGACGAACGCGACCCAGGCGTTCGACAACATCTCGAAAGAGACCGGGCGCCTCACGCCGATCGAGCTCGGCGGTGACGAGGTCGACCTTCATTTGATCGATCACACCGGTGACTGCGTGCTGCGGGTCGGTGACGGCGGCGCGATCGTGCGCGGCTCGGACGACTTCAAACGATTCGTGATCTGGACGCAGCCCGGAAAGGACTTCGTGTGCGTCGAGCCCTGGACCTCACCGGGCAATGCGCTCAACACGAACGAAGGCTTGATCGTCGTCGAAAAGGGCGAAACGAAAAATCTATGGGTCGAGTACGCGGGCGTCTGAGGCCCGCGCTCGCTCGAGAAGCGACGATTTCAATTTTCGTGTGGTTACCGTCTTGAAAAGTAGGAGGCTAGAGCGATGAACGAAGAGGCCAAAGATGGAGTTCGCGCCATCGTGCGCGACGCCTACGGCAAGGTGGCGGCCCAGAGCGTACCGAGCAGCGCGCCAGGATGCTGTGGTGGAAGCAGCGCGGACGCGAGCCTGAAGTTTGGCTACACGGCCGAAGACCTCGCGGCGGTTCCAGAGGGTGCGAACATGGGCCTTGGCTGCGGCAACCCGCAGGCCATCGCCGCGCTGCAGGCCGGCGAGACGGTGCTCGATCTCGGAGCGGGAGGAGGCTTCGACTGCTTCCTCGCCGCCAAGCAGGTCGGACCGAGCGGCCACGTCATCGGCGTCGACATGACGCCGGACATGGTGAGCAAGGCTCGAGCGAACGCACAGACGCTCGGCGCGACCAACGTCGACTTCCGCCTGGGCGAGATCGAGCACTTGCCGGTGCCGGACGGCACGGTCGACGTCATCCTCTCGAACTGCGTCATCAACTTGAGCCCAGACAAAGCAGCCGTGTTCGGCAGCGCCTTCCGCGTCCTCAAGGCCGGTGGCCGTCTGGCGATCTCCGACGTAGTGAAGCTGAAGGAGCTGCCGCCCGTGCTCGAGCACGATGTCGCAGCGCTCACCGGCTGCGTGTCGGGCGCGGTGACCGTCGCCGCGCTCTCGGCGCTCCTCGAGGCGGCAGGGTTCGAGGCCGTCGAGGTCCGCGTTCGAGAAGAGAGCCGTGCGTTCATCCGTGACTGGCTCCCCGGCTCCGGCGTCGAGAGCTACGTCGCGTCGGCGACCATCGAAGCGAGGAAGCCTGGCGGCAAGACATCTTGCTGCGGAACGTCTCGCTCTTGATTCGAGGTCTCCGACGCTAGCGTCGTCCGATCAGCCGGAGGGCTCCTCGGCCTTCGGGGAGGCATTGGCAGCGGAGACGCTCGAACGTTGGCGCGCAGGCCACGGCAGAAAGAGCAAGAACGCGCTGTCCTCCAGCGCCTCCACGTCGTGCAGGACGTCCGCGCGCAGCGTCAGCAACGTGCCAGCCTCGGCGCGCACGATCTCGGTCGGAAGCTGCAGCCTCACCGCCCCCTCCATCACTTGGATCGAAACGCACTCGGCGGCGCGGTGAGGATTCAAGCGCGCGCCGGTCGACATCACGACGAGGACGACTCGGAGATCAGGCTCCTTGACGAGGGTGGTGGCGGCGTGAGGCTGGCTGCGCTGCGCCAACGTCTTGCGTAACGCGGCGATCTGCTCGGAAACGTTCAGGGCAAGCTTGTCGTCCATGACCGTCGGCAAGCATTCGACGTGCCGTGCCGCCTGGCTTAGGTCGTGGCAGGGCTAGGCCATCGAAGCGTCCGCCTCCGCACCGCATTCCTCGCGGGTCGTTCGGCTGAGCGCGCGGCGAATGACGCCCAACCGCGTGGCAGAAACGCTGAGCGCGTCGACCCCGAGGCCGATCGCGACACGCGCTCCTCGCGCGTCACCTGCCATCTCTCCGCAGAGGGTCGTCGTCCGACCGCGGCTTCGCGCCGTCCTGATCACGCGGCTCATCAGCGTGAGCACGCGCGGGTGGATCAACGGCCCATCCGACCTACGGTCGAGCCCGAGCGTGGACGCCGTCAGGTCGTTGGTGCCGATGCTGAGAAAGTCGGCGACGGCCGCGATGGCCGAGACGGCTTCGACCGCGTCCGGCGACTCGATCATCGCCCCGATGGGCAGGGTCCTTCCCGCGAGACGTCGTACGGCATTCACCTCGTCCGGGGTACGCACGAACGGCAGGAGCACGCGAACGTCGGCATGCTCTCGCGCGCGGGCCAAGGCGCGGAGCTGCATCGCCAAGATCTCGGGATGGTCCAATAGCCTTCCTATCCCGCGCGAAGGACCGTCGCCGCCTCCCAGCCACGCCAGAGGCTTGTCGGCTCCCGCGTCGAACAACCTGACGACGACCGGTCGGCCATGCGCCTTCGATGTGACGAGCAGCAGCGCGGCGAGCTGCTCGCTCTCGCTCGGCGCCGTCGTCCGCCCGGCGAACATCATCTCGGTTCGGACCAAACCGACGCCATCGGCGGCGCTTGGAATGTCGTCGTGAGCCGACGCGACATTGACACGCAGCTCGACGCTCAAGTGCATGAGCGGAGCGCGCACCGAATCGCTCCGCAGCCGATCCGCCACGCGTTGCGTCTGCCGTTCACGCGCATTCGCGAGTGAAGGCTCGCCCGGCTCGACGCTCACGGTGGCGTCGCTCTCGCTCGCATCGACGACGAGCCACGATCCATTCGGAATCGACTCCATCGAGCCGGAGGACACGTACACGAGCGGGAGACCGCGACTCCTGGCCAGGATCGCAGCGTGCGAATTTCGGCCGATGTCACGGCGTGAGGTCATCGGCTCGTCGAGCACACCGATCACCCCGACGACGTCCTTGGGTAGCGATGCCATCAGCGTCGGGGTGACCAGCTCCGTCAGGACGACTCGGTCGCCTCTGGAGCACGCGGCCGAAGCAGAGAGATCGGTGGCCGATCCGCCCTTCAGCGCGTGGAGCAACCGCACGCGGAGATCGAGGATCAAATCAGTACACCCGCAGCCCGTCTCCGCGACGACGGCCTCGCTCGCGTCTTCGCCCTCGCCGCGCATCAAGAGCCGCGCGGCGATCTCTTCGAGGATGCGAGCCTCAGGCTCGAAGAGCTCGGCCTCCGCTCGTGGGAGCATCCGCGTAAGCTGTTGCAGCTCGCTGCGCACCCGATCGATCGCTTCGCGCAATGAAACGGGCGGAGGGCGTTCTCCCTGCGGTGGCTCGCTCTCCGTCGAGTCGATGCGAACGCTCCGCCCCACGGCGAGCCCTTCGGCCGCAGCGTGCGCCCGGATCGTCACAACCTGTCGTGCGCTGGCGTCGTGGCTTTGGGCAAAGGAGCGCCGGGCGTCGCGAACCGCGGCATGAGCACGTGGTTCTCGAGGTGCACGTGGCGCAAGGTGTCGATCTCGATGGAGGGAATCGGGAGCGAGACGGGGAGCGTCGTCGGCGACCTCCACGGCGTC
>CAJDWT010000096.1_pt1 | contig 23008 bp, 34 predicted proteins | sample 7391671 | NCBI WGS metagenome assembly CAJDWT01 (sample SAMEA7055729, study PRJEB34461) | soil metagenome | biome: terrestrial ecosystem; feature: Peninsula; material: soil | place: Antarctica | collected 2016
AGGACCCGGTCGACGATGGGCTTGAGGCGGCCCGCGGCCACGAGAGGCATGACCCGCTTGGCAAACGTACGGCCGGCCTCGATCTTCTCTTCGAGTGAGCGACCACGGAGCATCGTGCCGGTGAGCTGGACACGCTTGCGGAGCAAGTTGCCCAGGTTCAGCTGGGCGGATACGCCACCGACGAGCCCGACGAGAACGATGCGCGCCTGCATCGCCGCGCAGAGAACGTCTTCGGCGACATACGAGCCGCCGACGAGCTCGAGCACGACGTCGACGCCGCGCCCGCCGGTCGTCGCGAGGACGGCTTCGGCGAACTTTCCGTCAGGCACCAGGATGCCTTCGTCTAGACCGAGCTTGCACGCGTCCTCGAGCTTGCTCGCGGTCCGTGCGGTGCCGATGACGCGAGCGCCGAGCGCCTTTGCGATCTGCAGCCCGGCGGTTCCGACGCCGCTTCCCACCGCGTGCACGAGCACGGTGTCGCCGGACGCGAGCCTCGCTTGCGAGACCATCGCGTCGTACGCGGTAGTGAACGCCTCGGGCAGCGCCGCGGCGTCGGTGAACGACAGGCCATCTGGAATGCGCGCGAGCGTACGCGCATGCGTGACGACGTATTCGGCATACGAGCCACCGCCGACGAGGCCGCACACGCGCTCGCCGATCGTGAGCGCAGCGCCGTCGAGCACGTCGACGTCTGGCCCGAGCGCATCGATTTCACCCGCGAATTCGAGGCCTGGAATGTCTTTCGGCGCGCCCGGCGGCGCAGAGTAACCGCCCATGCGTTGCAGGAGGTCGGCGCGGTTGACAGCGGTTGCGCGGACGCGGACCCGGACCTCGCCGCGCGCGGGCTCGGGCTTTGGAACGTCGCGGAGCTCGAGCACCTCGGGACCGCCGGGCTCACGGATGACGATGGCGCGCATGCTCCACGTTTCCCGCGTCACCAGAGCGCGGTCAAGGTCGTCTTGACGGCCCAGACGTGGTTGGCCCCGTCGTAGAATGGGCCGCCGATGTTGGTGATGAACGAAATGGCCGGCTGAAAGCGCGCGAAGATGAAGCGCATCATCGGCGCGACCGTCACGCTCGATCGGCGCTCGTCGGAGATGTTCGCGCTCACGCGGTAGAGCTGCGCGAGCTCCGCCCCGACCGCGAGCTCTTTGCGCACGCGGACAGCGACGTAGAACGCGGTGACGACATCGAGATCGTAGTCGGCCGCATTTTCGGTGTCGAAGGTGACGTCGAAGACTTCGTGCGCCTGAATGATGACCGGACCGGCGATGTAACGAAGGTCGAGCGAGGGCCGAATGCCGAGGTAGGCCTCGCGGAAGAAGGCGTAATCCCACGGGCGGAGCGCGGTCGCCGCATTGGCGAGATTTTGGACAGGGCTATTGCGGTCGAACTGCGCGGTCGGCAGCATCACCCCGAGCCCACCGCCGAACGCGAGGCCGTTGCGCGTCGCCCAGACCGTGCGACCGGAGAGCTCGACGTTGCTGCCGATGATCTTCGGGGTCGTGGCCGTTGCCGGAGCGCCGTAGGCCGCCTCGTACGATCCGCCGACGAAGACGAGGCGCGAATAGACGGGTTGCTCGACCGCGATGCGGCCGACGTGGACGCCGACGTGCCCGACGTCACCGTAGCCGCGCGGATTCAAGACGCCGGACGTCTGCTCGACCGTGACCTCACCGTCGGGGTGCGTCAGCTCACTCATGATCGTCGGTCGCGGCGCCTCCGGCAGCGTGCGCGGGTCCTCGAGCTGACCGACCTTGCACCCGGCGAGCGCGAGAGTCGTGACGAGCGCGCAGGCCAGGCGAACGGGGCGGCGAATCGGAGCGGGCACGAGCTGGCGCCTACGGCGACGAGCCGGCGACGGCCTCTTCGTACGTCTTTTTGATCGTGATGACGCCGGCGTGGCTCTTCGGGAAGGGCGCGCCTTTGAGAGCGACGCGGACGCAGGCGAGCAGCTGGTCGTCGTCCTTTTTGTCCTTTTTCGTCGGACGTTTCACGCCGAGCAGGTGCCCCTCTTGGTCGATGCCGACCAGAAGCGAGATCTTCATGCGCGGCTCGTTCCAGCGCTTGCGCGCTTCGGCCGCGCACTTCTCCATCTCGTTGTGACGCGAGTCGATCGCCTCGTCAATCATCGATTCCGCCTCCGCGGAGTCCTTGGCGAATGCGTGCTCGCTCCCTGCGGGGGCGGCTCCCGCATCGGCGACAACCGCGGGCGCTTGGCCGGTCGTCGCGACGATGGCGCCGCTTCCGTTCGACGACGGCGCGGCCGGCTCGGTCGACGTGACCGCGGCGACTGCACCGGCATCGTCAGCCGCGGACGGAGACGCAGTGACGGGCGGCGCCGGCTTCGAGCCTCCGCACGCGGAGAGGACGGCGAGCACGATCGCGGAGGCGACGACGGCAACGGTTCGCATGGCGGCAGGGTCGCGCGAAGCCGCCGTCTTTGCAAACGTCGGCAAAACGTCAGGCGCGCACGAGGATGCCGCGGGCGAGAGCGAGACCGAGCGCCTCGTGGTTCTTCGCGTGGCCCGGTCGATGCGCGTGCAGCGTTCCGCGCGGCGGGCCGCCGTAGAGGAACGCGTCGCCGATGAGGTCGAGGAGCTTGTGACGCACGGGCTCGTCGGACGAAAATTCGTTCCCTGCGAACTTCGCGCCGTCCTCGCCGAGGACGACGACGCTCTCGGGCGGCGCGTGAGAGCTCGCGTGCTCGGCGAACCACGAGAGCTCACGCGCGAACAGGAACGTACGCGCCTCGGCTATTTTGTAGATAAATTCGATCCGCGAGCCATCCCACGAAGCGGAGGTCGGAAGCGAGGCGGCGAACGGCCCGCCTTGCGCGAAGTCGACCGACACCGAAAGGCCGACCGCGTCTCCGACCGCGAACCGATAGCGCGATTCACCGAGCACGATCTCCTCCTCCTTCGCGACGACGAGCGTCGGCGGAGCGGCCAGGAAGTCGAGCGTGGCGATTTCGTCGCACCAAGCCCGGGCGCCGCCGTCCAAGATCGGCAGCTCGGCTCCGCTCACCGCGACGGCGACGTTGCGATACGCGCCGAGGGCGGCGAGCGCGGCGAAGAGATGCTCCACGCACGCCAGCTTCTCGCCGGTCGCGAGCGCGATCGCAGTCGTGCGCGGCTCGGGCGCCCAGGTCCACGCATCGAGCGTCCCACCCTTGCCGTCCATGTGCAGGGTGGTCGGGCCTTCCGCCTTCGTGATCGCGACGGTCGTCTCGCGGCCGGAGAAGAGACCCGTGCCGCGGAGCTCGACCGTGCTCATCGGCCGCGCCTCGCGAGGAGCGCCTGCGCCGCCACGGCGACGAGGAACGCGCCGAGGCCCCATGCATAATACACCCAGTTCGGCGCTGGTTTTCCGAGCTTTTTCACCCCAGTCGAGTCGTCCATCGCCTTCTCGAACGCGGGGATCAGGCGGGTCGCCGACGGAACCGCGAAGCTCGCTGTCACGATCGACGAGCCCGTGTCGTCGGGGAACATCATCTGCATCGTCGTCATGCGGACGTTCGTGTCGGTCGTGAGGTCGCCGACGATGAGACCGACCTTACCTCCGTCCGGCCGGATGTGGACGAGGTGCCGCGCCTCCTTCCACGTCCCCTTCGAATTCGCGTAAACGGCGGGCATCCCCGCGGCGATCTCGGCGAGCGCAGGCTCTTCGAGCGCCGCTTGATGAGGCGAGTGGGAGAGCGTTGCGCGCGGGTCGAGCGGTGAGATCTCCGTCGGCTCGACCCAGAGCTTGGCGACGTTCGGGCTCGTCCCTGAGCCGGCATCGACCCGCGTGAACGTGGCGGGCGCGACGAAAACGAAGGGCCCGCCGCCCGGGATATCGGGGGTCGAGGCGGCATGACCGGCCACAAAGGCAACGACAACCGCGAAAAGGACGGTCGGGAGCCAACGTATCGCCGCTCTTTGCCTCATCGTGGCTGCCATTCTTGCCCCTGTCCGAAAGAGTAGGTAAACGAAAAATGGAACATGGCGAACAAGTGCGTACAGCTCATCATCCGAGGCCGCGTCACTGGGGTGTACTTCCGCGCGTCCGCGCAGCGTGAAGCAAAGCGCCTCGGCATCACGGGCTGGGTGCGAAACCGCAACGACGGTTCGATTGAAATCATGGCGGAAGGCGACGAGGACGTCATCAAGGAGCTCGTGAGCTGGTCTCATCACGGCCCTACCGCCGCCCGCGTCGACGGGGTAGACGTCCGCTGGCGAGGGTATTCCGGCGAATTTTCAGGTTTCGCGATCATGCCGTGAAGCGCTTTCGCCGCTCGCGCGTTCCAAGGCCAGTGACTCGAAAGGCGCACGCGGCTCTCCTCGGCTTCGCTCTCGCGCTGTGCCTTCCACATGTCGCCGCGGCCGACGACGCCGGCGTGCCCGCCGAGGACCCCCGCGCGGTCGCCCTGCGCGGCCTACACGGTGATTTCCGCGCGCGTAAAGCGGCCGCCGCCGAGCTCGTGGCGATGGGCGAGCCCGCCCTGCCCGCCGTCATCGTCACCTGCGCGCGTCCGAACGGCGAGTCAGAGACGAAATGGTGCGAGGACACGCTCGATCGCTTCGGGATGCGCACGGCCGCCGACCAGGTGCAGGTGAGCTCGGAGGACACGCTCGTGCAGGTGCTCGAGGCCTTCGGCGAAACGAAGGACGTCGACGCCCTACCCGCGGTCTTTCCCTTCGTCGGCTCCGACCGCGCGCCCATCCGCAACGCAGCTCGGGCGACGATCGTCGCGTATGGCGATCGCGCGGTCCCGCAAGTGCGCGCGGAATTCATCAAGCTCGGCGGCCAGACCTCCGCGGGCTGGTCGACCAAGCAGCTCGTCGATGCCTACTTCGCGACCCGCGACGAGCTCCGTCTCCACGACGTCGTCGCCCTCTTCACCGAGGGCGTAAAGCTCGCCGCAACCGACCTTCCTGGCGGCGTGAAGGCGATGGACTCTGCGCTCGCCCGCGAGCCGATGCTCGACCAGCGCGCGGCCTCAGCGCCATTTTATTTGCACTATGCACGCAGCCTCGTGCTGTCCGACCGCGACCGCACGCGTGAGTACGCGATGAAGGTCGAGCGCGTGGCGGCGCCGAATGCGCCCGAGGCGAGCCAAGCGGCGAGCCTGCTCGCCCTCATGGACGCCGACGACCTGCGCGCCAAGGGGATCGTGAGCCCGGAGGCCTATGCGAAGGCGCTCGCGCTCGACCCCACGAACGAGGCCGCGAAGAAGGCGATGGCCGATCTCGACGGCGCGGGGACGACGCCAGGCAGCAGCAGCTCGCTCGCGAACAAAAAGAAAATGGCGGTTTTTGGCATGATCGCCGCAACCGCCATCCTTTTCGTGTGTCTCTTCTTCGTCTTTCGACGAAGAGAAGACTGAATCGCGCCCTCCTGAACCAGCCAGGACGGGCGCGCCTTCTCACTCCGCTTTCGCGGCTTCCTTCGGGGAGGCGGCAGTGGCCTTCTTCGACTTGACCTTGCCAGCCTTCGCGCTCTTTTCCTTCTTCTCGCCCGCTTCGGCGATTTCGCCTTCGACGAGCTCGATGTAGGACATCTGGGCGCCGTCACCACGGCGGGGACCCGCCTTGATGATGCGGGTGTACCCGCCCGGACGAGCCACGTAGCGCTTCGCGAGGTCGCAGAAGATCTTCTCGATGAGGTCGACCTTGGTCGTCTCGTCGCCTTCGATCTTCGTGCCCCAACGCGTGAGGTACGAGCCGACGATGCGCGTGGCCGCGAGACGCTTGGCGCGGTCGGTGACGCTGAGATCGTCGTGCTTGGTGTACGCGAGCTTACCGAGCCGCTTCGCGCGTGTGATGAGGCGCTCGGCGACCCGACGGAGCTCCTTCGCCTTCGCGTCGGTCGTCTCGATCTTCTCGTGGAGGACCAGGTTCGCCGCGAGGTTGCGGAACATCGCGCGACGGCTGGAGGTGTTGCGGTCGAACTTACGACCTGAATTCTTGTGACGCATGACGAAGGTTCCTTTGAGGTTTCTTAAAGCTCGGCGAAGTACTTTTTCTACTTCGCGTTCATCAGGAGGTTAGCGAGCTTTGCGAGCCCCGCGGTGGGGTGGGGACCCCGAGAAACCACGTTTTCTCGGGGCGGGGAGGCGCGTGGCCTCCCCGGGATGATGGGGCGGTGGGGACCCCGAGAAACCACGTTTTCTCGGGGTCGGGGAGGCGCGTGGCCTCCCCGGGATGATGGGGCGGTGGGGACCCCGAGAAACCACGTTTTCTCGGGGCGGGGAGGCGCGTGCCGCCCCGAGATGACGAGGAAGTAAACCGAAGGCTTACGCCTGCGCCTGCTGAGTCTTCCAGCGCTCGAGCATTTGCGGCCAGTTGTCGATCTTCATGCCGAGCGAGAGCCCCATGTTCGCGAGGATCTCTTTGATCTCTTTGAGGCTCTTGCGACCGAAGTTCTTCGTCTTGAGCATGTCCTGCTCGGTGCGCTGAACGAGCTCGCCAATCAGGGTGATGTTTGCATTCTGCAAGCAGTTTGCGGAGCGAACCGAGAGCTCGAGCTCGTCGACCGAGCGGAACAAGTTCTCGTTGAGAGGCTCGTCCTCACCACCGCCGACGACGTAGTGCGTCTCTTCGGTCTCTTCGAAGTTGATGAAGATCGTGAGCTGCTCTTTGAGGATCTTGGCCGCGTAGGCGACCGCGTCTTGCGGACGAACGCTGCCGTTGGTCCAAACTTCGAGCGCAAGCTTGTCGAAGTCCGTCTGCTGACCGACGCGCGCGTTGGTCACCGTGTAGTTGACCTTGCGGATCGGGCTGAAGAGCGAGTCGATCGGGATGGTGCCGATCGACATCGTCGCCGTCTTGTTCTTGTCCGCCGGAACGTAACCGCGGCCGACGCCGACGGTGAGGTCCATCTGGAGCGGGCCTTTTTTGTCGAGAGTCGCGATGAGGTGGTCCGGGTTGAGGACCCCGAGACCGTCGACGACCTGGATGTCCTTCGCGTACACGGGGCCGGGGCCCTGCTTGTCGATGCGGACGTTGAAGGTCTTCACGGTCTGCGCCTTGAGGACGACTTCCTTCAAGTTCAGGATGATGTCGGTGACGTCTTCGACGACGTCCGGCACCGTAGTGAACTCGTGGAGAGCGCCTTCGACCTTGATCGCGGTGATGGCAGTGCCCTGGAGCGAGGAGAGGAGCACGCGCCGAAGCGAGTTGCCGAGGGTGATGCCGTAGCCACGCTCGAGCGGCTCGCAGGTGAACTTGCCGTAAAAGTCCGTCAGCGTCTCTTGCTCGACTTGAATGCCCCGCGGACGAATCAGGTCACGCCAGTTACGCGTCATCATGGTTTGGCTCATGTGCTCTTCTCTTTCTTTCTCTCGATTCACGCGGCGATCACGAAGCGTCTTTGAACCCGCTCTCCGATCGATTCCGTCGCCTGCCCGTGTGTCCCTAATGTTCTTATTTCGTCTTTTCTAAGTGCCTGCAGTCTACATGCGATTCGGCGGCTGGCGCCTGGTCAGCGAGGCTTCGAGCGAGCACCGCGCGGAGCGGCCTTTCGGCCGTGAGCACGGAGCGGAGCTCGAAACGGAGCTGGCCAGGATGCCAGGCGCCGAAGCGCTCCTTAGCGGCTGTAATACTCGACGACCAGCTGCTCGCGGATGGCGGGCTCGGCGAGCTCGTCGCGAACCGGCACACCCTTGTAGGTGCCGCTGAACTTGTCCTTGTCGATCTCGAGCCACGAGAGCGCAGCGCGCTTCTCCATCGACGCCATCGACGTCGCGATCGCGGCGATCTGGCGGCTTTCCTCGCGGATTTCGACCTTGTCGCCCGGACGGAGAACGACGCTCGGGATGTTGACGCGCTTGCCGTTGAGGAGCACGTGGTTGTGCTTCACGAGCTGGCGCGCATGGCTGCGCGTGGTCGCGAAGCCGAGGCGGTGCACGACGTTGTCGAGGCGGCTCTCGAGGATCGAGAGCATCTCTTCACCGGTGCGACCCTTACCGCGGGCTGCCTGGACGTAGTACGCCTGGAACTGACGCTCCAAGATGCCGTACACGCGGCGGACCTTCTGCTTCTCACGAAGACGGACCGCGTACTCCGACAGCTTGATTCGACCCTGGCCGTGCTGGCCGGGCGGGTACGGGCGACGCGTGAACGAGCACTTTTCCGTGTAGCAGCGCTCTCCCTTGAGAAAGAGCTTCATCCCTTCCCGGCGGCAAAGCCTGCAGACCGGGCCGATATAACGAGCCATATTTCTGTCTTCCTTCGTGCTGCTGAACCGGTTTACGCGCCCGAAAACATTCGAAGCGCTTCTTCCCAGCAATGCCCGGACGAGCCGAGCGGGGGCGCCGTTCTTACCCCAACGGCGCACAAAAGCAAGAGGAGCGCCGTCTTCTGGCAGCGTGGCCCTGCCGGCTCGAACGGACCCTGACCTCGCTCTCAAGTTTATCCTGCATTATCGATGATTTGCAGCTTGCCTTGACGGCATGGCGTTCGAGACCGTGAAATGGATGATCCTTCGATGACGTCTTCCGCGATGCCGCCGCAGCTCGGCCGATACGAAGTCTGCGCCAAGCTCGCCGATGGCGGTATGGCGACCCTTTATCTCGGACGCCTCCACGGCCCGGGGGGCTTCGAGCGCCCGGTCGCGTTGAAGGTGATCAAGGACGAATACCTCGAGAACAAAGAGTTCGTCTCGATGTTCCTCGACGAGGCGAAGATCGTCGCCAAGGTCCAGCACCCGAACGTCGTGCAGCTCTTCGAGCTCGGCACCGAGAAGGACCGGCTCTTCATCGCGATGGAGCTGCTCGTCGGCCAGTCGCTCTGGCATGTCTGGCAGGCCTGCCACGAGCGGCAGTCGTGCCTGCGGATGGATCTCATCGCGTGGATCGGCGCGCGGGTCGGTGACGGGCTCCACCACGCCCACGAGCTCACCGGACCAGACGGCAAGTCGATCGATTTAGTCCACCGCGACGTGAACGCGTCGAACATCTTCCTCACGTACGACGGTCACGTGAAGCTCATCGATTCCGGCCTCGTGAAGGCATCCAACCGCGTCTCGCGCACGGCCGAGGGGATCGTCAAAGGCAAGGTCGCGTACATGTCGCCGGAGCAAGCGAGTGGCAAGCCGGTCGACCGCCGAACCGACATCTGGCGCCGCCGCCGGGCACGCTCGACCCGCTGCGCGAGACCTTGTCCGAGCCGAACGACGACCTGAAAACGAAGGACGTCGAGCTGCCGGTCACCAAACCGACGAAGGGCGCGCTGGACCGAGCCAACGAGGACAAGAACGCGCCGCAGCCGCGCTCGTCGGTCTTGCCGGTGCCGAACAAAGCGCTCGTGACGAGCCTGTCGATCGACGTCGAGATGTCGAAGGCCGAGGCGGTCGAAGCTCCGTCACCGAAGACCAAGAGCGTGGTTATCGCGCTCCTCGTCGCCGTGATCGTCATCGGGCTCGCCTTCGCGGCGACGGTCTTCAAGAGGTGAGCTACGCCGCGGCTTCGCGGTCGAGCACCGAGCGGACTGCGATCGCGAGCTGGTCGGGACGGAACGGCTTCTGCAAGAATGACGTGTGCTCGCCGAGCTCACCGCGTTGCACCGACGCGTGCTCGGTGTACCCCGAGATGTACAAGACGGGCATCGTGGGCGCGAGCTCGCGCAGCTTCTCGGCGACCACGAGGCCATCGATGCCCGGCATGACGAGGTCGGTGACGACCATGTCGAAGCCCGCTTCTTCGCTCGCGAAGAGGAGGAGCGCAGCGTCACCGCTCGAGGCCTCGACGACTGTGTAGCCGCGCCGACGGAGCACGTGCGTCACCGCTCGGCGGACGTGGGCGTCGTCCTCGACGAGCAAGATGCGCTCGCTGCCGAACGAAAGGGAAGGATCAGGCGGCGGGCGCCAGGTCGGCGTGACGACGGCATCGATCCGGCGCAGGTACACGTGGAAGGCCGAGCCGCAGCCAGGCTCGCTCGTGACGCGGACGAGCCCGCCGCTCTGATGCACGATGCCGAACACCGTGGCGAGGCCGAGACCGGTCCCCTTGCCCATTTCTTTCGTCGTGAAGAATGGCTCGAAGATGCGGCTCATCGTGAGCGCGTCCATGCCGCTGCCGGTGTCCGAGACCGTAAGGACGATGTACGGGCCGGGCGCCATGTCGGTCGGCCAACCGATTTCGTCGGGCCCGATGCGCGTGTTCGTCGTGGTGACGGTCACTTTGCCGCCACTCGCCATCGCGTCACGCGCGTTGACGACGAGGTTCATGATGACCTGCTCGAGCTGATTCGGGTCCGCTTCGCTCGAGCCCAGCGAAGGATCGAGGTCGAGCGCGAGCCCGAAATCCTCGCCGATCAAACGCCGCAGCATGCGCTCCATGTCGCGCACGGCATCGTTCACTGAGAGCACGCGCGGTTGAAGGACCTGCTTGCGGCTGAACGCGAGGAGCTGCTTCGTGAGCGCAGCCGCGCGACAGGCGGCGTCCTCGATCTCGGCGAGGTGACAGGCGAGCTCGTGCTCGACCCCCAGCTCGGCTTTGACGAAGTCGGCGTCGGCGAGAATGACCGCCAAGATGTTGTTGAAGTCGTGCGCGATCCCGCCGGCGAGGCGGCCGACCGCCTCCATTTTCTGCGACTGACGGAGCTGCTCTTCGAGCTCGCGCTTCTCGGTCACGTCGAGCGCTTGCGTTAGGACGAGCGGCCGGCCGCCGATCGAAATCGCCTGCGATTGGAGGTCGAGGTCGATGCGGCGTCCGTCTTTGCGCACATGCGTTCGAACCCCGCGGAACGTCGAGCTGCCGGTCGCCGCGAATTCACCGAGCAACTGGCTCATCTCCGCCGGGAAGGGCGCGCGCTCGGCCTCGATCTTGAGATCGAGCATCCTGAGCCCGCAGAGCTCGTCGCGGCTGTAGCCGTAGACGCGCGTCGCGGCGTCGTTGGCTTGGAGGATGAACGCCGTCTCCGGATCGAAGAGGAGCGTCGGCAGCGGGGTGCCGTCGAACAGGATGCGGTACTGCGCTTCGGAGATGCGTAGGGCCTTTGCTGCCCTCTCGCGCTCATCACGCGCCATCTTCTGCTCGGTGACGTCGCGCGCGATCGTGAGGTACGCCGGTTTGCCGCCCCACATCACCCTCGTCCTGCCGCCGTTGACGAAGATGACGTCGTCCTCGCGCCCGACCCAGCGCGCTTCGAGCCAACGCGTGAACCCTTCGCGCGGTCGGTCGCCCTCCTGATTTAGGCGATCCTGCCGGATGAGATCATGATCGTCCGGATGGATGAACGAGACGCTCGAAATGCCGATGAGGTCGGAGCGGTTTTCGTAGCGGAGAAGGGTCGCCATCGCCTGGTTGGCGTAGACGACGCGATCGCCGTCACGAACGAAGACGGGGTCCGGCAACTGCTCGACGAGCGCCTTGAAGTCCGCTTCGCTCTGGGCGAGCTGCGCGTAGGTGGCTCCCACGCTCGCGAGGACCTCCGTCCACTGCGCCTGGGTCGGCGGCCGCGTCGTCGAGACTCCGAGCGCGTCGAGCTGCGCTGCGAGCCGCGGCTGAACGGGCGACGCCGGCGAAGGCTCGACATGCGAATGCGTGGTCACGAGCACGTGCTTTCTCGTAATGACCAACGGTCTTGCCCCCAGAAACTTAAGGCAACCGCACCTAGCGCACCAACGGCAACGCGCGGCGTCTCCCGAAGAAGACCCGCGCGGCGCTTACGAGCTCAGAATTGGAAATAGCGAGCAGGCGTGCTCGCGTCTAGCGTGGTTCCGAGCAGGCGTGCTCGCGTCTAGCGTGGTGGTCTTAGACGCGACGGCGCTTCGGCGGACGGCAGCCGTTGTGCGGGACCGGCGTCACGTCACGGATGAGCGTGACCTTGAAGCCCGAGGTCTGGAGAGCACGAAGCGCGCTTTCGCGGCCGGCGCCCGGACCCTTCACGAACACGGCGATGGAGCGCATCCCGTGCTCCATCGCACGGCGCGCGGCTTCTTCAGCGGCGAGCTGAGCGGCGAAGGGGGTCGATTTACGCGACCCTTTGAAGCCACGCGAGCCCGCGCTCGACCATGCGACGGCGTTGCCGTTGATGTCGGTGATCGTCACGACCGTGTTGTTGAAGGTCGATTGAATGTGCGCGATTCCGGTCGCGACGTTCTTCTTCGCCTTCTTCTTCTGCGGCTTGCCCTTACCAGCGGCTGCGCCGGGTGCGACGGACGTCTTTGCGGTGGCCATATCGTTTTTCTCGGGGTTCTCTAGCTACGTGAATCGAATTCGTTTTTACCTGGCTGATCGATTCAGCGAGGGAAGCAATAGCGAGCAGCCATGCTCGCGTCCAGACAGTACTAGCGAGCAGCCATGCTCGCATCCAGACGGTACTAGCGAGCTCGCTCGCGTCCAGCCGGTAATAGCGAGCAGACTCGCCCGCGTCCAGGCCGTTAATAGCGAGCAAGCTTGCTCGCGTCTAGCTAGGTGGGCTTCTTGGCGCGAGCGAGGACGCCCTTGCGCGGGCCCTTGCGGGTGCGGGCGTTCGTGTGCGTCCGCTGGCCGTGAACCGGCAAGCCCTTGCGGTGACGAAGGCCGCGGTAGCAGCCGATGTCCATCAAGCGCTTGATGTTGGTCTGCACCTCACGGCGCAAATCGCCTTCGACCTTGTAGTCCGTGTCGAGAAGATCGCGGATCTTCTTGATCTCGGTCTCGGTCAGCTCCTCGGTCTTCTTGGCGGGGTCGATACCGGTCTTCGCGCAGATCTCGCGCGCAGTGGTCTGACCGATTCCGTAGAGATACGGAAGCGAGTACGCGACGTGCTTGTGACGGGGGAGGTCGACTCCTGCGATGCGTGCCATGTTCGTTCCTAGGGCTTTTCTGGTTTAACCCTGGCGCTGCTTGTGGCGCGGGTTCTCACAAATGATGCGCACGGTGCCCTTGCGGCGGACGACCTTGCACTTGTCACAGATCTTTTTGACGGAGGGGCGGACTTTCATTTTTCTCTCTACTTGTGCCGATAGGTAATGCGCCCTCGGCTCGGGTCGTACGGGCTGACTTCGACGGTGACGCGGTCACCCGGCAAAATTCGAATGTAGAACTGACGCATTCTTCCGCTGATCGTGGCGAGGACGACGAGCCCGTTGTCGCATTTGACACGGAACATCGCGTTCGGAAGCGCTTCCAACACCGCGCCGTCGAACTCGAGCTTGTCTCCCTTGGGTTCTTTTCGTTCTCGCCTTTCGCTCACTCAATTCCTCGATTCATGGTCCGGAGCCTATAGGCCGACGGCAGAAAACATCCGCGCCGTCACGTCTTCGACTTTTCCGACTCCGTCAACTCGCTTCAAATTGCCGCGCTTCTCGTAAAAGGGGAGAAGCTCGGCGGTCATCTTTGGGGGCTATACTTCAAATGGTAGATCTGTCCAGTCCGTTTGTCGGTCCGGCGCAAGACGACCCGCTCGACGAGGAGGGATCGGGCGACTTCGAGCGCGACCACGACGTCGACCTTTTGGCCGCGCGTCTCGAGCAAGGCGTCGAGCGCGGTCGCTTGCGGGACCGTACGCGGGAAGCCGTCGAGGAGGAAGCCGCCGGCGCAATCGGGTGCCGTCGTGCGGTCCGCGATGAGGCCGACGACGACGTCATCGGGGACGAGCGCCCCTTGCGCCATCTTGGTGACGAGGTCGGCGGGCAGACGCCCTTCGGCCTTGGCGGCACGGAGCATGTCGCCGGTCGAGATTTGAGGGATGCCTGCCCTTTGGCAGATCATCTTCGCCTGGGTGCCCTTTCCGGCGCCGGGCGGACCGACGAGGACGAGGCGCAACCCGCCTTTTTTAGGGCTGCTCATCAGAGATCCCTCCGGCCACGGATCTTAGTCGCCTTACCACCGGTGCCCGAGAGCCCTTCGTAGTTGCGTGTGATGAGGTGCGCTTCGATCTGATTGACGGTGTCGAGGGCGACACCGACCACGATCATGATCGAGGTGCCACCCCAGCGGAACGGGACATGGAACATCTCGCTGACGATCGACGGAACGACACACACGGCCGCAACGTAGACGGAGCCGCCAAACGTGATGCGGGTGAGGACCCTGTCGATGTAATCGGCGGTCTGCTTGCCCTGGCGGATGCTCGGAATGAACGCCTGCTGCTTCTTCAGGTTCTCTGCCACGTCGACCGGCTGGAACGTGACGGCGGTGTAGAAGTAGCAAAAGAAGATGATGAGCAGGACGTAGAAGGTGTTGAACGCCCAGTCGCCGCGCTGGAGCATCTCCTGAATCAAGCCCATACCCGGGATCTTGAAGTTCGCGAGCGTCGCCGGAAACATCAGGAGCGAGGACGCGAAGATCGGCGGGATGGTGCCTGACGTGTTGACGCGCAGCGGGAGGAAGGAGGTCTGACCACCGTACACGCGGCGGCCGACATTTCGGCGTGCGTAGTAGATCGGGATGCGGCGCTGACCGCGCTCGAAGAAGACGATGGTCGCGACGGTGACGAGGATGATGGCGACCACGGCCGCGATGTTGAGCGGCTGGATCGTCCCCTTGTTGGTCGCGAAGTACTGGAAGACGCCGCTCGGGATGGTGTCGACGATTCCGGCGAAAATGATGAGCGAGATGCCGTTGCCGATGCCGCGTTCGGTGATTTGCTCACCGACCCACATCATGAAGCACGTGCCAGTCGTGAGCGTGATGCAGCTCATGATGCGAAAGCCCCAGCCCGGGTGGACGACAACGTCGCCGACCGCCGCTGCGCCCGAGAGGTCGCCGTTGTTCAGCGCCTCGAGGCTCATCGTGATGCCGAACGACTGCATCAACGAGAGGAGGATCGTGCCGTAGCGCGTGTACTGGTTGATCTTGCGCGTCCCCTGCTCGCCTTCCTTCTGGAGCTCCTCGAGCGGCTTGTAGACCATGCCGAGGAGCTGAAGGACGATGCTGGCCGAGACGTACGGCATGATGCCGAGCGCGAAGATCGACAGGTTCCCGAGCGCGCCGCCCGAGAACATGTTCATCATTCCCAGAAGGCCGCCGCTCTGTTTGCTGACGACTGCCTGCATGACGTTGCGGTCGACACCGGGGATCGTGACGAAGACCCCGATGCGGTAGACCGCCATCATGAAGACGGTGTAGGCGACGCGATTACGCAGCTCCGGTACTTTGCCGATGTTCTGGAAGCCAGAAAAGAGAGCCATTCTACGCGCGCCGTTCGAAAATCAGGCCGAGGCCGTGACGAGATTCGCCTTGCCGCCGGCTTTTTCGATCTTCTGCTGCGCGGCCTTCGAGAAGGAGTGCGCGGTGACCGTGAGCGACTTGGTGAGGTCGCCCGTGCCGAGGATCTTGATCTTATCGCAGCGACCCTTGACGAGGCCGTGGTCACGAAGCGCGGTCTCGTCGACCTTTGCGCCGGCGCCGAAGATCTCGAGCGAGCCGACGTTCACTTCCGCGACCTTGTCCGCGAACGGATTGTTGAAGCCGCGCTTCGGCAAGCGACGCGCGAGCGGGGTCTGACCGCCTTCGAATCCGCGCTTGACGCCGTTGCGGGCGTATTGGCCCTTCTGACCGCGACCCGCGGTCTTGCCGAGGCCGGAGCCGACGCCGCGACCCTTGCGGGTCTTTTTCTTCGTCGCGCCGATGGGCTTCGCGAGCTTGCTGAGAATATCTGCCATTTGTGTTTCGACGGCGGTCAGCCGTCGACCTCCTCGACCGTCACGAGGTGCAAGACCTTCTTGACGGCGCCGCGGAACGACGGCGTGTTGTTTACGACGACGCTCGAGCCGGGGCCGCGGAGGCCGAGGCCGAGCATCGTCTTCCGCATCGTGTCGTCCTGACCGATGAGGCTGCGATGCTGGCTGACTTTCAAGCTCTTCTTCGGGAGTGCTTTTTCGGGGGCGCTCATCACTTATCTCAGAGCGTCGTCGTCGACGCGCGGTCGGTGGGGAGGGTGTGGACCGAGTGCACCGACTTCTTGTCGGCGGCGAGAACTTCACTCACGTCCTTGTGGCGTTTCTTCGCGACGTCTTCGACGCTCTTCAGCATGCGAAGGGCCTTGAGGGTTGCGCGAACCACGTTGTGCGGGTTCGAGCTACCCAGGCTCTTCGTGAGGATGTCGTGGATGCCGACGCTTTCGACGACGGCCCGGACCGCGCCGCCGGCGATGACGCCCGTTCCGGGGTGAGCCGGGCGGAGCATGACACGACCGGCGCCGAAGTGGCCCGTGACGTCGTGCGGGATCGTGACGCCGAGGAGCGGAACCTTGAAGACGTTCTTGCGCGCCTGGTCGTTCCCCTTACGAATCGCTTCGGGGACTTCGTTCGCTTTGCCGAGGCCGACACCCACGTGACCGCTTTCGTCACCGACGACGACGAGCGCCGCGAACGAGAAGCGACGGCCGCCTTTGACGACCTTCGCGACGCGGTTGATGTGGATGATGCGTTCCTTGAGCTTATCTTCGTCGAGTTGGTAGTCGGGCATAGTGTCTCTCAGAACTTCAGGCCGGCTTCGCGTGCGCCGTCAGCGAGAGCGCGAACGCGCCCGTGGTAGAGGTAACCATTTCGGTCGAAGACGACCTTGCTGATTCCCTTGGCGAGAAGGAGCTTCGCGATGGCCGCGCCGATCGCTTTCGCGTCGTCGGTCTTCGTGCCGTCCGGGACGACGCCCTTCTTGACGGTGCCGATATGCGCGACCGTGGTTCCGGCCGCGTCGTCGACGCACTGCGCGTAGATGTGTTTCGAGCTGCGGAAGATCGTGAGGCGGGGGCGCTCTGCGGTACCGCTGATCTTGCGACGGATGCGGAGCTTACGACGCTCACGTCCAACGATTTGCATTGCCATGACGGGGTCCTATTCCAGCAAATAGCGCGAGCGCTATTTGCCTGCCTTACCGGCCTTACCGGCCTTCTCACGAACTTTTTCGCCTTGGTAGCGAACGCCCTTGCCACCGTAGGGCTCCGGCGGACGATAACCACGGATGGTCGCCGCGGTCTCGCCCATTTTCTCTTTGTCGGAACCCGTCAGGATGAGGATGGTGCCCTTCGAGTCGCCCGGGACCTCCGCCTTGATGCCGGCGGGGAGCGGGTGCGAGATCGGGTGCGAGAAGCCGAGCGAGAGGTTCACGTTCGTCCCCTTCACTTCGGCGCGGTAACCCGTGCCGCGGAGCTCGAGCACCTTGGTGTAGCCGGTGCCGGCGCCAACGACCATCGCGTTGATGAGCGCGCGGACGAGGCCCTGGAAGCGAGCGCCGTCGCGGCCGCCGATCGTCGGCATCACCGTGATGGTGGTGCCGGTGATCTTGACGTCGACGTTCGGCGGGAGCTTGCGCGACGAGCCGCCCTTCGGGCCTTTGACCTCGAAGAGGTTGTCTTTGAGCGTGGCCGTGACGCCCTTGGGGAGCTCCACGGGGCGCTTGCCGATGCGAGCCTGGCGAAGATTCGCCACCGCGCCGGTGCCGCCTTTGGTTCCAGACTGGGTTTGAGCTTGCTGGGTCATGAGATCACCAAACCTCGCAGAGCAGCTCGCCACCGACGCGCTGTTTGCGAGCCTCTTTGTCGGTCATGACGCCGCGACTGGTCGAGAGAATCGACACGCCCATGCCCGAGACGACGCGCGGGATGCGGTCGTGCGGAACGTAGACGCGGCGGCCCGGGCTCGACACGCGGCGGATGCCGTCGATCGCGCTCTGCTTCTCACGGCCGTAACGGAGAACGATGGAGAGAATGCGCTTGCCCTTCGGCTCGCCTTCAGGCGCGTCTGCGACGTGGACGTCTTCCACGTAGCCTTCGCTCTTGAGGACGTACCCGATGCGCTCTTTGAGCACCGAGTGCGGCATGTTCACGCGATCGTGGCGCGCGAGCGCCCCGTTGCGGATACGGGTCAACATATCGGAGATGGGATCGGTCATCATGATTCTAGGTCCTCACCAGCTCGCTTTGATGACGCCGGGGATTTCACCGCGGAGCGCAAAGAGCCGAAAACAAATGCGGCAAAGCTCGAACTTGCGGTAGTAGCCGCGCGCGCGGCCGCAAACTTTGCAGCGACTGCGTGCGCGAACGGCGAACTTCGGTGCGCGATTCAGCTTCGCGAATTGACAAGCACGTGCCATTTCGATCTTCCTCTCAGGCAGCCCGGAAGGGCATTCCCAGGTGCTGGAGAAGGGCGCGCCCTTCTTCATCGGTCTTTGCGGTCGTCACGACAGTGATGTTGAGGCCCTTAATCACGTCGATTCGGTCGTAGTCGATCTCGGGAAAGATGATCTGTTCCTTGAGACCGAGCGTGTAGTTGCCTTTGCCGTCGAACGCCTTCCGCGAGATGCCGCGGAAGTCACGCGTGCGCGGGAGCGCGAGCGTGATGAGGCGATCGAGGAATTCCCACATATAGGCTTGGCGGAGAGTGACCATCGCGCCGATGGGGATGCCCGCGCGGAGCTTGAAGCTCGCGATGGCTTTCTTCGAGCGGGTGACGATCGGCTTCTGGCCGGTGATGGCGCGAAGCTCTTCGACGGCGGCATCGACGATCTTGGGATTCGCGACGGCGGCTCCGAGACCCATGTTGATGACGACCTTCTGGATACGCGGGACCTGGTTCGGGTTCGTGTAAGAGAACTGCTTCACGAGCGCCGGAACGACTTCCTTCTTGTACTTCTCCGCGAAGCGGGGGGGAACGGCTTGCGCCGACGAGACAACGGTTGCGGCCTCGCCCTTTTCCGACTTGCGATCTTTTTTCGGGTCTTTTGCCATGGTCAGCTCACTCGGCCTTCGCGACCGCGATGTCGTTGCCGCTCTTCACGGCGACACGAACTTTATTTCCCTTTTCGTCAGTCTTGAAGCGAACGCGCGTGCCCTTGCCGGTCTTCTCGTCGAAGAGCATGACGTTCGAGGCGTGGATCGCCGCTTCGCGCTCGAGGATGCCGCCGCTCGGGTTTTTCGGCGTCGGGCGCGTATGGCGCTTGATGAGGTTGACGCCTTCGATGACGACGCGGTTGGTCTCCGCGATCACCTTGGCGACCTTCCCCTTCTTGTTCTTGTCAGCGCCGGCGATGACAATCACCAGGTCGCCTTTGCGAAGTCGCGCAGCCATTACAAAACCTCCGGCGCGAGCGAGATGATCTTCATGAACTTCTTGCCACGGAGCTCGCGAGCGACCGGGCCGAAGATGCGGGTTCCGATGGGCTCGAGCTGCGCATTGATGAGGACGGCGCTGTTCTGGTCGAACCTGATGTAGCTACCGTCGGGACGGGCTGTTTCACGCTTGGTGCGAACGACGACGGCCTTGGCGGTCTCGCCCTTCTTCACCTTCGCGCCAGGAAGCGCCTCTTGGACCGAAACGACAATGACGTCGCCGATCGAAGCGTAGCGACGGCGTGAGCCACCGAGCACCTTGATACAACACACACGTTTTGCCCCGGAGTTGTCTGCGATCTCGAGGACGGTTTGCATCTGAATCATGGCGCCTACTCCTCGATGTATTTCTTGACCAAGCGGATCGCGATGAAGCGCTTGTCTTTGGAGATCGGACGGTGCTCTTCGATCTCGACCCGGTCACCGACCTTGAACTGGTTCGTCTCGTCGTGCGCCTTGAAGCGAGCGCGCGAACGCACGTACTTGCCGTAAAGAGGGTCGCGGCGAGCGTTGACGACCTCGACAACGATCGTCTTGTTCATTTTGTCTTTGATGACTCGGCCCGTCATCTTGCGGCGGTGGCCGCGGGCCTCGTGCGTCGACTCAGTTTGCTCGGACATGGTGCTCAGGCCTCACTCTTCTTCTTGGCAGTCTTCTTGGCGGCCGGTTTCTTGGCCGCGACAGGCTTCGCAGCCGCCTTCGGTGCAGCCTTCTTGGCGGCCTTCTTCTTGGGAGCGGCCTTGACCGCGCCTTCGACGCCCGACGCTTGGGCAAGCGCCCGTGCAGTCTGCTGCGCGATGATGGTCTTCACGCGGGCGAGGTCGCGGCGTGCCTTTTTGATGAGGCTCGTGTTGTCGAGGCGGTTGGTGAAGTTCTTCAGGCGAGCCTGGAACTTGTCGCCGGCGAGCGTCTTCTCGAGCTCGTTCAAATCTTCGAGCGAACGCTCGCGCAAATCTTTGGCCTTCATCACGTCACTCCGCGAGCGAGGAATTTGAAACCGACCGGCAGCTTGTGTCCGGCGAGCCGAAACGCTTCACGCGCCGTCTTCTCGTCGACACCTGAGATCTCGTACATGACGCGACCCGGCTGGATGAGGGCCGCCCACTCCTCGACGCTGCCCTTGCCGCCACCCATGCGAACTTCGAGCGGCTTCTTCGTGACCGGACGATCCGGAAACACTCGGATCCAGAGCTTGCCGGCGCGCTTGACGTGGCGAGTAATCGCCATACGAGCGGCTTCGATCTGACGGGCGGTGATGCGGCCCGGCTCCGAAGCCTGCATGGCGAAGTCACCGAAGGAGACGTCCGAGCCGCGACGAGCGAGGCCGCGGTTGTTCCCCTTCTGCATCTTCCTGAACTTGGTTCGTTTGGGCGAAAGCATGTTCGTTCCTCTTCTGGTTCAGACCGTGAATCAGACGCCGGCGACGATGGGGCGGCGGACGCGGCGGGGAAGAACCTCGCCTTTGAAGATCCAGCACTTGATGCCGATGATGCCGTACTTGGTCTTCGCTTCTGCGAGACCGAAATCGATGTCGGCGCGGAGCGTATGGAGCGGGACGCGACCTTCGCGGTACGTCTCGACGCGGCTCATTTCGCTGCCGCCGAGGCGACCCGAACAGCGGAGACGAATGCCCTTGGCGCCGAACTTCATCGCCGTCGAGAGGGCCTTCTTCATGGCGCGACGGAATGCGACGCGGCGCTCGAGCTGGGTGGCGATGTTCTCGGCCACGAGCTGGGCTGCGGTCTCCGCCTTGCGGATTTCTTGGACGTCGATGAAGACTTCGTTCTCCGTGAAGGCCTGCACGCCCGGGAAGAGGGGCTCGCCTTTGGCTGCCGTCTTCAGGTTGCCGATCTTCAGCGTCTCGATCCCCTTGCCGCCCTTGCCGATGACCATGCCGGGGCGCGCGGTGAAGACGATGACCTTCGCCTTGTTCGCGGCGCGCTCGACCTCGACGCTCGCGATGTTCGCGTTCATCAGGTAGTCCTTGACGGCTCGCTTGATGCGGATGTCCTCATGGAGCCACTTCGCGTAGTTCTTGTCCTCGAACCACTTGGAGTTCCACGTCTTGATGATGCCGAGACGGAAGCCGTAGGGATGAACTTTCTGACCCATTCGATTTGATCCTTAGTTTCTCGTGGTACGGAGAGGTCTCTCAGCTCTTCTCGCCGAGGATGACGGTAATGTGCGAAAGACCCTTCTGAACGCGGGTCGCACGACCCTGCGCGCGGGGACGCCAGCGGCGGAGGTACTTGTTCGGCGCTTTGTCGACGAACGCGGTCTCGACGAAGAGCGCGTCGACGTCGACGCCCGGGCTCTGCGTGCGCGCGTTCGCGACGGCGCTCTCGATGATCTTCTTGACGACCGGTGCGCCCGCCTTGAGCGTGAACTCGAGAAGCTGCAGCGCCTCACCCGCCTGACGGCCGCGAACGAGGTTCACGATCATGCGAGCCTTGCGGGGGCTGATTCGGGCGAAGCGAGCGATCGATTTGGAAACCATTTTCAGAGACTCCTGAAGCGACTCCGCTCCTCGCGAGGCGCGAGGTCGGACTTGTACGGCGTGCTCACTGCTGTTTTGTGCTGCTTTCGCCCTGCTTCGTCGTACCAACCCCGTTTACCGATAGGGTCGGCCGTTACGACCGCCGGACGTTTTCTCTCCCCAAGAGGAGAGGGCGCGCACCTTACGCCACACGGATGAATGCGCAACCCTTAAAACGGAAGCGCTTCGATTAAACAGTCGGAGGCCTTGACGGCCCGCCTTCTGCGTCACCGGCTAGGTCGTCGGCTCGGCGTCGCAGTGCTACGAGGACGTGCTCGCCTCAGCTACAGCACGGCACTCGACCGGAAAGCCTCCTTTTTCCATGCAACCATTCAAAATATTTCCATTTTTCGTGGTTCTAACCGCATGCGGCGGCGGTATCCACACCGACAATACGACCGTGCTGCCCGCACCGGCGCCGACGATCCCGACCTCCTCGAACGAGCCGCCGGATGGCGCGAAGACGGGCCCGGACGCCCAGCCACCGGTCAAGGACCCGAACGCGATCGCGTCGGACGACTCCGGCCTTCTCACGATCCCCGATCCGGCGGCGCCGAACGACACGGCGAAGAGGGTGAGCTTCGACGGCTTGCCAGGGACGACCGCGACGCTCGACGGACCGAACGCGACGGTCGTGAACGGCGCGCGCTTCGCATTCGTCGTGAAGCAAGGGACCGACGACCTCCACGAGCGCGTGAGGGCCCTCGCCTCGAGCATGCCGAATTCGCACGTCGAAAAGATCAAAGACGACCTCCTCATCTACAGCGGCACGGATAACGGGCGCGGCGGCTACCACTTCGAGGCGCTCATGACGCTCGGCAAGAGCTCGTACGTGTGCAGCGACGCGCCGACGCTGAAGACCGAGCTCACACGGACAGACGTCGACGCGATGGTTCGCGTCTGCAAGACGATCAAGTAGAACCGAAGCCCTGATGCGTCTCTCGCACCTCGCCCTGCCCGCCGCGCTCGTGAGCGCGCTCCTCGGGGCAAGCGGCTCGGCGCAGGCGCAAGACGACGACAAGCATGCGCGCACAAGCTCGCTCTCGTGGGTGCGTCTTCCGGGCGCGGAGTCGTGCGTGCCGACTCAAGAGCTCGCCCGCGACGTCGAGGCGCGCCTCGCCCGTCGGGTCTTCGTGTCGGCCTCGCAAGGCGACGTGTCGGTCGAAGGGCGGATCGAACGGCGCGCGAGCAAATGGCACGCGATCATCGTGATGCGCGATTCCAAGGGCGCGACGATCGGCACGCGCGAGCTCGAACGGGCGGATGCGAGCTGCGACGGGATGCGTGAGCCGCTCGCTCTCGTCATCGCGGTGATGATCGATCCGGACGCCGCGCTCGCGAAGCCCGCGCAGCTTCCTCCGGCGCCGGTCGACACCACGCCTCCCGTCTCGACGCCAGCATCACCGGCATCACCGCCAGCTTCACCACCAGCTTCACCACCAGCTTCACC
>CAJDWT010000023.1_pt1 | contig 22864 bp, 17 predicted proteins | sample 7391671 | NCBI WGS metagenome assembly CAJDWT01 (sample SAMEA7055729, study PRJEB34461) | soil metagenome | biome: terrestrial ecosystem; feature: Peninsula; material: soil | place: Antarctica | collected 2016
GACGTAAGGTCCCGGGCCGGATGCCCGAACTAGGGAGGAAGCATGCCGACGTTTCAGGTAACCCAGCGTCTGTTGTCTGTCGCCACGCACTACGACATTCGTGCTAGCGGCTCCGACGTCGTCGTGATGAGCGTCAAAGGGTCGTTCATGAGCGCGACGCCGAGCTTCACGCTCTCCGAAGGTGCAGGTGGGAAAGAGCTGGGAACGCTGAAGGGAAACTTCGCGAAGACGAAGTACGCCATCGCCAACGCCGAAGGCAAGCAGCTCGCGAACATCGAATTTCCCGCCGTCGCCTTCAAGAAGACGATGACGCTCATCATCGATGGGAAGACCTTCACGTCGCAAGGCGGGATGAAAGACGTCTTCCGGTGCGCTGCTGGCGACGGCAAGCCCATCATCGAGGTCAGCAAGAAAGAAGGCCTCACTGCCGTTCGTGACACCTTCACGGTGACGTTCGAAGAATCGATCGGGCAAGAGGTGGGTCTGCTCGCCACCGTCGCGATCCATTCGCGCTTCTTCGAAATGGTCTGAGCTCACTTCGGCGCGCGTCTCGATGGTTGCGCGTAGCGCCGCTCTTCTTTCTTGGCTTCGAGGCGACTCCGAGCTCCCACTGACGCCGCGCTGGAAGCGCGCGCGCCTCGCTGCGGAGATCGCTTCGCTCGCGATCGCGCTCTTCGTAGGCGCCAAGATCACGCACGAGGTCCGGACGACACCGGCGCCCGCGCCTCTCTCCGCGCGCGCCGAGCCCCGTTTCGGGGTCGTGCTCGAGACGCGGAAGGAGATCTTCGCGCAGATGGCTGGCGAAGAGCCGGACGCTCGGGTCGAGGCAGCAAAAAAATTCCCGAACGATCCCTGGTCGATCGAGGACGAGCGAGCCGCACACGAACGTGACGCCGCACGCGGATTGGCCGACGAGCGTCATCTGCCCGTCTCGACGATCTATCTGATCCTCGACGAAGGCATCCGTGGGCATTGGCCGGCTCCGAATCACAAACCGCTCGACGCGAGCGTCGTTCCGCTCAAGCCTCGCGCTCGATGACGCTCTCACCGCCCAGGAGGCGCGTCGCCGATCGCCTGCTCGCACTCTTCGGCGTTCGTCTCGTTTTGTGGTTGCTCGCCGCATCGGTCGTCATTCCGCATTTGCTCACGAGCCCGTTCACGGTCACCGACCACTACGACGAGCACTACTTCTATGCGCACGACGACGCCGCACGCATCACCATCGTCGATTACCACGAGCTGCCGGCGAACAATCCGTACTACTGCGGCGGCATTCCGCTCGCCGCGAACCCGCAAGACGGCTCGCTCGCCCCCGACTTCTGGCTCCGTGTGTTCTTCGGCACGGGCCCGGGACGAAGGCTCGTCGTTCTTCTCTTCCTCGTGCTCGGAATGGAGGGGACGTTCCTCCTCGCGCGGAAGCACGCCTCGTCGGCCCTTGCGGCGGCGGCAGGCGCGATCGTCTTCGCGGTGTCAGGTCGCTTCTTCTTCATGCTCGAGTTCGGTTGGCTCAACATGTTCGGCTTCGAGCTCCTGCCGTGGGTCGTCCTCGGCCTCGAGCACGGATTGCGATCGTGGAAGTGGCGTATTTTGGGCGGCTTTGCGCTCGCGTGGATGATCCTCGCCGGCGGAACGTACTCCGCGCCGTACACGATTTTGGTCGTCCTCGCGCTCACCCTCTACGACGTGCTTGCGCGCCTCCTCCGCCCGCCGACCGACCGCGGCGACGGCATCGCATGGTGGAGGCCGCTCGTTAGCCTGTTCGGCCTGGGCGTAGCGTCGTTCTTGTTCGCCGCCGCGAAGGTGTTGCCGATGCTCCGCATCATCGCGCACCACCCACGCATCACGCACGGGACGATGAGCAACGGACCCTTCGACGTCCTCGGAGACCTCCTCACGTCGCACGCGGGCAAGCTCGACGGCATCTCCGCCGAGGGTTATATCGGCCTGCTCGTCGCCGTGCTCGCGCTCGGCGCTCTCCTGCTGGGTGACAAGATCGCTCTCCGTTGGATGAGCATGGTCTGCGTCTTTTTCGCCCTCTCGATGGGCGATCAGGGCTCAGGCTCACTCTGGACGGTCGTGCACTCGCTGCCGCTCTACAAGCAGCTCCGCAATCCCGAGCGCTTCACCCTCATCGTCGCGTTCTTCGTCGCGCTCACGCTCGCACGTACCCTCACCCTCCTCGAAGATCTGCCGGAAAAAGTGCTGCATTCGCTCGTCGCGCGTTGGCAGCAATACCGCGGCCGTGCGGTCTCCGAGCGCATCGGTCCTCGCCTCGGCGTCTTCTGCGGCGTCCTCGGCGCGGTCGCGACGGGGGCGGTCGGCTACGAAGCTGCGAAGACACTCGTCTTGGACGATCGGATGCACCAAGCCCCGTTCTCCGAGAGCGCCCCCCTCGCCGCACCGTCCGACTTCCGCCAGGCGCGCGGCAATCGTTGGGACGCCCAAGTTTGGGCTCCCGCCGCGCGTGGAACGCTCCAGTGCTTCGAAGAGACCGAGTTCAGTCAATCGCCGCTCTTGCGCGGTGATCTCCCGGCCGACGAATTCCCCCTCGAGCCCGCGAAGGCGACAGTCGAGCGTGTCGGGTGGACGCCGAACCGGATCCACCTGAAGGTCCACGCGAGCGCGCCGACGACGATCGCGGTAAACCAGAATTTCCAGAGGCAGTGGTCATCCTCCGTCGGCAAGGCGGTCTCCTACGATGGCGAGCTCGCCGTCGAGGTGCCTGCCGGCGACAGTGACGTCGAGCTCCACTATGTCGACGGGCTGCTCGACGCCGGCATCGCACTCTCGCTATTGTCGAATCTCTTCGCCATCTACCTTGTTTTCGGCTCGCTCCGCGATCGTTGGCGATGTTTCAAGGTCGCCTGAAGAGCTTTAGAGATCGAGCGCATCCTCGAGGAGGTCGCCGAACGTCGACGCCGGATCTTCGTTCGCAACGAAGTCGGCGACGCGGGTCGGAGGCTGCAAATGGGCTTCGAGCGCCTGCGCTTCGCTCGCGACCTGACGGCCGGACTCAGGCGGCGGCGTGAGCGGACGAGCCGGCGCTTCGTTGTCGAAGTGGAGGTCGGCCTCGTGCACCTCTTCGTGCGCGACCGGGCGCCGTGACGACGGAGGCGGCTCTTCGCCGTCGTCCACTTCTTGGAGCTCGAGGACAGGGCGGTTCGCGTTCTCCAGCGGCGCGTCGAAGCCCGTCTCCAGGATCGCCGACATCTCGCGCGTCGGGCGGCTGCCCATCATGTCGATCTCTTCTTGCGACACGCGCTCGATCAGCATCGCCTCGGAGTCGACGTCGAGGATTTCTTCGAGGTCGGCCTCGCCCACAATTTCGAGCTCGCCCGAATCGACACCGGAGCCGCTGCGCGTCATGAGTGGCGCGACGACGAGCCGCTGCTGGCTGTGGAATTCCTCTGGCTCTTCACGCTGCGCGGCGGACGTGAGCTCCGCTTCTTGAGCGCGGGCATCGAGCTCCGAGTCGAGCATCACCGGCGCAGGCACCGAAAAACGCACGGCATCGTCTTCGGCGTCGGGCGTGAGCTCCACCGTCTCACCCGCTTCGTAGCTCTCGAACGCCTCTTCGAGCGACGCCGCCGACGGCACGGAAGCAGCAACGACGCCCACAGCCTGCTCGCGAGAGGCCTCGGCAGGCGGCGGCTCTGGAGAGTCGACCGGCCACGAATCGGCCTTTTTCTGCGGTAGCTGCGAATTCGCGGGCATGAACGCCGGGCGCGTCGCCACGCTGACCTGGCTTACTTCGGGCGGCGGTAGCGGCGGCGCGGGCGGGCGATCCGACAGCGGGTCGAGCTCGAGCGCGGGCTCCGGCTCGAGGCTCAGCTCTTTCGCGACCTCCACAGGCTCGGGCTCGGGCTCGGAGGGAGGCGCGAAGAACTTCGCGGTGGAGGACATCGCGGGCGGCGGCGGAAGCGCGTGGAGCGTCGACGACTCGAGCGGAACGATCGAGTCGTGCTGAAAGCCATCGTCGACGCGCTCACCGGTGGCGTACGTCGGCGCGGGCCCGTTCGTTTCTCCGCCGTCCACGCGGGCGTCGACGCGCGGCTTTTCAGCAGCCGCTTTGATGCGAGCGAGCAGGGCTTCGAGGCGCGAGATGCGCTGCTCGTCCATCAACCCGCTCTCCCGTCGTTTTGGAGCTTGCGCACGGCCTCGAGCCACGGAATGCCGGCGGCGAGCCAACGTCGAACTTGGTCGGCGCTCGTGATGCTGGAGACCAAGTAGCGAGCCGCCCCGTCGTCGTCGACGAGCGTGCAGCAGAGCGAGCCGCGATTGCGCCACGAGGTCGCGGTAGCAAGCGCGGTCTCGAGCAAGGGCGCGTAGAACGCCGACGAAAATGCCGGTGCGGTTGCCAACACGAGCACGATCGCACGACCCCAACGCTCGAGCGAGAGGGCTCCGAAGCCGGCAAGCGCGACCTCTGCAGTGAGCGAGCTCACGACCTCGTCGACGTCGGCCGAGCGCACGCCGTCGACGCCGCCGAACCTGCCCGCAGCGCGCTTGCCGATCGAATCGCCGACCGCGCGCGCGACGTTTTCGACAACTTCGGCCGACGCGCTCGCGAGGGCGAGCAGAAGAACGTCCACCGGGACGAGCACCGCGCGCGCTTCATCGACCCCGGACAAGCCGGATGCCGTCGTGTGCACCGAGCCGCGCGGAAGGTCGAACCGCACTGAAGACGTGAGATCGACGCGCATCGGGTCCACGGGGAGATCTATCATCGACCCCACGACTCCGCGAGCATCGAAACCACCGGCACCGAGGCCACGCTTCGCTCGTTGCGCATCCGCGCTGACGACGGCAGCATCGTGTCTTTTGGTGCTGTTTTGGGCCGTAAATTCGCGAGCCGACCTCGCGCCGTTGCGGCCGAAGGCGACGCGGCTCGCGTGCTCGTTCCGCCATCCGGTCTGCGTGTCGGTGACCGAGCACACGAAGGGAAGCGCACCGCTCGAGGTGCTCGCTTCCGCCGACCGCATGTGGGATCTCGCCGTCGGCGCGCTCGACCTCCCAGCGCCCGACGCCGACGACGCGACCGGCGCGTACGACATCTATCTCGCTCCGAACGTCGAGGGCGGCACTCGGACCTACCCAGCCCGCCGCGATCCGATCGCGCGCTTCGATCGATCCAGCGCGTTCACGTTGCTCGATGCCAGCTTACGCGGGGCAGCGCTCGACCACGCCGTCGCGCGCTCGATCTTCCACGCAATCGCCTTCCGCCTCTCGCCCGGCACCGACCGCACGACGATGGAGAGCGAAGCGGTGTCGCTCGCGGATCTCGCCGTTCCCGCCGCACACGTCCACGACATCTACTTCGAGACGCGGCCAGACCTCGCGATCTCCGACCCGCTTCCTGACGCGCCCGTGCTCGCGTGGCCCTTCGCCGACGGCGCCTCGTTCTTCTACTCGTGGCTCGACCAGACCTACGCGAATCAACCGGGCAGCTTCGTGCGCGCGATCTGGGCGCTCACGCCGACCCAGTCGCCGGTGAGCTCACCCTCGTTCGGCACCGAGCCCGACGTCTTCGACGTCTTGCGCATGACGTTCCGGCCGACGAACGGCGGCCTCGATTTCGGCCAATTCATGCTCGATTTCGCGATCGCACGGGCGACCGATCCGAACGAGAATGCGCGTCACGAATGGGACATCGACTGGCCCGCCTCGCCGCGTGCGCTTGCGCCAGCGTTCCCGATCGCGCCAACCGGCTCGTCGTATGTGCTCGTCCGTCGACGTGGCGCCGGTCCGGGCTCGAAGCTCCGGGTCGAGGCGACGTGGGAAGAGCACGCGTCACTCCGCTGGGTCGCCATCAAGCTCGATGCGAACGGGGTCGAGACCGCACGCATCCCGATCTCGGGTCAGACGAAGCAGACGCAGACGCAAATCACAATCGACGATCTCGACAAGACCGCTGCGGTGTTGCTCATCGCCGTGAACCTCGGCGACGATGCGGCGCCGTTCGAGCCCGAGACGCCCGTGCAAGAGCCGCACGGTTGGCTGCTCAGGCTCAGCGCCGAGTGACGCGGCGACGACGACCGAGCGCGAGGCCGACGAACGCGAGCGACAGCATCGTGAAGCGCGAAATTGGCTCGTTTTCTCGCACGATCGAGCATCCTCCGCCCTTCGCCGTCGTGGGATAGGTCGCCGTCCAGATGTCGGGCGAGATCTTGAGCGTGCGCGGCGCCACGATCGGCTGGCCGTCGAACGTCGCTCCGAGCGTGAGCTTCGAGCCGCCGAGACCGGCCGGCGGCGTGTAGGCGTAGACGAAGACGCCCGGGGCGCGACGCGTGATCGTCGGAGCGTCGGTCGCGGTCGAGACGTAGCCGTCGATCGCGACGTAGGGCGCGAGGCGCGACGAGTCGAAGAGGTCGGCGCGGTGCTCGCCGTCGGCGGTGCGGAGCTCGAGGATGGCGGTGACCGCTGCGCTCCCATCGGCCGACGCGTAGTCGGAGCTCAAGGTCACCCAGCTCGTTCGGAGCGACGGGAGCGCGAGCGCAGGCGTCTTCATCTGATCGAGCGCATCGAGCGAGCCGGCGACGTCGAGCTCACCGGGTCCGGCCTGGTCTTGGAACGGAGCCGCACCGCGAAACGGATGGGCGCCCGCCTGGAGCAGCGCGGAGATCTCGTCCTGCGTGAGCGTAGGCTCTCGCTCGAGAAGCAGCGCCGCCGCGCCCGCGACCATCGGCGCCGACATGCTCGTTCCGACCGCGACGCCGTCGTTGTCGTCGATCTGCATGCAGCGCGTGTCCTTCACGCCGTTCTTGGTCGGGCAGCTCGGATTCGTGAAGATGCTCTGGCTCACACCGGGGATCGCCTGGCCGCTCATCGCGCCGATGACGACGCCGCCGGGCGCCGAGATCTCCGGCTTCGGGACGCCGGTGACGGTGGGGCCCGCGCTCGAAAACCAGCAGACCTCACCAGGCTCGAGCGAACGCGTCGCGTTGCCGGCAGCGGGATAGCCGCCCGCCGCATCGAGCATCGGGATCTTCAGCGAGACATCAACGTGCGCGATGCTCGTCCAGTCGACGCGGTTCACGGTGCAGCCGACGCCGATGAGTGAAGGGCTGGTCGCCGGGAGATTGATCGTTCCTTCGCGCACGCCGGCGGCGAAATAGCTGCGACCTTGAGCGTCGCCGGTGGCCTGCACGTAAAGCTCGACAGTTCCTTTGCCCTGCAAGCTGACGGCGTATGTGCCGGAAGGAAACGTCCCGCTCCACACCACGATCGCGCCGCGTGAGCCACTCGGCACCGGACTGTTCGGCTGGCCTGCGCCGTAGATGACGCCGGAGTTCGCTTGACCGACGTCGCGTCCGACGGACGAATTTTCGTCGGTCGGGGTGATCCACGTGCCGGTCGGGCCGTCGAGACCGATCTGGACGTTCGTGCCGACGCGGAGCGCGACCCAGACCTCCACCGCGCCGTTGAGCGACGTGACGCAGCTCCTGCCGTCGGCGGTCGACGTGCAAACCGGCGCCACGACGATCGGCACCTGCATCTTCGCGCCGGCGTCGACACGGACGCTCTCGTGGATTGGCGAGTCGACGATCGAGCCGCTGTTGCCGGCGGCGACGACGAGCGCGTGGCCGGGCTTGGCCGGTCCGACGTTGGACGCCAGCGCTTGCTCCCAGAGCATTTGACCGTCGTGCGAGCCGAAGTCGCCGCCGATCGACAGGTTCACGGCGATCGGTTTGCCGAGCGCGTCGGCGCGATCGAAGAGAAACGCGGTACCGTCGACGAGATCGTCGTTGTCGATCGACTCGGTCCCCTGGCGCGTGACGCGCGCGATGACGAGACCGACCTTCGGCGCGATCCCGACGTACGGAGTTCCGCCTCCGTTTCCGCCCGCGATCGAGGCGACGTGCGAGCCGTGACCGACCTCGTCGACGGGGGTGCCCGCCTGCGGCGTGGCGATGAGCGCGTCGATGTCGTCCGAATCGAAGACCGCGCCGCTGACGAGATTACCGTTCGCGTCTTTTATGCCGAACTTCGACTCGAGCTCAGGGTGCTTGCCGGTGGGCGGGAGCGAGAGGTCGAGCATCCACAAGATGCGGGTGTGTCCGGTCGCATCGAGAAAATCGGGGTGCGTGTAGTCGATGCCGGTGTCGGCGATGCCGACGAGCGCGCCCGAGCCGTCGAGCCCGTACTTCGTTCGCGCATACGTCGCGCGCGTCCACTTGCCGACTTGGTCGAGCAAGAGGTGCAGCGGCGGCGAGACCTCCATCTGCGCGTCCGGATGCGCGCTCGCGAACGCGAGGAGCTCGGAGGGCTCTCCGCGGACTTCAGCGATGCCGGGCGCGACCTCACGGAGACCGAGCGACGCCGCGGTCTGGCCGGCGGGGACCTTCACGAGCGCGCCGAGCGGCCCCAAAGGCGTCGCGGCAAGCGCCCTCTTCGCGTTTGGACCGAGGACGCGGAGGAGGGCAGCGCCGTCGGTGAGCGGCGCGCGCGACTGATCGGCAGCGACCGAGCCCGCGCCCAAAAGCGTGCCTAAAATTGCCGCGAATCGGATGGTTCGTGCACGCTTCTTCATATCGGCGATCGGGTCCGGCGCCTGGTCAGACTGGCGGTACCATGTGCTTCTTGGCAGGCCGCGGCTCACGGCGGCCTTCGCAGCGAGCAAGGCGCTCGATGATCTCCTGACGAAGGCGGTCACCCGGGATCACGGCGTCGATAACGAGCTCGCTCGCAAGCTTCATGAGCTCGACGTCGGCGCGATACTCGTCCTGCAGCTTCTTCACGTAGGCCTGACGCTCGGCGCCTTCGGGGACCTCGGCGATCTTGTTCGCATAGACCGCGTTGACGGCAGCTTGAGGGCCCATGACCGCGATCGAAGCGCCGGCGAGCGCGATACATGCGTCGGGCTCGAACGCCGGGCCGCACATCGCGTAGAGACCCGCGCCGTAGGCCTTCCGGACGACGACGCTGATCTTCGGGACGGTCGCTTCGCTGACGGCAGCGATCATCTTCGCGCCAGCGCGGATGATCCCCTGGCGTTCGACCTTCGTACCGATCATGAAGCCGGGGACGTCCGCCAGGTAGAGGAGCGGGACATTGAATGCGTCGCAGAGCCAGATGAAGCGCGCGGCCTTGTCGGCCGAATCGACGAAGAGAACGCCACCGAGCCACTTCGGCTGATTGGCGACGATGCCGACCACCTTGCCGTCGATGCGGGCGAAGCCGGTCAGTATCTCGCGGGCGAAGAGCGCCTTGATCTCGCACCAGGAGTCTTCGTCGACGAGCTCTTTGATGACCGCGTTCATGTCGAAGAACTTGTTCTCGTCGACAGGGATGATCTCTTCGAGCCTCTTGCCCGACAACTTGGGCGCGCGCGCAGCGACAGACGGCGGCAGCTCTCCGAAATTTTGCGGCAAATACGACAAATAACGCTTGCAGAATACAATCGCATCGTCCTCCGTTTTGCAGAGGACGTCGCCGCAGCCGCTGACCGAGCAGTGCATTTTCGCGCCGCCCATTTCTTCGAGCGACACCTTCTCACCAATAACCATCTCCGCCATGCGCGGCGAGCCGAGATACATGCTCGCGTTGCCTTCGACCATCGCGACCACGTCGCAGAACGCGGGGATGTACGCGCCGCCGGCCGCAGACGGGCCGAAGAGGAGGCAAACCTGCGGAATGGCGCCGCTCATCTGCACCTCGTTGTAGAAGATGCGGCCGGCGCCACGACGGCCGGGGAACATCTCGATTTGATCGGTGATGCGCGCGCCGGCGGAGTCGACGAGATACAGCATCGGCACGCGGAGCTTCGACGCGGTCTCTTGGATCCGGAGGATCTTTTCGACAGTTCGCTTGCCCCACGAGCCCGCTTTGATCGTCGAGTCGTTCGCCATGATCGCGACCGTGCGACCGTTCACCTTCGCGGTGCCGGTGACGACGCCGTCGGCGGGGAGGTCAGGTTCCTGGTTGTTCGCGAGGGCTGCGTCTTCGACGAACGTGCCTTGGTCGACGAGGCGCGCGATGCGCTCGCGCGCGAAGAGCTTTCCGGCCTCGGTGTTCTTGCGGTGGTACTTTTCGGCTCCCCCTTTTTCGACGCGCGCGAGGCTGGCGCGCAAGGCGGATTCGGGCCCCCCCGGTGCCGAAGTCGACGTTGAGGTGGTTTTCTCGGGGTTCTGGTTGGGGTCGGCGCTCATTTCGCCGGTGACATTACCGCTTTTTTTGTCGCTCGACGTAGGGGCCTGTGGGGGGCCATATTCGAAGACGGAAGACGCGGTCCAAGGCCATTGACCTTACGCGTGGATTTCGAGGCCCCCCTGCAACCTGCTCCGCCGCCGACGATCGTGCTCGAGCAGCCCGCGCCCTGCGCGGAATCCGCGCAAGATGCGGCGGCGGCGTTCGCGACGGCGCTGCCTGTCACCGCCGGCGATCCGCTCGCCGGATGGTCGATCCATGTACGCGTGGCCAGTGTCGGACACGATGCCACCCCGACCTTGCGCGCCGACGGCGAGCTCACTGACGCGCGCGGCGTGTCGATCGCCCGTCGTTCGTTCACCAATCGCGGCACCGCATGCGCCCCGCTCGCCCGGGCGATCGGCGTGTGGGCCTCGCTCGCGCTCGACGACGAACGCGCCAAGATCGGCCCCGATTCGAAGCCAGCGGTGGTCGCGCTCCCACCCGAGCCGCCCAAGAAACATCGGGAGGGCGAAGAGGACGACGACGAAGATCCCGATTTGCGGCCGAATTACTGGCAAAAACAGAGCGAAACGCGTGAGCTCGGCGTCGCCGCCATCGTCGAAGGTGGAATCGGATCACGGCCGATGTTCGGACCGGCCATCTATGGGGTAATGGACCTCGGAAAGAGCATCCTGCTTCGCCCGACGATCGCGTTCGACTCGAGCTTCGCGAGCGATCAGGCGATCCACGGCGGCACGCGCGTCGATTTGTGCGGGCGTTTGCGCGGCAACTACCACGCGCAAAAGGGGCTCGACGCCGAGCTCTGCGTCGGCAGCGAAATGGGCTTTTTGCGAGCAGAAGGCGACACGATCCCTCTCTTGGCGGTCGGTCCGGCCCTCGGTCTCCAAGGCGAGCTTGCGAGCCGTTTTGCGGTAACCTTGAGAGGCGTCGGCGAGATCAACCTCCTTCGAGACAAGGCGGGCGGCTCCGCCCCGGAAACGCTCGGTGGTCGAGCAGAAGTCGGCGTGACGTGGAAGCTTCAATGACCAAACCCATCTTCGGTGAAGACTGCGTGCCGTTCTCTCAGCCGGCCGGCGAGGCCGTCCGGGGCGACGCCTGCTCTTCGGACGACATCGAGCCGGCGCCGGAGTCGGGGGCCATTCTTTTGGAGTCGGTGCCCGCGCCCCTCGAATCGATGCCCGTCCCGGTCGCGCGCAAGCGGGTGACCAACTTCCGCGCGCTCTACGACGAGCACGTCGACTTCGTCTGGCGAAACCTCCGCCGGCTCGGCGTCCCGGATTCGGACGCCGAGGACAAGACGCAGGAGGTCTTCGTCGTCGCGCATCGTCGCCTCACCGAGTTCGAAGACCGCGGGTTCGGCGCGCGTGCGTGGCTCTTCCAAATCGCGCTCCGCGTCGCCTCCGACGCACGCCGGCATCGTCGTCGTCACCCCGAGGACGCGGACGGCGGCGTGGCGCTTGGTCGTGAGTCCATCCCACCCGACCAAGCGAGCGCGGTCGCCCTCCGTGAAGAGCTCTCGCGCCTCGACCGCGCGCTCGGCCGGATCGAGGTCGGCCGTCGTGCTGTCCTCGTGCTCCACGAAATCGAGGAGCTCACTGCGCCGGAGATCGCCGACTCGCTCGGTATCTCGATCAACACGGTCTATTCGCGCCTCCGTGTGGCGCGCGCCGAGCTCGAGCTCGCCTTGCGTGGCGACACGCTTCGCGACGCCGAATCCGAAGCGCGGGCGATGAGAGGAGCTCGCCCGTGACCAACCAACTTTCGTCGAGCACCAAGGCGCTCCTCCGCGCCGCGAAGCACGACAGCCCCTCACGCGAGAAGCGCGCGGCGATGTGGACGGGCGTGACCGGTGGTCTCGTCACGCACACCCCGCTCGCCGTCAACGTGCAAGGCGCGGCTCCTCCCGCTGGTCCACTGGCTGGTCCAGTGGCCGTCCCGCCGCCTCCTCCCTCCGCGCCCATCGGCGTCGCCGGCGCGAAGGGCGGGCTCTTGGCCGGCGCCTCGATGAAGGGGGCGTTCATCGGCGCGCTCTTCGGCAGCGCGATCTCGATCGGCGTCGCCACGTTCATGCTCCGCTCGAAGTCGGCCGACCCGCCGGCTCCCGTGCAGACCGTTGTCGTGACGTCGCCGGAAAAAGGGAGTGCGCTGCCATCGACTCCCGCCGCGAACATGGCGACGAACGTCGCCGCGAATTCGACGAATCCGCCGGTCGATCCGAAAGCCACTCCGTCCGCCATGTTCGAGCTCGCGGCCACTCCGGCGGTCACGCCAAACGCACGATCGGCCGTAAATTCTGCCGAATCGTCGGACGGCAATGCAAGCGGCGCCCTCGCGTCGACGGCGAAGCCCTCTCCGCGCTCGCATCACGACGGCGCCGCGTCGACTACGCCGAAGACGACCACGTCGAACGATTCGCTCGACGGCCTGCTCTCGAAAGAGGTCGGGCTCGTGGCGGAAGCACGTCGTGAGCTCTTGCTCGGCGACGCCACGGCCGCGCTCAAATCGGTGCGGACCGCACGCTCGCTCGAGGCACGTCAGCTCGAGCCCGAAGAGATGTCGCTCGAGGCTCGCGCGCTCCGTGCGCTCGGTCGCGACGTCGATGCAGCAAAGGTCGAAAATCAGCTCCGCTCGTCCTACCCCGACACGACACTCCGCTAAAGGCCGGGCTCATTTTCCTCGGAAATTTGGCTGTCGCTTCTCGGCGAACGCGGCGAGAGCCTCACGCCGGTCTTCGCTGACGAGCACCTTGTCGTAGCTCACCTTCTCGAGCTCGAGACCGTGCTCGAGCGTCGTGTCGAATGAGCGATCGATCGCCTCGAGCGCGGCCGCTTGTGCGATCGGCGCGCCGGTGGCGATCGCGTCGATCCATTCGACGGCGTCCTCGGCGACGTTCTTTCCCGCCGGCGCAATTTTGTTCACGAGGCCCCAAGCGAACGCGTCGACGGCGGTGAGGCGACGACCGAGGAGGATCATCTCCTTCGCGCGCGCTTCGCCGACGATGCGCGGAAGACGTTGCGTGCCGCCGGCGCCGGGGATGATGCCGAGGGTCGTCTCGGGGAGCCCCAAGACCGCGTGCGGCGCAGCAACGCGGAGATCGCACATGAGCGCGAGCTCGAGCCCGCCGCCGAGCGCGACACCGTTGATCGCGGCCACGACCGGCTTCTTCGAGCGGTCGAGCATGCCGAGCTCGGAGCGATAGAGCTCCACCTGCACGCGAATTTCGTTCTCGCTCATCCCTTGCCGCTCTTTGAGGTCCGCTCCGGCGCAGAACGCCTTGTCACCGGTGCCGGTGAGGACGATCGCTCGGACACCTGCGTCGCTCGCGGCCGCACGCGCGAGCCTCCCGAGCTCGAGGATCAATTCGCGCGAGAGCGAGTTCATGCGCTCCGGTCGGTCGATCGTCCAGACTGCGACCCTGCCCTTCATCTCGACTCGGACGAGCGGCTTCGTCTCTTCGACCTTCTGCGCGTCGTCGCTCATTTCGCCCTCTTTCGGGCCTTTTGGCGCTTTTTCCTCGTGGCGCTCTTGTCGCTACCCGCCCGCGCTTCGAGCTGGAGGATGCGCGTGCGGAGCTCGACCGCTTCGCTCTGTACCTTCTCGAGCTCCTCACGAATGCCTTCGACTGCCTTCTTCGCATCACCGGAGGACAAGTCGCGGAGAGACTCGCGGATGCGTCGGCGCACCCGCGGGTCGAGATCGACGCCGAGGCGCTCGTGGAGCGCGGCACGCGCCTTGTTGTCGCCGTAATCGGTGAGCGCGCGGGCGACGTCGATGCGGAGATACGGGTCGGCATCGTCCAAGAGATCTTCGAGGGCCTCGCGCCCCTTCGGCCCGGTCATGAGCTTCGGGATCGCCATGACCGACGCGCGGCGTGCGCGGGTCGGATGGCCGTATTTGAGGAGGTTCAAGAGGAGTGGGCCACCACGCTCGTCCTTGAGCGCCGCGAGCCCGTCGATCGCGCCGACACGAATGACGTCGGCCCACGACCGACGCTCGAGGACCTCGGTCAGCGTCTCGAAACCGCTCGGGTCCTTCGTCTTGCCGAGCGCGCGTGCCGCCTCACCCTCGACGAGGTAGCTCTCATCCTTGAGCGCCTTCTTCTTGAGGACGTCGGCCGCCTTCCTGTTCTTGAACGAGCCGAGCGCACCGACCGACGCCCGCCGGACCTTTGGGTGCTTCGTCGAGACCCCTTTTTCCAAGACGATTTGTGACTCGTCGCTCCTGGTCGAGGAGAGCGCTTCGGCCGCGGCCGCACGCACACCCCAGAATTCTTTCTCGTTCAAGAGGGTCTCGCCGAGCGATTCGATCGTCGGCGCGTCGTCGCTCTTCGAGAGCGCGTTGGCGGCGAGCCAACGACCGCGGGCGGTCGGCGCCTTCTCGAGCTGTACGCGCAGCATGTCGTTCGGCGCCTTCACGCGCACGTCGCCCAAGATCCGCATCTTCGGATCGACGACGACGAACGCCGGGCGGGTCGCGACCGGGATCGCGAAGCTGTCGGTGCGCTCTCTCATATGGAGTAGCTCGGTGCGAACCTTCCCCTTGTCGTCGACGATCGAGATCTCGAGCGGGATCGCGAAGACGCTCGGGACCTCGTCGTTGGTCGACTGCGTCTGCTTCGCATGGACGGTGAGGAGGCCGAGGCTCCACGAGATGCTGACCTCGACCTCGGGGTGACCGGGCCGGAAGACGTATTGATCGAAGAGCTGGCCGAGGCTCTTGCCGCTCACCTCTTCGAGCGCGCGCATCAGGTCACGCGTCTCGACGACGCTCTTGGCGTGGCGAGTCAAATAGAGGTTGATGCCGCGCCAGAAGAGCTCGTCGCCGAGCTCGGTACGAAGCACGTGGAGGACGAGGCCGCCCTTTTCATAGAGATGGCGATCGAAGAGATCGAGCGGCGAATCGTAGGTCGTCGTGACGATGGCCCGGCGATATCGGCCCGCCGCTTCACCGAGGTAGGCGGTGAGGTCGCTCTTCAAGCCGAGCTCGTACTCGTCTTGACCGAGGTGATGCTGGCGCCAGACGTGCTCGAAATAGGTGGCGAAGCCCTCGTTGAGCCATCCCTCCGACCAATCGCGGCACGTAACGTAGTCGCCGAACCACTGGTGCGCGAGCTCGTGGGCGATGAGGTCGTCGCTCGAGATATCGATGGCCGCGCGCTCGTCGAGCAAGATGTGCTCGTACATCGTCGTCGCGGTCGTGTTCTCCATCCCGCCGAAGATGAAGTCACTGACGACGACCTGCGCATACTTGTTCCACGGGAACGTCACCCCGGTGACCTCGCCGAACCAATTCACCATGTCGGGCGTGCGCTCGAACGTGCGCTCCCCGTCTTTTTTCCGGTCTTTCGGGACCAGGTACGCGAGCGGCGTCTTGCCGGCCTGCGCGGTGATCTCGGCAAACTCACCAGCGACGAGCGTGAGCAAGTAGCTCGGATGCGGTTCGTTCATCTTCCAGTGGTAGGTCCACGCGCCCGACTTCGGCGTGTCCTTCGAGACGAGCTCGCCGTTCGAGAGCACGTAGAAGCCGCGCGGGACCGTCACCTTCATCTCCGTCGTCTGCTTGACGTGCGGCTTGTCGTGGCAAGGAATGAAGTGACGCGCGTCTTCTTCTTGGCACTGGCTCCAGACCTGACGCGGTCGATCTTTGACGTGCTCGTCTGGCGCCAAGAAGTAGAGACCGCGGCGCGGGGTGACGGCGTAATTGACGACGATCGTCGCTTTCTTCTCTTTCGGACCGACCGTGAGCTTGAGCGTGCGGCCGTCATAGACGTAGTCGGCCGCTTTCCCGTTGAAGGTGACGCTCTTCAACTTGAAGGCGATCGCGTCGAGCTCGAGCTCGGTGGCCTGCGGGTCGACGCGATGGATGGTGAGCGTCGCCTTGCCGGCGAGCGTCTTGGCGTCGAGGTCGAGCGTCGCGTCGAGCGCGAGATGATCGATCGCAAACGGGCGATCGCGCTCGTAGTTGCGTGGGCTACCGGCGAACGCGAATGGGCGGGACGACGACGACGACTGCTCGGTCTCGCGTGAGGCATGGGCGAAACCGCAACCGCAACGGACATGAATTCTGTTCTCGACGGACATGGGGGGCCAAAGAGTGCCCGAAACCCCGCTTCGACGTCAAAGAGAGCGCGCGAAAACCGCCGTTTTCGTCAAAAAGACCGGCCGACCCGCCGGGCGCGCGCTCCTACTTCGTGCAGTGCGAGCTGAGCGCACAGGTGCCCATCGCGTCCGGATAGCTGGCTTTGCCGGTGCAGACGAGCCCACGGGCGCATTGGTAGCCGGCGATGCCGCCGCAATGGCCACCCGCGGGTTGCTCATGGGTCGATGCATCGGGCACGTCGACCGGCGGGTCGCTCTTGCACGTGGAGCCGGGCGGACAGACGCCAGCGTCGACGTCGACGCCGCAGACCGCGGTGTTCGGTGCGGCGTCGGGCTCGGTCGTGAGAGGCGCGCCGCCTCCGGAGTCGGTGGTCGCGACCGGCGTGCCATCGTGCGAGGACGACGAAGGGTCCGGAGACGTCGCCGCCGCGTCGGCCGGGCTCGTCGCTCCGCCGGAGGAAGATTCGCTATTGCAACCGAACGAAACCGCCGCGAGAGCCGCGGACAAAAGGAAAGCGCGCACCATCACGAGGATGGTACGCGCCTTCGAGACGGCAGGTCTAGCGGCCGAGGGCTTCGGCGCGATTGACGATGCGGGGGGTGAGAAAGATGACGAGCTCGTTGCGCGAGTCGCTGGCGCGGCGCCGCTGGAAGAGCACGCCCAAGATCGGGATGTCTCCAAAGAACGGAACCTGATCGAGGTTGCGGCCGGTGTTGCGGGTGTAGATGCCGCCGATGACCGCGGTGTGACCGTCCATGACGAGGAGGTCGGTCTCTGCTTCGCGCTTCAAGATCGTGGGGTCGCCACGGGCCGAGGTGTGCGTGAAGTCGGGCTCGTCGCGATTGAGCTTCACGTGCATCGAGACCGAGCCTTCGGCGGTGACGTGCGGCTTCACGAGGAGCTGCAGCTTCGCCTCTTGGAAGGTCGTTTGCACGCCTTGCGCCGACACCTGCGAGAACGGGAGCAAGGTGCCTTGGTTGATGCGCGCCTCGCGATTGTCGAGGGTCAAGATGCGCGGGCTACTGACGATGCGGACGAGACCCTCGCTCTCGGCAGCCGAGAGACGGATGCCGAGATTGATGTTGTTGTCGATCGAGCCAAAGGTCAGACCGAGCGCGCCGCCTTGGCCAGTGCCGGTCGTCGCCGGCAAGTTCACCGCGAAGTTGGGGTTCGCGATCGTGCGCTGGAACGGCGAGAGGCCCGCCGTCGGCGTCTGGTTGTCGTAGTTACCGCCCGTCACGCCTACGTTCGCCGGGAAGGCGACGCCGGTCGGGTTGCCGGTCGCTTGGCTGAAGGTCGTGTCACCGCCCCACTGAATACCGACGTCGCGCTGGTACTGGCTCGTCGCTTCGACGATGCGCGCTTCGATGAGGACCTGCGGCGTCTGGGTGTCGAGCGAGCGGACGAGCTCCTCGATGTGGTTCAAGTTGCCGGCGACGTCACGGGCGATGAGGACGTTCGTGCGCTCGTCGACTGCGAGCGAGCCGCGCGGAGAGAGAAAGTCCTTGGCGCGGGCCTGGAGCTCGTCGGCCTGCGCGTAGCTCACGGGAATGAGGCGCGTTTCGAGCGGAGCGAGATCCAATTCTTGCTTCGCCGCAGCGATCTTCAGCTCGCGCTCTTTTTGAAGCTGCGCGAGCGGAGCGACGCGAATCAGGTTGCCCTGACGGACCATGCCGAGACCCTTCGCCTGGAGCACGACGTCGAGCGCTTGATCCCAAGGGACGTTGCGCATGCGGATCGTCACGTTACCGGTGACGTCGTCGGCGGTGACGACGTTCACGCGGCCGACGTCCGCGAGCAGGCGCAGGATATTGTGGATGTCGGCGTCCTTGAGGTCCAAGTCGATGCGGCGACCGCTGAAGCGACCATCGCCGCCCGCTGCTTGCGCGGTAACGTTGGAGACGAAGCCGGCCTCACTGCCACCGGTGGTTTCGACGCGGATTTCGCCGTCTGCATGAAACGATGTCTCGATCTTCGGCACGTTTGGGAGCGCGTCTTCGCGTGCGATCGTCGACGTTTTTCGCGACGGCCCGCCGTCGCTCGCGCCTCCGCCGTCGAACGTCCAGACGATCTTCCCGTCCGATACGTTGACGGTGCCTTGCGAGGAAGGTTGACCGGTTTTTCCGAGCTCGCCGCGATCGATCTCGATGATGGTGCCGCCCGAGTCGTCGGCGAACGTGCTCACCGCTTTGACGACGCCCCGTGAGGCTGCGACGTCGAGAGTGCGCTTGAGCATGTCCGGCACGTGCGTGCCTTTCAGCTCGAGGCGCGCGTGCCCGTTCGGTGCGCTCGCCAGCGCGTACGCCGGTGAGCCCGAGACCGACAGGACGACGCGATCACATCCGCGAGGGCACGCCGGAGAGCCAGCTGCGACGTGCTCCACGTGAACGTCTGCGAGCTCCGCTTGGGGAGCGCCGGACTTTGCGTTCGCCGCGCTCGGCCCCGAAGCCGAGCCAGGCGTGAGCACCACGTGCATCGCGCTACCGTCGACCTTGACCTTGTAGGTCGCACCTTCGGTGAGGTTGATCGTGACGCGCGTCTTGGTGCCGTTCGGTGTCATGAACGACTGCGTGAGGACGCCGCCGACGATCCCGTCGAGGCGCGTGAGCGCCTCAGGCGCTCCGGCAACGTCGGTATTGGTCAGGTCGACCACCAACTTGGCGGCCGAAGCGTCGTAGCGCACGTCATAGTTCGGCGGCTCGGTGCCCGAGACGTCGATGACGACGCTCCCTTCGGCTCCGTCGGCGGCGTGAACGCGCACGTCACGAACGTGATTCAGGGGGGTCGCGGCGTGTGCCGCACCGGCCCAAACCACTGGAATGGCTGCAAGCCCAAGAACACGAGCTCGCTTCAAAACCCGTGTAAATCGCCCTGATCGGTGGCCGTTGCGTCCCATTGCTTCGCTCTCCTCGAATCGCGATTTGAAACGGTAGCGGGGGACCGGAAGAACATACCAATTTGTGGCGGAGCTTCTCGGGGCTACTCTTGTGCTCGTGAGCGAAGAACCGCCCCAGGGGACGCCGGCGGGGGAGCCGGCGAAGACCGCCGAAACCCACGCGTCGACTGCTGAGCCGGCGGCTGCTTCCGCGCCATCGACGACCCCCCAGCCGTCGACCACGATGGAGGACGCGGCGAAGGCGATGTCCGACGCGTTGCCCGAGGAAAAGGCAGATGTCATCGCGCCAGCGATCAAGGCGACGACCTCGCCGACGATCACCACGGTGGAGCCTCCAAATGGGGCTCCGCCAGCTGCGAACACATCCGGGATGCACCTGCAGTACGTGGCGCCGGGCGTGAAGCGTCAGTCGTTCATGCAGGACGTAAAATGGCAGGCGCTCATTTTTTGCGCGATCCTCCTGTTCACCGCGCTCTTCTTCTTCCGTGGTGGCGGCATCGACAGCGAGCTCGGCGGAAGCAACGGCGCGACGGCGAGCAACGGCACTCCGCCGTCGCAGAACACCACCCACAACGGCAACGTCGTTCCCACGCAAACGGCGCTCCCCCCTGAAGACTCGACGTATGAGCCGCTGCAGAATCGCGCCCCCACGGCCGACCTCACGGTGAACGCGGGTGCGATCGGCGACCCGGCGCCGTTCCCGAAGAGGAGAGACGCGGGCGTGAACAAGGGCGGCTACGCGGACGAGCGCAAAGATCTCGAAGCTGCCGAAGCGATGATCGCGACGGACCCGGACAAGGCCCTCGCGCTGGTCGACCGCCACGACAAGGACTATCCCCGCGGCATCATGGATCCCAACGCGCGCATGATTCGGATCGAGGCCTTCCAAAAGAAGGGCGACGACGCGAAGGCGCTCCAGCTCGGAAACGAATTCCTCGAGGACTACCCGCACAGCGGACCGGCGAGCCACGTCCAAGAGATCGTCGAAGCGTTGAAGAAGAAGAACGGTGGCGGTCCCTGAGCCGCTGAGAGGACCTGATCAGCTTACGCTTGGGTGCTCCGCCCGTATTCGCGCGATCGCGTCCTCGAGCTCGACGTCGGTGAACGGCTTCTCGAGGCAACGCGCGTTCGTCGCTTGCATGAACTGCTGCACGTGCGGCGAATGCATGCCGCCGGTCATGAAGACGATGCGTGAGACGAGGTCGGGCCTCTTCGCCTGGACGAGCTCGTAGAAGCGAATGCCGCTGATGCCGGGCATCATGACGTCGCAGAAGACGACGTCGAAGGCGTCACCGCGCAGGGCGAGCTCGAGCGCATCGGTCGCGTTGGTGGTGACGGTGACCTTGTGCGGCGGCGACAACAGGGCGCGCAGCGTGATGCCGATCGCCTCTTCGTCGTCGATGATGAGGATGTTTGCACCGTCGCCGTTCACGGCCTCGCGTCCCTTCGGCCTCCGGTCCGCCATTTTCGTTACCGGCGCGGGCGGCAAGATCACGCGCATCGTCGTCCCGATTCCCGGCGTGCTCGTCACCCGGACGTCGCCGCCAGCGGCGCGGACGATCGTCCTGGCGATGTGGAGCCCGAGGCCCGTCCCTTCGCCGCGCTTCTTCGTCGTCACGAAGGGCTGGAAGACCAGCTCGAGAGCCGGCCCTTCGATCCCCGAGCCGTTGTCCACGATGTCGACGATCGCCTCGCCGCCCGGCCCGGTCTGCGTGACGAGACGAATCTCGCCATCGGTCCGCCCCTCGGCGATCGCCTGCGCGGCGTTCACGATCAGGTTCAAGAAGACCTGACCGAGCCGAGACGAGCTCCCCGAGACGAGCGGGACCTCGCCGTAGTCCCGGACGACCGCCGCGCGCTGGCGTATCTCTCCCCGCGCGATGTTCGCGCTCGAGTCGAGGACCGCGCGGACGTCGACGAGCTCCTTCAAGCTCTCGTCCTGGCGCGAGAACATTTTGAGGTCTCGCACGATCGACCGCACGCGGTTCATGCCTTCTTGCGCGATGCCGATCATCTCGACCGATTGCTCGAGCAGGGTCGCGATCTCCGCGCCGTCGATAGGGCTCCCGGTCTCGGTCGAACGGCGGACGCGCGCGGCGAGACCGCCGATCCGGCGCGCGAGGACGTCCACGTTCGTGAGGGCATACGCGAGCGGATTGTTGATCTCGTGCGCGATGCCCGCTGACATCGTGCCGACGGTCGCGAGACGGTCAGCTTGGACGAGACCGGCCTGGATCTGCCGCTGGGTGGTGACGTCTCGAATGACACTGAGCAGCAAACGTCGACCGGCGACGTTCACGCCCCTCGAGGTGACCTCGACCGGGAACGAGGTTCCGTCCTTGCGAGCATGTACGGTCTCGAAGAAGAGCGACGACTCACGCGCCTTCTCGAGGAGCGGCGCGACCTCTCTCCGCGTCATCGGCTCACGGAGGTCGGAGATGGAAAGCGCGCGCATGTCGTCGAGCGTGTAGCCGTAGGCCTTCAGCGCGGCATCGTTCGCTTCGACGATGCGGCCGTCGAGCTCGAGGAAGAGGACGATGTCGCTCGTATAGCGCGCGAGCAACTGGTAGCGATCATTGAGCACCTCGCGCCGACGACGCTCGGTCACGTCGCGCATGAGGAAGAGGTGCGCCCCCGCGCGGACATCGGGCGTCGCGTCGATCGCGATTGCTACCTTGTGCGCGCCAACGACCGTGTCGATCTCGATGAAGACGTGCTCGCCGCGTCCCATGCTCTCGAGGAGCGTCGGCGGTACGCCTGGGATCGGATGACCGATCAGCTCCTCCAACGAGCACGCAAAGAGCTTCGTCGCCGCCTCGTTCACCGCGATGACATGCCCCCGCGGATCGACGATGAACGCGCCGAGGCCGACGCGGGCGAACGCCGCACGAGCGACCTCTGCATCGATCTCTGCCTGCTTCACGAAATCCCTCCCGCTGCCCGCACTCGTTGAGCTCTCCAAAGGGTAAATACGGCCCACCAGAGTGCAACCTAACGTATCCGACGCCGACGCGCGGAATGGCTCGTCGATCGGAGAGGGCAAGGCGTTCGCTCCGGTCGGACGGCGCTCCCGTTTTCCCAGGGACGACGCGGGCCGATGTCGGCGTTTTTTCTCTCGTTTTCGGTCGCGCCTGGCAGAGCCGTGTCACGTGTTGTGCGTGAGCGCATGTAAGCTCCAAAGAAACGGAGCTTTGCTTGACCGTCAGGGATCGGCATGGTCCCCTTAAGTCGAGGGGATTTCGGCCGTGGGTGTAGAGAGAGCAACCGAGCGCGCAGGGCCGCTATTTATCGGCCGCTACGCAGTGCACGACGAGATCGCTTCCGGCGGTATGGCGACGGTCCATCTCGGACGCTTGCTCGGCCCGGTCGGCTTCTCCCGCACCGTCGCGATCAAACGCCTCCATCCCCAGTTCGCGAAGGACCCTGATTTTTCGTCGATGTTCATCGACGAAGCCCGGCTCGCCGCCCGGATCCGCCACCCAAACGTGGTGAGCACGCTCGACGTCGTCGCTCTCGAGCAAGAGCTCCTCCTCGTGATGGATTACGTGCAGGGCGAGTCGCTCTCACGCCTGCTCCGCAGCGCGCGCGCGCGCCACGAGCCCATCCCGCTCCGCATCGTCACGACCATCCTCGCCGGCATCTTGCACGGGCTTCATGCCGCCCACGAGGCAAAGACCGAGCGAGGCGAGCCCCTTGAGATCGTCCACCGTGACGTCTCTC
>CAJDWT010000176.1_pt1 | contig 22369 bp, 17 predicted proteins | sample 7391671 | NCBI WGS metagenome assembly CAJDWT01 (sample SAMEA7055729, study PRJEB34461) | soil metagenome | biome: terrestrial ecosystem; feature: Peninsula; material: soil | place: Antarctica | collected 2016
TCGGCCTGTACTCAACGATCATCAACCAACTCGGCACGTGAGCCTCGGGCTTACGGCAGGGACCAGTCGACCTGTGCCGCGCCGAGCAGGGAATTGACCCGGCTGGACGGGGCTGGAGGGTCTGTCGAGGGTAACTGCGGTCGGGCGGTTCGTCGGCTGGGAGATGTTGTCCCGGGTCTAGCTGGTGGCACGTTCGGCAACTCGGACCAGCGGGGATGCGAGCGCGTTCATTCCGCGGCGATAGGGCGGTCCGAGGCGCCCAGGCGCAGGTGTTCGGCGTGGTAGACCGCCTCGTCGAGCAGACTGGCGACGTGCTGGTCGTAGAGGCCATAGGTGACGTTGCGTCCGGTGCGGGCGCTGGTGACCAGGCCCATTGTGCGCAGCAGGCGTAGTTGGTGCGAAACGGCGGACTGTTCCATCTCGACGGCCGCGGTGATCTCGCTGACCGTGCAGGGTGACTGGCGGAGCCGGGCCAGGATCAGCAATCGAGATGGAGCGGTGAGCGCAGCCAGCGTCTCGGCGACGGCGGCAGCAGAGGCCGCGTCCAGGCGCGCTGGAGGCGTGTCGCGTCCCTGCACACCATGACCCATGGCCAGTATCGTAACCCGCCCAGGACCACATGAAGACTTCTTCATGTGGTCCTGTAACATGGTGGTTGCGGCGATACGCGCCGACCCTGCTCTCGCCTGGAGTTTTCCCGATGTCGGTAACCGCGTCCTCCGCGAGGTCGCAGCGTCGAACTGCGGCACCTGCCGGCGGCCCGGGGCCCGTGCGCAGCCTGTTCGGGCTGCCCGAGGTCCGGTGGGCGGCGATCGCGACCGCTCTGTTCGCGATCGGCGGGCTCGCCCAACTGGCGGGGGCGCCGGCGGCGCTGTGGTGGGCGGCGTATCTGGCGTGCTACGCCAGCGGCGGCTGGGCGCCCGGGCTGGCTGGCCTGCGGGCACTGCGAGGTAGGACCCTGGACGTCGATCTGTTGATGGTCGTCGCCGCGCTGGTCGCCGCTGCGATCGGGCAGGTCTTTGACGGCGCGTTGCTGATCGTCATCTTCGCGACCTCCGGCGCGTTGGAGGCGTGGGCGACCCACCGCACCGCCGCCTCGGTCCGCGCGCTGTTGGAGCTCACCCCGCAGCGAGCCACCCGCCTCAGGTCCGACGGCGGCGAGGAGCTCGTGGACACCGCCGGCCTTGTCCTGGGCGATCGGGTGTTGGTGCGTCCCGGGGAGCTGATCGGCGCCGACGCCGAGGTCCTGGAAGGGACTAGCGAGGTCGACCAGGCCTCGATCACCGGTGAACCGCTACCGGTGCTCAAGAGCACCGGCGACGAGGTCTTTGCCGGCACCTTGAACGGCACTGGCGCCCTGACCGTCAAAGTGAACAAGCCGGCCGGCGAATCGGTGCTGGCCCGCATCGTGACCATGGTCGAGCAGGCGTCGGCGACCAAGGCCAGAACTCAACTGTTCATCGAGAAGGTCGAGCAGCGCTACTCGATCGGTATGGTCGCCGCCACGCTCCTGCTCCCGAACAGCTGCCAGCACTGCGAGAACCCGGCGTGCATGCTCGACTGCCCGACCGGCGCGATCGGCCGCGATCCGCGCGGCGACGTCTTCATCCGCGAATCGATCTGCATCGGCTGCGGAAATTGCGCAAAGGGATGCCCCTGGGACAACATCCAGATGGCGCCGCGCGCTCCCGACGCCGACATTCGCGGAGGTCAGCCGCTCTCGACGACCGTCGCGGTAAAATGCGACGTCTGCGAGGGTCGCGACGAAGGCCCGGCATGCGTCGCCGCGTGTCCGGCCGAGGCGATCGCGCGGATCGTTCCGACCGACGCGATGACCGACGTTCGAATCGCCCGCGGAGAAGACGTCGCCTACTTGCCGCGCGTGCTCGCGAGGCCGAAGCCCGCGTGGCCATGGTGGTCGGGGGCGGCGCTGCTCGCGGTCGGAGTCGCCGTCGGTGCGGGCAAGAGCGGCGCGTTCATGACCGGCGTCGCGAGCGCGCTCGTGTGCTTTGGCCTCGCGGTCTATCCGCTCTTCAAACGCGTCGCCAGAATGCGCGCTCTCGGTCGGCCGAAGGTCGCCGATCCCGAGCGTGCCCACCGTTCGCGCGTGCGCATCCACTACGTCGCGCACGTGGCGCTCGGGCTCCTCGCGATCGGGCTCGTCTTCGCACACACGCATCTGCACGCCGGCCGCTCGCTCACCGGCGCGCTCTTCGCCGCCTTCGTGGTCGCGGCCGCGTTCGGCGGGGCGGGCGCGTTCTTCTACGCCTTCGTGCCGAAGGCTCTCGCGCGGCTCGATCGCAAAGGCTCGCTGCCGGAGGACGTCGGCCCGCGTCTGCGCGACGCGCGAGACCACACCGCGAATGATCTAAGCGGTAAGGGCGAGCTCGTCAAAACGATCTTCGCGCGCGTGCTCGCGCCCTACGTCGACGACAAGCTCGGTACGCTCGTGCTCATTTTCTCGCGTCGTTCGCTCCGCGACGAAGAGCGGCGTCTGCACGGGAAGGTGAAGAGGATGCTGCAAGGTCGAGGCGACGGGCGCCTCGAAGGGCTCGACGCGCTCGTGCGCGACGTCGTCGAGCGCCGTGGTCTCGAAGGCGAACGGTGGCTCCATTGGCTCGTGCGCGGTTGGCTCGCGTTCCACGTCGTCGCCTCGGTGCTCGTCGTCGCGCTCATGATCGCGCACGCGGTGGTGGAGCTCGTCTACCCGCGATGACTCCGTTCCCGCGCGTCCGGGCAGCCAAGGCCGCGCTCCGCACGAGCGACGTCACCCGCGTCCGTGATCTCGCGCTCGTAGCCGTCGTGGCGCTCGCCGGGTTGATCGCTGCGTTGCTGGTGTTTCCGGCCGGAGCACGCGAGCCCGGTCCGCTCCCGGCCGTCCACGCGAAGCTCGCGTGTGCGGCTTGTCACGATTCGAAAGGCGGCACCGCGGGCGCATGCGTCGGGTGTCACGGCGCGCATCCGTCCACGCGACCTGGGCACGAGAAGCTCGCGCGGTCGGGCAAGCTCGCGTGCACGACGTGTCACGCACAGCATCACGATACGCAAGGCATCACGTTCGACGGGCGCGGGGGCTTTGACCGCTGGGGGAACGGCGACGAGGTGAAGGGTACGACCAAGAGCGTTGTCCCCGCAAAGAGCACCGTCGTCCTCCTCGGCCCGCAAGGGTGCGCGGGCTGCCACGACCTCGCGAACGCGCGCGATCCCGCCGCGCGCTGCTTCGCCCGCCCAGGCTCCGCGAGCGCATTCGATCGCTGTTTCGACGAGCACCAGACCGCTGACCGCGCGCTCACCGGCAAGAGCGTCTGCGCCAAGCAGCACACGACCGATCGCGCCATCGTGTGGGGCGCCGCCGCATCGATCGCTGCGTCGACCCCAAAGGTGGAAGGTACGGCACGCTCGTCGAACACCTTCGCGTGGCTCGCGATCCCCTCGCTTTCGGCCGTTTTTGCCTTGTTCTTCACGCGGGCGCGACGACGGCGTCGTGAATCGAAGGCAGTAGAGGTCGTCGCGTCTGCGCCGGCGACGAAGGTGCGGCTACCGCAGATCGACGTCTCGACGTGCGTCGGTTGTTACGCCTGCGTCGACGCGTGCCCGTTCGATGTCCTCGAGATCCAGAAATACGTCGCTGTGGTCGTGCGCCCATCCGAATGCTGCGGCGTCATCCTCTGCGAGCAAGCATGTCCGAACGGGAGCCTTCAGATGGCCGAAGGCGCGTTCCTCGAGAAGCGCCCGAACGTGGACGCGTCACTCGAGAGTAGCGACGTGCGCGGGGTCTTCCTCGCCGGCGATCTAACTGGTCTGCCGCTCATCAAGAACGCGATCGCACAAGGGACCGCGGTCGTCGACCGGATCGCCGAGCGCACGCCGAAAATGAAGGCCGACGCGGGCGTGTATGACGTCGTCGTCGTCGGCTCGGGGCCCGCCGGGCTCGCGGCTGCGCTCCGCTGCATCGAGCGCGACTTGTCGTACGTCGTGCTCGAGCAAGGCACGATGGCGGCGAGCATCCAGAGCTTTCCCCGGAACAAGCTCGTCTTCGACCAACCGCTGCAATTGCCCGTCGTCGGTGAGCTATGGCTGAAGGAGTCGACGAAAGAAGAGCTGCTTTTGCAGTGGAGCCTGCTCGTGCGCAAGCGCGGCGTCGAGCTCCGCGAGCACCACAAGGTCACCGGCTTCGAGCACGGTGAAAACATCGTCGTCCGCGCCGTAGTTGGTGAGCGCACCCATTCGTTCACCACTCGCAACGTCGTGCTCGCGACCGGTCGACGCGGAACCCCACGCCGCCTCGAAGCGCCCGTCGCGCCCGATGCCGTGAGCGACGTCGCGTATTCGCTCGCCGACGCTCGCACGTTCGCGGGAAAGCGGGTCGTCGTCGTCGGCCTTGGTGACTCGGCGATGGAAGCGGCGATCGCGCTCGCCAAGCAGCCCGGCACCGACGTCACCATCGTCTACCGTGGCGGCGATTTTGCACGCGGCAAATCGCGCAACGTCGACGAAGCGAAGGCGCTCGTCGCCAAGGGGCGGATCCGCCTCGAGCTCGAGACGCACGTCGTCCGCGTCGACCATCGGTCGCTCATCCTCGAGGTGCGCGGAAAGCGCCAGACCGTTCCCTACGACGCGGTCTTCGTGCTCATCGGCGGCGAACCGTCGAGCGCTCTCCTCGAGGCCGCCGGGATCACGTGGGGTCTGCACCCACACGAAGAATCGGCCGAAATCGAGGCAGAATTGAAAAAAGCGATCGAAAATCCGCCCGAATGAATCGTTCCGTGACGAGCCGCGTAGGAAGGAACATGAAGATTCGCGCTGTCGGCCTCTGGGCAGTAATCGGCATGGTGACCTCGAGCGCCGCGGCGTTCGCACTTCCGGTCTCCGACCACTGGTCGGGCACTCCGATTACGAACGACACGGGCGCCACCAAGACGGCCGCAGGCGACACCACGGTCGCGCGCTTCACGAGCGACGGAACGCTGTCGGTCGATGCGCGGCTCGGCCAGGCGAGGCTCCCGACCGGCACGACCCAAGATTCGCTCCTCTTCACCACGGTGACCGGCAGTGATCTCGAGAAAATCTCGGCGCCGCCGCTCAACCTGGCGATCGTCATCGATCGCTCGGGCTCGATGAAGGGCGCGCGCATCGCGAACGCGATCGAGGCCGCTGCCGGCACGATCGCTCGGCTCCGCGACGGCGACAGCGTCACGGTCGTCTCGTTCGACACCCAGGCCCAAGTCGTCGTCCCGCCGACAGTGGCCAATGCGAGCAACCGTGAGACCATGACCGCGGCCGTTCGCTCGATCCGCCTCGGTGGCGACACCTGCATTTCGTGCGGGCTCGAGACCGCGATGGCGTCGATGAGCGGGAGCCCGGTCGCGATCGGCGATCACGTCAGCCGCATGCTCCTGCTCTCCGACGGCGCCACGAATCACGGCATCACCGATTCGTCCGGCCTCCGAGCGCTCGCTGGCCGGATGCGCGAGCGCGGGTGCGCGATATCGACGATCGGCGTCGACGTCGACTTCGACGAGAAGGTCATGGCCCTCCTCGCGCAGGAATCGAACGGTCGTCACTACTTCGTCGCCAACGCTTCGGAGCTCCCGTCGGTCTTCTCGCAGGAGTTCGACAGCCTCCTCTCGTCGGTCGCGCGCGACGCCGAGCTCAGCGTCGAGCTCGCCCCCGGCGTCGAGCTCGAGCAGGTGTTCGATCGCACGTTCCACCGCGAAAATGGCCGAATCATCGTCCCGTTCGGCACGTTCAGCGCGAAGCAGCAGAAGACCGTCCTCATGAAGCTCCGTATCGACGACGCGCACGCTAAGGACGGCACGCAGCCGGTGGCGAGCGTGAAGCTCACCTATCGCGACCTCGTCCGCCAAAGCGACGGCGTATCGAGCGGGCGTCTCGCCGTGCTCCGTCAGGCCGACCTCACGCAACCGGATGACACCGATCCGCTCGTCGAAGCGCGCCTCGAGCGCAGCAAGACCGCCTCGACCCTCACCGAAGCGAACGCGCTCTTCGAGCAAGGCCGCGTCGCCGAGGCGAACAAGAAGCTCTCGGACCAAGCGGCCGAGCTCAAGGTGACAGCGACGAGCGCCCGTGCGCTCGCCAAGGCAAAGGGCGAGAAGGACGACGCGCTCGCCGGCGACTTCGACAAGCAGCTCGCGGCGGTGTCGACCGCGGAGACGAACTTCGCCGCGGCACCCGAAGCGCGTGCGGTCGCGACCGCCTCGCCCCTCGCGGGCAGCGTCGGCGGCATCGGCCAAGGTTTCGGTCGTGGCTCTGCTGGGGGCGGGGGCGCGCTCAACGCAGCGCCGGTCGCCGCTCCGCCGCAGCCTTCGAAGGAAGGCAAGACGCAGGTCCGCGCCAATCAGCAGAACGCGAGCGACCTGGCCTTCTGATTCGGTGGTTCGCGCGTGCGCTCGTGCCTGTACGGATGTATCGTAGTCGGCGATGAACCTACGCGGAAAGCTCGATCGGCTGCAGATGCCGAGCGCTCTCCGCGTTCCTCTGCCGCCACCACCCGAATCGTCGTCGTTGGCGGTGGCGGCGGCGGCGGGTTCGAACGCGGGCTCGGCCCTCGCGCCGACGCTCGACGATCTTCGCGCGAAGATGCGCGCCATCCTCGCGAAGAACGTGACCTTGCGTCCGCCGCCGGCCGTCGACACGCCCGAGCTCCCGTTCGTCACGCACGACACGCCGAAGGGGCCGCTGCATCTCCGCGCCCAGCGGCTCTCGGCGTCGCATCGCATGGGTCGCGTCTCGCTTCTCCCCGCGAGAGACGCGTCGACGCCGCTCCTCGCGCTGCTCGCGCTCGACCCGCAAATCGCGGCGTGTGATCCGGCGCGCGCGCTCTACCTCGACACCGAGACGACAGGTCTTGCCGGCGGCGCGGGCACTGTCGCGTTCCTTGTCGGCCTCGCGTACTGGGACGGCGACGAAGGGGCGGCTTCGCGTGGGCTGATGATCGAGCAGATCCTCGTGCGCGCGCTCGGCGAAGAGGCGCCGATGCTCGAGCACGTCGCGTCGCGCATTCGTGACGCGTCGATGCTCATCACCTACAACGGCAAGAGCTTCGACATGCCGCTCCTGCGCACGCGCTTCGTCATGGCGCGCGTCCAGGCGCCGGTCGAGCCGCCGCATTTCGATCTCCTCCACGTCGCGCGACGGCTGCATCGCGCGCGGCTCAAGGCGCGGACCGACCAGGCTACGTGCAAGCTGACGACCTTGGAGAAGCTCATCTTGGGCTTCGAGCGTCACGACGACGTGCCTTCGGCGGACGTCTCCGCGCACTATCTCCATTTCCTTCGAACGGGGGAGACGAAGGCCCTGCTCGGCGTCGTCGAGCACAACGCGTGGGACGTCATCGCGATGGCCGCGCTCTTCGGCCTCTACGGCGAGCCGCTCGACCGCACGACGATGGAGGCGACCGAGATCGCCGGCGCCGCCCGCACCATGAAGCGCGCCGGCGCACACGAAGAGGCCAGGACGGCAGCCGACCTCGCCGTGACGCGAGCGCTGGCGATGGACCGGCCGAACCTCGAAGAGCCGCTCCGGGCGCGCGCCGAGATCGCGAAGGCACGCAAAGACCGCGCGCAGGCCCTTGCAGACTACACGCATCTGGCAGAGAGCGTGGACGATCCGTCGGTGCGCCTCGAGCTCGCGAAGCTCTACGAGCATTTCGTGAAGGACGTGCCGAAGGCCCTCGAGCTCGTCATGGCGGGCACCGCCGAAGAAGACGGCGCCTACGGTAAACGCATCGGGCGTCTCACGCGGAAGCTCGCAAAAAGGCGGTGAAATATGCTATTTGCCGCTCATGACCGAAGAGGAACGCGAGCGCTACGAGCCGGCTGCGATCGAGCCGAAGTGGCAGGCCCGTTGGGAAAAGGACCGGACGTTCGCCGCCGTTCGCCACGCGGGTAAGCCGAAGCTCTACATCCTCGATATGTTCCCGTATCCGTCGGGCGCCGGCCTCCACGTCGGCCACCCGGAGGGTTACACCGCCACTGACATCGTCGCGCGCTTCAAGCGCATGCGCGGATTTGACGTCCTGCATCCGATGGGCTGGGACGCGTTCGGCCTGCCCGCCGAACAGCACGCCATCCGCACCAACACCCATCCGCGCGCGACCACCCAGGCGAACATCAAGAACTTCCGCCGCCAGCTGAAGATGCTCGGATTCAGCTACGACTGGTCACGTGAGGTCGACACGACCGACCCGAAGTACGTGCGCTGGACCCAGTGGCTCTTCCTCCAGCTCTTCAAGAAGGGGTTGGCGTTCCAGCAGTCGGACAGGCCGGTCAACTGGTGCCCGGAGCTCGGCACCGTGCTCGCGAACGACGAGGTCACCGCCGACGGCAAGAGCGAGGTCGGCGGCTATCCGATCGAGAAGCTGAAGATCCGCCAGTGGTCGCTCAGGATCACCGCCTACGCCGACCGCCTGCTCGCAGGGCTCGAAGGGCTCGATTGGCCGGAGACGAAGGTCAAGCAGGCCAACTGGATCGGTCGAAGCGAGGGCGCGAACGTCGACTTTGCAATCGAAGGACGCTCCGAAAAAATCACGGTGTTCACGACGCGTGTCGACACGCTGCCGGGCGCGACCTACGTCGTGCTCGCGCCGGAGCATCCGCTGGCGCAGGTGATCGCGACGCCAGAGCACGCGGCGAAGGTGAAGGCGTACGTCGACGAAGCGGCGTCGAAGAGCGACATGAGCCGCACCGACGCCACGAGGGAAAAGACCGGCGTTCCGACCGGTGCGTTCGCGGTCAATCCGCTCAATGGCGACAAGATCCCGGTTTGGCTCGCCGACTACGTCATCGGGAGTTATGGCACCGGCGCGGTCATGGCCGTCCCGGCCCACGACGAGCGCGACCACGAATTCGCCAAGACCTACGACTTGCCAATCCTCCAAGTCGTCGCGCCGACCGACGGCCACGCGATCGACGTGCAGAAGGAGGCGTTCACCGACGACGGCCTCGTGTTCGAGCCGGCGATCGCGAAGAGCAAAGCTCCGCTCACCACGAAGACGACAAGCGAAGAGGCGCGTCGCGCTGTGACCGACTGGCTCGCGAAGGAAGGTAAGGGGACTTCGAAGATCACCTAAAGATGCTGAATTCACGGTCCGCTACGATCAGCCGATCCCGGTCGAGGACAGCGAATTGCCGCTCCTCCTGCCGGACCTCGCAGACTTCAAGCCGGGCACCGATCCCGCCGGTCCGCTCGCGCGCGCGAAGGATTGGCGGTTCTTCCAGAAGGACGGCCCCGATGGCAAGAAGGCCTGGTTTGCGCGTGAGACCAACACGATGCCGCAGTGGGCGGGCTCGTGCTGGTATTTTCTTCGCTTCACCGATCCGAACAACGACGCCGAGGCGTGGAGCCAGCAGGCGTACGCCGACTGGATGCCGGTCGACCTCTACATCGGCGGTAACGAGCACGCGGTCTTGCACCTGCTCTATGCGCGCTTCTGGAACATGGTGCTCTACGACCTCGGCCTCGTGAAAGACGCCGAGCCGTTCACCAAGCTCGTGCACCAAGGTCTCATCCTCGGCGAAGACAGCCAGAAGATGAGTAAATCGCGTGGCAACGTGGTGAACCCCGACGACGTCATCAAGACGGACGGCGCGGATGCCTTGCGGCTTTATGAGATGTTCATGGGGCCGCTCGAAGCGGTGAAGCCGTGGCAAATGAGCGGCATCGAAGGGGTGCGTCGCTTCCTGGATCGCGCCTTCAACGTCTGCACGCGCACCGCGCCCGGTCCGATGGACGACGAGACGAAGAAGCTCGTCCACAAGACGATCCAGAAGGTGACCGGCGACATCGAAGGGATGCGCTTCAACACGGCGATCAGCGCGATGATGATCCTCGTCAAGCACTTGGGTCAGCTACCGGCGACGCCGCGCGAGGCGGCCGAGATCTTCACGCTGCTCCTCTCGCCGTTCGCGCCGCATCTCGGCGAAGAGCTCTGGCAGCGGCTCGGTCATGAAAATTCGCTCGCGTACGAGCCGTGGCCGACCTTCGATCCTGCGCTCGTCAAAGACGACGTCGTCGAGATCGGCGTGCAGGTGAACGGCAAGGTGCGCGGCGCGGTGATGCTCGCGGTCGACGCCGACGAAGCGACGGCGAGGGAAGCTGCGCTCGCCGACGCGAAGGTCGCGCCGCACCTCGCCGGCAAGACGATCGCAAAGGTCATCTACGTCCGCGGCAAGATCCTCAACCTGATCGCGAAATGAAATGGCTCGGGCCGCTCGGGCTCGTATGCATTCTGCATGCGTTTTCGTGTGGCTACGGGCCGGTCTATTCCGCGTCGTCTGCCGAACATCTCGCGGTGACGCTCGTTTCGGCGCGCACCTCCGACGCGGTCGCCAGCGACGAGGTCGTGGCCGGCGTGCGTGACACGCTCGCGAAGGAAGGCGCCCTCGCGCCCGGCAGCAACTATCCGCGCATCGAGATCGAGGTCCTGCGCGAGGACGAGACGAGCGAAGGGATCGTCGGCGCGAGCACGCCTTCAGGCCACGTTCCGGTCGCGCGCGCAACGGAGGTCGGCATCGTCGCTCGCGGGTGGATCGTCCGCGCCGCCGCCGGGGCTCGCGAGGCCGACACCGGCGACATGCGCAGCTTCGATCTCGTTGGCGCGCCGGCCGACGGGAGCAGCCTCGCCGCCGAAGCGCTCCGCCACGATGACGCGGTCCGGGCGACCGCCCGCCGGCTGGGCCAGCGGCTCGCGCTCCGCGTCCTAGGCCATCCGGTCGCCGCCCAAGAGGAGCGCTGAGCCTGTCGCGATGCCGCCGTACCCCGGAGTCGCGATCGCTGGATCGCTCATAAAAGCGGCCTCTCTTGGCGATGGTTGCATTCTGCAGGCGACACTTCTAACCTGCTCGCGCCATGCGTTCGCCGAAGAGCTCGTCAGCCACGAAGTCGAATGCCCCCCAGCCGAAGCCCGCCGTGAAGGACGTGAAGAAGGCGACCAAGCCGGCAGCGAAGCCTGGAGCCAAGGTCGCACCGAAGCCTTCCAAGGGCGCGGCCAAGATCCCGGCCGCTCGCGGGTCGATGCGCGCGCTCCCGAAGGTCGACGGCATCATCACCGTCGGCTGCGCCGGCTTCCCGGTCCCCGCCACGCGCTACTTCAAGGAGTTCACCTTCGTCGAGGTCCAAGAGACGCACGTCGCGGTGCAGGGGATGGGCACGATTCGCCGCTGGAAGCGCGAAGCGGCCCCGGGCTTCACGTTCTCGATACTCGCACCGAAAGAGATCGGCCAGGAAGGGTTCCGCGACGGCAAGGTCGTCGAGAGCGCGCTGAAGGCCATGAACGAGGTCGGACGAGAGCTCTCGGTGAAGGTCGCCGTGTTCGTCTCTCCGCCCGAGTTCACCAGCTCGCGGCCGAACAAGCTGGCGGTCAAAGAGTTCTTGTCGTCCGTGAAGAAGAAGTTCGGGCGCGTCATCTGGGAGGCGCCGCCGTCGTGGGACGGCGACGAGGCCGAGGCCCTGGCGACCGAAGCCGGGGCGATCGCCTCGCGTGACCCACTCGTCGCGGGCTTGTCGAAGCAGCCTGTCGCCTACTACCGCTTGCCCGGTCCCGCCGGCCACAAGAGCCGTTACGAAGATCCGGCGATCGAACGGCTCGCGAAGCTCGCGTCGGACGCCACGCACACCGACGCGACCTACGTGTTCACGAACGTCGACATGTTTGCCGACGCGAAGCGCTTCAAGAAATCGATGAAGATCCCGTAAACGAAAAGGCCGCCCTTCCGAAGAAGAGCGGCCGCTTTCGATGCGTTAGGTCCTCGAGGCGACGCTTAGCGGCGACTCGAAGGCGCGTCCGGGATCAGGGGCAGGCCGAGCTGCAATTCGTCTGCTCGCAGCTCGACCACGCGTTGTGAAGGTCGCCGGTCGGGTTGGCGCCGCCGTCCGCCTCCTTGAACGCGTCGCCGCAGGTCTGCTGGCACTCGCCAGGATTCGAATCGGTCTTGCAGGAGCTGAGGCATGCCTCGAGCTGCTGGCACTGGCCAGTCGAGTCTTGGAAGCACGCTTCCATCAGCGCGCAGCACTTGTCGTCCATGCACGTGTCGCAGGCCGCGCTGGTGGTGTCGAACGTGATCCGTTCAATGCCGCCATCGCCGAGGGTAAAGTCACGGCAGGCCGCGTTGTCGACCACGCCGGTGTCGGCGGTGCCGCCATCCGACGTCGTGCCGGTGTCCGACGCGTTGCCAGCGTCGTCGAAGAGATTGCCTGCGTCCCCGTCGTTGCTGGTGGTGACCGTACATGCTGCTGCGCCCGCCGCGAGGATCGCACCGCTCGCCAAAGCCAAGATTCGCAAAGAAGCCTTCATTCTCGAATTCCTCCGGTAGGAAAAGTCGTCCTCGAAAAGGTGCACGGTGCAGAGAAGCCCGTCAACCTATCAGCCGTAAAGTTTTGACGCCGGTTTGCCGGTTTTCTTCATCGCTTCTTGTCCAGAAGCGCAACCGCGACCCGGTGATCATGGGGCAACCGAGACCGGCACCTCGGGGGCCGGCCTTTTCGGGGGTACCGGCGGCTTCGGCGCATCCGGCTTCGACGGCGGTGGGACTGAGCTCTTCCGGCGAATGAACGACGCGGCAATGACGGCGGCCGACATCAAATACCAGAGGAAGTCGCCAACGTGCTCGTAGACCGTAGACGAGTGGAGCCAGCGGACGCTCGCGTCGATGGCTTCGGTCTCGAACGGATGGCTCTTGGCGATGACGCGGCCGACGGGATCGACGACGGCGGAGATGCCGCTGTTGGTACCGCGGATCAGGTAGCGCCGATGCTCGATCGCACGGAACTCGGCGAGCGCGAGGTGCTGCCAGGGCTCGAGCGTGTCGCCGAACCAGGCGTCGTTCGTCATGTTGACGAGCATCTCCGGCTTGCTCGCGTTCACCTCGGCGTTGGTGAACGCCGGAAGGATGTCCTCGTAGCAGATGAGCATACCGATCTTGTGCATGCCGGTCGCGGTCTGGACGAGGAGCGGGTCGAGCGTGTCTCCAACCGAGAATTTGCCGCTGTTCGGCGACCAGTCGTAGAGGATGGGGAAGGTGTCGCCGAAGGGGAGATATTCACCGAACGCGAGGAGGTAGTGCTTGTCGTAGCGGGCGGTGATCTTCCCGGATTTGTCGGTCGAGAGCGCGGTGTTGAAGTAGCGCGTGCGATCCTCTCCTTTGCGGTAGAGGACCGCGCCGAACACCATCGGGATGCCCATGCGTCCGGCGATGTTGTGCTGCATGAAGTAGGGCGCCTGTTTTTCGGCGACCGAATACGTGACCGACGACTCGCTCCACACGACGAAGTCGACGCCCTTCGCTTTGAGCTCCTCGGTGAGCCTCATGTGGCGGCGAAGCCCTTCGCCCGGATCGTGCCGCTTGCCGATCAAACCCATGTTCGCCTGCACGATGCCGACGCGCACATGCTCGGCCTTCGCGCATTCGGCGTCGACCATGTGGATGCGGACGAGGCCGTAGAGGAGCGCGAGCGCGAGACCGATCACGCCGCCGAGCACGACGCGGCCGTTGGCCTTCGTGGCCGTCAGCCGCGCGATCGCGAGCTCCGAGAGCGAGAGGTTCGCGCCGAGCAGGACGATGCCGACCAAGATCGGCCCGCCGAGGTCCGCGGTCTGCGTGAGGGCGGGGACGGTGTGGACGGTCGCCGCGAAATACCAGGGGAAGAGCAACGGGTAGAGGAGCTCGCTCGCGGCGAACGCGAAGATGGCGACCGGCGCCTTCGGCCAGCCACGGCTCCCTGCGCGCGCGTAAAGCCAGGTCATCAGGCCGATGCGACCGCCCTGATAGGCACAGACCACCGACCCAGAGCGCGCGCTTCGGCGTCTGCCCTTCGAGCGCGACGAAGAGCGGCACGAACGCGACGAACGCGAGCGGCCAGATGTCGATGCCGGCGAATGCGAGGAAGTAGAAGAGGCCGCTCAACACCGCGGCCGCGAGAGCGGGCCAGGTGCCGAGCGGCAGCTTCGACGATGCGCTCATTTTCCGGGCGTGATCGAGATCATCTCGACGTCGAACACGAGCGTCGAGCTCGGCGGAATGACGGGCGGCATGCCGCGCGGGCCGTATGCGAGGGAAGGCGGGATCGTGAGCGTGCGCTTCGAGCCCGGCTTCATGCCGAGGAGGCCCTGGTCCCAACCTTTGATGACGCGACCGGCGCCGAGCTGGAAGGAGAACGGAGTGCCCTTCGACTGATCGAAGATCTGTCCGCTCGTGAGCTTTCCGACGTAGTTGACGTTGACGGTGTCGCCGTTCTTCGCGGGCGTGCCTGTGCCCGCCTTCGTCTCCTGGACCTCGAGCTTGCCTTCGGGGCCAGGCGCGGCCGAGGGCGCCGGCATCGCCGACGCGAGCGCGGCATTCGCCTTCATCGTTGGGATTGCGCTCGCGCTGCCGGGGGCGGCCTGCGGCTCGGCGGAGGCGACGGCCACCGGGTCGGGCGGGCTCGTGAGGCTGGTGCAAGCGCCGACTAAGGGGAGAACGCCGCCGAGGAGAGCGCTGACAAAGAGAATCGAAAGAGGACGGATGGACATGTGCCGGCGCAACGCTAGTCGGGATAGACTAGATGTAAAGACCCATGCCGCGCGTGCTGCATATCGAAGACGATCCGCGTAATCGCCTGCTCGTTCGGAAGCTCCTGGTCGCCGACGGGATCGAGGTCCTCGAAGCCGCCGACGGGCTCGAAGGGGTGCGCCTCGCGCTCGCGCAGCGACCCGACTTGGTCTTGGTCGATCTCAATATCCCCGGCCTCGACGGCTACGAGGTGACGCTCCGCCTTCGCGCCGACGGCGCCCTCAAAGGCGTGCCCATCGTCGCGATCACCGCCGAAGGAGAGCGCGAGACGAGCTTCGCCGTCGGCTGTGACGGCTTCCTCCAAAAGCCGATTGACGCTCGCAACTTCGCCAAGCAGGTGCGCGCGTACCTCGCCGGCCATCGCGAGCGGCTCGAGAACATGTCGGCCGACACGACGGGCGAGCGCCTCCGCGTGCAGAGCGGTCGCATCGTGGCGCATCTCGAGACTAAGGTCTCCGAGCTGTCGTCGGCGAACGAGCGCCTCCGCGACCTGGATCGCGTACGCACCGAGTTCTATCGGAACATCTCGCACGAGCTCGCGACCCCGATGACGCCGATCGTCGGCTACCTCCGGATGATGCAGGACGAGGAGCTCGGCGAGCTCACTAACCCGCAGAAAAAAGCGCTCCGCGCGATGGATGATTGCGTCCGTCGTCTGCGCGGGATCCTCGACAACTTGGTCGACGTCACCGGCCTCGAGACCGGCAAGATGCGCTTCTTCCACCGCGACTACGATTTCCTCGACACCGTCCGGCGTGCCGTCGCGCATCACGCCGACGCCTTCGCCGAGCACCACATCACCGTCCTCGAAGAGTATCCGCGCGGCCCGCTCCCCGCGTACGGTGACTCCGACCGCCTCGGCCGCGCGATCCAGCAGCTCCTCGACAACGCGGCGAAGTTCACGCCCCAAGGCGGAAGCGTCGGCCTCGGGATCTGGGAGTCCGAGGTCACCTACGAGCTCATTATCGCCGACAGCGGTCCGGGCGTTCCAGCCGACCGCCTCGAGCGCGTCTTCGAGCCGTTCGTCCAAGGCGACGGCTCGGCTACGCGCGCACACGGCGGCGTCGGCGTTGGTCTGGCGATCGCTCGTCGCGTGGCGCGCGGTCTCGGCGGCGACCTTCACGTCGAGCAAGGGGCGAAGATCGAAGGGAAGGAGCTCGCGGGCGCTGCCTTCACGCTCTCGGTCGCCAAGCGAGCGCCTATGACAATGGTGGTCGACGGACCGCACTAGCCTTGTTGGCTCTCGCTGTCTCTCGCTTGAATAGACGCGCGTGAAGCGGTTTCTGAACGTTCTAAATCGATAATGGAATCCAAGGCTTGCGAATGAGCCTTGAAGTCAAGTTTAGGGGTGACTGCGATCGATGAAATTCGACTTTAGGTCGACCTCGCGATGACCTTGCGGAACGCTTGAATCGCTTGATCGATGTCGGCTCGTGAGGTCGTGACTCCGAGTGAAATGCGGACGGCGGATTTGGCGCGCTCGATCGAAACGAACTCGGAGAGCACCGTGCTCGGCTCGATCGTTCCGGCGCTGCATGCGCTTCCGCTGGAGATGCTGATGCCTTCGAGGTCGAGCGCCGCGACGAGCTCGGCGCCGGTCCATTTCGGAAAGCTCACGTTGGTGACGTGAGGCGCGCGCGGGCCGCTTCCATTGACGGTTCCACCGAGGGTGACGAGCTCCGCTTCGATCGCATCGCGAAGGACGGCCTGCGCCGCGTACCGCGCCGCAGAGGTCTTCGCGTAGACGGCGGCGACGCCAAAGCCTGCGGCGGCGATGGGATCGACGGTGCCGGGGCGGAGGCCGCGCTCTTGCGTGCCGCCGCGAAGGATGGGCTCGATTTTGACGTCGGCTTGGGTGACGAGCGCGCCGACGCCCTTCGGGCCGCGGAGCTTGTGTGCGGAGATCGAGCGACTTGTCGCGCCCACTGCGGTCTCTTCGACCCGGCCGATGGCCTGCACGGCGTCGACGTGGAGCCAGGCGTTGGCCTTCAGCGCGAGCGTGCGCAGCTCGGACATCGGTTGGATGATGCCGGTCTCGCTGTTGACCGCTTGGATCGCGAATGCGGCAACGGTTGCAGATTGCAAGTATTTCTCGAGCGCGGCGAGGTCCATCGCGCCGCCCGAATCGGCCGGGCACCAGAAGATCTCGCGCCCTTCGCGGGCAAGCGCTTCGGCGACCTTGACCACCGACGGATGCTCGAGGCGGCTCGTGACGAGCGAGCCTTTCTTCGCCGCCATCGCGCTCTTGATGCCGATGTTGTTCGCTTCGGTTCCGCCCGAGGTCAGAATTACGTCGCGCGGGTCGCACCCGACGAGCTCGGCAATGCGAGCACGCGCGTCCTCGACGACCGCGCGGGCCTTGCGGCCGTCGGCGTGGATGCTCGACGGATTCGCCCATGCGACATGCGCCGCTTCACGCTGCGCGTCGAGCACTTCCTCGAGTGGTGGCGTGGTGGCGTTGTAGTCGAGATAGACGCGGCGGTTGAGGGGCAGCACCTGCGCGTTCTACCTCCATCGAGGCGCTCGCGCGCGCGCGTGCACGCACGATGAGGCTCTTTTTCTCGATGCAGCGCGCATTCGTCAAAACGAACGCACGGCTTGTTGAATCGTCTACTGGCGGCTGTTCCAGGCGGCCTGCGTGGGTGCAGCCTTCGGTCCGGAGACCGTGATCGGAATCCAGAATGCCCGAATTCGCGAGTACTCGCCCTCGCGTTGGTAGCCCGCGAGCCCGAACAGAACGTTCCAGAAGTAGCCCTGCGGGTCCTCGCCGTACGAGAAGAGCGGTGCGACGTGGAATTGCCAGTCGGTGCCGCCACCGGGGGCGCGCTTCTGGATGTAGACGGTGTTGGCGGCGACTTGAACGACGCTGTTGTCGGTGGCGTCGCTGAAGCGCCAGTAGAGAGGGAAGCCGACCGTCGTGCGGGAAGCCGGCGTCGCGAAGTCCCAGAAGACGGGGGCGAAGACGGTGTGGGAATTGCCGTCGTTGCGTCCGAGGTAGACGAGCGGGTGGAAGTCCGCTTCCCAGCCGTGGAGATTGGTCGACAGGACGAAGGTGGGCGCGACCCAGTCGGTGCGCGAGACGCCGTACGTCCGGAACTGACCGTAGAGCGGGGTGAGCATGTCGTGCCCGCGCTGGCTGTCGGACTGGTAGTAGAGCGGCGCGAGCGCGAACGCGTGCGTCTTCACGTCGCGGTCGACGTAGTTGAAGAAGAGCGGGAGGATCGGGCCGATCGCGGTGAAGGTCGTGCCGCCGTTCCGCGCCGTCGCCTGGCTGAAGATCGGCGTGAGCATCGTGTCGGCCGTCGGCGAGATGCGCCGCAAGTAGCCCGGCAGTATGAGGAGGCGCTCCTCCGGCGTGTAGCCATAGTGGAAGAGCGGAAAGAGCGTCGTGTGCGATTCGCGCACGCCGCCTGTCGCGGGCTTGCCCTCGATGTGGAAGAAGATGGGCGCGAAGTCGAAAATGCTCCGCTTCGGATCCGAGCCGACGATGACCGGGCCGGCGACGGTGAAGCTGCTGTCCTCGAGCTCGCGGTAGCGATGGTAGAAGAGGAGCGGCGGAACGAGCGTGTACGTGCGCTTCGCGCCTTCGGTGTCGCCGTTGTCGCCGTGGAACATGAACGGAACGACGCCAAGATCGACGTCGGTGCCGGTGCGCTTCCGGAAGAAGAGCGCCATGCTCGAGGTGAACGCGCTGTCCTTGTCCCACGCCGAATAGGTGAGGAGCGCCGGCGAATGGAAGTAGCCGCTCGTCGTGTGGTTGCCCGCGAAAAACAGGGGGGCGAGCCAGTTGTCGTGCTCGTGCGGCGCTTCGCGATGCGCGAACGGGCCGATCACCAAGACGTGGTTCTCGTGGTCGCGGACGCGCCAGAAGAGCGGGAACACGACGTCTGCATCCATCTCGGCGCTGCGACGCTGATAGAACATCAGCGGCGGAATGAGCCGCTGCGTGTCGGGGATCGAATCCGGAACCTCCGGAGTCGGCAGCCCGCGCGTATTCTCGAGGTAGAGCGGCGGCAGGAAGCGGAAACGCGCGTCGCCTTGGGTCGACTGATAGTACGGGAAATACGAGCGCTTCGTCTCACCGACCGGAGGCGGCGGCTCGTGGTCGGAGCTCGTGCCGATGCGGTTTTTGACCTCGTCGCTCATCTCGAGCGGGTGATCGGGCGCCTGCTGCACCGGCTCGCCGCCGCGGAGCACCGACTGTTGCGGCGCTTGCGCCTGCGCGTCGCCACCGTGACCCGCTTGATCCTGCGCGAGCGCGATCTTCGGCACGAAGAGACCGATAAGCACGATCGCGAGCGTCTTCACGAAGCGGTCGGCCAAGATGCGGACGATGTCGGCGCGAGCAATCTCCTGCTGGGAGCGCTCTTCGAGCTCTTTGAGCTGGACGGTCCCGTTCTGCAGCTCCGTGTCGCCGACAATCAGCGCGACCCGCGCACCGGCTGCGACCGCTTGGCGGAGCTTGCTCTTCATCGAGACGGCCGCGCGCGTGTCGGCGATCGCCTGGACACCCGCCGCACGGAGCTCGGCGGCGAGCACGAGCGAGCCCGAGATCGCCGGCGACGCTTGCGCGGTCGGCGAAGTGTGGTCGGTGACGGCGATGACGTAGCTATCGGTCGAGGGCTTCGTCTCTTCCTCATCGCTGGCAATGATCAGGCGCTCGACGCCGGCCGCGAAGCCGAAGGCAGCCGTTGCCGGACCTTCGAGCTCGCCCACCATCGTGTCGTACCGACCGCCGCCGACGAGCGTGTCGCCGGCTCCGAGCTTGTCGGTCGCGCCTTTGATCTCGAAGAGGGTGCTCGTGTAGTAATCGAGGCCACGCACCAGCCGGGGGTCGACGACAAACGGTGTCCCGAGCGCCTTGAGGTGCTGCTGAAATGCGTTAAATTGCGCGCGCTGCGCGTCGTCGAGGCTATCGAGGATCGTCGGCGCCGACTCGAGGAGGACCTGATCTTGCGGGTTCTTCGAGTCGAGGATTCGCAGCGCGTTGGTCTGGAGGCGTCGCTGCGACTCTTCAGAGAGCTGCTCTTTTTTCGGTGTCAAAAATGCGACGAGCGCCTCGCGGTAACGAGCCCGGGTGTCGGCGTCGCCGACCGAGTTCACGATGACGCGTGCGTCTGCGATCTTCAGCGCGCGGAGATAGCGGACGAGCAGATCGACGAGCTCGGCATCGCAGCCGGGGCCGGCGTCACCGAAGATCTCGGCGCCCACCTGGTGGAACTGGCGGTAGCGACCGCGCTGCGGACGCTCGGCGCGGAACATCGGGCCCGCGTAATACCAGCGTGAGACGGGCTCGCCGGCGTGGACCTTGTGCTCGACATAGGCGCGCGCGGCGCCGGCCGTTCCTTCGGGGCGAAGGGTGAGCTTGTCGTGGTGGTGTTCGAAGGAATACATCTCCTTCTCGACCACGTCGGTCGCCTCGCCGATCGTGCGGACGAAGAGCGACGTCGACTCGACGATCGGCGTCCGGATCTCACCGAAGCCGGCCCGCCGCATCGTCTCGTGGAAGAGGCGTTCGACCCTGTGCCAGCGAGCTGCCTCGGCCGGCAGAACGTCGTTCATTCCTTTGATTGTTGGCGTCGCGGTGAGCGACGAGCTCGGCATGATGGCTCACCCGCGCGGGGTCATTTCAGCCAAAAATCAGCCGGAAATGTTGAAGGCGATCGTCCGGCTCGTCCAAAACGAGGCGATCGTGCACATCGTGGTCGGCCTGCCGCTCGACATGAAAGGGGGCGAGGGTGAGGCCGCGCGAAAAGCGCGCCTCGTCGCCCAGAAGATCGCGGACGTGACCGGCGTCGACGTCGAATTGACCGACGAGCGCCTGTCCACCGTCGACGCGCGCCGCCGTCTCGCCGCGAGCGAGGTGAACGGCAGAAGGGCGAAGGAGCACATCGACGAGGCGTCGGCCGTGGTCCTTTTGCAGTCATGGCTCGACGCCCGAAACCATCGTTGAGGAGAGCCAGCGGGCTCCGACCAGACCCGACCGAGAAGACGGTAGAGGAGCGAGCCTACGTCCCGTATCGTGCCGGCCCATGAAGCTGCCGAAAGGGATGCGCGCGGTGGTCACCGGCGGGGGAAGCGGCCTCGGCCGCGGCTTCTGCAATCAGATCGCTGCGCGCGGCGGCAAGCTCATCGTCGCGGACCTTGATCTCGCGAAGGCGGAAGAGACCGTCAAGATCGTCGGGGAACGCGGCACCGAAGCGCATGCCGTCCAATGCGACGTCTCGCACGCCCGCGAGGTCGAGGCGCTCGCGAAGAAGGCCGACGAGCTCTGGGGCGGCGCCGATCTGCTCGTGAACAACGCCGGCGTCGCCACCGTCGGTAAGATCGGCGAGGTCCCGCTCGACGACTGGCACTGGCTGATGGGCATCAACCTCTACGGCGTCATCTACGGCTGCCACGCGTTCGTTCCGCGCTTCAAAAAGCAGGGGAGTGGGCACGTCATCAACGTCGCCTCCGCCGCGGGCCTCCTCTCGGCGCCGAACATGGGGCCGTACAACGTGTCGAAGGCGGGCGTCGTTTCGTTGTCGGAGACGCTCTACGCCGAATTGAATCCGCTCGGCATCGGCGTCACCGTCCTCTGCCCCACCTTCTTCAAGACCGGCATTTTGGACGCCGCGCGTGACCACGCGAGCAATCCGAAGGCGAAGGCGTTCGCCCAGCATCAAATGGACACGGCGAAGGTCACCGCCGACGACGTGGCGCGCATCGCGCTCGATGGCGCCGAGCGCGGCCAGCTCCACGTCATTCCGCAGGCCGACGGCCGCTGGTTCTGGCGGTTCAAGCGCTTGGCACCGCAGCGCTTCCAATCGGGCGCGAGCTCGGTCGACAAGCTGCTCGGAAAGCTCGCCGCGCGCCGCGGCGGCTGAGGACCGAGCTTGCCCTTGACCGAACAAAAAAAATCGCCGTCGAAGCGCCGCCCGGCCGACAAGAGCCCGGGCAAGCACGCGAAGAAGGGCGCCGAAAAGAAGTCGATCGCTGGCACGGTGGTCACGCTCGTCTTGGTCGTGCTCGCGTTCGTCGCCGGCGCGCTCCTCGTCGTCTATCCCGCGCGCCCCGCCCCCGGCAGCGGGAAGCTCATCGCGGTCGACCTCGCCGGCAACGAGACCCCCGCCGCGCTCGCCGACGAGCTCGCGGCCGCCGGCGTCATCACCCACCCGGAGCTCTTCTCCGCATTCGTCCGCGTCCATGCGAGTGGGGAAAAGATCGCCGCCGGCACCCATGTCTTCACCGATGCGCTGACGCCGAGCGAGGTCCTCTCCCGAGTCCTTCGGTTCGGCGCCGGTCCGAAAGAGAAGGTGACGATCCCGGAGGGCTGGAATCGGTTCGACATCGGCAAGCGGCTCGAAGCGAAGGGGATTTGCACTGCCGCGCGCTTCGTCGAAGCAAGCGCGAGCCCGGCCCTGCTCCAGACGATGCGGCTCGACGCCCCGAGCTTCGAAGGGTTCCTCTTCCCCGCGACGTACGCACTCGCCGAGGACACGCTCGCCGAAGACATCGTCAAGACGATGAAGCTCGAATTCGACCGGCGCTATCAGGCGCTCGCTGACCGCAACAGCGCGGGCATCCTCGACCTCGTGCAGTCGCTCCATTTCACCGAAAAAGAGATCGTCACCCTGGCGTCCATGGTCGAAAAGGAGGCGGCGGTCGACGAGGAACGTCCGATGATCGCGAGCGTGTTCTTGAATCGTCTGCGCGATCCGAAGTTCACGCCGAAGGTGCTGCAATGCGACCCCACCGCGGCCTACGGTTGCCTCGCCCAAGCTCCGCCGCCGGTCTCGTGCGCTACCTTCACCGGGAAA
>CAJDWT010000110.1_pt1 | contig 22228 bp, 22 predicted proteins | sample 7391671 | NCBI WGS metagenome assembly CAJDWT01 (sample SAMEA7055729, study PRJEB34461) | soil metagenome | biome: terrestrial ecosystem; feature: Peninsula; material: soil | place: Antarctica | collected 2016
CGATCACACGCGCGCGCCCCATGCCGAGCCGCGACAGCTCCTTGCCGATCGCGTCAGCGAGCTTTTCGGCGGCGACGCGTCGCTTCTTCGAGAGCTTCTTCGCGACCTCCGACGCTTTGTCGACGAGCCCTTCGCGCTTCTTCGAAAGGGCCTCGACGCGGTCGCCGGCGCTCGCCATCACGTCGAGCTGCTTTCGAATCTCATCGCGGTAGGTGATGAGGTCCTCGGTCGTCGGTCCGTGCTTCAAGAGCCATTTTTCGAGGCGAAAGAGGCGTTCTTCGACCTCCCGAAGGCGTTCGGGATTTCCCTCGACCGCCTCGGCGTAGCGGGCGAGCTCACGGGCGGCATCGGCGAGCTCGGCGCGTGCGCCGTCGATCGTGCGAGCGAGTGGCGCGAGCGAGCCGTCGATTTCGCCGGCGCTCTCGATCTCACTGGCGATGCGGGCGAGCTCGTCGCAAATGGCGCCTTCGGCGTCGTAGAGACGCTCGGCGCCGCGGCGCGTGGAGGCACCGAGCTTCTCAGCGTGACGGAGGCGACCGCGCTCGTTCGCGAGGCTGTTCTCCTCACCGGGCTGCAGCTCGAGGTCATCGAGGTCGCGCAGCTGGAACGTGAGGACGTCTTCGCGCTCGGCGCGGCTCTTCTCCGCGTCACGCGCCTCGTCGAGATCGCGGGTGACCTCCGAGATCTTGAGGACCTCCAACGCCACGGCCTCCCGTTCGGCGTCGAGCTTGCCGAACGCGTCGAGGTATTGGAGATGCGTCGCGGGGTCGGTGAGGCTGACGCTCTCGTGCTGGGAGGCGATGTCACACAAGTCGGGCGCGAGCTCGGCGAGCTGAGCGGCGGTGCAGATGCGACCGTTCACGAACGCGCGGCTGCGACCGCCGGCCTGGACGGTGCGACGGACGACGAGCTCGACGACCTCACCCGGCTCGAACGGGACGCCAGCCGCCTCGAGGCGCTCGACAACCCGGGAGCCGGCGGGGACCTCGAAGAGGGCCTCGACCTCGGCCTCCTTCTCGTTGTTACGGACGAGCTCGGGCGACGCCCGACCGCCGAGCACGAGACCGAGCGCGTCGACAAGCATCGATTTGCCCGCCCCCGTCTCGCCGGTGAGAACGTTGAAGCCCGGCTCGAGCTCGAGGATGAGCTTTTCGATGAGGACCACATTGCGAACCGTCAGCGCGACAAGCACATGCTTTGTCTCGCACCGGCCGTCGAGGAGAGCAATGATAATTTGTTCAGTACTTTCAACATGCTGAATTTATTAGGCGATCGAATAATGAGGCGCAGCAACGTCCGCACTTCGCATCTCTTTCCGCGAATCAGCGCCGCGAGGATTGCACCCGGAAGTCGGGCCGCGCTACTATCGCGGCCGCCGCTCGCTTCGAGCGTTCTTTTCCCGACCTCCCCTCCCCCCTCCCGCTCCTCGTCGTTCGAGGCCAGCCCCGCAATGCGCGCGAAGACCGCCGCCAAAACGTCCAAGAAGAAGGCCTCTGCTCCGCCGCCGCCGCCCCCGAAGCTGCTGACGCTCGAAGAGCGTACCGCCTCGCTCGAGAAGCGTCTCCTCGAGACCGGGCCAGAGTTCCAGGCCTACTACCGGGATAACCTCGACATGTCGTGGATTTATCACGACAGCGCGATCGAAGGGGTCGTCTACACGCCGCAAGAGCTGCGCACCGCGATCGACCCGGCAAACGCGGTCGTATCCGACGCGAGCATGCAGCCGGTCTGCGAAGAGATTCGTCGTCACCGCGAGGCCCTCGACTACATCCGCGACTACGCGCTGAAACGGCGCCAGCCGGTCACCCTCGACACGGTGAAGAAGATCTACACGATCCTCCACCCCGAAGAGGGCGACATCAAGACGGTCAAGTACCGCAAGGACATCCCGCAGCACCGCCTCTACTTCCACGAGTACGCGGCGCCGGACAAGATCACCTACAAGGTCCGCCAGATCGTCGACTGGATCAACGATCCAGAGACGCGCCGCACCCGCAGCGCGATGCGCCTTGCCGCTCGCGCGCACTACGATCTTCTCCGCGTCTTCCCCTTTGCGCACGACAGCGGCAAGGTCGCTCGTCTCTTGATGAACCTCTTGCTCCTCCGCAGCGGGCTCCCGCCGGCGATCGTCCACTCGACCGAGCGCCAGCGTTATTACGAGGCCCTCAAAGGCTCGAGCGCCACGATGGCGGTCATCGTCCAAGAGGCGATCGAGAACAACCTCGCGTCGATCGAGAAGATGCTCGACGCGCGTGACGCGAATCGCGAAGAAGAGCAACGTGCCGGCGCCTCGCGAGGCGATGATTGAGTAGCCTCGAGGCTTCGATCACGCTCGAGGAGATCTTCGGCGTGCTCTCCTCGAAGCGCGTTCCTATCGCGCCCGAGCTCGCCGGGTACTTGGCGCTCGAGCTCGCTGAAGGCGCCGGAATTCAGCCCGGCGAGGTCGACGCGAAGCAGGTCTACATCGGCGACGAAGGCTCGGTGGCGATCGTCCGACGTCCGAGCCCGAGTGAGGCTGCGCCCGATTCGGCCGCAACAAAGGGGGCTGAGTCCTCGATCCGTGCGATCTTGGCGCGCCTGCTCGAGGCAAGCGGGTCGCAGACGCCGGCCCTATCGACGGTCGCGAAGAAGAAGGTGCCCGCCGGTCTCCCCGCCCTCGTGCAAGAGCTCGAAGCGGCGCTGATTCCGGTCAATCGGGCGGCAGGTCGGCGCGCGCTCGCGCGTCTCGCACGTGAAGCCAAGCGCGTCACGCTCGGCGTCGGTCGCAACGCGGCCTCGGGCCGTCATTCGTCCCCTTCGCTCCCCGGCAATGAGGCACGTCCTCCGGCGAGCTCGAGCTTCAGTCAAGAGGAGGTCCCGACCACCGCCCGGCGCGAGGTCCCGCCCGAGATCATGAACGCGCCGTCGGAGCCACCGCCGCCGGTCGCGAAGCCGATGACGGGCGGCGAGCTCGTCATCAAGTCCAATCCGGTCGAGCTCCAACGGCCAGCGAGCGTAAACGAGCTCCCGACCGTCGCGCTCCAACGCGAAGCGCCGATCCCCGCGCGCGCGCGGGATTCGGTCGACAGCCTGCTCTCCGCGTTCGAGGTTTCGAACGACGCCGACACAGTCCACTCGAGAGAGCTCAAGGCGATCGCGGGCCTCGAGCCGACGCCCCCGCCGCCGGAGCAGCCTCCCGAGCCAACGTCGGAGCCCGACAGCGGGCTCGATTCGCTCTTGGCGATGACCGACAGCGTGCCGCCTCCGAAGGCGCTCTCGCTCCCGCCCGCGTCCCTGCCGCCGAAGAAAGACAGCGCGCCGCCGCCGGCCTCGCCCCCGCTCGTGGAGCCGGCGCCGATGCGCAAGACGGCGATCTCGTACGCCGAGGATCGTTCGCTGCCGACCGAGCCGCGAAGCGTCCGCAATGCGGGGAAAAAGGCGAAGGGCCGCGTCATCGACAAGGTCCTCATCGCCACGTTCTTTTTGCTCCTGGCCGGCGGCGCGGTGATGGTGTGGATGCTGAAGCCGGGATTTTTCACCGGCCGCACGCCGGAAAAAGTCGAAGAAGAGAAGCGCACGGCCGAAGCTGCGAGCGCGAAGGCGGCCGAGCTCGCGGCGAAGAGCCATCAGTGCAAGGAGTCCTTGCAGGTGACCGACGTACCCGCCAAAGCCGAGGTCCTCTTGCGCATCGGTCAGGCGCCCGTCGACATTCCTCACATGCCAGTCGGCCAGCGGCTCGAGCTCGTCGCGCTCCTCGACGGGCGCGCGACCAAGCGCGCCGTCATCGGCGCAGACGATGTGTGGAGCAAGGGCGCAGATGGCAAGCCGCGGTTCGAGACGGCGGTTCAGCTCGACCCTCTCGCCAAGCGTCACGGCAAGACGGCGCCCGACACGTGGCCCGCCGCCGAAGCCGGCAGTGACGTCGCGGGCGCAGGCAAGGCCGAGCCTGGAACGCTCCACATCGTGTCCACACCGACGAACGCAGAGGTGTGGCTCGTCGTCGGCCTCGGGCCTGAGGCGCAGATCGACGACATCCCATGCGGCGACGTCGACGTGATGCTCGGTGGCCCTGGCACGTTCAAGAAGCGCCTCCACGTGCGCGCCTCCGACTTCGCCCCCGGCGAGAACGCGCCGAACGGCGACACCGTAAAGACGGCAAAAATCAGCGGCAAATAACCGCTCGTTTCCGCGCGTCGTTTTCGTCTATTCTGGCCCGATGCACGAGCAAGACATGGCGATCGTGAAGGCTCTCGTTCCCGTCGCCTGGGCCGACGGTGTCTACGACGTAAAAGAAAAAGAGACGATCGAAGCCCTGCTCGACGCGTTCGAGGCGACCGACGACGAGAAGGTCGCGATGCGCGAGTACGCCGCCGAAAAAAAGACGGTCGACGACATCAACTTGCAGGATCTGTCGGCGGAAGACCGCCGCTTGCTCTTGCAGCATGCGGTCCTCCTTACGTTCGTCGATGGCGAGCAAGGGGACGCCGAGCGCAGCTTTCTCGGCCAGCTTGTCGAGAAGCTGAAGGTTCCGAAAGAAGAGGCGGACGAGCTCATCGAGTCGTCGGCTGCGCGCGCGAAGCGCCTGCTCGAGCTCCTCTGACCGCCTCGCCGTGCCCGCTCAAGGCACGGCCTGCGTCGGATCTTTCCGGAGCCCTCGGGCTCGTCGGCCGTCATCTTTTTCCGGTGCTTCTACCTTGTCCGGAGTCGTGCTCGTGGGCGTCTTGGGCGCGGCCTTGGCAAGCGCGAGGCCGACGGCTGCCTACTTCTTTTCCGCGTCGCGCTTTCGCCCTTCGATTTCCTTGAGCAAGGCCATCGGGCTGAACGGCTTCGTGTAGTAGCCGTTGGCGCCGACTTCTTGGGCACGGCGCTTCGAGTCTTCGTCGTCGAGCGCGCTGATGATGACGATGGGGACCGCCTTCGTGGTCGCGTCCGCGCGGAGCTTCTCACACACCTGGAAGCCGTCGAGCGTGCCCGGAAGGTTGAGGTCGAGAAGGACAAGGTCCGGCGGGTTCGCGAGCGCAAGCTCGACGCCACGTGCGCCGCTGTTCGCGGCCTCGACCGCATGGCCGCGCCCCGAAACCAGCGCCTCGATCATACGACGGATCGAATCAGCGTCCTCGATGATGAGAATCCGCATCCGCCGGGAGTCTACTCGATACCGCTCCGCAGCGCGCGCGCAAAGGTCACGCTCACGCGGAGGCCGCCGAGCGACGAGTCGCCGAGCTCGACCGTGGCCCCGACGGCCCCGGCGATTTCAGCCGCGATGTACAGGGGAACACAGCTCGCTCGCCCGTAGGTGCCGGGTGGAACCTCGAGACCGACGAACGCGCGACGAGCACCGACAGGAAGAGGCGCGCCGCCGTCCTCGACCGAGACGCGGGGTCCGGATTCTTCATGCGTGAAGGACACCTTTACCGCCCCGCCCTTCGGCGTCGCGGCGATCGCTTGCTCGACGAGCTCGCGGACGAGCACGGCGAGCGCGCGAGGTGCAATGCGAGCGCCGGGGAGCGATTCGGGTGGCGCGACGTTCTCGAGCTTCACGCCGCCCTTCTCCGCCCGGCCTTGCTGCGCGCCGACGACGTTGCCGGTGATCTCTTCGAGGCGACACGTGCCGATGAGCTCGTTGCCGTCGAGCTCGCCCAAGCTGGCGAGCGCGCCGACGAAGTCTTGCGCGCGGGCGAGCGAGCGACGAACGGTGTCCCAGCGCTCTTCGCCCTCCACGTTCTGGAGCGACATCGAGGGTGAGCCGCCGGACGGCGTGAGACCGGTGAGCGGCGGCTGGCCCGAGCGCGAAGGGACGCTGCGGGCGGCGGCAGCGAGGATCGTGCGGAGCTCGGCGGCGATCCCACCAGCGAAGGTGCTGAGCGCGCCGAAACGCTCGGCGACGGGCATCATGTGCATCGGCGGCGGCATCGTCGACGGCGTCGAGATCTCCTCACCGGCCGTGTACGCCTGGGCGAGCTCACGCGCGTACGCTTCGCCCTGCTTTCTGGCTTCGTCGAGCTCTTTGCGGAGCTCCTCGCGCTCTTTGCGCTCGGAGACGCCGTCGGCGGGGAATACGAGGACCTCGGCGCCGCCTTCGAGGTCGTAGCGACCGCCGTAACGAATCGCCATGCGCGCGAGCCAGGCGCGCTCGGTGTCGGCGGTGGCCGAGCTGTCGGGGCCGAGCATCACGGCCACGCGGACGTCGTCGCCGTCACGCTTGATCGTGACCTGGGAGCCGGCGCCGTTCCCCTGCCCGATGAGGACGAGGAGCATCCGGCGGAGCTCGCCTTCGTCGGCGAAGACCTCGGTGCCCGAGCGTTCGGCGGGGCCGGTTTCGATCGACACGCGTGCTTCGGGAGCGATCTCCCAGATGAGCGACGCCAGGTCGATGCGCCCACGACGACCACGCGTGGGCTGCGGCTTCGTGTGGAGCGACGAGAGCATCTTCATCGCGTCGTCGAGCGCGTTCAGCGTGGCGTCGAGGCCTTGGCTCGACTCTTCACCTTCGATGATGACGGGTGCCGGTGGCGCGTGCGTCTTGAGAACTTGCACCCCGACGCGAAGGCGCTCCGCCGCGCCCGACGCTTCTTGCGTGAGCAGCCAACCGAGCTCTTGCCGTGTGAGTCGCCCTTTCGACACGTCGCCTCCGAAGCTTTTCTTTGGTTCGAGATACCGAATGGGCTCGGCAGCCGAGGGAGCCATCGTACCATCGACTGGTGCTACGGGAAGAGCGTGCAACGAAAGCCGTCTACGATGCGGCAAAAGACACCCTTGTCCTCGAAATCGGGCCCGCCGCTGGTGGTAAAACCGTGGGAGGCACCGCGGTCCCGGCCTCGCTCAACGTCCTCGTCGACGCCGAGGGCCATCTCGTCGGCATCGACCTCGGTGAGGAGCCCTCACGGTTCGTCGTGATGGTCGGCCATCACGAGGACGTCGCCGAGCAACGCGCGGCCCGCGGTGAGATCGTCTTCGCGAACGGGGTGCCCTCCGTTGTGACGCTTTTCGCGGCCTCGAAGGTCGTTCGGTCGGACGAGCGAAATCCGCGTCTTTGATTTATGGTGCCCGCCGTCATGAGGCTCGGTCTCCTCGCTCTGGCGTTCGGCTCCGCGAGCGCGTTCGTCGCTTGCGGCTCCGGAAATCCCTTCGTTCCCGACACGATCACGATCAAGGGCCGCGTCGTCTCGGCTGGCCTCGCCGTCCCGGCCGCTCCGTTTTGGTTCGCTGACCGCGCGCAGCCCGTGCGTGCCGCCGCGCTCGGTGATGCGACCGCATCGTCTCTCTCGCTGACGGACGCGAGCGGCCACTTCTACGTCTACGGATTCGGCGCGACCTACGACCTCACCGTCGCCCGTCCGAACGACCGAAATGACCTCACCGTCATTCGCGGTCTCACGCGTCGAAATCCAGTCATCGACCTTCCGCTCCGAGGCTCGCTGCCGCTTCAGTCGGCCCACCTCGACGTCGCGTGGAGCGTGGCGCCTCCGGCCGGGACGAAGGTCGCCTACTTCCTCGACGGCACGGTCAGCGGCGACGTGCGCTTCGACGGCCTCGAGCAAGTCGACGACGACCCCTCGCACGGCCTCACGGCGACGTGGCACGGCGGAGCCTCGACCGCGGCGAACCTCAATGCCCTGGTCTACACCGTCGACGCGTCGGGCAACCCCACCGGCTACGTGGCATCCGCCTATGCGTACGTGGTCCTCGTGTCGGGTCGTCCCCTCGCGATCGGGCTCCAGACGACGGGCATGAGCGCCTCGCCGGCGACGGTGAGCGCGACCACCGCCTCGGCCGACTGGGTCGTCGATTCGCTCGCAGTCGATGTCGATCACGGCAATCGCTCGACCGCCCACCCGCTCTTCGACGTCGAGCCCGCCTCGCTCCCGACCACGATCTCGCTGCCTGATTTCAACGGCAATCGCGTGGTCGCCCGCGGCGACGCACATCGCGGCGGAGAGACCTCGCGCGGGGTCACCACCGGCGTCGCCTTCCCCGATCAGACGCTCCCGCTCGTCATCGACTTTCCAGCGCCGTCGACGCTCTCCGCCCCGGCCGACCTCGCGACCGGCGTCGATCCGATGACGCCGTTCACGTTCGCGGGCGACGGCGTGAACGAGGTGCTCTTCACGCCTGCAGGCAAAGGGCCGCGCATTCGCATCGTCACGACCGAGAAGACGGTGACGCTCAGCATGCTTCCCGACACGAGCATCCTCGTCCCCGGCGCGAGCTACACCTGGACGGTCAGGCGCTGGCCGTACGTCCCGACGACCGACGCGTTCGTCGACGCGAACGTCGAGCTCGGCGTGACCGCGCAGGCGACCGCCGCGCCGCGCTCGTTCACGCTGGAGTAGCAAATAGCGTCAGGCCGAGCGCGGCTAGGTCAGGCTTCGCTCACGGCCCGAACGCGTCCAGATCAGTCTTCGCTCGGCGTGCGCTTGGTCTTCTTTTCCGGGATCGCGCGGGCAATGAGCACGTCGTCGGTCGGCAGCTCGCGCGGAAGCGTGAGACGGACGGGGCGACGAAATCCGCGAGGGTCGCCCATAGCGCCGGTGGCGACCGCTTGCGCGATCGTCTCCGCCGAGGCGACGACGTGGCGCGGCACTTTCTTCGAGCCGGGCGTCCAGGGCTCGTAGGTGCGGACGCTCGTCGCCGGGTCCTTCGCCGCGTAGAGCGAGCCTTCGATCAGGCGTAAATCCGGCTCGATCAAGCGGGCGCCGGCGGCGACGAGATCGGACAGCGCGCCCGAGGAGGCGAGGACCTCCAGCATCTGACGTGAGGGCACCGCGAGCAAGAAATCGATGTGCGAAGGGACGCGCTTGGCCTTCAAGAGCGCAGCGACAGCAAAAAAATCGCGCAGTGTGGTGCCGTTGTCGCCGCCGATGATCACCTGCGACACCGGTCGACCGGCGAGGTCACGGGCGGAGCGCACGTTGCCGAATTCGTCCAAGACGAGCGGGTCGACGGCGCCGAGGTCGATACCAAGCACCTCGTCACACGGAGCGCCGGGGTCGGGGACGAGGGCGCGATGGGCCTTGCTGCGGCGCTCGTCGCGGAGAAAGACCTCCGTCCGCTCGTCGCTCGAGAAGAGGGCGCCGGCGGCGCCGCAGCTCAGTGCGATCGACGCGACAACAGCTCGTTCAGCGACCGACAACGCCCGGACGCTCGGTCCGGCGAGCTCGAGCACGACCGGTGCGCTCCGCGCCTTTTCGACGCGTGCGACGATCGCGGGCAGCCCGCGACGGATGAGCTCGAGCGCGACGTCCCGAGCGCCCACGAACGGCCTGAGCCGTCCGGTGAGGAGCACCTGCACGCTGCGCGGCGTCCTGAGCTGTACGAGGCCCGTCGCCAGGGCCTTGCCGAGCACCTGCGGGGTCACGGTGAGGGCGAGCATCCCGATTCCACCGACGCCGGCGAGGCGCGGGTCGTCGGTGAGGCAGAGCCGGGCGGGGCTGGCGAAGCGCTCGAGGTGCACGGCGGCAGGAAAGCCGGCGCCGGCGCGGGCGACCAGCATCCCCTTTGCGATGAGCTCGACCGCAGGAAAGCCCTCGTTCGTGACGCAGGCCCCGTCGTAGCCGAGAGCGACCTCGACCTGGGTCGGCTTGGCGCCGTGCTTGGCCATTTCGGCCAAAACCTTCTGCGGCTCGCGCACGACGACGGCGTGATCGATCTTCGCTTCGACAGAATCGCCGAGGTTTTCGGGGTCGCGCGAACGCCCCGCGAGAATTTTCTGGACCATCGTGCGGGGGGGCGCCCCAGCTTTCGCGCGCATTCGGCGCCGGAACGTAAACCCGCCGCATCGAGGCGGTCAAGCACGCGAGATTGACGATGCCACCTAGCCTCTCCTACTCTCGGGCTCCCATGTTCAAAGAAGCCTTGAAGAGTCTCGTCGATCAGACCGATGGCGGAGTTGCAGGGCTGCTCATGGACTCGAGCGGAATTGCGCTCGAGAGCTATGCGAAAGACGACGCCCCGTTCGACATCAACATGATCGGCATCGAGTTCTCGGTCGTCATCGGCCAGATCAAACGCGCGACCGAGCAGCTCGAAGCGGGGTCCACCCACGAGATCACGATCGGCACGGACAAGATGATCACCTTGGTCCGCATGCTGAACGAGACCTACTTCCTCGCCCTCACCATCCTCCCGAATGGCAACTTCGGCAAAGGGCGCTACTTGATGCGCACCGCCGTCCCCAAGCTGCTCGTCGAGCTCCAGTGAGCGCTTCGGCGTGAAGAGGGCGCCGCTCCGCAAGCCCGTAAAGCTGACGGTCGTCGCCGACGCACCGATGCCGTCGGTAGGCTCCCTGTCGATTCTTTGTATCTCCGGACCGAACCTCCAGCTGCTCGGAACGCGCGAGCCAGCCATCTACGGCACCGACACGCTCGCCGACATCCACGCGCGGCTCAGCGAAGAGGGACGCGCGCTCGGCACCGTCATCGACTGCCGGCAGACCAACCACGAAGGGACGATCCTCGACTGGATCGGCGAGGCGCGCGGCGTCTTCGGCGGTCTGCTCTTGAACGCGGGCGCGTACACGCACACGTCGCTCGCGATCTTCGACGCGCTGAAGGCGACCGAGATTCCTTGCATCGAGGTCCACCTCTCGAACCCTGAGGCACGTGAGCCCTACCGCGCAGCGTCACGCATCGCGGCCGCGTGCGTCGGAAAAGTGAGCGGGTTCGGTCCCGACAGCTACTTGCTCGCCCTGCGTGGCCTCGTGGCGCGCCTGCGCAAGAACGTACGCGGCTCGTAGGGCTTTTCTCGCGAAGGCGGGTCGGCGTAGAGTGCGCCCGATGCCCATCGACCTCGAGAAGCTCAACGCCCTTTTCGACGTGCTCATCGAGCGCGACACCGAGGCGCGCGCACGCAAATCGTGCACGCCGCCCAGCTCCCGCAGGCGCCTGGTGCTGGCGTGCCCTCGAACGCTGCGGGCGCGGCCAGCGAAACCGACACGCCCACCGACAGCGTGGACGTGACGAGCCCGTTCGTCGGAACCTTCTATCGTGCGCCCACGCCCGACGCGCCCAACTTCTGCGACGTCGGCTCGGTCGTCCGCCCCGGCCAAGCGCTCTGCATCATCGAAGCGATGAAGCTCATGAACGAGCTCGAGGCCGAGACCAGCGGGACGATCATCGAGATCTTCGCCCAGAACGGCAAAGCTGTGGAGTTCGGCCAAAAACTCTTCCGCATCAAAAAAGCGTAAGGCGCGTGTTCAAGAAGATCCTCATCGCCAACCGCGGAGAGATCGCGCTCCGCATCTTGCGCGCGTGCCGCGAGCTCGGCATCGCCACCGTCGCCGTCTACTCCGAGGCCGACGCCCGCGCGCTCCACGTGCGCCTGGCCGATCAGGCCGTGTGTATCGGCCCCGCGCAAGCGTCCAAGAGCTACTTGAACATCCCCGCCATCATCAGCGCGGCGGAGATCACCGCGGCCGACGCTATCCATCCCGGCTACGGCTTCCTCTCCGAGAACGCAGAGTTCGCGCGTTTGTGCGAAAAATGCGGCGTTTCGTTCATCGGCCCCTCCCCGGAGGCGATGTACGCGTGGGGAGACAAAGTCCGCGCACGCGCGAACGCGAAGCGATTTGGCCTCCCTCTCCTCCCCGGCAGCGACGTCTTGCGCGACGCCGACCACGCGAAGGAAGAGGCGAAGCGGGTCGGCTACCCCGTCATCTTGAAGGCGTCGGGCGGCGGCGGCGGTCGCGGCATGCGCATCGTCCGCAAAGAGGAAGACGTCGCGAACGCATTCGCATCGGCCACGCGCGAGGCCGAGACCGGCTTCAAGAACCCGGACGTCTACCTCGAAAAGTTCATCGAGCGCCCGCGCCACATCGAATTCCAGATCTTGGCCGACAAGCACGGCAACGTGTGGACGCTCGGCGAGCGCGAGTGCTCGCTCCAGCGTCGTCACCAGAAGGTGATCGAAGAGGCCCCCTCCCCGGTGATGACGCAGGAGAAGCGCAACGAGATCGGCGCGGTCATTCGCACGGCGATCCCCGCGACGAAGTACGAGTCGCTCGGCACGCTCGAGTTCGTCATGGACGAGCAAGGCGATCTCTTCTTCCTCGAGATGAACACGCGCGTGCAGGTCGAGCACCCCGTCACCGAGATGGTCACGGGGCTCGACCTCGTGCAACTGCAGATCCGCGCGGCCGCCGGTGAAAAGCTCAACCTCCCCGACACACGCCCGTGGAGCTTCCGCGGTCACGCGATCGAGTGCCGCATCAACGCCGAGGACCCCGAGTCCTTCGCCCCCTGGCCCGGCCTCATCACCGAGTACTTCACCCCTGGCGGCACCGGCGTCCGCGTCGACAGCGGCGTCTACGGCGGCTGGCGCGTGCCCGGCGACTACGACTCGCTGATGGCCAAGCTCATCGTCCACGCGCCCACGCGCGAGGCGGCCATCATCCGCATGCGCCGCGCGCTCGCCGAGTTCATCATCGGCGGCATCCGCACGAACATCCCGCTCCATCGACGCCTCCTCGACAACGAAGAGGTCATCAACGGGACGATGACCACGCGCACGATCGAGGACATGCTCGCCGCCGACAAGGGCAGCTGACCGACCCAACATCGAGCCCTAGCTCGGTCGGCAACAGAGTCGGCGTCGTCGCCTAGCAGCCGCTCGGCAGCGTTTGCGTTTTCGGGTCGAGCTTGAAGAACGCGTCCACGGCGTCGAGAAGGGCGTCGATGCGTTTCTGCTCGGCTGGCTCGAACCCGCCGCCGACGTCGAGGTTGTGGTCTCGCCCGCTCATGTGGACCTCGACGATCTGGTGAGAATGGTCGGTCGGACCGCGTCTTGGCGGCGCGGGACGAAAGAAGGTCTTCGTGTCGAGGAGGTGAACGAGGCTCTTCACGCCCGCGACGCCGAGCCTTTGGCTTGGTCCTGCAGCGCCGTCGGTGAGCTTCCGGCCATCGCCATCTCCATGTACGTCGCCGCATCGATTTCAGGATGCGTCTCCGGTGCAGGCTCGGTCGACGAGCGCGAGCAGGCGGCCATCATGACGATCGCGAGAGCTAGACCGGCAGGTTGTTTCATCTGCAAGTCATCCTAGAACCTGACGGCAATGGTCGGCAACGACACCGACGCGCCTCAGAGCTCGTCAAAGCGCGAGTACACGTCGTCCGGACATTTGGTGACCGAGCACGTGCCGAGCGCGGTCACCGGTCGCGGACGGTCGACGACACGCGAGCCCGACGATCGTCACTCCGATCGCGAACGCGACGGCGTGCTTCACTTCGAAGGATCGTACTTGCAGGCTTTGAGCTTGCCGGCCTGCTTCGCGAATTCGTCCGCTCCGGTGATGTGGTCGATCGCGCCCTCGAGCTTCTCGAGCCGTTTCCTCTCGTCCGCCTTCATCGGCGCCGCGGAGTAGTGCTTCACCGTGTGCGTTTTGTTCTCGGCGTCGACGGTCGTGTAGGCCCACGGCGCGTCGGTGGGGCCGCCGTCGTATTCGCTCTTCAGGTCGAAGAACGCGGCCTCGTGCACGGCCTCTTGCAGCGCGACGACGCCTTTTTGACCGATGTCTTTGGTCGCGCAGCCGTCGACCCCGCTGCCGCGTCCGCCTCTCGAGAGCCGGCTCGCGAACGTGACCTTGCCGACGTTGTCGACCTTCACGACGTACTGCGGGCACGTCCCGAGGCAGGCGGTGCGCTCGAACCGGAGCGAGAACGGCGCATTCGACGTGTCACCGGCATCGGAGACGTCCGGAGCCGAGGCATCGGCCGGGATCGACGCCCCGCTCGCGATCTTGGGGCCTGCGTCGCCGACGATGACGGCGGCGTCGCCGATCTCGACGACGTTGGCGGTGACAGCCGACGTGGGCGGCGCCTTCGCGTTGGACGCGTTGCAGCCGAGCGCGACGAGCGCGATGCAGCCAGCCGTGATCAGAGAGTGGGACGAACGCATCGCGGAAGCGCGGTTCCTTTCTTTTCCCAGGCACCGAGCGGTGTCATGGTTTTGAGCTTGGCGACCAGCGCGTCGAGCTTCGGATCGGCACCTGGCCCCGCGTGGTTCATCGCGCTCGTACGAACGTCGTCGACGATGACGTCGAGCAGGGTTCCGAGATGGGCGTGGCCATTGCGCGGCGGCGGAACGTCGCGTGGAATGCCCGGCAGCTCCGCCTTCACCACGCCCTTGAGGCTCGTCAGCTGCGCCGCCGTGAGCGTCATCTGCGGGCACGCTTCCCAGGACGGCTTCGAACGATCGGTCACCGAGAGCCTCATCGCCGCAGAGCCGTCCTCGTTTTCGCGGATGCTCGTGAGGAAGCGGCGTGAGGTCGTCGCGTCCTCCTGGAGCTGCAGCGAGAACTTGATGCGCGGAAACGGCGGCGGGTCGGGGCCTTGACCGCGGTCGTTCGGTAGACCTACGCACGCCGCGTAGAACGTATCCGGATTCCACGGGTCGACGCCCGTGATCGTCGTCACGGCTTCGACGATGGTGCGCACGCGTTGCTCTTCGCCCGGCACGATGTCGGTGTTGCCGTCGGCGAGCGATCCGAAGTACCCGACGACGTGCGTCTGACCGTCGAGCGTGATCGCGACCGTAGTCTTGCCGTCCTCGAAGCCGACCTTCCTGTTGATCGGTCTCGTCTTCGGGATCTCGCCGGTGTGAAGCGACATCGCGTCGTTCGCGCGAAATACGGCGGTGAGCCTGGCGACAGCATCGGCGCCGAGAATACGGAATCCGCACCCGCGGAAGTTGGTGCCGCGCTCGCTGTCGCCGTTCATTAGCGCCATTCCGGCGGTGTCGACGGTGACTGCGTAGCGGACGAAATGAGCCCGCGCTCCTTCTCGACGGAGCTCAACGAGCGTGGGGCCGAGCGTCGGATCGTACGCGGGGGTGATTGTGACGGTCCCCGCATCGTCGTCGATGAGTGTGGACCCGCCACTGAGGTCACCGGCGACGAGCTCGGCATTTCCCGTCACGCCGGTATCCTCGCCGCCGGCGGCCCCGTTGCTCGGCCCCGTCGTGTTCTTGCAACCGGAGGCGACGAGCGCGAGGAACGCGACGTCGCAGACTCTCAGTTTCCTTGCCACCGAAGCGACTCGCCGTTCGCGGTCGAAATCTTCTGTTGGTTGAGGCCGTCGATGTTGCTCAGGTAGAGACCGCCGCGCGTCGAAAAGAACGCCACGGTCCGGCCGTCCGGCGAGCAGGTCGGGTACGTGTTCGAGCCCTGGTCTTGGGTCAAACGCTTCACGCTCGCGGCGCTGCCGTCGGGCGAGACGCTGAAGATGTCCCAGGTCGCGCCGTCGCGGCCCATGAAGAGGATCTTCGCGCCCTGGTCGGGGGTGTTGCACCAGGCCGGTGCCATGTTGTACGTGCCGCGCCACGAGACGCGCTTGCCATCGACGTAGATTTGCGGGTTTCCGCCCTGGTTCGACACGTACGCGAGCTGGCCGTTCGGACCGAAGGCCGGGTGCGTGTTGAGGCCGCCGTTGGTGGCCTTCTTGAGACCCGAGCCGTCCGGGGCGCCGACGAAGATGTCGCTCTGCCCGTTCTGGCTGATGACGAGCGCCATCTTGCCGGCGCCGAACGCGACGCCAAAGATGAGACCCGGATGACGGAGAACGGCGACCGGATTGCCGATGCGGAAGAGGGAGTAGCTGCCGTCCGGAAGACCGCCGGCGTAGTAGACGCCGTTGGGGCCGATCGCGGGCGCGAGCGCGACGTTCGACGCCGCTTGGAGCTTCGAGAGGCCTTGGCCGTCGCTGTCGATCTGGAAGACGCCCTTTTGGCCGCGGCCGGTCGTCGCCGAGAAGACGAGGCGCGAGCCGAAGCTCCCGGTGGTGCCGGTGAACCACTTGACGACCTCGTTGTCGAATTGGTGGACGGCGGCACGTACTCCGTTCGGAGGAACGTCGTAGTCCTTCGACACGACCGCGGTCGACCCGCGCGAGACGACGAAGAGACGCAGCTCGAGGTGCACGTTCGCGCCGCGCATCGCCGACGAGCCTTTGATGACCCCCTCTGCGCCGACGTTGCGCCACGAGACCGGATCGATGCCCGTGCCTTCGGCCGCGAGGTTCGCGGTGAAGCTCTTGGGGTCGAGGACCTGGAAGAGGCTCGACAGCACGAAGTCTCGGCTCGCCGTCGTGTCGACGCTGTCGGAGATGTCTTTGTCGCCGATGAGCGGCGCGACGGCGAGCTTGAAGAGGGCGCGGTTGCCACCCGAAACCGTGATCTGCGTGACCGCGCCGCCGGTCGGACCGGTGGCCTGCGGAAGAGCCGACGAGGCGGCCGCCGGCTGCTGCTGCGCGACGGCCGGAACCGACGCCGCCAGCGCTAAGGACGCAACCACGAGACCCACTATTTTAAGCTTCATTTGCATCCCTTACCCATATTGATGATGACGGTACGACCCCGGTAAAGTTCCGCGATCTCTTGAGGAGGATCGGGCAGAGGGGTCCTGTCGTCGAGAAGTTTCTGCAGCGTGCCGCGCGCGGAGTCGTCGTAGAGGTCGTTGCCGCTCTTCTTCGTCGGCACCACGTTCATGTGCCAAACCACCATGCGCGGGCTGATGTTGATTTGGTACTGCACGCACAGCCTGTTCTCGTCGCCTTGAGAGATGACCGACGGGATGTTCCAGCGCGTGCGCAAGAAGGCGTCGAGCTGCGACGCGTACAGATCACCCGCGTGGACCTTGCTCGGGTCGGTCTCGACGCCGGCGTCCGAGCCGTTCGCGAACCCCTCTTCGACCCGCGGCTTGCCCGCGTCCTCGGCGAAGGGATCGGTCTTGTTCATGAGCTTTTGGAGGTCTGACTGCTCGGCGTTCGGCGGCGGCGGACCGGCGTCGGGTTTGTCGTGCGTCGGATCGTTCTGCGAGGCGACCGGCTCCTTGATGTTGGTCGTCGACCTCACCGGCGCGATTCGGTCCGGCAGCTTCTTCGGATCGAGCGGCTTGCCGAGCTTCAAGAGCGAAGCGGCAATGACGGGCTTCGCGACGAGCGCTTGCTCCGGCGCGTCGTTCGACGGATACGCCGCCTTGATTGCGAGCACGGCGATGGGGAGCGCGTGGAGGGCGATGGCGAGCGCGATGCCGACGGCCACCTCGTCCCCTTCGTAACCCGTCTTGAATCCGATTCGCGCCGCCATTGAGTTCGTCGTCTTTCGAGCGAGGCTTACTGCTGCTTAACCACGAGGGGATCGGTGATCATTCCCAGCTTTTCGACCCCCGCCAGGCGAGCGGCGGCCATCACGCGCAAGACGACGCCGTACGTCACGTTCTCGTCGGCTTGGATGTAGAGCTCCTTGTCTTCTTTGAGTCTCGCGTTGCTCGAAAGCTTGGCATCCACGTCACCGGTGATCTCGTCTTTGCCGAGATAGACGTGCCCGTCGCTGGTGATGACGATCATCATCTTCGTGTCGTCGGTCTGCATCGGCGCGCTCTTCACCTTCGGAAGATCGACGTGCACGCCCGTCGTGAGCAAGGGCGCCGTGACCATGAAGATGACGAGCAAGACCAGCATGACGTCGATGAGCGGCGTCACGTTGATCTCGTTGATGCCGCCGAGTCGGCCTTTCCCTCGACCTCCGCCGCCTCCTCCCATGGACATGTTAGCGGTCTCCCTGGGCGCAAGCGGCGTTCAGGAGCATCGACCTGACCCTGACGGGCCTAGCGAACGGTGACGCGAGTGAAACGAGCGGATAGGTCAGCGCTCCTGACCTATGCGCTTTCGCCGAAAGCGCTTTCGCGCAGCGAAGCCGGGGGAGGCTCGATTCGCGGAGCGAATTGAGGGGGCCGTTAAGGCCCCGCCAGGGTAAGTGCGCTGGGCGAGGGTGGACCTGACTTACCGTCATTCAAATCCCTCCCAGCTTCGCCCGCGCGGCTACGTCCAGCGCAAACGATTCCAGGTTATCGGCCAACCCCTGCACTTTTCGCGCGAAGTAGTTGTACGCCATCACCGCCGGGATGGCGGCGACTAGGCCGATCGCGGTTGCGATGAGGGCTTCGGCGATCTTCGGGGCGACGACCGGCAGGTTCGCGTTGCCCTGGTTTCCGATGCTCAAGAACGCGTCCATGATGCCGTAGACGGTGCCGAAGAGGCCGATGAACGGCGAGGTCGAGCCGATCGTGCCGAGCAAGCTCATCCAGCTCTCGAGGTGCGTGACCTCTTTGGCGGCGGCGCGGCGCGTGGCGCTCTCGACGTGCTGGCCCTCCATTTCACCGAGCCGCTGATGCTCTTTGCCGCCCGACATGCGGTTCATCTCGTCGTAGCCGACGGCGAAGACGCGCGCGTAGGGCGAGCCACGGAACGCGGCGATTCCCTGCGCGAGCGCGTCGAAGCTCGTCGCCTGGTCGAACGTCTTCAAGAAGCGGTCGCTCTCGCTGCGTGCGCGCGAGAGATGCAGCGCCTTGGCGCCGATCACGACCCAACACGCGACCGAGAAGATGGCGAGGATGAGGAGCACCGCCTTCACCGGGATCGACGCGTGCAGGACGAGCGACACGGGGTCGAGCTTCGGCGCGTCCGGGTTGGCGGGACCGCCTGGGTCGACCTGGAGAGCGCTCGACAGGTGGACCAACGACGCGGTGAGCGAATGACCGAAGTTTGGGAAAAGCATCGGGCGCACCATGCCCCGCGTTGAAGCGCGCTGTCAAAGCCTACAAGGGGCTCGAAGCTTCGGAGTGGCTCTGGTCGATCGTCGTAGAAAACGGGCGGCAGTACGACTATCAAAGGCGCGTGCGCGTTTGGACTTTGTTCGGCTCGGCCGCGGTTGCTCTCGGCATCGCCATCGGTGCGTTCGCGTGCTCGAGCACCCCCACGACGTTCGGCGTCGTGCTGGCGACAGGCATTACCGTCCGCGCGGCCAGCCTCACGACCGATCTCGGTTGCGGCACCGGAAACGGGCAGGTCTACAAATACGCCGCCGTGCTCGCCGACCCCGCGGCCTCCGGCCTCTACGACTGCTTCGCGGACGCCGTGTTCGTGAGGCTCCCGCCCACCGGTGACGGCGGCGGCATCTACAACGTCACTGTCTTCATGTACGACAAGGCGACGTACGACGCGAACGCGGGCGCGATCCAGAACGCGGTCGCCGGCGCCGACCCTGCGACTGCGCTCGGCGCGATCCCGGCGAGCTTCACGACGACGTGCACCGCTACCCAGACGCTCGACGTCCAGACCGTCGCTCAATGCGCGCCGCGCAGCGCTGGCGGCCCGGGCGTTCTTCGGATCGAGACAAGCAGCTTCACCACGGCTGACGGCGGCACCCTCGGCTGCCAAGTCGACTTCGGCCTCGTCTCCATAGACGAGCTCGGCGGCGGCGCCGACGCAGGCACGATCAATCAGACCTGCCCGAACGAGGTCGTGCTCGGTCCATTCCCCGCGCTCACGCAGCAGGCCGCGCACGTGACCCTCGTCCAAGGCCTCACCGCCATCGGCAGCACCACCTGCCGCGGAACGATCGCCCCGTCGAGCGGCACGACCGCCACGTGCGATCCGGTCGCAACCCCCTGATTTCGGGCTTACACTAGACGTAGACGATGTCGAGCTACGACCGCCAGGGCCCGCAAGCTTCGTTCGCGTTGCCGCGGGTCGGCCCCGCGCTCAAGGGCGTGCTCGCGGCGATCACCATCGTCGGCATCATCCAGGCGCTGCTCATCGGATACGTCAAGGACGTCGGCCTCGAGACGTTCGGTCATCTCGTGATGGTCCCGGACAAGGTTCTCCACGGCGAGGTCTGGCGCCTTCTGACCGCCGCGTTCCTCACCGACCCCACCTCGATGGGACACCTCATTTTCACGTTGATTGGGCTCTATTTCCTCGCGCCCGATCTCGAAAAAAATTGGGGTCCGTGGCGCTTCGTCCGCTTCCTCGGTATCGCCGTCGTCACAGGCTTTCTCTTCACGATCATGGTCTGGAAGATCGCCGGGCCAGATGCGCCACCAGCCTTCCACGTCCCCTTTGCGTTCGGCGCCGGCGCGGCCATCAGCGCGGTCGCGATCGCATGGTCTGAGATGCACCGCGATCGCCAGGTGCAGCTCTTCTTCTTTTTGCCGCTGAGCGGCCGCACGCTCTTCTGGGTGACGATCGGCTTCGCCGGGCTCGGCCTCGTCTTCCCGCTGAGCGTGCCGGAAGGGGTCGCCGCTCCGTTCGGCGGCATCGTCGCGGGCATCTTGCTCGGCGGCTCGCCGTCGGTCCTCCGCCGCGTCTATCTCCAGGCCAAGCTCACTATTTTGCGACGTCAAGGTGCGGCCGCGAACGTGCAGCCGCTCCTTCGAGAGCATCGTCCGTCGCGCAAGAACGCGCCGCCGCTCCGGATCGTCAAAGGGGGCGCTTCGGAGGACGACAAGAAGAAGAAGCCGCCCAAAGACAAGCGCTATCTGAATTAAAGCGGATTTCAGCGGCCTGGAACGGCGCGACGAGGTCGAGCGCTTTAGCGCGCCAGCCTTTGTGATAGACCGAAGCGCGATGTGGACGGCGCGCCATCTGCTCGGCATCGAAGAGCTCTCGCCTGCGGAGATCACGCATGTGCTCGACGCCGCCGAGCGCCACTTCGACCGCGCCGACCGCCGCAGCGTGCTCCGCGGCGTCACGATGCTCTGCGCGTTCTTCGAAGCGTCGACGCGCACGCGCTCCTCCTTCGAGCTCGCGGGCAAGCGGCTCGGCGCCGACGTCATCCACATCTCCGGCTCGGGCTCGTCGGTCAGCAAGGGCGAGACGCTCCTCGATACGGTGAAAAACCTCGAGGCCATGCGGGCCGATCTCGTCGTCATCCGCCATCAGGCGAGCGGCGCTCCCGCGTTCGTCGCCGCGCGCAACAAGGCGAGCATCGTCAACGCCGGCGACGGCGCACACGAGCACCCGACGCAGGCGCTCCTCGACGCCTTCACGATCCGACGGCGAAAAGGGCAGATTTCGGGGCTGAAAGTGGCGATCTGCGGCGACATTTTACATTCACGCGTCGCGCGGTCGAACGCCCACCTCCTCACGAAGATGGGCGCCGAGGTCGTGCTCACGGGACCACTGACGATGATGCCGCGCGAAGCGGAGGCGATTGCCCCTGGCGTGAAGACGGCCAAGCGCATCGAAGAAGCTGTCGAAGGGGCCGACGTCGTGATGATGCTCCGCATCCAAAACGAGCGCCTCTCGGGCGCGATGTTCCCGGGCACGCGGGAATACAGCCGCACGTTCGGGCTCTCGTACGCGCGCCTCGCGCTCGCGAAAGCCGACGCGATCGTCATGCATCCTGGGCCGGTCAACCGCGGCGTCGAGATCGACCCGCAGATCGCCGACGGCGATCGCAGCGTGATCCTCGAGCAGGTCGAGGCCGGCCTCGCGGTCCGCGCGGCTGTCTTGGCGCTCGTCCTCGGCAAGGAGAAGTGACGGTGCCCGAGCGCGATGCTCCGCTCGGCGTCTTCGACTCCGGCCTCGGCGGCCTGACCGTCGTGCGCGCGCTGAGGGCGGCGCTCCCCGCCGAGCACATCATCTACCTCGGCGACACCGCGCGCGTCCCGTACGGCACGCGCGGACCGACGACCGTCATCAAGTACGCGAGCGGCTGCGCGAAGCAGCTCGTCGCCCGCGGCGTCAAAGCGCTCGTCATCGCGTGCAACACCGTGAGCGCCGTCGCGCCCGAACGCCTTCGCGTCGATCTCGACCTGCCGGTCCTCGAAGCGATCGGCCCCGGCGCACGCGCGGCCATCAATGCCACCAAGACGGGGAAAATTGGGGTCCTGGCGACCGCCGGAACGATCGCGTCCGGCGCCTACGCCCGCGCGATCGCCGCGCTCGACACGCGCGCCGAGGTGATCGGTCAGCCCGCGCCGCTCCTCGTCCCCCTCGCCGAAGAGGGCTGGACCGAAGGCGAGGTCCCTCGCCTCGCCGCCCGCCGCTACCTCGAGCCGCTCGCGAGGGCGAACGTCGACGTCGTAGTTCTCGGCTGCACGCACTACCCCATCCTGCGTGAGGCGATCGAGATGGAGGCCAAAGCGATGATCGGCGACCACGTCATCGTCGTCGACAGTGCGCGCGCCATCGCCGAGAGCGTCCGTGATTTCCTGAAGAGCCGAGAGCTCCATCGCGTGAGCGACGAGCGAGGCGGGATCGAGCTCCTCGTGACCGACGCACCGAAGTCGTTCGAGACCGTCGCCGGCCGCTTCCTCGGCGAAGCGGTGCAGAACGTGCAGCTGATCGATCTCTAGCCCCGGGTCTCTCCGCCTCGACACACCCATGTCGAATTAGATTGCTATTTCAAAAACAGACCCACAATTTTCGACCATCGACCATCGACCATCGACCATCGACCATCGACCATCGACCAT
>CAJDWT010000030.1_pt1 | contig 22090 bp, 17 predicted proteins | sample 7391671 | NCBI WGS metagenome assembly CAJDWT01 (sample SAMEA7055729, study PRJEB34461) | soil metagenome | biome: terrestrial ecosystem; feature: Peninsula; material: soil | place: Antarctica | collected 2016
CCCGTTGGCCCTGCCGCGCCGCTCGAGCTCCTCCAGGCGATCCAGCTCGGAGGCGTCGGTCGCGACGATCACCTACGACATCAAAGGCGACAAGCTGAAGTACTCGGCGACCTCGAACATCCACGCGATCGACGACCTGGCGGCGCACCACGCATACACGCTCGACGACTCGAAGAAGACCTACGAGGACATCGACACGAGCAAGGCGATGGCGAACACCAAGCCGCCCGCCGACGCGAAGGTGCAAAAGCTCGGCAAGACCGAGACGATCGCAGGGGTCTCGTGCGACGACTGGACGATCGACACCGGCGACACGAAGGTGGACGTCTGTGCGGCGTCGAACGTCGCGTTCTTCGATCTCGATCGGGATACGAAGGCAGGCCTCTTCGAGCCAGAGTGGACGATGGCCATGACGAAGGCGAAGGCGTTCCCGCTCCGCGCGGTCGTGCACGACAAGGCCGGAAAAGAGCAGTACCGGATGCAGGCCACGAAGGTCGACCGGCACAAAATCGACGACACGACGTTCACCGTGCCGAAGACGTTCGCCAAGAGCAATCTGTCGGCCGACGAGAAGCTGAACGCGCTCCCCTGATCTTGCATCGCAGCCGCCGAGACCTCTCTCTCCTCCGTGAGAGGTCTTGGTGGCTTTTTTTCAGGTCGAGTGTCCGGCCATCTTCGGGCCGCGCAAGAGCGCGCGGACGATCTCCCGCAGCGTCTTCATCTTGAAGGGCTTGTCGAGCAACACGGCGCCGAGGTTCTTCGCGCGCGTCCGCGTCTCGTTGTCGCCGAAGGCCGTCATGATGACGATCGGCGTCGACCAGTCAGCGTCACGCAGCGCTTGGACGATCTCGAGCCCGCTGCATACGGGCATCCGGACGTCGGTCACGACGAGGTAGAAGCTCGTGATCTGCACGAGCAGCTGACCGCCATCGGTCACGTCCACGGCCTCGTGCCCGTCGGCGCGCAGCGACTCGATGACGAGCCGCCGCATCTCAGCGTCGTCCTCCGCCACCAGGATCCGCGCGCGACGCCCCATCGAGTAGCTCGTTTCGAAAGGCGTTTCCATGCGCTATCGAAGAGCATCCGCCGTGCCACAACATCATCCTGCCGCGCGTCGCAAATAGACCGACAGCTCAGTGGTCGTCCCGGGCTCGCTCACGACGTCGATCCACCCGCGGTGGTCGCGGACGATCCCGTACGCCACGGCCAAGCCCAGGCCCGTCCCTTCGCCTACGTCTTTGGTCGTAAAAAAAGGCTCGAACACGCGCGCGAGATCGGCCGGTGCGATTCCGACACCGTGATCGCGCACGCAGAGGCGCACGCAGTCCATTTCGCCCTCTCCGAGCTCAGCGGGTGCCATCGCCTTTTCCTCCGACACGATCACCTCGACCTCGCCGTTCGGCTTCGAGGCATGGATGGCGTTGACGATGAGGTTGGCGAGCACCTGCTGCATCTGATTCGGGTCGACCAACGCTACGGCGTGAGAGCCGCTCACTCGCACCTTCACCCTCTTTTTCCCGGCCATCGGCGCGAGGAGATCGGCCGTGCGTTGGGCGAGGGCCCCCATGTCGTTCGGGCCCATTTGCGGGCTCCCGCGACGCGCGAAGTCGAGGAGCTGCCTGACGATCTTCGTCATTCGCTCGGTCGCCGCGGTGATGACGCGGGCGTAGCTCTTCGTCTCCTCGGCGTCGGTGTCTCCCGACGCGATCATCTCGGCGCGGGCTTCGACGACGTTGAGCGGGGTGCCGAGCTCATGGGCGAGGCCGGACGCCAGCTTTCCGACCGTGACCAATCGATCGGCGTGCCGGAGCTGCTCGATCGCGGCGATACGCGATTGGGTCTCGGCCTCGACGTTGGCGGCCGCGGCGACGAGGCGCTCGCACATGGCGTTCATCTCGTTCGAGAGCCTCGCGATCTCGTCGTTGCCTCGCGGGACGAGCGGCTTCGAAAAGTCCCCTTCCCCGATGCGTCGCGCTTTGTCGGCGAGCGCGCCGATGGGTCGACCGACGACCCAGGTCCCGAGCAGCGCCGCGATGACCGAGCAGACAGCGACCAGCGTGAGCATCGTCAGCACGGTCTCGACGATGGTCCGATGGACGTAGACATCTTGGACGGAGAAGAGCTCGCACACGCCGACCGCGCCCTCGATGGCGGAGTAGGGCGAGACGGGCGCGTACGTGCAGCGGAGACGCGAGCCCGCTGCATCTTTGCCCTCGAACGACGCCGTCACGCCGCTGCGGAGCCGAGCGATCGTCGGCGCATCGACGAAGTCGTGGTCGTCGAAGTCGAGCCAGCTGATCTCGAGCTTCGGCGCCCGCTTATCGAGCTGACCGATGAATGCGCGCGCGCGTTCGCTTCCGTCCGTTCGCCAGACCGCGCCGACGGACGCCGCAATTCCGCCGGCCAAGAGCCCCTGGTTTTGAAGGCGATCGGTCTCGAATAGGGTCACCTCGCGCTGCACGCGGAAGTAGCTGTTGGCGGCGAGCACCACCGAAATGCCGATGATGAGCAGGAGCGTGAGCTTTTGGACGATCTTCATCTTTTGGGATCCATCCTTGCGTTCCGGAGTGTCTACGACCGATGCGCTCTCGGACTTCATCTATAGTCGGCGAGGGTGCAACCGTGACCGCTGACGTGCTGCTCGTGGACGACGATCAACCGCTTTGTGAGACGCTCGATATCGGCCTGCGAAGACGCGGCCACCGCGTGACGTGGCGGCTCCATGCCGCCGAGGCGCTCGAGCTGCTCGAAGCGCAGAGCTTCGACGTCGTCGTCAGCGATCTGCACATGCACGACATGGGCGGCCTCGAGCTCTGCGAGCGCATCGCGCTCAATCGACCCGACGTCCCGATCATCCTGCTCACCGCGTTCGGGAGCCTCGATTCCGCGGTCGCAGCGATCCGTGCGGGCGCCTACGACTTCATCAGCAAGCCCGTCGAGCTCGACGTCCTGTCGATCGCGGTCGAGCGCGCGGCGAGCCACCGGCACCTCCGCGAAGAGGTCAAACGACTCCGCCGGGCCGCCGAGCTGCCGAGCCCGCGCGACCCCAACCTCGTCGGCGAAAGCGCGGCGATGCAGGCGGTGCACGACCTGATCTCACGCGTCGCCGAGTCGGACGCGACGATCCTGATCTCGGGAGAGAGCGGCTCCGGCAAGGAGGTCGCCGCTCACGCCATTCATGCGCGAAGCGCGCGCAAATCAGGGCCATTCGTCGCGATCAACTGCGCCGCCCTCCCCGAGCAGCTGCTCGAGAGCGAGCTGTTCGGCTACATGCGCGGCGCCTTCACCGACGCAAAGGAGACGCACGTGGGTCTCTTCGCCCAAGCGCGCGGCGGGACGCTGTTTCTCGACGAGGTCGGCGACATGCCCCTCGGGCTCCAACCGAAAATCCTCCGCGTCCTCCAAGAGCGCCGCGTGCGGCCCATCGGCGGTAAATCGGAGATCGCGGTCGACGTCCGGATCATCGCCGCCACCAACCGCGACCTCGAATCGGCGATCGAAGAAAAGCGGTTCCGCGAAGATCTCTACTACCGGCTCAACGTCGTGCAGATCGCGCTTCCGCCGCTCCGCGCGCGCGTCGCCGACATCCTGCCGCTCGCGCTCCGCTTCATCACGAGCTTCGCCGCCGCGTCCAAAAAGAGCGTGACCGGGTTCTCCCAAGAGGTCGCCGAGAAGCTCGTCGCCTACGCGTGGCCCGGCAACGTGCGAGAGCTTCGAAACAGCATGGAACGCGCAGTCGCGCTAACGCGTCTCGAAGAAATCTGCGTCGACGATCTACCGGAGAAGATCCGCCACTACCGCTTCTCCCACGTCGTCGTCGCTGGCAACGACCCCACCGAGCTCGTGCCGCTCGACGAGGTCGAGCGCCGCTACATCCTCCGGGTCCTCGAGGCGGTCGCCGGAAACAAAACGGCGGCTGCGCGCGTGCTCGGGCTCGAGCGCAAGACGCTCTATCGAAAGCTCGAGCGCTACGGTCTCCCCGCCAAAGACTGACGGCTCGCCCGAGCGCACCGCCCGAGCGTCCTCAGAACTGCACGCCGGTAGGAATGACCTCTGAGTCATGCATAGAGAGAGGGATCTCGCGCATGTAGGAGAACGCGTGGGCCTGCTTGGCCGGATGACCGTGCGTCTCGCACCACCAGGTCGCTCCGTGGCTCGCGGCGCGCATCGCCTCGCAGGCAGGACAGGGCGGCTCGATCACGACGGCAGCGCTCTCCTCTGCCTTCGGGCGCGGGCCGGCCACGAGCACCGGGCAAGACGAGATGGCGATGAGCTTCTCGGCGACCGAGCCGACGAAGAGGCTCTTGAGCTGCGGCCCTTTGTGCGTGCCGACGACGATCAGCCCGGCGTCGAGCTCGGTCGCGAGCTGAAGGATCTCTTGCACCGGTTTTCCGGTGCGGAGATGGATGCCGACGCTCACGTTGCGGAGCGCGCTGCCGGCCGTCCCCTCGTCGCTCGCGTAGCTCCGGAGCTGCTCGACGAGCTCACGGCGACGCCCTTCGGTCGGCTCCTCCTCGAAGACGTGCAGGAGATGGACCTGGCAGCCCGGAATACGAGCGGCGACGCGCGCCGCTTGCCCGAACGCGAACCCTCCGGCGTCTTTGAAGTCGAGCCCGACGACGATCCGAAACGGCCGAGCCGCGTTGTTTCCATTTTTCGTTTTCATGATGAGCTGGGCTGCAAACGACGAGCCGTCCGACCTCTGCCGTTGAACGGCGTGCGAGTCAGCGCGACGGCTGCAAGTTTTGCGGGTCGACGGCAGAGCCCGGCGCGAGTCTTGCGGGATAGTCGTACGTGATCGCCGCGCAGTTCCGCCACGGCGCGCGGCTTCGACACGCTCGTTGCGTGCGAATTACGCAGGTTTCACGGACCCACTCGACGCCCTAAGTCGCGCACGATCGATGCAGTGCTTCGGCGTATCGCCGACTGACGACGATTCGAAAGGAAAAAGGCTCGCGCCATGAATGCCACACTAGAGCAACCGATCGTCGCGATCTACGACTCACACACGCAGGCGGATGCGGCGATCAAGGCGCTGCAGAAATCGGGCTTCGACATGAAGAAGCTCTCGATCGTCGGCAAGGAGTTCCGCCAGGAGGAGCGTCCCGTCGGCTTCTACAACACCGGTGACCGCATGATGTTCTGGGGCGGGCTCGGCGCGTTTTGGGGCGGCCTCTGGGGAATGCTCTTCGGGAGCGCGCTCTTCTTCATTCCGGTGCTCGGGCCGCTCGTCGTGATGGGTCCGCTCGTCGGTTGGATCGTCGGCACCGCTGAAGGCGCGGCGGTCGGCGGCTCGGCCGGTGTCATCGCCGCCGCGTTGGTCGGCGCGGGCGTCCCGCAAAATAGCGTGGTCAAGTACGAGCAAGAGCTGCGCGCCGGAAAGTTCGTCGTCATCGCCCACGGCACTGCGAGCGAGGTCGAGGTCGCACGCGCGATTCTCCGCACCGACGCTTCTCATGTCTCCGAGCGGCAGGTGGCGCGATGACCGCCGCGAAGAAGAAGACGCCGCGCACGAAGGCGGAAAACCGGAAGCGCCACGAATACGAGGTCGAGGGCGGCGCGGGTGGTGCGATCGCGGGCGCGGCCTTCGGAGGCCTCGCCGGGCCGCCGGGCATCGCCGCCGGTGCAGTGATCGGCGCCGCAGTCGGCGCCATCATCGGTGCGGTCACCGAGCACGAGTCCATCTCTGAGAGCGCCAACGACAGCAAGCTCGATCGCGAGATCGGGGTTAGCGAAGGCGAGCTCGGAGCGCCGAATCTGAAGCATCCACCGGCCAAAGTCGGCGCCTACTCGGGCGCTTCCGCCGGTTCGTCCTCACACACCGATCCGCAGCCCGCCGAAGGTCCCGAGCAGCTGCCCAGGTGAGAGTGAAAAAGTAGCAACAACGCGAACGGGTGCGGGGACGGGCGGCCGCGCTCGTCACGCGCCCTTCTTCGTGCCCGTGCTCGGGCGCATGTCGAGCCCGGCGTTAGAGCGTCCCAGCGTCTTCGCGCCCGCGCTCTTCACCTGCGCGACGCAGTCCGGGCACCACCACTCGACACGGTAGCCGGCGTTCTTCCGATGGAGCCTGGTCCAGCCGAACGTTTCGAGGAAACGTCCGGCGCGCTCGAGCTCCACCTTCCCGCGTCCGTCGGGCGCGCCGAGGATCTCAACGGGCTTGTGACAGCGCTCGCAGTCGGTCGACCATCGTCCGTTCGCGTGGTGGAGCATGCGTTCGATGTTCGCGCCGACCTCGGCCGACGTCGAATATGCGTGCACCATGCATGACGCGCCCAGGGTGCAACGACTATTTGTTGCAACAGAACGTGACGGGATCGGTCGTCGTGACCGCTCCGGCAGGCGCCCCGCCATCGCCGAGGCACGTGATGCCGCTCGGCGTGATGCTCACGCCGACAACCGCGTTAATGCCGTACGTCGCGTTCGTGCACGTGCCGGTCGCCATGTCCGAGGGCGGGCTCGCCGTGCAAGTGCCCATCGACGTAGCGATGCCCCAGCCTTTGTCGCATACGCCGCCGCTCGTGGTTCCCTCACACGCCGAGCAAGAACGCGTATCGGAGAGGCCCGTGTGCGCGACGATTCTCTTTGCGTAGTCGACGCTCGGGCACGCAACGTCTCCTTCGTGATGAATGCAGAGCCGCGTGAACGGCGCCTCGGGGATCGGCGTCGCGACGCAGGCCGGTGCGTCAGCACAGATGGCGTTTTGCGGAAGGCCGCACGCGAGGTCGACTGTGCCGATGCCGGCATCCGCCAAGGTCGTCGTCGCCGTGGGGAACGTGCAGGTGCCGCGTGTGGTGATCTTGGCGGCGGGCACCTCGACGTGACCACCATTTTGCAGGGTCACGCACGGCGCGACGTTGGTCACGTTAGCCTGCAATAAACCGAAGTTCCCGCATCCCATCTCCGCGTGCGTGACGACCGACGTCGTGCAGATCGCGCCTTTGAAGGTCGGCGCACCGCAACTGCACTGAGCGGCTGGCGCGGTGATGTCCTGGAACGCTTCAATCTCTTTCTGGATGTACGTCTGTGGGCATGCGGTCGGCGCGTTCGCCGACGGACCATCGAAGACTGCGCTCGGGCCGGTCCACCCGGAAGGCGCAGGTGGCAAGCATCCGAGCGGGCAGCCGAGCGACGGCGCCGCATCGGCGGCGAGCCCCGAGTCGTCGGGTGGCGTCAACGCGTCGCTCGCTGCGCCGGAGTCGCTGGCGGGGTCGACGCCGACGCCGGCTTCATCTGCCACGCAGGCGAAGTGCGTGACGGCCAATCCGACGACGAAGACTCCACCCAACGTCATTGCACGGAACGTTCGCACGTCGGTCGACCCTTTCGTGACCAGCGAGACCAATCGCCTCACCATCTAACGTACGCGAAGACTGGCGGCATCGATACAAAAGCGACTAAATGTCGCGTTCTTGGCGGTGACAGCCGGTATTGGTGGGGCGATAGGCCCGTCTGCAGCGAACACGAGCCGCTCGCACGGATCCGGCATCGGGCCGGCACCGATCCGATGGCCCGCGGGCTACGGCTTCGGGTGAGATTTGAAGAACGCCCAGATGGAGTCGCCCCACGTTGGCGTGATGAGGCCCGGGACATGGGCGCCGCCCTGGATGGTCCACAGCTTCACATCGACGCCGCTCGGGCATCCGGCGTACGCGGACTCGACGGTCTCATTGCCCGCGAGCGTCGAGTCGAGATCGTAGGTTTGACCCGTGGGCGTGAGCGCGCCGGTGCAGCCGTTCTTGGCAGCCCAGGTCGACATCGTCTGGAGCTCGGACGGATAAGAGCCGCCTCCAGCGACGATGCCGCCGTCGTAGGCGATCGTCGGGTCGGCGTTGCCGTGGATGTCGAGGACGGAGATCTTGCTCGACGGATTGCACTTCGAAGGGTCGTCCCACACGGCGCCGGCCAACGAGGCGATCGCCGCGATGCGGTCCGAGCTGTCGCAGGCGAGACGATGCGACATGAACGCGCCGTTGGAGTGTCCGACCACGAAGATGCGCTTCGGATCGACGTCGTACTTGGACGACACGTCGTCGATGATCGCGTTCACGTACGCCACGTCGTCGACGCGGATCGAATAAAAGTCACAGCACGCGTCGTCCGCGTTCCAAAACAAGTTGTTCTTCGGGTCCTTCGTGCCGTCCGGGTACGCGTAGAGAAATGTCTGCGCGTCGGACGTCGCGGTGAGCTGGAAGTACACCTCTTCGATCACGCCGCTGGCGCTGTAGCCGTGCAGCATGATGACGAGCGGCGTCGCCTTCGTCTCGTCGTACCCGCTGGGGACATGAAAGTTGTACGGGCGTGCCGCCACGAGCGCCGCCGAATTCGATGCGTCGGACGCTCCGGCGTCGCCAACGGGCGCGACGACGTCGGCCGAGCCCGCATCGGACCCGGTCAGGCTCGTCGCGTCGTCGCTCGAGCCGCACGCGCCGAGAGCCGCCGGCACGACGAGCGCCGCTCCGACGAGAGAGAGCACCATCGAAAGCTTGGTCGATCGGTTCATGTCGCTGTCCTCGGCTACCGCGTATTGCCCCGCGGTCACCGTAGCAGAGCGCCGACCGGTAAATATCCTCCTCTCGAGGTGACGTCGACGCCATCGTCACCTTCGCGTCGTCGGCCGTTCTCCCCTTCTTGTTCTTGCCCGGGCGACGCTCGCGCAGATTCGTGATTCAGATCTGAGGACGAAGCGGCGCGGGAAGAGTCGCCCAGTGATCGGGCTCGATTCGGAGCATCGCGTAGCGAGCGGTGACCTCTTGCTGCTGGGGGTTCGTGGCGAACGCGGATCTTTCGGTGACGACCACGACGGTGTGGCCAGACGGTCCCCTTTCCACGTTGCCGCCAAGCAACATGTAGTGCGTTGCGCCACGCGTGGCCGCTTCGAGTGAGGCGCGCCCACTCAGATTGGCCGGGCCTGCTCCACCCGACGCGAGACCTCCACGAACGCCTTCGAGATCGAGCTCACCGATGTACACGGCGCCCGCTTCGTTCAGCGTCTTCACATCCGTGTCCGAGTACGAGACGGCTTCGCTCGTCACGCGCGTAAGTTGCGTCGTGACGTTGGGCGAAGGTTGGTAGTTGATGGCGATGTGGTCGAAGCTCGTGGTCGGGCCACACGCCGTTGCGAGGAGCAGCAGACCCCCTGCAAGGAGACCGGACGATGAAGAGAGTGAGAAGAAGCTCATGCAAACGCATGGAGCAATTCGAAGGCCGCGCTGAAAGCAGCCGAAAGCATCCCTAAATGGCGCTGATTTCGACAGGACGTGAACGTCAGGCTTCACTTTTACGTGCACGTCGCATGACCAGCTGTCGCTGCGATCTCGTGTTGACGGGACATCGACCCTCGGAAAATCTCAACGAAGGATCGGTGGGCGCGCGCCGATCCAGCCCCTTGGATCCATGCACGTCCCCTTGCGGCGTTTTCTAGAGGCGGATGTAGGCAAATATCGGCAATTCACCGCCCCGCCTACTGGCCCAACCCTTGCGGAAGGCTTTCGCGTGAGCTCGCACTACGCCGCCCGATCCGCACGTCTCCGTCCGCTCTTCATCCTCGGAGGCCTGCTTCTCCCCGCTTCAGCGGCGGCTGCCGTCACGACCCCCTTTCCGGGAGTGCAGCTCGTTCGGGACGGTCAGAAGGCGATGATCATCGCCAATCTCTGCGCGCCCGGCGTCTCGGTACGCGCGACGAAATACGCCGAGCGCAAAGCGACGCCGCAGACGTGGGGAACCGCGCGGGGGCTTCAAGCGGCGATGAACGCCGACTTCTTCAACTTTCCCACGGCGAGCTACGTGCTCGGTCGCGCGCGCGGCGGTGGCGAAGATTGGCCGGCCAGCGCGCAGATGCACGAGAACCATCACTACTTCGAGTTCGGCCCGGGGCTCGCGCAATGGATCGACCCGGGGACGACGGCTCCGACCCCTGGCGCAACCGACATCATCGGAACGCACAACCCGATCATCATGGCCGGCGCGGCGTTCGACGACGGTGCGCTCGGCGATCTCCACCCTCGATCGGCGGTCGGGCTCAACCTCACGCGCACGCGCCTCTATATGTTCACCAGCAAGGACTCGCTCACGGGTGCCGGTATCTCGAGCGCCATGTTCGCGATGTCGGCCGAAGCGAACGGCGGCACTCCCGACATCGACGTTGGAATGAACGTCGACGGCGGCGGCTCGACGCAGATGTACGTGCAAGGGCTCGGACAGATCGTCGACAGCGGTAGGCTGGTCGCCAACCACCTCGGCGTCTTCGCCAGCGGAGTCGGCGGGTCGCCCGAATGCCCCATCCCGCTCTTTCCGCCGATCGTGCGACGTAGCAGCACCGACATCGACGGCGACGGCACCGCCGACATCTGCGCGCGTTCGAGCAACGGCGTGCTCTGCGAGCTCGTCAAGGACGGAAAGATGACCGCCGAGGTCAAGGGCCCGGCCTGGACGGACGCCTCAGACTGGAACAACCCGCAGTACGCGAGCACGGTGCAATTTGCCGACGTGAACGGCGACGGCAAGGCCGACGTCTGCGGCCGCGCGGGCGTGGGGATCGTCTGCAACCTCTCTGATGGAGCTGCATTTCCCACGCCGATCAGCGGTCCGCTCTGGAGCGACGCGAGCGGCTGGGCATTGCCGCAGTACTACTCGACCATCCAGCTCCCCGACATCGACGGCGACGGCAAAGCCGACGTCTGCGGACGGGCGGGCGTGGGGATCGTTTGCTGGCTCTCCGACGGCAAATCGTTTCCGACCACCGTTACCGGCCCTGCCTGGTCCGACGCGAGCGGCTGGAACCTACCGGTCTACTACTCGACCATCCAATACCCGGACATCAACGGCGACGGAAAGGCCGATGTCTGCGGACGAAGCTCGGCGTCGATCACCTGCTGGCTCTCCGACGGAAAGGGCTTTCCGACGAGCGTCGACGGACCGGCCTGGGCGGACACGAAAGGATGGGGCGTTCCCGCGACGGGGTCGACCGTGCGCTTCGTCGACTTGAACGGCGACAAAAAGGCGGACGTCTGCGCACGCGGGGCCGACGGAATTCACTGCTCGCTGTCGACCGGCACCGGCTTCGGACCCGACATCGTAGGACCGGCCTGGACCGATGCGACAGGATGGGCGAAGCCCGAGTACTACGGGACCATCCTCTATCCGGACATCAACGGCGACGGAAAAGCCGACATCTGCGGGCGTACCGCGGACGGAGTAATCTGCCAGATCTTCGACGGAGCGACCTTCGGTCCGCCCATCACGGGTCCCGCCTGGAGCGACGCGGCGGGCTGGAACAAGCCGCAGTATTACTCGACGATCGGCGCCGCCGACATAAACCACGACGGCAAAGACGACCTCTGCGGGCGTACCGCGGACGGAGTAATCTGCGCACCCTCCAACGGCCACGGCTTCGACGCGACCGTCGTCGGTCCGACCTGGTCCGACGCGAGCGGCTGGGGAGTCGCCACGTACTACTCGTCGATTCGCTACGTCGGAACGCCGACGCCGACCCTCGACTCAGGAGGTCCGAGCTCGCCCGGTGATGGCTCGGCGGGAGGATCCAACAACGATGGGGGCGTCGCCTCGAACGCCGACTCCGGTGACGGCGGAGGATGTGCCTGCACCGCCACACCGACCAAGACGGGCACCGCAGGTAGCGTAGCGCTCCTGCTTTTCGCGCTCTTGCCCTTCGCCGCGCGCCGCCGCCGGCGCTGATCCGCCCCGTTCGAGGTGATACGTCGAGGTGACGCGGCGTTGAATGGGCAGATACGCGACGTCAAACGAAGCCCAGGACGACGAGTACGAAGCGTCACCAGAGCTCTTCAGGCAGCCAGCCGTCGATCTCCCATTCCCGATCGCGCCTCGCGCTCGCCGCAAAAGACGGCTTCGCGCGACCCACGCAGCACAAGTGAGGATCGGCTCGCAAGGCACTGCACCGCCTCACGTCTTCCGGACACCGAAAGCCAGCGTTCGGCGAATCAGTGGATGCCAACCATCCAGTCCAATGAGACGTGGAGCGCTTCGCCGAGGCGCGCCATGGTGAGGAGGCCGGGGCTCTTGCGATTGCACTCGTAGTCCGAGATGCGCTGCAAGCTCACGCCGATCTTCGCGCCGAGCTCCCCTTGCGACCAACCATTTTTGTCACGCGCCAGGCGAAGGCGCTCGGCGAACACCTTCGCGTAGTCGACCTTTGCTGCCTTCCGCTTCTTGCCCCGAGACGATGTCTTCGCCTTCATGCGTCTCGCCAGCTTATCAATCGCCGCGCGTGAGGTCCCGTTTTCGAGCGAGCGGATTGACGACCCCTTCGCGGATTGGGAAGAAGGACGGCGAACAACGACAAGCTCGCGAAACGCGCACGCACCGTAAAAATCAGCATTTTCAAGTGTGCCGCCTCTGCGTGATGGGTCTTTTGGATCGAGGCGAGCTCTCCGGCCGCGGGCGCGATCGCCGCTGCGCACGAGGCTCGGCGCAAATGCGCGGCGCTCGAGGTCGTGGAAGACGCCGCCTCGTAGTCCGGTGCGACGCGGGAGCCTTACGGCCTCAGCCAAGTGCTCCGCCTTACGGCGGCGACCAACGTCCATCGAACGGCATGGCGGTGTCCAGGGGCCTTCGACACATGACCGCGCCTCCACGTCGGACCCGCGTAGAGATCGAAGAAGGCATGCCTACGGCCGTGTTGGTGGCCGGGGTCCAAGCACTGCTAGCCCGAATGCCGCCAATCTCGCTTCCATCGGTTCGACATCCTCGCGTTCACGGGCATTTCTCGACATCGCCGGGAGTGAGGCTGGGCATGACGCATAACGACGTACTACGCCTAACGGCGTATCGACACGGCTGCAGCGCGTCCCATAGCCTGGGACAATGGACAGTCGTGCTTTCTCCGCGCTCACGCGGCTCGTGTGCCTTGCCGTTCCCATCGTGCTCGTCGGGTGCGGAGGCACCGCCTTGCTGCATGGCCCGGTGGTCGACCGCTGCGAATCGGCCGGCCTCAAAGGGTGCGATGATATCGCCGACGGTGTGATTGCGGTCGCCGATGGAAGAAAGGACGAGGGGCTCGCCAAGATCGAGCGCGGCGCCGGGAACAACGCGCCGCAAGACGTGCGTGAATTCGCCGACAAGCTCAACGCGGTGAGCGAGCTCCCGGGGCTCGGCAGCTTCAAGCCCACGTTGAAGGAGGTCGCGACCGCATTGCGCATCACGCCGGGCGTAGGGGGGAGCGCCGTCGCGCAACCGGACGCGAAGGTGCTCCAAGACCAACAGCTCGCGGCCGTGCAAGGCGAGCGCGTCTCGGGCGGCAACGTGACGGCGAAGTGGCGAGCGGGCACGGCGCGGCCGAGCGTCAACGGCGTCGTTTGCGACAACGTGCTCGGTCCTCACGGGCAGTGTGACCGCGTGCTCATCGGGCCGGCCGAAATAACGTCACTCGTCGCCGGCGGAGGGTGCAGCGCGCCGATGATCGTCTTCGCAGGTGATGCGATGGACCCGAGGTGGAGCGTCGTCGTTCCCGCAAACGGCTCCGTGGTCCTCGCGACGACGGCGCTTCCGCTCGACGATGCCGAAGGACTGGGTGTGGCCACGACGAACGGCGCGCCAATGCAGCCGGAATGCGGCGTGATGTGGGTCGCGAAGAGGCGATGACGGATGTCGCGCACCCGCGTGTTGCCGCCAACCGTACACACGCGCAATACAACCCGCTGCGTTAGCGAATAGGATCGACCCATGCCCCCTCGCGAGCGCGGGATCTACGAGCTCCTCGTCACCGAGGCGTTGGAGGCCGAGCTGCTCGAGCTCCGAGAGCCGCTCGCGCCGCTTCGTTCCCCGCTCCGCGCCGCCGACGCCGCCGATCGCATCGCTCTCCATGTGGGTCGAGTCCTCGAGCGCGCACTTTCGAGCCTCGAGGACAACGCTCGCGCCAGGGTCGGCGCGTCACTCGCGCGAGTACTGATCGACCTCATCGGCAACGAGCTGCAGGTGCCGGGCATCGGGCGAGAGCGGCCGCTCGAGACCGGCGAGGTGCTCCGCGCACTGCTCGCGCGTCTTCCGGACGGCTCGCGAGAGACAATCGCCGAGCCGAAGATTCCGCTGCTCGATACGACCCTCCTCACAAACGCACCGGGCGAGCCGCGTGTGGGTCATCAAATTCTGGAGGAGATCCGCTCGGCCGATCGCATCGATGCGGTGCTCGCGTTTATCCGGCACAGCGGAATCGCGCCGCTCATGGACGTGCTCAAAATACACTGCGAGGCCGGTCGTGCGCTCCGCGTTCTGACGACGACGTACACGGGGTCGACCGAAGCTCGCGCACTCGATGAGTTGCGTGCACTCGGCGCCGAGGTTCGCGTCTCCTACGACACGACGAGCACGCGCCTCCATGCAAAAGCATGGCTCTTTCATCGCGAATCTGGCTTTTCTACCGCGTACATCGGCTCCTCGAATCTCACACATTCGGCCCAGATCAATGGCCTCGAGTGGAACGTTCGTGTGTCGAAGGCGCGCAACGCTCCGGTGGTCGACAAGGTCGCGGCCGTCTTCGAGAGCTATTGGAAGAGTCCCGATTTCGTCGCTTACGACGCTGAGGAATTTCTCGAACGCACCAATGCCGAGCGCGCGGGGCCAACGACGAAGCTCTTTGCGCTCGAGGTTCGGGCCGAGCCGTTTCAGGAGCGCTTGCTCGAACAGATCGCGCTTTCACGTTCGCAAGGTCATCACCGAAACCTCCTCGTCTCGGCGACCGGCACCGGCAAGACGGTCATGGCGGCGCTCGACTACGCGCGTCTTCGCGAGACGCTCCCGCGCGCGCGGCTGCTCTTTGTCGCGCATCGCGCCGAGATCCTCGAAAAGAGCATGCAGACGTTTCAATATGCGATGCGTGAACCGACGTTTGGCGAGCTGTGGGTCGGCCGCCAGCGACCCAAGAAGTTCGAGCATGTGTTCGCGTCGATCCAGAGCCTTCACGAAGACACACTCCAACATCTCGCCCCCGATCACTTCGACGTCGTCATCGTCGACGAGTTTCATCACGCCGCCGCGTCGTCGTACCAAAAGCTCCTCGAGCGCGTGAAGCCTGTCGAGCTGCTCGGCCTCACTGCAACACCCGAGCGCACCGACGGCCTCCCCATCCTCCCCTTCTTCGACGGGCGCATCGCGGCCGAGCTGCGTCTTTGGGACGCCATCGACCAGCATCGCCTCGCGCCATTCGCCTACTACGGCATCCACGACGGACTTGATCTCACCGAGGTGCCGTGGCGACGCGGACGCGGCTACGACGTCGACGCGCTCTCGAACCTGCTGACAAGCAACGACGCATGGGCGCGGCTCGTCGTTCAAGAAGTGAGGAAGCGCGCTGAAAACCTGCCTAAAATGCGAGCGTTGGGGTTCTGCGTGAGCGTCGAGCACGCGCGCTACATGGCGCAAGGGACCAGCGGTTGCGCCGTATCTGCGCGCGCTCAAACAATTGCGTCCGGTGCTTGTCGCGCTCGTCGAGTCCGGCTCTGTTCGGCTCTTCCGCTACGCTGTTGGCAAACTGGAGAACATCGAAGAGCTGAAAGCGCCTGGCATTGATACAGAACGCTCAGGGCGACCGTCGATTCCGTCGGCTCAGGGGCTGTCCGCTCCCGCGCCGCGTGGCACGACGGGCTCCGATGCAGTCGGCAAGCGGCGGCGCGACGCATTCGAGCGACTCACGACATCGCTCGGGGAGCGGCTCCAGCAGCTGGGCCATGGTGATAGCTGGATTCTGATCGGCGGCGCGCGAGAGTGGGCGATGCTCGCGGGCGACGCACTCGGTCGGCAGTTCGCGCAACGCATGCTCGTATCGACGACGCTCGCGCATGACTCAAGCGAGACCGAGATTTCTGACGCCGCGAAGCACGCCGCATCCGAACTGCGCGCCACGCAAGGGCTCATGCTCGTCGATCAACTTGTGGAGCGGAGCGGAGCACATGCCCGTGCTGCGGTCGGCATTCCGGCTACGCAGCGAGCACTCCGCGAGAACGCAGTGGACACGTTGCTCGTCACGCCGAAATTCATCGGCAGCCACGAGCGCGAGGTCGAGGATTTCGTTCGCGCGTCGATTGCGATCGGCGCCGACGTCGAGGTGCCATCGGGGAAAGCTGCCGAGCAGCTGGACAAAATCGCGGATGGTATCGCGGCGCGGTTGCGGTTTCCGATTGACGAATTGCCGGACATTCCCGAAGGCGACGAAGCGCGCGCGTGATCGCCTGATTACACCGCGGCTCTTGTCGCGGTTCTACCATTCCATTCGTGCGCGACGTTCGCGCAATTAACGGAGCTACCATGCGAGTAGTTGACCTGATGCAGACTAAAGTGCGCTCGATCACGGCCGACGCGCCGATCTCCGAGCTCGTGCACGTCCTGGCGGACGCGCGCGTATCGGGGCTTCCCGTCGTGGATAATCATGAGCACGTGATCGGTGTCGTGTCGGCGGGTGATGTGTTGCGCGCGGCGGCTGGAACCAATGAAGACTGGGAGAAGCCGCTACCAGTGACCAACGAAACCGTTGGCGATATAATGTCGATGACGCCGTATACGATCGCGCCCGATGCCGAGGCAAGAGAGGCAGCGAAGCAAATGCTGTATGCGGATGTGCGAAGGTTGTTTGTGGAGGACGGCGGGCGGTTGGTCGGAGTTATTTCGCAGACCGATATCGCGCACGCTGTGGGGACAGGGCGGTTGTAGCGCAGGTCTTACGACGTTGTGTGAATTGCGTGCCCGGCGCCAAGCCTTGGGTCCGAGCACGTCTCACATACAGTGTATTTAGTGACTCGTCGCTACTAATTCATACCCAACCCGCCAAAACTCGCTCCGCGAGCCCGGATGCACGCGTGGTGCTTCGATGCACTGCAGCCTCGATGGCCGACACGCTTCCGACGATCCGTACTGACTCACGGGCGCGCGTCACAGCCGTGTATAGCAACTCTCGCGTGAGCACGGCTGCATCGTCGCCGGGAAGGATGAGCAGGACGTGCGCGAATTCGGAGCCTTGCGACTTGTGCACGGTTATCGCCCACGCGGTCTCGTGCTCCGGGAGGCGGGCAGGTGAAACGCTGCGTACACCGCCCGCGCTGTCGGGGAAGTACACGAGCCTGCGACCGTCGTCAGCTGTGAACGTCACCCCAACATCACCGTTGAAGAGGCCGTTCGCGGGATCGTTCGCGGTGACCAGCACGGGACGGCCATCGTACCAGCGTGCGTGTGTGGGCACGCCGCGCTCACGAAGCCACCACTCGATCGCCTGATTCAGACCGGTGACTCCGTGCGCCCCCTCGCGCACTGTGCACAACACCCGGAACTCGCCGAGAGCGCGCAACGCATCGTTCGGGGTGCTCGCGCTCAGATAACGCTCGATCGACGGGAGTATCGGTGCGAGCAGCGCGTCTAGCGACTCGACGAAATCACATCGCGAAACGTCGCCATGCGCGCCGTCGTCCAGCACGGCGATCGTCTTGCTCGCATCGCCGGACTGCACCGCGTCAGCAAGCGCGCCGATTCCGGGGTGTGCCTCGAACCTGTATGACCGCCGCAATCGAACGACGGCATCTCTGAGCGGTATCGCGGCCGCGCTCGAAGGAATGTGTTCACCGGAAAGTTCCGCATACAACGATGCGAGTGCAACGCCATGCGTGTCGCCACATACATCAGCTGCGTGACAGAGATCGCCGAGCACGTAGCCGGTATCCACGCTCGCGAGCTGGTCGGGATCGCCGAGGAGGATGATGCGTGCACCGGGACGAAGTGCGGCGAAGAGCGCATCCATCATCAGCAGATCGACCATCGAGGCTTCGTCCACCACGATCACGTCGTCGGCGAGCGGATTGCCGGCGTTACGTGCGTAGCAATCGTCCCACGGCTGGTAGCCGAGCAGGCGATGCAGCGTGCGTCCTTCACGCGGCAGCCGGTTGCGAATCGCATCGTCGATCTCCGATGTTGTAGCACTGATCGTAATCGACTCGGCGAGACGCGCCGCGGCCTTGCCGGTGGGAGCCGCGATGGCGATCCGGAGCGTAGGCTCTCTCTGTAGCAGCAGCGCGAGAATCTTCGCCGCGGTCGTCGTCTTGCCCGTACCGGGTCCGCCGGTGATGATGCTGAGTCGATGTCCGAGCGCACTCGCCGCGGAGACGGCCTGCCAGTCGGTGCCCGCTTCACCTATACGCGGAAAGAGCGTGCGAAAGAGTGACACGGTTGCTGCGGTCGGTCCATCGTGTGCGCCGCTAGCGTCGATCCGTGTACGCACGGCGCGCGCGAGCCGCTGCTCGGCGGCGTGGTATCTATACAGGTATAGGCGCGTTCCTTCGAGCACGAGCGCCGAGGGCTGGATCCCGTCTCCACAGAGCGTGCTGCGCTCGAAGATGGAACGGCATGTATCAAAGTTCGGAAGCGTGGCCCGGTCGTCGTGCGCGCCCCAGGGGCTCGCACCAGCGAGTGCGGCGAGATCGATGCAGCTGTGACCGCGTGTCCGCTCGGCACTGAGGAGCGCGCCCGCAATTCCGACGGTATCCTGTTCGTCCGGCGTGAGCGACATCGGAAGATGTCGAACCAGAAACCCGCCGAACTGGGCGTCGATGGGTGCGAGCACGCCATGCTCGGCGAGCATATCGAGCTGCTTCATGCCACGCCCTGCAATTCCGTCTGGGCAGCCGGGCGATTCATGAGTGCGTCGAGCGCATCTATCAGCGATTCCGCGGGCCGATCAGCGAACCAGCCGCGTTCTGTTCCGTCAATGCCGCGCAGGAAAGCGTAGTATACGCCGCCCATGTGCGTCTCGTACGTGTAGCCGGGCACGCGTGCGCGCAGGAACCGGTGAAGAGCAGTTACGTACAGGTGGTACTGCAATACGTAGTGAGTTGTGAACATCTCGTGCTCGAGCGCAGCAGGTTCGTACTGTGCGGGATCGTTGCCGAGGTGATTTGATTTCCAGTCCGCGACATACCACTTGCCCTCGTGCACGAAGGCAAGATCGATGACGCCGGTGAGAAAGCCGTGCGTCCGCTCCGGTGCGATCCGTTTGAGCGCGGTTGCGTAGCGTTGCGCAATGTCACCACCATTCGCAACGAACAGGCGCGCTAGCGTATCACGCTCGATGACGCCGAGCGGCAGGTCGAAGGCCCACTCGCGAAGCGTGACCGCGCGCGTAACGTCACGTAGTGGGAAATGTGCATGCGGGAGCGTGGACTCGAGCACGCGTTTGGCCATGTTCGCGACTGCGGTCACACGATCATCATCCGGGCTCTCGATCATGCGCTCACGCTCAAGGATCTCGATGGCCAGCGCTCGAACGTCATTTTCGGGAGCGTCGAAGTCCACTCTCTCAAACAGTTCGTGCAACACGATACCCGGAGCTCGGCCCGCCGGAAAAGCGAGGAAGTCATCGCGTTGGAGCACAGGCGCAGTCGCTCCGGACATCCATCCCCGCGCGCGGCCAGCGTCACTTATGTCGCGGCCGTCCTCGACATGCCGCTCCGCGCCATGATGCGATGCCGTGAGTGACGTGAAGCTCGCGACGCGCCAGGAATCGAGCTGCGTCGGTGATGGAGTCTCTTTGCGTGGTGTCGGCTGGAAGAGCGAATCCGGTGTTGCATGCCATGGCTCGACCCGCGTGTCCGCAGCGTCGAGGATCTCCAATGACATTGCCCCGTCGCTCGCGTCAACGAGTTCGCGTAGCGTGGTGCCCCACGTCCCGAAAGATTGCTCCATCGCGGTCGCAACAGCTGCCGTCACGTCCGCAGCATTCCCGCCGATTGCGTGGGGCCGCAGCAAGTAGCCGAGCGCCGTGTGCCAGGATGCCGTTCCCTTGTTCTTGCCGCTTCCCTTGTTCAGCACCGGCGCCCATCCAACGTAGCAGCGATATTTCGCCCGCGTCAGCGCCACATACAGCAGTCGCAGGTCTTCCGCCAGTCGCTCCGCCTCCGCCAGACGGCCGCGTTCCGCGCGTTTCGGTGAGCCATGGTCGAAGACGACAGAGCCATCGTCTTGATGCACGAGTACCGGATCGTCGGCCGCCGTGCGCTTGCATGCCCACAGTCCTGGGCAGAAGACCACATCGTACTCGAGCCCCTTGCTTTTGTGGATCGTGAGAATCTTGACTGCGTCTGCGTCGCTTTCCAGTCGGAGCTCCGTCCGCTCCGCGTCTTCCGTCTTCATTACGCGTGCGCGTGCAATCCGAAGGAGCAGCCCTTCGGGTGAGAGACGCTCTTCCACGCTCAGTGTGTGCAGCAGTTCAACGGCCTGACGCAGATTGGTCAGGCGCCGTTCGCCATCGTCGTTTGCCAGCAGTCGTTCGGCGACGCTGTAGCGAGTGATGAAAGTCTCCGCCATCCGAAGGAAGCCGCGCTGCACCCAGGTTTCGCGAAGTGTGACGAGGTTATCGACGAGATCCTGCCACTCGTGCTCACTCTCCGTCCGTGACAGCGCGTGAATCTGGTTTGCGCTCATTCCCCACATTTCGGTGGCTAGCGCCGCACGAACCGATCGACCATCCTGCGGCTTGAGAACCGCCGCAAGGATTCGCTCGAGTTCGTGAACCTCCGGCGACTGGAGAATGTCACCGAGCTTCGCGACAATACAGGGAACGCCAGCGTCCCGGAGCGCGCGGTGCACCTCCTTCGCTTCGAACGAATCGCGCACCAGCACCGCGATATTGCCCGGCTGTATGCCAGGGCCGCCGTCTTCTGCCCGCCTGATGAGCCGTACGCATTCGCGCGCCGTGGCGCGATGGAATCGGGCCGCCGCCTTCCCCTTTGTGAGCGCACTGGTGCCGTCCGCCGGCGCATACCACCAGTGTAGAGCGCCGAGCTTGTCGCCGGCAAGCGGATCTGTATTGGATTGCGCAGCCGTCGCCGGCATGAACTTGATCCAGTCGTACAGAAATGCGTTGGGCTGCCGACCGAACAGCGCGTTTACGGCCGCGACCATCCTGGGCGTACTGCGCCAGTTCTGTGTGAGCGTATAATCGCTGTCGGCCTTTTCGGCGGCCTCGCGATACGCGAAGATGTCCGCGCCACGGAACGCAAAGATCGCCTGCTTGGGATCGCCGATCAGGAAGAGCGGTCTCTTCGCGAATGCGATCGAGAAGATGGGGAACTGGTATGCGTCGGTGTCTTGAAATTCGTCGATGAGCGCCGCATCGTACCGTCCGTGTATCGCGGTCGCCAGTAGCTCGTTCGGGCTGTGATCCACAAGCTCATCGCGCAACTTCCGCAACAGGTCATCAAAGTCGAGCTGGTGGCGGCGAGTCTTCTCGACTTCGAACCGACTAGCGACATCGCGTATGCACGACACGCGCAGCGCGCGCTGCACTCGATCGATCGCAGGGATAATTGCATCGCATGCGGCGACGAACGGTTCGTTTGGCACCTGGTCGAAGAAGACAGCGGGTTTCTGCATGATCCCCGTCCTGTCATTCCGAATGGCATCGGTCGTACACTCGCAGGCGAAACGCAGACCGGCCAGGAGTTCTCCTTTGCAAAGCGCCGCCGCGTACGCGAATAGCCGCTCCCGGTGCGATTGGTGCGAGAGCCGAGCGTTCTTGCGCCACTTCTGCTGCGCAAGGAACGACTCAGCGCGCGCCGGATCCCATGCGTCGTGAAAGGCGGCGACCGCTTGGTTGAGAGCACTCACCGCATCATCGAGTGATTCATCGGGCTCGATGCGTGTGTGCGGCCAGCGTTGACATCTCTTCATATCGTTCACGAACGCGTCGTGACACCAATCCCTGGCGACGACCAGTGCGGCAAGGGTGGGATCCTCGTACACGGTGCGACGCCACCAGTCCTGCGTCACGCGCTCGATCCACAACGCGTCATTCTCGATGAAGCCCGCATCGAACGGCGTGCCGCTCTCGAGCGCACTCTCGTCCAGCACACGTTTGCAGAAACCGTGGATCGTGAAGATCGCGAGGGTATCCATCTCCGAGAGCGCATGCCGGAGACGGCCGATGGCATCCGCGTTCTCTCCGTATTGCTTATGCAGCGCGAAGAGATGGGCATTCTGCTTGGTCTGAGTTGCCGTTCCCGCAAAGACGTCCACCGCTTCGCGGAGTGCCGCACGCACACGAGTGACCAGTTCGCTCGTGGCGGCGTTTGTAAACGTCACG
>CAJDWT010000026.1_pt1 | contig 22066 bp, 20 predicted proteins | sample 7391671 | NCBI WGS metagenome assembly CAJDWT01 (sample SAMEA7055729, study PRJEB34461) | soil metagenome | biome: terrestrial ecosystem; feature: Peninsula; material: soil | place: Antarctica | collected 2016
GACCATCGACCATCGACCATCGACCATCGACCATCGACCATCGACCATCGACTCACGGCGGACAGCACTCCACCGGCGGCCCGCAGCTGCTACACCCTTGTCGCTTGAGCCGCATCGCCCGCGGAATGCGATACGCCGTCGCGACGTCGTAGCTCGGCGGGGGCGTGCCACCAGAGGGGCTGCACGAGCTCGATACGATCGTGATCGTCGGCCCGTAGACGTCGGCGCCGTCGACACCGTAGCTGCCTTGGCCTCGCGCTTCGACGACCACGATCTTCTCGCGCGTGAAGTCGGTCGCATTGACGAATGCGTCAACGCTGGCCTGAAGACCACCGTCTTCGTCGGGCTGGGCCATCACTCCACCGAACGCCGCAGGCTGCGCGTTCGCGAAGAACGTCTTCGCCGCGTCGCGATCGACGATTTCGTAGGCATTCGCGGTGCGCCGCTCCGCGAACGCGCCCGGCGGGGCGAGCGAGATGCTCGGTGGGAGCTTCTTGGGATCGGCCGCGCCCTCGCAGAGGTTCCGCCATCCCGGGGGATAGCGCGTCGCGTTGCAGGCTGCGAAGGTCGCGAGGAGGCCGGACGCCGCCGCGAGCAGACGAAGAGGCGCCCTCAACCCAGGATCGATTCGAGCAGCGCTCGGTCACCCTGAAGCGCCGTGCGTTGCATGTAGAATGCAAGCCCGCGTCTGCCGCCGAGCTCCTCTCCGCTGCCGGCGCGGCCGGGTCCGCCGTGGACCAATTGCGGAAGGACCATGCCGGGAGGGAGCGACTGCCCGACGAGCTTCGACGAGCCGATCGTGAGGCGACCGTGGAACGGCGCGATCGCCAAAACGGCCTCCTTCACGAAGGCTTTGTCGTCGGAGTACACGCTCGAGACGAGGCCGCCACCCCCGGCGGCGACGAGGCGCGCGACGTCCTTCGCCGTGCCGTCGTACGGCATCACGGTTGCGACCGGGCCGAACACCTCGTGGGTGTGGACCGGATCTCCGGCCTTTGGCGACGCACAATACAGGAGGACGGGTGAGAGGAAGAACCCCTTCCCCTTCGTTCCGCCGATCGGCGCGACCGGGTCGGTCGAGCCGAACACGATCGTCGCGCAGCCGGCGAGCTTGGCGATGCCAGCACGGACGTCGTCGAGCTGCTGCTTGGTCGCGACCGGTCCCATCGTCACGCCCTCGTTCGAGGGGTCGCCGATCTTCACGTCGCCAAGGCGCTCCTTGAGCTTCTCGAGCACGCCGTCCACCTTGTCGGCCGGCACGTAGACGCGGCGGATGGCCGTGCACTTCTGGCCGGTCTTCTGCGTCATGTCGCGCACGACGTCCCCGATGAAGAGGTTCGTCAGCTCGCCGTCGACGTCGGCGTCGGGGCCGAGCACTGCGGCGTTCAAGCTGTCGGCCTCGACGTTCACGCGGAGCGAGTGCTCCCGCGCTGCCTTGCCGCCGCGGAGCGTGACGCCGGTGCTCCCGCCGCCCGTGAACGCGAGCACGTCTTGCGGTCCGATGTGGTCGAGCAGATCGCCCGCGCTGCCGGCGACGAACGAGAGCGCACCTTCAGGCAGCACTTTCGATTCGATGAGCACCTGCACGATCCGATGCGCGACGACGGCGGTGCTGGTCGCCGGCTTGGTGAGGACGGGCATACCGGCTAGCAGCGCGACAGCCGCCTTCTCGGCGAGACCCCAGGCCGGGAAGTTGAACGCATTGATATGCACGGCCACGCCTTCGCGCGCGAGCCACACGTGCGTCCCGAAGAGGCGGGCGCTGCGACCGAGCTGGATCGCCTCGCCGTCGGGCAGATAGCTCTTGTCACCGAGCTCTTTGGCGACGTCGGCGTAGGCGACGAGCGTGCCGATCGCACCGTCGATGTCGAACTTCGCGTCCGAGCGCGTGTTGCCGCCGTTCTCGAGCGCGAGCTTGATGAGCTCGTCGCGGTGCGCGTGGATCGCCTTGCTCATCGCCATGATCATCTCGCCCCGCTGGGCGAAGCTCATTTTGCGAAGGTTCGGGCCGCCGACCTCGCGCGCGAAGCGGAGCGCGCCTTTGAAGTCGAGCCCCTCGGTCGAGACCGTGGCGACGGGCTCTTCGGTCGACGGGTTCACGAGCGTCGCCGCCTTTCCGTTCCCCGAAACCCATGCATTCTGCAAATAGCTCTTCAGCTCGATCATGACGTCCTCTTCTTGCTCTTGATGGGGGTGGAGGCAGCCTCCGCGATCTTCGCGGCCGCATCCTCGATCGAAACCTCCGACGTGTCGATCGTCACGTCGGCTCGGGCGTAGAGCGGCGCGCGCGCCTTGAGGAGCGCCCTGAGCTCGCTCATCGCGTTCGCGCGCCCCTTCATTGGCCTTCCGTCGCCTTGTGCGACGACGCGGCTCCAGTGCTCCTCCGCCTTCGCCTTCAGCCAGACCACCTTCGCGCGCTTGCGAAGGAGCGTATAGGTGCCCTCGTCGCTCACGATCGAGCCGCTCGTCGCGAGGACGGCGTTGGAAGCCTCGCCCAGGAAGCGCGAGAGCGCCTGGCGTTCGACGTGGCGGAAGTACTCTTCGCCGTGGAGCTCGAAGATGGTGGCCAGGCTCATGCCGGCCTCACGCGCGACGAGCACATCGAGCTCAACGAACGGCACGTCGAGCTTCTTCGCCAGCCGCGCCCCGACCGTGCTCTTGCCCGCGCCTCGAAGGCCGACGAGCGCCACGACGCCGCTCGCCACCGGCTTCGGCTCCGCCTTCTCCGCCCGCTCGAGCAACGCCGAGGAGCGAACGCCGAGCGCCGCTGCCACGCCAGCGAGGCGCGCGACCGAGATGTTTCCCTCGCCCTGCTCGAGCTGGACGAGGAAGCGCTCGCTCACCCCCGTCGTCTCCGCCAGCGCACGAATGGTGAGCTTCCGCCCGTGCCGGAGCGCCCGCACCTCGGCGCCGAGCGCGGAGAGCAATGCACCCCTCTTGAGATGTGCATTATACTGCACGTTTGCCATTCGTTCATGCACTATACTACTTGAACGAGCGGCTGTCGCGCGCTAGTGTGCGCGGATCATGGCCGAGCACGGAAAAGCCACGCCGCCGCTTCGTTTCGAGACGCACCCGGATCGCTACGCGCACTGGAAGCTCGATTTTCCGGCTGAATATGGCGGGCAGGTCGCGCGCATCACCATGAGCGTGAAAGAGGACGGCGGGCTCGTGCCTCCTTCGCAGGGCGGCTACCCGCTCAAGCTCAACTCCTACGACATCGGCGTCGACATCGAGCTCGCGGACGCGCTCCAGCGCATTCGCTTCGAGCACCCGGACACGAAGGCGATCGTCTTCGCGAGCGACAAGGACCGCATCTTCTGCTCGGGCGCGAACATCTACATGCTCGGCTCGTCGACCCACGCCTTCAAGGTGAACTTCTGCAAGTTCACGAACGAGACGCGCCTCTATCTCGAAGGGCTCAGCGCCGACAGCGGCATCCCTTCCCTCGCCGCGCTCAACGGCACCGCCTCGGGCGGCGGCTACGAGCTCGCGATCGCGTGCGACGAGATCGTCTTGGCCGACGACGGCTCGAGCGCGGTCAGCCTCCCTGAAGCGCCGCTGCTCGGCGTCCTCCCCGGCACCGGCGGCCTCACGCGCCTCGTCGACAAGCGCAAGGTCCGCCGCGACCTCGCCGACGTCTTCTCCACCGTCGCCGAAGGCGTCCGCGGCAAACGCTCAGTCGAATGGAACCTTGTCGACGAAGCGCCGCCGCGCGCGAAATTCGCCGAGGTCGTGAAGAAGCGCCTCGACGCGATGGTCTCTCGCACCAAGCGCAAGAACCAAGCGCCGCTGAAGCTCGGCCCGCTCGAGGCGAAGCGCTCGGAATCGGGTGTAGAGTACAAGTACGTCACGCTCGCAATCGACCGCGCCGCCCGCAAGGCGAGCATCACGATCAAGGCGCCGAAGGCCGCGGTCGAGCCGAAGACGGCAGCCGACCTCGCGAAGATGGGCGACCAGGCGTGGTGCATCCGGGTGTGGCGTGAGCTCGACGACGCGCTCCTCGGCCTCCGTTTCAACGAGCCGATCATCGGCGTCATCGCGCTCCGCACCGAGGGCGACCCGGCGGACGTCCTCGCGGTCGACGACTTCCTCGTCACGAACAAAGACGACGGCCTCGTCCGCGAAGCCACGCTCCTCGCCAAGCGCGTCTTGAAGCGCCTCGACATGACCGCCAAGTCGCTCTTCTCGCTCGTCGAGCCAGGCTCGTGCTTCGCCGGCTCGCTCCTCGAAATCGCGCTCGCCTCCGACCGCGTCTATATGAAGGACGAGGACGGCGTCACGGTCGCGGTCTCGCCGCTCAACGCCGGCACGTTCCCGATGGGCAACGGCCTCTCCCGCCTCGAGTCGCGCTTCCTCGCCGACCCTTCCAAGGCCACGCGCGTGCTCGAGACCAAGGGGCCAATCGACACGCAGGCCGCCGCGAAGCTCGGGCTCACGACCTTCACGCCCGACGACATCGACTGGGACGACGAGATCCGCATCGCGTTCGAAGAGCGTGCGAGCTACTCGCCCGACGCGATGACGGGCATGGAGGCCTCGCTCCGGTACGGCGGGCCGGAGACGATGGAGACAAAGATCTTCGGTCGCCTCACCGCCTGGCAGAACTGGATCTTCCAGCGCCCGAACGCCGTCGGCGAAAAAGGCGCGCTCACTTTGTACGGAAAGCCGGAACGTCCGGAGTTCGACTACCGGAGAACCTGAGCACGATGTCCGACTATCTCGTCGACACGGTGGAGGCCACCAAAGAGCGCGGCTCCCTCACGACCGCGCTCGCGGCGGTCTACTGCCATCTCGCCAAGACGTGGATTGCGCCGGTTGTGCCCGCGACGGTAGACCTGGTCGTTTGGCGCGACTTCGCTCGTCGCGTGCGTGAGCTCAACGGGCCCGTCAATGTCACTGCGGCGCCCCATGTGAGGGGCGGTCGGTGGGCTGCAGTCGAGATCTTGAACGCGCTCAATCACATCGAGGTTTTGCTTGCCGCCGGCCTCGCGCTCGAAGAGGCAACGTGGACGCCCAAGCGATGCGCGCCCACCCAACAGCACTTGGGCGACGGCGAGAACGAGGTCCCGAGCCGCATCGCCGACATCGAAGGCAACGACGAGAACGGCAAAGCGTTCGCGCTCGAGGCGTACGGCGGCGTCAATTATCAAAACAACAGCAAGCTGGCGCTCGATCTCAACGCCCTTCGCCAGTCGAAGAAGCATCGGCTCCTCATCGCCGCCCGTAAATCGGCGTGGTCTCCGAACCTTCAGACGCGCCTCACGGCGTCGTGTGACAAACGCAATGGTGGGCCGTTCAAGATCGAGGCGACGATCGAAAAGAGCTGGCAGACCGAGCAGGTGATGATGCTCGAGCTCTCTTCGATCGTCCGCGACGACGCTCGCCCGAAGCCGCCGTCATGAGCACGCTCGCCCTCCCCTCTTTTTCGTTCGTCTCCGTCATCGGTTCCACCATTTTCACGAGGTCGTCATGAGCACTGTCGTCAACGACGAGAAGATCCCGAACAACGTCAATCTCTCGAGCGACAAGAAGCTGCAGCGCGCGCTCGAGGCTTGGCAGCCGAATTTCATAAGCTGGTGGAAGGAGATGGGGCCGGCCGGCTTCCAGACCGACGACGTCTATCTCCGCACCGCCGTCGACGTCGGCCAGGAGGGCTGGGCCCATTTTGACTACGTGAAGATGCCCGACTATCGCTGGGGCATCTTCCTCGCCGACCCGGTGAAGGATCGCACGATCGGCTTCGGCGATCACATGGGTGAGCCCGTGTGGCAGGAGATTCCGGGCGAGCATCGCGGGACGCTCCGCCGCTTGATCGTCACGCAGGGTGACACCGAGCCCGCGAGCGTCGAGCAGCAGCGCCTCCTCGGGCAGTCGTGCCCTTCGGTGTATGATCTCCGTAATTTGTTCCAGGTGAACGTCGAAGAAGGACGTCACCTGTGGGCGATGGTCTACCTCCTCCAGTCGTACTTCGGTCGCGACGGACGTGAGGAGGCCGAGTCGCTCCTCGAGCGTCGCTCCGGCGACGAGAACAAGCCGCGCATTCTCGGCGCGTTCAACGAGCCGTGCACCGACTGGCTCTCGTTCTTCATGTTCACGTTCTTCACCGACCGTGACGGGAAATTCCAGCTCCTCGCGCTCGCGGAGAGCGCGTTCGACCCGCTCTCGCGCACGACGCGCTTCATGCTCACTGAAGAGGCGCATCACATGTTCGTCGGCGAGACCGGCGTCGGCCGCGTCGTCGAGCGCACCGCGCATCTCATGAAGGAGAACGGCAAAGATCACCCCGACGACGTCCGCAAGCTCGGCGGGATCGATCTCCCGACGATCCAAAAGTACTTGAACCTCTGGTACTCGCTCTCGCTCGATCTCTTCGGTGGTGAGGTCAGCTCGAACGCGGCGTCGTTCTTCGCCAACGGCCTCAAGGGTCGCGCGAAGGAAGATCACTACGATGATCACAAGGCGCTCGAAGGCACCTACGCCGTCAGCCGCTTCACCGACGGAAAGCTCATCACCGAAGACGTCCCGCTCCGCAATGCGATGAACGAGGTGCTCCGTGACGACTACGTCGTCGACTGCCAGCGCGGCGTCGACAAATGGAACCGCGTGCTCGAGGCAGCCGGCGTCTCGTTCAAGCTGACGCTCCCGCATCGTCGCTTCCATCGTCACATCGGCCTCTACGCCGACGTCTTCTGCGATCCGACCGGGAGCTTCATCGGCAAGGAAGCGTTCGAGGCGAAACAGGGCGAATGGCTCCCGACCGAGGCCGACAAGACCTTCGTGCTGAGCCTGATGCAGAAGCCGATCTACGATCCGAAGCAGATGGCCGGCTGGATCGCGGCGCCGCGCATCGGCATCAAGGGTCGCCCCGTCGACTTCGAATACGTCCGTCACGGCGAAGCCTGACCACGGCGCAGCGATCACTCTTGGCACACGCTGGCCGCACGAATCGGCTGTTTTTTGCCGTATTTCGTCTGGCGTGCGCTTTGCTGGAAGGAGCCTTCATGCGCTCCTTCCTCGGCCGCTTCGAACGTCACCTGAAACCCGTCTTTTGGCTCGCCAGCGCCGGAACAGTCGCGATGTGGGCGATCGCGTGCTCGAGCTCGAGCTCCGACGGAAGCAACTTCGGCGACGGCGGCTCGCTCTCGGGCGACGACGCCTACCCGCAGGGCGACGGCGCTCTGCCTGACGCTGGCGGCGGCGACGCGCACATCGCCTGCGAGTACGCGCCGATCGACAACACGACCGGCTGTCCGGCCTCCTATTCACACTCCTACCAAGACCAGCCGTGCGCCCCGGTCGGTTTGCAGTGCGGCTACCCCGGCGCAGGCGACATAGAACCGGACGGCTGCGGCGCGACCGCCGTCCTGATGTGCCACGGCGACGGCGGCATCACCGACAACGACGCTGGCACCCTGGCGGACGGCGGCGACGCCGGGCGCGAGGGGACGTGGACGGCGGCGCAGTGACGCGCGATAACGCGTGAGCGATGCTTCTGACCCTCACGCCACAAGAGCGCGCGCTCCTCGTCGAGGTCCGCGTGTCGGACGAGGACCACGGCGGGCTCGATCTCGACGAGCTCGGTGAGGACGAGATCGAGGTCGCGACGCGCTTGCTCGAACGGGGGCTCGTCGAAGCGACGAACGAGTACGGCGAGGCGCCCGACGGTGAAGAGGACGAGCGCGAGGCCGGCGGTCGAGGTGGGCGCGTCCGCATGACCGCCCGCGGCGTCCAAGCGCTCCACGCTATTTGATCCAGCGTCGCCACTCCTCTTCGTACGTGCGGACCAGCGCCTGATTGTTCAGACGATTCGGCTCGGCATCGACCTCGCTCATGTCGGGCGTCAGCGCAAAGAGGCTCGCCACCGTCGCATCGGTCAACGAGCGCAGGCCCGGTGGCACGTGGGTCGGCACGTCGAAGTCACGAACGGCCGCGAGCGTGAAGCCCCACTCGCCGAACGTCGGAACGAACGCGTGATAGGCACGGGCGAAAAACCCCGCCTTTCGGATCGTATGTACGATGCACCAAAATGACTTTCGTGCGACCAGCGGCGACGTGCTCTGGACGACGACCACGCCGTCGTCGGCCATCCGGGCGCGGAGCAGTTGGTAGAAGCGCACGGTGTAGAGCTTGCCGAGCGCATAGTTGTTGGGGTCCGGGAAGTCGACGAGCACGACATCGAATCGCTGGTCCGAAGGCTCCATGAGCCACGTCATCGCGTCGTGGTTGACGATGGTCACGCGCGGGTCGAAGAACGCGTCGTGGTTGAGAGCGCGGAGCGTGGGAAGCGTGCGGGCGAGCGTGGTCATCGCAGGGTCGAGGTCGACGAGCGTGATGCTCTCGACGTCGGAGTAGGTCAGGATCTCACGCGTGGCGAGCCCGTCGCCGCCACCGAGCACGAGCACGCGAGCATGCCTCTTCGCGACCGTGAATGCCGGGTGAACGAGCGCCTCGTGGTAGCGGTACTCGTCGACCGCCGAGAACTGGAGGTTGCCGTCGAGAAATAGGTTCATGCCGCCATGTCCGCGCGTGACGACGATGCGTTGGTATTGCGTCTGTTGGGTGTAGAGCACGGGGTCGGCGAAGGTCGCTTCGTCGGCGGCGGAGACGAGCTTCGTCGAGCCGAAGAACGCGACCGTGAGCACGGCAAGAACGACGACGGCGCGGGCCTGCAGGCCGCGTGCTTTGTGTCCGGCAAACGATGCGGTCCAGATCGCCGACGTTGCGTGGATCATGCCAAAGACGATCGCCGACCTCAGCGCGCCGAGACGCGGCAACGCGAGAACGCCGAACGCGAGCGCGCCGACCAACGCACCGATGTAGTCGACTGCGAGCGCTCGCGCGACGAGCTCGCGAAACGCGACGCGGCGGCGGAGCACCCTGACCATCAGCGGCAGCTCGGCCCCCACGAGGACGCCGGCGCCGAACGCGAGCACGTAGAGGATACCGTGCAGATCGGCGAGCGATGCGAACGCGAGATACACGATCGGCACGCCGAGCCCGCCGACCAGCGCAGCACCGAGCTGGCAATCGACGAACGCGCGTGGCGCATCGTCGACCCAGCGCGAGAGATAGGCGCCGAGCCCCATCGCCGACAGATAGATCCCGGTGAGCACCGACAATTGAGTGACGGTGTCGCCGAGCATGAAGCTCGACACCGCGCCGAGCCCGAGCTCATAGACGATGCCGCACGCAGAGAGGACGAGGACGCTGAGGTAGAGCAGCGACCCGCGCAGGCTCTTCATTTCCCGCCGAATCCGCCGACCCCGACGACGCCGCCGGTGGAACGGAAGCCACTCGAGTCATCGTCGCCCGACCCGTTCTTCAGCGCGTAGACGAGGACGACGCAGAACACGGCGAGGATCGCGAGCTTCACCCAACCGGGCGGACCATCGGAGAGCGCTTCGAACGCGGCGCCATCGATCGTCTTGATGTCCTCAATGCGTGTGGCCGGAGGGCTGGTAGACACGAGGTTGAACACGTTGCGGACCAAGCCCGCGTCCAGCGGCTTCGAGAAGGTCCAGTTGTTCTCGCCGTCCGCCTGCTCGCTCGAGAGGACGTTGCCGCGACTCTCGAAGTCTTCGCTGTGAACGGTCTCGCCGACGACGACCTTCCAATAAAACTCACCGAGGACGTAGTTCACCGTCGCCCGGTTCACGTTGCGCATCTTGAATGCGGTCCCGCCAAAGCGCACGACGTGGGGGTAGCCCTGAAGATCGACATCGCCGGCCGCGACGGGCGTGCCAAAGAGGAACGTGCCTTCGTCGTAGACGAGCCAGCGGTAGCCGTGGCTCGGCTCATACAGCAGGTATTCGCTCCAGCCGAACGTCTCGCCTTCGACGTCCGCGGAGCGCTCGACGTAGCCGATCACGACCCAAGTGACCCCTTCGAGCGCGCCAGCGGAGCCGAGGGGGATCCAAGGCTCACGCCGGGTTTGCTGGGAAATGACCTCGTTTTTCCCTAGATCGGAGACCGCGCCGCAGAAGCGGCATGCGATGCGTTCGGTGACGCCGGGCGCGCAGATCGGAACGGGCGCCCCGCAGCTCGGGCACGCGACCGCGCTCGTTTTCACCTTCTCACCGCGCTCGAGCCCGCGGCGCTCGAGGCCGAGCTCCTCGAATCGACAAGCGGTGCCGACGTACACCACCGGCGCGCTCGAGCCGTCGCCATAGTCGATCGAGCCGCGCGCGCCGCCGGGGCCGGAGATGTCGACGAAGCTGTGCTCGCCGCCGGGCGGTGCGGAGAACGGGATCTCGCCTTCGCCACCGATGATCGTGCCGACATTCTTCTCGTCGACGACCCAATTGCCGTGGGTGCCGAGATGCACCGCCGAGCCTGGGCTCAGCGCTTGGAACGGCGGCGGATGCGCCTCGACGCGGAGCGTGATCGTCCACTCGCCTTGCGCTTCGGCGATCGTGCCGACCGTGCCGTCGGAGAAGTGGGCGAGGTACTCCTCCCAGCTTCCGCCCGCGGGGTGACGAAACATCAAGCGACCCGAGACCTCGAACGGGCGACCGCGGAACGAACCGCGATCGTAGACCGCGAGCGCGACGTCGGAGAAGACGACGTCGGCGACCTGGCCGAGGCTCTCGATACCGCGGTCGCTCCGCCACGCGACCGACTTGCAATTCCGACAGACGACCGACGACGGGCCGCCGATCTTGAACTCGATCGGAGCTCCGCATCCGGGGCAGGTCGCCTGTGCCATCGCGCCGCTAGTGTCGACGGTCTCGCGCAAGATGACAATCGGGCCCTTTTCAACGGAGCTCGGATAGACTCACCGGCGATGCAGCACGTGGGGACCGAATGGCTCGTCGACGCGAGCGGATGCGACGTCGCTCGCCTGAGCGACCTGGCGCTCCTCCGCGGCGTCGTCGAATCGATCATCGCCACGCTCGATCTCCGGGTCGTCGGCGCCGGCGCCTGGCACGCGTTCCCGCCACCCGCACACGACCCAACCGCGCCGGCCGGCGTCACGGGCCTCTACCTGCTCACCGAATCGCACGTCGCCTGCCACACGTATCCGGAGCACGGCGTGGCGACCTTCAACGTCTATTGCTGTCGACCTCGTCCCGAATTTCCCTGGCAAGAAGAGCTCGCTCGCGCGCTCGGCGCTGCCAAGGTCACCGTTCGCAGCATCGCGCGCGGCGACACTCCCACGTAGAACGGACCCGTCATGCCCCTCCACGACACGCTCGTCCAAACGCTCCTCACGACCGCCTCGTTCGTGGTGCTGGGGCTCTTCCTCTTCGGTCTCGCGTTCTTCGTCATCGTGAAGGTGACGCCGTTCTCGATCCGCAAAGAGATCGAGGTCGACCAGAACACGTCGCTCGCTATCTTGATCGCCAGCGTGTTCCTCGGCATCGCCATCATCATCGGCGCCGCCATCCACGGCTGACCACGTGCGCCGCCGCACGACGCTCGTCCTCGCGAACGTGTTCGTCGTCGCCGCGTGCGCGCTCGTCTACGAGCTTACGACTGCGGCGCTCGCGAGCTACGTGCTCGGCGACGCGATCGTCGAGTTCTCGATCGTGCTCGGCGTCTACCTCGCCGCGATGGGCGTCGGCGCTTGGTTGACGCGCATCGTCGAGCGGCAGGTCATTGTGGTCTATTTGGCGATCGAAGTCGCGCTCGCCGCCATCGGCGGAATCTCGTCGCCGGTGCTCTTTCGCCTCGCCGACATGAGCCACGGCATCGGCGCCGTCGTCTACCTCACCATCTTCACGATCGGTCTCCTCGTCGGCTTCGAGCTTCCACTCTTGATGCGTATCCTCAAGGACGAGACGGCGCTCGTCGAGCGCTCGCTCGCTTGGGACAACGCGGGCGCTCTGTTCGCGTCGCTCCTCTTTCCAATCGTCCTCGTCCCGCTGCTGGGCCTGATGCGCACCTCGCTCGTCACCGGGCTCGCAAATGCCGCCGTCGCCGCGTCGGGGACATGGGTGCTGCGGAGCGAGCTCTCGGCGCGGTCTACGGGCGCTCTCCGTCTCGCCAGCGTCGTCGTCGCGTCCGGATTGGTGTTCGGGCTCGTGCGCGCGCCGGGGTGGGCGCTCGCGTGGGCGCAGTGATGAGCGAGCTCACCCGCCGCGAGCTCCTCGTCGGATTTCTGTCGCTACCGGTAGCGCTCTCTGCGTGCAAGCGAAGGCCGAAGATACCCCCCGGTGAGCTCGTTTTTCGTTCGGAGCTCCTCGGTCATCGCGTACGTGATCACAAGATCGAGAGCGTCGCCGCCAGCGCATGGCGTCCAGCGAAGGTCGTCATCGTCGGCGGCGGCGTCGCCGGTCTCTCCGCCGCGTGGCGCCTGCGTCGCGCCGGCTTCGAGGACTTCACGATGCTCGAGCTCGACGCGGCAGCGGGCGGAACTAGCAAGAGCGGCTCCAACGCCGTCAGCGCCTATCCGTGGGGCGCGCACTACATCACCCAACCCATGCGGGAGAACCGCGCCCTCATTTCGCTTCTGGGCGAGCTCGACGTCTTCGACGGAACGGACGCCGACGGCGAACGGATCGTGCGCGAAGAGGTCCTCTGTCGTGATCCGCAAGAACGGCTATTTTACGGTGGGAAATGGCACGAAGGGCTCTTCCCGCATGACGGCGCGAGCGCGCAGGACGAAGCGGACCTCGCGGCGTTCGAGGCCGAGATCGATCGCTTCGCGAGCCTTCGTGATGCGAAGGGCCGACGCGCCTTCGCGATTCCGACCGAGACGAGCTCCGACGACGCGATGCTCACCGAGCTCGACGGAATCGACTTCGCGACGTGGCTCGATCGGAAGGCCCTGCGCTCAGCGCGCCTTCGGTGGCTTCTCGACTACGCGTGCCGCGACGACTACGGCGCGCGGCTCGAGGACACGAGCGCGTGGGCCGGTATCTTCTATTTCGCCGGGCGCATGAAGAAGGCGGGTGCGGCGGCGCAGCCGGTCCTCACCTGGCCCGAAGGGAACGGGCGGCTCGTCGCCCACCTGTCGGCGAGCGCGAAGGGCCGGATGCGGCTCGCGACCGCGGCGACGGAGATCGATCCCCAGGCCGACGGTATCCACGTGTCCGCGTTGACCGCCGACGGCGCGAGCTTCGGGCTCGTCGCGAGCCGCGTGATTTTCGCCGCACCGCAGTTTCTCGCGAAGGTGGTGATCCGGCCGTACCGCGACGCACCGCCGCCGCATCTGGCCGCCTTCGACACGAGCGCGTGGATGGTGGCAAACCTCACGCTCACCGAGCGCCCGAAAGACCGCGGTGCGAAGATCGCGTGGGACAGCGTCCTCTACGACAGCCCTTCGCTCGGCTACGTGAGCGCGACGCACCAACGCTGCATCGACCACGGGCCGAACGTCGTCACCTACTACTACCCCCTCTGCGATCGCGACACGAAGGTAGCGCGCCAGCGACTCCTCTCGACCGATCGCGACGCGTGGGCCGACATCGCGCTCTCCGATTTGGAAACGGCGCACCCGCACATTCGCGATCAGGTCGCACGCCTCGACGTGATGCGCTGGGGCCACGCGATGCCAAAGCCCGTTCCCGGTACGATCTTCGGGGGCTCGCGCCAAAAAGCGCGCGCTTCCTATCGCGGGATCCATTTCGCCAGCACCGATTTGAGCGGCGTCGCGCTGTTCGAAGAGGCTTTTTTTCACGGTGTTCGTGCGGCCGAAGAGACGCTTGCCGAGCTCGGCGTGGTGACCGCGTCGATCCTCGCATGAGCGCGTGGCTCTTCTCCAAACGGGTCGACCTCCTCACGTTCGGTGGCAGCTTCGCGCTGTCGATGCTGGGGCTCGTCATCGGCGCCATTGCGGGTGTGCTCGACGGCGTCACGCCGACCTGGGCGTGGATTCCGGCCGTGCTCCTCGTCGACGTCGCGCACGTTTGGTCGACCGCGTTCCGCACCTACTTCGTTCCGTCCGAGCTCGCGCGGCGACCGCTCCTCTATGCGCTCGTACCGTGCCTCGGGCTCGTGCTCGGCGTCGCGCTCTATTCGCGCGGCGAGCTCGTCTTCTGGCGCGCGCTCGCCTACCTCGCAATCTTTCATTTCGTCCGACAGCAGCACGGCTGGGTGATGCTCTATCGCGCCCGCGCGAAGGAGACGTCGGGCCGCTTTCTCGACTCTGCCGCGATCTACGTCGCCACCCTTTGGCCGCTCCTCTACTGGCATGCACACGCGCCGATGGCGATCGACTGGTTCTTCGCCGGCGACATCATCGCGCTCCCTCGGGTCGTCGCCGTGCTCGGCCTTCCGGTCTACGTCGGCATCCTTGGCGCGTATGCCGTTCGCGCGGTCGTCCGCTACGCGCAGCGGAGAGGAACCCCGGGCAAGGATCTCATCGTCGGCACGACGGCGGCCGCATGGCTCGTCGGTATCGTCCTCTTGGGCTCCGACTACGCGTTCACGGTCACCAACGTTTTGATGCACGGAATCCCCTATTTCGTGCTGGTTTTCTTGACGACGAGAGGCGCGTACGAGGGCACGAAGGCGCCGCTTCATGCGTCGAGTGTTCTCGTGTTCCTCGGCATCGTCTGGATGATCGCGTACGGCGAGGAGCTCGTGTGGGATCGCGCAGTCTGGCAAGAGCATCCCGCCGTGTTCGGAAGCGCATGGAGCCTCGACGAGGCGAAATGGATCTTGGTCCCGCTTCTCGCGGTGCCGCAATTCACTCACTACGTTCTCGACGCGTTTCTATGGAAGCGAAAGAGCAATCCGGAGCTTCGCGCGCTCGTCCGCGAAGATGGTCTTCAGAAGCGACCACCGATGCCGGCGTAAGCGCTACCGTTGCCGACGCGCACGTCTGGGGTGAGAGCGCCCGCGAACGAGACGCGTTTAGGCTTCGCGGCGATCGACTCGCGCGAAAGCAAAACTTGGTCGACGAGCACCGCGGCGGCGGCCCCGCCGAAGAGGCCGATATCGGCGCCAGTCGTGATGCCGTCGTTCGCGTGCGACCCCTGCGCCAAGTCGATACAGATCCCACCGCCGCTTTCACAGCTCGCCCGCTGGCCGTGGCTGTCGCGCACGAAGAAGCCGACCAAGCCGCCGACGGGCGCGGTGAGCTGCACGTAGAGGAGCGGCGCGGCACGCAAGGCGAGGCTCACGAGCGCGTTCACCGGGTGTCCGTTGGCGAGGTGCGCGGTCGGCGCGCCGAGGAGGTAGAGCCCGCTCCCGATCGCTTCCGTCTGCGTCGGCGAAGCGATGAACGGGAGATGGCGACCCTGCTCCGTGAGATACGGCGCGTTCACCAGCGGGCCACGCGCATCGGCGCGCGCGTCGACGAGGAGCACGAGGGCCGTCACGTCCGCCGCCGCGTACTCCCAGCCGTACCAGCTCGGCGCCGCTTCGGTCGGCGTCTCGGCTGCGTGCGCCGAACGCGCCTGCGCAAGGCCGAGCACCAACGTCGCGAGCAGCATCATCGTCTTCGCTTTGGGTCGCATGAAATGCCCCTTCAGCAAACCGCGGGCCATGGCGGCTCACGCCGACGTGAGCGATCGCAGATCCAGCATGATTGACGGCGTTTTGAGCGCTGCGTGAACGCGCGGTTCCATCGGCCCGTCGCAACGGAGACACGCTCGATCGGTAGGTCTGCGAAGTCGGAGTCGCGGCGCGGTTTGGACGATTCGCACGGGGCCGAGGTTGTATTGTCGAGCTGGCGCATGAAGCTCTCGTGGAAACGTTGAAGCGAACGCTCGCATTCGGCGCTCTCGCTCTCGCGGCGATCGGCTGCCAAAAAAAGGAGCCGGTCATCGTCGACATCGACGCAGCCGCGTTCGTGAATCCATTTCCGTCGCTCGTGAATCGTCCGATTCCGAGCGCCGCTCCGTTCGCGGGTGGCGACGCGTCGTCTTCCGGAAGAGCGTTGATCGGAGCCGAGGATTTCGCCGAGCTCTTCGACGGCGATGCCGACGGCGGTAGCCCTGCCCGCCTCGCCGCGCAGCCGGGCTACACGCCCTACGCCAACGATCGATTCGGCTTTATCGTCGAGGTCCCGAACGCGCTCACGTCCAAAGGCCCATTCGGCGACGGCGCCGGGAACCATTGGGAGCTCGGCAGACAAATCGCGATGACCGCCTCGGCGTCCTCGTTCGACGCGTTGCCGGGTCACCTGTGTCCGAGCGGCCCGAGCGTCGTCGCTCGGGAAGAGACAAAGGACAAGTGCCTCGCGACCGGCAAACGAGGCGAAATGATCTTCTGGGAACGCCACGTCGTCCGGCACGAGGTGGACTACAAGCTCGTGTTCGAATACCGCGAAGAGCTAAAAAAGAAGATGGATCCGGTGGTGGCCCACGTGAACGGGTCGTGGGCGATGCCGGGACCGCCTTAATTTCAGTTCCGTCCGCCGAGCGGGTCGAAGCCGTCGCCGGGCTTCGATGTGGCGCGGGACGACGACGCTGGCTTGGCGGAGCTGGCAGAGGCCGCTGAGGTCATCTTGTGCGTCGCCGGCTTGAGGGGTGACGCGCCTTCGGAGGACTTAGTCGCGCCCGTGGTCGCGACAGCGCCGGCGTCGACCGCGGTGGGTGGGGAGTCGATGGCGGCGAGCGTCGAGGCAGGCGCAGCGCTCACTTCGGGCGCGATCGTCGAAGGAGGCGCTGTGGGCGTCGACGCGACGGCAGGTTGCACCGGCATGTCGTGATGTCCGCCGAAGCCGATCCACAGGGCGCCGCCGAAGAGCAGGGCGGCCGTGGGGACGATCCACATGAGCGGGCTCTTCTTCACCGGCGCGACTGCGGGGGTCGACGAGCGCGACGGACGAGACGACGAGACCGGCTCGTGCGTGGACGACGGCGAGGTCGTGCCCGCGATCGCTGGGGCCGAGCCGGACGAGACCGCTGGAACGGGCGCCTGGATCGCCGGCGCGTCGGACGGAAGCGATGGGCGGGTAGTCGCCAGCGATTCGGGCGGCTCTTCGTCGCCGGCAAGACGCGAGATGCGCTCGACCGACACCCGCGCATGCCTCGGCGCGTGCGGCATGAGCGCGCGCGCGAGCTCCGAGACGCTCTGGTAGCGGCCCTCTTTTGTTTTCGACAGAGCCTTATCGATGACAGCCGATAGATCGGCAGGGACGTCGGCGCGCATGCTCGAGAGCGGCGCGTGCGGGTCGGCGACGATGATGGTCAGCACGTGGGAGACGCTCTCGCCCATGAAGGGCGGCGTGCCGGAGATGAGCTCGTAGAGGATGACGCCGAGCGACCAGACGTCTGCCCGGGCGTCGACGTTCTTCGCGCTGCGCAGCTGCTCCGGCGACATATAGAGCGGCGAGCCTAGGATGTTCTGCGTCGAGGTGACCGCCGCGAGCTCCATCGGAGACGTGAGTGTCTCAGTCGCCTTCGAGATGCCGAAGTCGAGCAGCTTCACGAGCGGCGAGCCATCGGCGCGCTTCGCGAGAAACAGGTTCGAAGGCTTTAAATCGCGGTGGACGATGCCGAGCTTGTGCGCTTCGGCGATCGCCTCGCATGCTTGCAAGACGTAGTCGAGCGCCTCGGCGATGGGCATCGGGCCGCCGTCGTGCAGGACCTCGCTGAGGTCGCGGCCCTCGAGGTACTCCATCACCATGAATGGCGCGCCGCTCTCGAGCGTGCCGACGTCCAAGATGCGCGCGACGTGCTCGCTCTGGATCCGCGCCGCCATCCGCGCCTCGCGGAGAAAGCGGGCGACGATGGTCTGCTCGGCGGTGAGGTGTGGCCGGAGGAACTTCAGCGCGACGCGCTGGCCCAAGACCTCGTGACGCGCGGCGACGACGACGCCCATTCCGCCTTCACCGAGGACCTGTTCGACCCGGTATTTCCCGGCCAAGAGCGAGCCGGGCGGGGTCGTCTCGGTCACTTCGGGCATCGACGGAAGCTACTCTCACCACTGCTTGGCGGCAACCGTAAGGGCGCTCCAAAATCGTTCGGAAAACGAGTATCGTGACCGATAACGCGAATGTTCGTCCGCCGACGGCTCGGGGCCCTCGTTGCCCTTCTCATTTCATGGTCCGTGCCGGTCTTTGCTCAGCCGACCGCACCTTCCCCTCCGTCCGCTCCTTCTGCTCCTTCTGCCCCCGTGGACGCACCTCCGGGCAGCAGCTCGGGTGCGAGCACGACGACCCAGCAGGCGGTCGCCCAGACGCTCTTCGACCAGGCCCGCAAGGCGATGGCCGACGGTCGCTACCAAGAGGCGTGCGTGAAGTTCGCCGACTCCAACCGGCTCTCGCCCGGCACCGGCACGCTCCTCAACTTGGCGACCTGCCACGTGAAGATCGGCAAGCTCGCGACCGCGTGGGTCGAGATGAACAACGCCGCCGACAGCGACCGTCGCCTCGGCAACGTCCAGCGGCTCGCCTGGATCCGGCAGCAGATCGACGAGCTCGGCCCGAAGCTCGCCCACCTGACGATCGGCGTCGCGCCGGCGACCCCGGCAGGCTTTTCCGTGAAGCTCGATGGCGTAGCGATCGATCCCGCAGCTTACGGCTCGCCGACACCCGTCGACCCTGGTGAGCACGTCGTCGCCGCTTCGGCGCCCGGCTACGAAACCTGGTCGACCAAGATCGCGGTCGATCAGAACAGCGTCGAAAAATCGGTCACTGTCCCTATCCTCGGCCAGGAAACGGAGACGCCTGCGCCGCTCGTCGTCGCGCCGGCGCCCACGTTGAAAGAGGAGCCCGCCCCAGCGCCCGCGTCCGAGATCGACACGACGAAGCGCACGGCGGCGTACGTGCTCGGCGGCGTCGCGGTCGTCGGCATCGGCGTCGGCACCGTCTTCGGGATCAAGACGTTCTCCGACTGGAGTACTCGCAACGACAACTGTCCGGGCGGTCGCTGCAATCAGGCGGCCGTCGACGCGTCGAGCTCGGCCAAGCTCGCGGCGGTCGTCTCCGACATTTCGTTCGGCGTGGCCATCGTCGCCGCGGCCGCTGGCACCTACTTGTTCGTGACCTCGAAGCACACGTCCCCGCACGTCTCGGTCGGTGCCGCCCCTCTGCCGGGCGGCGGCGCAGCCTCGCTCTCGGCCACCTTTTGACGACGGAGCGACGATGACCAAACGCACGCTGAAGACCCTGGTTCTCGCCGCGACGAGCGTCGCGTGCCTCGCTGGTTGCGAGCTCCTCGCCGGGCTCGACGACACGAGCCTCGCGCAAGACCAAGGCGCGCAGGACGGCGGCGGCATCGACGTCTCGACCGACGCGCCGCTCGGCGACGCCGCCCCGCCCGGCGATGGAGGGATCACGCCGGGCACGCCGGTCAGTGATCACGACCAGACCTGCGCGTACGGCGGAGCGAAGACGCCGATGACGGTGAGCTGCAATCCGGGTCAGGTCATCACCGGCGTCACGACGGCGCTTTATGGCCGATTCAACGGCTCGTGCGGCGAAGGGTTCGCGCTCGACGCGGGTGCCTGCAATCCGGTCGAGCTCACGGGCGACGCCGGCGCGGGCAAGCGCTTCTTGACGTCGGCGCAGGCGGTCGAGCAGCTATGCGACGGGCTCAGGTCGTGCACCTTCTATCCAGACTCGCTTCCGCCGGTCACCAACGACCCCTGCTTCGGAACGTTCAAGCAGTTCGCGGTGCAGGTGACCTGCGGCAACATCGTCGACGCCGGCGCCGATGTAGACGGCGGCGATCCGTCGACCGGCAAAGTGCTCGACCTCGACGCGCTCGACCTCGGCGCAATTGCAGTGGGCGCCGACGTCACCTCGTGGAAGAACCACCTCGCGAACGAGACGGCGATCACGAGCGGCACCGCGCCGAAGATGGCGACGACGCCCGACGCCTTCCAGAGCCGGGTCGTGCGCTTCTCGAACGGCGCCGCGCTGAAGCTCCCGGCGAGCAACTCGAGCGACCCTTACCTCGACGATTTCCATCGCGGCATCACCGCTCTCGTCGTCGTCGCGCCGCACGGTCGTGTCATCGCGGGCGAGCGCATCTTCGACTTCGGCGGCACGACCGCGAATAACCAGCTCTATCTCGGCGCCGGCGCCGGCTCGCTCGTGGGCATGTCGCACCCCGTCGACGGCGCACCGTCGCTGAACGCGTATGGCGCATGGAACGTCGACTATCTCCAGCTCTACACGTACGTGGTCCGTCCGCTCCCAGCCGACGTCGTTCCCAACGGCGACACCAAGGGCGCAACCTGGGGGTCGACCACCCTCTACGTCGGCGAGCTCCCCGTCGCCGTCGGTTTCCAGCCGTTGCCAGCGACCGGCGATCGCATCAGCAATCTCGTCGGCGGCTCGAACGCCGGTGGCAGCTCGCCAGGCCTCTTCGCCGACGTCGGAGAGATCCTGCTCTACGGCCGGGCGCTCGGCGCGAGCGAGCTGCAGGCCGAGCAGGCTGCGCTCGAGACGAAGTGGCACCTGTGCGACGGCGCTGACACGCAAAGCGACCCGGCCAACTGCGGCAGCTGCGGCATGCTCTGCACCGCCGGCGCGAAGTGCGACTTCGGCGTCTGTACCGACGTCGATCTCGCGAGCTGGTCGATCGCAAACCCGTCGAGCGGCGACGCCGGTTTCCTTCTCGGCCCGGCCGACGGCGACGGCGGCACTCATCCCGTTTCGTGGGCGCAGGCGCGCAACACGTGCCTCGTCGAAGGCACGCAGCTCGGAGCGCCTGTCACCCACGATGCCGACCTCGTGCTCAAGGGGTACTTCGATCAGGCTCCGATCACCCGCGAACGAAGCGTCGGCGTCATCCGGGAAGCGAGCATCCCGCGGAGCGCGGTCGATCTCTCCGCCCTCTCCCCCGACTGGTCTGCGTACGCGGGCGGCGCGGCCGTCGCCGGCTGCACCGACATGAAGCTCGACGGCACCTGGACGACCGTGAGCGGCTGCAACGCGTCAGGTCCGCGCGGCTGGTCGTGCGAAGCACCGTACGTCAAGCTGCCAACCGCCACGTCGTGCCCGGTCTTCGCCGACGTGCCACCGGGCAACCACGCCTACGCCATTTGCCCCGGCCCGTTCCCGAGCGAGACCGCGCGCAGGCAAGCGTGCGCGGCCGTGGGGGGCAAAGAGCTCGTCGTCCAGAGCTTCGCGCAAGCCGCGAGCCTCGGGGTGCTCCAGACCGGCGCGCCGCTCGGGTTCGATCTCACCTCAGCGCGAAAGAGCCCGCGTTGGACGCTCGGCGACGGCTCGGCGGCCCCCTTCATCGGCTGGGATTCGACGTTCAATCCCGCCGCATCCATTCCGCCTTTCATGGCCGGCCCGGCCTGCGCCGCGTTGAACGGCAACGGAACGATGACCGACCAATCCTGCTTCGCGTCGTCGTCGGTCGTGTGCACGCTCGCCGACGGGACGCCGGCTCCGACCGCGCTCCCCGCGGCGTCGGGCGGAATCCCCGGCTTCATCGACATGTACGTCACTCTCCACGATACGACGACGCCTGGTGCCGGCGGGAACGGCACGCCGCTCGTCACCGGCGTCAAGCCGGGCGACACGCTCACGGGCTCACTCCAGATGTATCAGGTCGGCCGCAACTTCACGTTGAAGGTCGGTCTCTACCCGAGCAGCTACTCGTTCTGTCAGAACGAGCTCACCGATCCATCCCACGGCCAGTACAACTACCCGCCGCTGTCTTGGACGATGACCGCGCCGCCGCTCCCCGGCGTCTACCCGCTCATCACGTACCCGGACTCGGACTGCAGCCCGTCGTGGAACGATCGGTTCCAACACGGGGCGACCACGATCGGCGCGATTCAAGTCGTCGCTCCGTGACTCGCGGTATGATGCGCGCTCGCGCATGAGCACTGAATCGAGCAAACCGACCGAGCCTCACCGTCCGACCAACGCCGCCGAAGCTGCGAAGCCCGACGACCAGCCGGGCAATTTCGTCGAAGACCGCGTCAAAGAGGACCTCGCGCAGGGCAAAAACGACGGTCGGCTCATGTCGCGCTTTCCGCCCGAACCGAACGGCTACCTCCACATCGGCCACGCCAAATCGATCTGCCTGAACTTCGGCATCGCCGCGCTTGGTCCCAACGGCAAGTGCAACCTGCGCTTCGACGACACGAACCCCACGGTCGAAGAAGTCGAGTACGTCGACGCGATCATGGCCGACATCAAGTGGCTCGGCTTCGACTGGGAAGACCGCCTCTACTACGCGTCGGACTACTTTCCGAAGCTCTA